>Ga0179593_1443952_pt1 | contig 13126 bp, 16 predicted proteins | sample CZODoug2_1_08_16_FD_185931 | JGI IMG/M metagenome (GOLD analysis project Ga0179593, IMG submission 185931) | Vadose zone soil fungal communities from Angelo Coast Range Reserve, California, USA - CZODoug2_1_08_16fungal (PacBio error correction) | ecosystem: Environmental > Terrestrial > Soil >... | reverse complement strand
CCCCCCCCCCAGAATTGAACCCCCCTAGCGTATGTCACGGGATTCGCTTGCCGACCTAGAGACTTCTCTCAATCTCCTTTTCCCCCCGCGTATAGTTTCCCTTTCCCAGATTGAATTGGTGCGAGTAAGGATTTTGCTCCCTCCTCACAGTTGGACCTAGACCTCGGGCTGACTTGTTACTGTGAAGCATGACTTGTGGTTGCGGCATTTTTTTGTCCTTTATCACCCCCAAAACCACCCCCACCCCCCCGTTATCTTTAAACCACTCAGGTTACACCGCTCCCACAAGCGCAGTCCAGATTACTCCTCTCCTATCTACCACCATGTACCGGCCTCCCCTTTTAGCTCCTGTTCGGAATCTCTGTTAGCGAATTCCTAGCCGATTACTATTTGATCCCCTCGTCAAGTCTGAACCCTTCAGCTATTGTTGCCTACTGGTTTTCTCTCTTTCTAAATTCTTTCTCTGTCTTCGCCTTTTGGGTTTCTTTCTTTTAGTGTCAAGGATATTTCCCACCCACTTGTCTTCCCTTTATAATACCAAAGGGAGGGCTTCTAGATTCCCTTTTTGGCTTCATTCAATCCTTTCCTTTAGTTTTCTCTTTTCGACCCTAGACGACTTCCGCCTCCTTCTCGCCTCCCAACGCCAGCTTCTTTTCCTTCCCTTTCCTTTTTTCACTATCTATTGTTGGTTGCTTTTCCCGGACTGGTTCTTCTTCCTTCAAGCAGTCTTCATCCACAAAACGTATTTGAAGTCAAGACTTTAACTAAACAGTATCGATCTTGTCCCCCCTCCCCAACCTGGCCATTTACTTCTTCCTTTTGTTCCAAGAGAGTAACGCGTAACGTTTTTCGAATAGGGGCTTTGTTCTGAGCGATTGGGATGGATTTTTCCCCGCCAACAGAGGATTCATAGGTCCCCCTCAAAGATAATGACCCCCTTGTAAAGGCTCTCTTACTAAAGCCTTTCTTCACTTTTCCAGAGTCAACGTCCATTATTTAAGTCCTTGATAGGTCGTTTGGACTAGTCCACATTCCTCATCCTGTGCCTTCTTCTTGATGGATAATTTCCCTCTAGTCTATTTTGTTCGTACATGCTTTCCTACACCTTCCCAGCCCCCTCCGGCAAAGGACACCCCATTAACCGCCAGACGCGCGAGTCAGATATTTGTATTTCGGACACTGGCAGGGTCCTCCCCACCCGCTCTTCTCCTTGGGATATGGAATCCCCTGACACCTCCCTGATTTAGTTCATGTCCCTTTTGTGTCCCCTCGATGGGCCCGTTTTATATGAACTCCGCTTTTGACCCTTCAGAATGTTTCACCGGCTTAGTCCATCTCCACCCTTCAACGGCGTAGAAGGGTCCTCTTTCCATTTACTTTTCCTCTCCGACCTCTGCTCTTTTTGAAAGGTTTTTCCCGGCTTGGGCCTTTCTTCCGCATATTTGACAATCTTCTTCCCCTCTTTTGTCACGTTTTGGCCTTTTCTAGCTTTTCCCCCTTCCCGTTAAGGACTTTTTTTTGAAGTTCCCTCTTCACATGGTGGTGCAGTTTTTCTGGCCCAAGGCACAGGAAGCCCTTCCTTAGCAGTCGTCAGAGCATTCAATTCCATGGCCGATTTCATTTGGAAGCAGCCCCCGTTCCCAGACCCCCAAAAGGATAGGAAATCTTCCCATGGCATATCCAGCTTGCGTTCGACTTGTTCTTGGGACAGTGTTTTTGAAGTGATTGGATCTTGGCTTATTCCCGCTGCCAACTACCTTCTCCCTTCACCCTGGTCTTCTATCCCATACATCAGTTATACTTCAAACCGAGATCCTTCACCTCATTTTCTCCCTCCCCCTTCTCAACCCCCGCACCCAACGCGCCCTCGATCCTTTGGTCCCCCCCCCCATTCCCAAAAAACCCCCCCTTCCTGTCCCGTCCCCTGGTCGTCAGCCGTACGCTCCTAGTCAATTCTTTTTATCCTCTCCCCGTCTCGCATCCTCAAAGAGACCTAACCCACCAGTTCTGACCTCTCCCCTTTCCCTTCCTTTTTCACACTACCTTTCCCCGGTTCCCCAAGATTCCCCCCTTCACTCCAGCCTGGCATCGCCCGCTTTGTTTTTTTCGGCGTCGTGTCCCCGGCCACCTGCCTGCTCCTTCTTATCTTCGACAACCTGCTTAATGACGGCATTTCCGTCGCGGTTGAAGTGCGCCGGCTCCCTACTAGAGCCGAAGGAAGATGGAGTCCGCATCCCTCACCTCCTCCTTCCCGGACGTATTTGAAAGACGTTCTTCCCTATTCTGATCTTTGACGGGACCGCATTTTGCTCCCCGTCTGCGGAGCGCCGTTTCTCTGAGAAGGGTTGATTTTGGCGGAGCCTTCTTTTTTTCCAGGCGATGAGTATATTTTCTCGAGCGCACATCACGGGGCGGCGCCTGAGTCCGTCCGAGATTGTCCCTTTTCTCCTTAGTCTTAGCAGCCTCTCCTCCTCATTTTTTTTACTTTGAGCGTTTCTGTGAACAACGTTTTCTCCTCTTACGTTTGACTCTGTTCGCTTTTCCTCATTTGTCTGAACGGATGATGGGTGTCAGGAGCCCTTTTCCTGTTTTCCTTGATTGCGGACTTTTATTTTCTCCCTCCTCTTTTAATTTATCACCCTGTTTATTTTCCCCGTTTTTCATTATTGATTTTATCCCTCTTCATCTCCCCCTCTTAGATGTCCCCTCTTCCTACCAGCCATGTATTTAATACCGTTTCCCCACCTTAATTATACCCCATACTTCCTGGGAGTTTTGAGTGTTTGGCCTGCCCCCCACTTCCGTCCTTCCGCTCATTTGGCCAATTTTTTCTCTCTCTTCCGGTATTGTCCTGTCGCTCCGGTTTTTATCGCGTTGTAGGACCTGCGTCGGAGCAGTTTCTTCTCTTTGACATCTCATCGTGTCCCCCTTAAGCAGCGTTTATGCATACCAAGCTCATTCACACTTCCTCACTGAAAATGCTACGACGGCGCCCTTTTTCGTGCTCCAGACTTCCTTTCCAGCACCGCTTCCCGCTGCCTTTCTTTCATTCCGTATTACTTTTTTGGTTCTTGGTGGGCCGCTTCCTTGTCTTTGATAATGTTTTGTTTTCCTCTTGCTCCTTCTTGATTTCCTCTTGTTGTGGGGATGTCTCCCGTCCTCGTTGACGCTTCCCCCAGACCCCGTCCTCGTGATTAGGTCCGAATTTTATTGCGATGAGGTCCCTCTCTCCTTTTCCCTCGTTGTGTTCTTTTGACTTAGATATCCCTCATTATTTATCCTCACTTCCGACTTGTCGTCCGCCCTTCGCCGATTCTTACCACCCCTCCACACCACCGCTGGTAACAGAAACTTTCTCACTCGTCCACCCACACTTTTCACCTAACATCGCCCACCCCTTTAATCCACATACCCTTCGGACGCTGGGGGCGAGGAAGGGACCTTAGACCCTTGACGGGCTGATCTAAGTCAAGATTGTCCCCCTTCGCTGCCTATTTGCGTGCCTGGGTTTCCGAGTTTTCCCTGTGTTTCTTTAGGAGTTGTTAAGGTGCTGCTGTTCCGTTTACTGCAATGTCTCTCCTCCTTCCCATCTCTTTCCGTCCTCCTCCCGTACCCCACTTAACCACCATACCACGCGCACTCGGTTTTCCAAATGAGCGAAGGCGAATTTCCTTGTTCCCCCCCCCCTTCTACCTTCATTAGGATTGCTGCCACGCGGCGCAATCCCTGCTTGCTCTAGACGTTGTTTATTGTACCCCTCAAGGTGTCGCTGACGAGTGGCATACCAAATAACTTATTCCTTTGAAAACTACTTTGATATCAAAGAGTCATTGCCGTTGTTGCCAGCCCCCCTATTTCTGCTCCCGCTTCCCCTCACTCGATATAGAATCCCCTTGACCCTTTCCCACCTATCCGTTAGAAGATTCACCTGCCCTCGCCCCCTCCCACCCCCGGACTCCTTCCCCTTTTTTTCCCTCCTACCGCGCGTACACCCTCCTTACCACCTTTTTTTCGGCGGACTCCTCCCTCTTCCTTCCCCTCCCCTTACCCGTTTCCCCTTCTATCCCATTTTCGCCTCCACCCCACCCCCCTTCTTACTCATGTCCCCCTGACGAATATTCGCATATAAAAAGTCTCGAAAGTAGTTCAGGTGAGCTTCCTTCTCTTTACTCTCACCTTGTGCCTGACGTCTCCTAATGGGTAACAGCTCCTCATGCTACATCGTCGTCTTGTCGTTCCGGTCGATTTGAGGCGAATTATGTCCTCCCTTATGGCGTTTTTCTATTCCTACATGCCCTTAACTATAGAAGTGCATGGTTTTCTGTGCGCTATGGTTGTTCGAGGTTCTCTTTAATTTTCCTAACCTGAGCTTCTGTCGGGTTCTCGTGTCTTGGTGCAGCCGATGCTGCTGTGTCGTTGTCAGGGTTCTTTCCTTCTAGGTTGTGAATACGTATTGGTCCTCTGTTCCGGTTCTTGGTTTGGGTACGCCCTATTTTGGTTATATGCGGAATGATTGTTTCTTCCTCTGGATTCTCCCCGCAGGTAGATCGGTTTCAGGCTATTATTTCTACCCCGAGCTACTGGTATTTTTTCCTTTGGGTGACTCTTTCTTACTTTTTTCAAGGATGTCAGTTGCTCTTTTTTTTTTTAGGATTTTGCCTCTTCTCCTAAACCGTTCTTTGTCTCTTTCCTTTTTTTTCCCTATAGTGATGTTCTCTCTTTTTTTTCCTTTTCTCTTTTAGTGTTGGACTCTGTCGGGGGCCCCCATCTAAGAATGTCCTTAACTACCTTCCCTCCCTCGGATCTCAATTCCCCCCCCCCCTTTTCTTCTCCCCGGTTTTGTCGAGATGATCTTTTTCTGATTTAAATCCTGTCCGGTCTGATTTTCCCGCTCTCCTTTCTAAATGAACCTTTCCCTTTTTTTTGACTTGGTCCTCCCACTGCACACCAGTTCCTCCTGTATCAACTCAAAACCGTGTCCTGAACGTAAGGTGTTTCAAGTCACCCTTTAGACCCCTACCTTGCCATTTTCCCTGTTTCCTTTCAGATTCCATATCCCCCTTAAGATGCACCCTTATTCCAACTTGTCCGTTCCACCAATTCGGCCCTTCGAGTCACCGTTATGTACTACACTGTCCTCACTCTCTCCTTTCCTTTCCTTCCTAAGCCTGTTAACATCTTCCCTAAAGCGGAGTGAATAGCCTTTTCTCGCCCCCACCAATTTTGCTCCTCTCCATGGTCAGTAGTCTGTTTATTAACATATCACAAAGCCAATGTAGCTTTGGCTCCCTGCCTGGGCCTTCTCTTTCAAAGAATACTCATGTCTCTTCTCTTTGTTACGGTCATGTTTTCTTAGTTCCATTCCGTCTGTGTGCTTGCGCCTATTTAGTTACTTTCATTTTTCTTGCACCCGCTACAGCCTGACTCCATTCCGGTCAGCCCTATCAACACATCATCAGTTACCGGACTTTACCCTCCCCCCCACCTAGTCCCCAACCCCTCCCTCTTCCCTGTCTCGTTTTTCCTTCCGAGCCCTTAACCATCCGCGCTTTACGCTTAATGTTCGCCTTGTCGTCGTCTCTAGGCGTTTGAATCATTGACTCTCTGTCTTTTACAGATCCCCTACCTCTGTAGGACAAAGAACTCCGAGGGTCCTCTACGCTTCCGCTTCCTATTGGTCACAAGTTTTTCCCTTCTTGCACTTTCGTTTTGTTCCAACCTCTAGCGATAATTTTTTTTTTTATTTTTCTTTCATCTTTTGTCCGGTTGATTACTGATCTTTCCTTGTCCTTTTGAGAACCTTAAGCAAGTACCCTATGGCTCATTACGATTCAAAGCTCGCATTAGCGTTCTCTGAGTCCTCCTTGATGTTAGCTGTTACCTTATTGTTCATTTTCCCATTTCGTCCCCTCCCACGGATATTTTTATGACGCTCATCCTTTGCGCTCTATCTCCTCCGTTGCTTACGTTCTAAGGGCCACAATCTTGTAAGGTCCTGGTGTTGACCCTCTATTTCAGCCGGTCGAATAAAGAACGGCGCCTTGACAATTCTGCATCTTCCTTCTTCATCTTCCAGGATTTTCCGCACAACAGTGTACCTGACTTCTCCCATCCTAGTAGCTGACTGTCCAGATGACCTCGTTGCTCCATATTATCGGCTTCTCTACAAGACGCTTCCCCCTTCCTAGCGTGCTACATGGTTTGTAGAGTTTACTTCTTCCTTCGCTTCCCTCTGCGTTAGTGGTAGGACGTAGATTGTTTTTGGCCCCTGTCTATGATTAACTGTTGCCGCAACACCACAATCGTACTGTTTCTGAAACCAGTACCAATCTTCGGACGTTTAGTCCCCCAGCCCTGTCAGGCTCTTGTGTAGCCCCCTCTCCTCCCTCGCCAATTAATAGGCTTTTCCCCGGTCTACTCGGCCGCACTCTTTATTTAGATCTTATCTCTTAGTCGTCATCCAAGATACGTCCAGCAGACTCTTCGGGTCTTTTTTGGAAGACGTTGTGGTTTTGTTTCTCTTTGGCCCTCCCTCCCTTTCCGTGTTCTGTTTTATTGTTTTTAGATACACCTTCTCTTCCTTAATATTCCTTATTTACCTGTCCTTTCCTCTCTTGCGATGTGTACGAATTAGCGAATTCTTTTTTTTCTCCATTCCCCGCTCCAGAGTCCCCTGCGTTTTCACCAGTGCGCGAAGCAGGATTGGGACGCTTCAGTCTCCTTTTTTCTTCCGCTACCGTTGCCTAACGATGAAGGTCTGTCAGCACTCATTGTGCCAACTTGTGGTGCGGCCATTTGCCCCCAACCTTTTTCCTCAACAAGGACACTTTCCTTTTTCCTCTCCTAATCTCCTCTACCAGCCTCTTCCTCATCTTTCCCGGAGACTTAATATTCCTAAATCTCGGCATTTACGCTTCTCGCTCAACGCGGTCCTTTCGAATTCCCCTCTTGGCTGCTTGACCGACTCTGCCGCATCATCTCCCTCTAGTCCTATGACCAAGTCAGCTCTTTTTGTTACTCCCCCTGTTTTTTTTTTTTTGTCTACCATTGGATCCTCCTTTTCTTCGCCCTTCGTCTTTCGTTCTTCTCTCGGGCTTCCAAAGGTACTTCCTTCACTCCTTCTTTTTGCCATTCGAGATACGGGATGCATATCCCATTATGGTGCTTCATTTACTCCGTCCTTTTCCATGGTCGTTCATCTAACATACTTCGAATCACGTTTTCTGCGCTCATGTGCACGCAGCTGCGAGCCACCTTTTTTTCCTCGTTTTACAGTCCGCATGGTGGTTCTTCTACCAGCGCCTTTTCTCCTTTTTATTCTCCCTCACCTTCCCGACCCAACGTATTAAGCCCGTCAATATGGATGTCTTCGAGCTTTTGCCTTGCCCCATCCGGTGACTCTGGCCCAGTTATTCCCGCCTCTTACCTGCTCCGTTAGAACTTTATGCTTGGACGTTTATCTCATATCTTACTGGTAGGACCTGCCACCCCAGGACGGTCCCCCAGGCTGCCTTTTCCCCTCAATGCTTTATAAGACTCCTATGAAATCCTCCCCATGGACCATCCCGGCCCCCCACATCATGTTGCCCACCCCCCTCTTCATCACCAATATTCAGTCCCCTCCTCCCCCCTCCTACTCATGTTGGCCTCACTGGCATCCTCCATCCCATCAGCCTGACGTCCCCTTCCACCGATTTCATATCCATTCCTCCTATCCATCTCCCCCCCCATCCCTCCTCCTCCTTCTATCACCCCTACCAGACTCACCTATCCCCCTTTCGAATTCCCCCCTCCCCACCCTCACCCCCCATTCTCTTTTTTTTTTTTTTTTTTTTTTTTTTTTCTTTTTTTTTTTTTTTTTTTTTTTTTTTTTTTTTTTTTTTTTTTTTTTTTCCTCTGGGTTTTGTTTTTGCCCGACGCATTTCAACGGCTCTCGAGCTACAAGCTTCTTCCCTTAGTACCTCGCCATCCCCGTCCTTCAGTTCCTTATTCCCCTAGCTTTGCACCTTAGGATCCAAGTTCACCTCTGGCTTATTATTGGACATTTCTTTTTTAATTTCTAGGTGTGGCTTTTTGCAAATGGTGCTCTTACCCTCTCGCCCACCCCCTCCTTTGGTCCCCCCCCTGACAACATACCCCCCCTTTCTCATCCTCCCTTATTTTTTTGTTCCCCCTGCCAGGTGGCTGACCCACAAAAGCTCCATTCTCTACAGTGCGATATGGGTCATTCCGACACCTCAATGATCCCTTAGTTTATCACTGTTTTTTTCTCCCTCTTCGTTACTTTAAACCCGCTTTTTTCCATTGAAGAATGTTTTCTGGCTCCCTCTTCTACCCACCGCCAAGTGTATATTTATTCTGCGTCGCTATTTCACATACCTGATGCTACGATTGTGGTTGAACGTTAACGTGGATCGAGTGACGATTGATTACTCCCATCTTCTTTTCACGCGCCTTGGTCTCGAAGGTTCTTTACACCACCCTTCCTGTTCACTGACCGGTTTGATTTTATTATAAGTTTCTTCTTCCGTTGTTTCCTGCGTCTCCACCCTCACCCCAAAGGGCGAGTCAGCCCGTATTGCTCCTTACTAACAGTTTGAGTAATCAGGACCCATGATTGACGCACACCCCAGGCGTGTCCACCCTCCCTTGGCCTTGTCTCCGCCCTTGTTAGAGTAGGGTTGGTTTTCATTTCTATTTTATTTTTTGCTCCCCGACTGTTCCAACTTTCCCCCGTCCAAGAAGCATCGGTCTTATACCCATACCCCCCTCTGTATAGGGAAGACGATGACCAACGAACTTGTTCCCCTATCCAGCACAACCTCCCCCGAAATTTCTTCCTAACCCTTACTTACATCACCCTCCAAATCATCTTCAGGTGAAGACGAACGATGCCCTCGTTAGCTCATGCCCTAATCCTTCCCTTGACTCCCGTTTCACACCTCTTCCCCACCCAAGATGCTCTCCAAACCAGAATCATCTCCCCACTCCAACTTTTCACCACCTTGCTTCCACCTACCACAAAGCCCCCAGCGCAGGAATCGGAGTACCTATGTAACCAAGGCACCAGGCTTCTTGGCTCTGTTTCCCCCTTTCCCCCCTGGTACCGGGAAGTTTAATGCCTGAGTTTTGTAGAATTTTATTTCATCTTACTATGACGTTCCGAGGCGCTTGTAGCATGAATCCCATACTCTCCCAAGCGCAGTTGAGATGATTGACTGAGGGTTTCCCTCCCTTTCATTATTCTCCTGTCCCTCGGGTTTAGCGAATTGCCTTCTCTAGTTCGAGTGGAAGAGGACTGCTCTTTGTATTTGGTTCGGGCGACCAGAGCGTTAGATGAGGATTGCGCTAGGTTTTTCTTCCCCTGCAGGCTGGCGTTTGAGTTCCGACGGGTTCCTGCTGGTTATTGATCTTTTCCATGCTGCCTGGTTCTCGTACGTTTGTGGAGTTCTCTTTGTAGCGTTCTGTGAACAATGTGTTAATTTGTAGGGGAGAGGTATGGCACGACTGATCCTTGCATGGTTCTGTCTTTCCTTTTTTTAGGTTCGTTGTTACCTGCCCCCGCCTATTCGTCTTCCATACATAATTTGTCCTTTTTCTGTCACGCATTCATCTATTTCCCTCCTAACTTCGTTTCATTTATATGATTTTTATTAGATAACCCGAGTTCCCCCCAATCCAAATGAAGCTATTTATAAGCTTTCCCATATTCCTCACTCTCTTCTAAGTTACAGTTTCTGCTAGATGGTTTTTTGATGAATTCCTCTTTGTTCCCCCCCCCTTTTTGACCCTCTTTTTTCTCAGTAAGTATGATGTCTGGAGTAGGGGGTTAGTTTTTTGTTCTGAGTTTTTTTCTGTCGTGATCTACTATTGCCTACATCAACCATTCCCCCTTTCCTCTAAGATCATCCCTAGGATTCCCTATTTCCCTCTAGCCACCGATGGCCCCCGTGTCTTTCCCTTCGCAGCATTTCTCCACCTTCGATTCCACTCTCACGCGTCTCGTCTGTGGGTCAGGGTGGCCGAGTTCGGTGCTCAGTGTTTGTCGCCCGGTGCTTCCACTTATGGGTCCCTTGGTTTGTGTTTGATGGTTTTGCTTGCGTGCGAGACACGCCTCGGCGTGAGTTTTTTGTCTTCCTATGATCCTTATCTCTTCCTCTCCCTTTGTGTCTGTTGTTCTCTAACAGAATATTAGCAATTCTTCATCATCCGCCGTTCCTGACGTCCCGCTCCCACTCTCCACCTACCACTCCACACCCCCCCTTTAGTTTCCCAGAACTGAGCCCCGCGACGTCCAATTCTTCCTGCCGAACTCGTTCCCCCCCCCCCTTACCCACAGACCGTTTGGTAGCGGAATGTTAATCTCTGAAGCGCTCGCTTAGCTGGAAGTCCACGTCTTTCCTCTTCTCTTTCGTTGAAGGCACTCCTTTTTTTTGAGCTTGGATCAGTTTTTCCCTTTTTATCCTATTTCCCTTGATGCAACTTCGTCTTCACTCCTAATTCTGTGCCGCTTCACTCGCTCACAACTCGACACCATTGTAGTGATTAAGTTTCATATCGCACACACCCGGTCCCCCTTCTCGCGGCGCCCATGTCTACTTGGTTCCTCCCACCTCCCTCCCCTTATTAACCTCGTCAGATGTTTTTTTTGTTTGGACTCGTCCGCACTACCCGTCTGCTGTTTCTGATATATTCTACGTCCCTTCCAGGGGGGATGAATATTGTACCACAATCCTGGCTCCTCCAACGTCTTGATTTGAGACAAGCTTTTTTCCTGCCGTTTCCTGTCCCCATCCACTACGTAGTTGACCAACGCCCATTCCCGCAATTACTCCCTTTCCTTTGCCAAACGCCCACCTCATCGCCTCATCTTTTGCAATCATATCTACAATACGAAACCACCGTTCCCCTAACGTTGTTCACTATCGCTCACCACTCCCCCCTTTCTTTTAGCATTTTCTTCCCTCCTTCCCCTATCTTCACAGTCTTGCCCTTCCGCGCCCCTTTCTTTTTTTCGCCTCACCCCTAAAGCATACGCACTTCGTCCCTCCTAAAGTTATCGCGATCCTCCCCCTTTTCCCTTCCCTTCTGCTTCTGTCCTTCGGTTCCCGATCGGATGTCCCGTCGCCCTCCGTCTTCATACCTCGTCATTTCTCCGGTCGATGGCTGTCCCTTTCTACCATGCATAGCGACGTTTTCAGGACTTTCCTCATATTTCGCATGCCGTCCGTTTACCCGATGTGTCGAGGTCCCCTCCGCCTCCTTCTTTTTTGTGGGTTCAACGACCGAAGTTTCCGATGCTTTTGTTCGGTCTTTTTTTTTCCGCGAGTTTTTTGGTCGGCCCGGTTAGTTCGTCTGGATGCGGCGGGCTGTTTCTTTTTCGTTTTTGAGAATCCCTTGTGGGAGATGCGTTGAAGGACGGCGGTTTGACGGAGGATTCTCAACGCCTTTGCTTTTGCTCGTTTCCTTTTCCTTTGACCATGCGCCTATTCTTCTTTGGGTGACTTGTGTGAGCAGGTTTTTCAAATTCGGGCGGGTGTGATTTTTCGACTTGGTTGTTTTTGCCCCTTTCTTGTATGCTGTTCTCTGGTTTTCCTATCGCTTCTTTTATTTCTGTGGTTAGAAAGACCCCAGTGCTTTTGACTTTACTTTTCCCCTTTTTCGTGGACTTACCCCCCTTGAAATCGATCTTTCGTCACTATCCTCCCACTACCTTCTCCTTCTTTTTTTATGCCATTCCTGGTGTCCTCCTGGTCTTTGAGGATCTGTTGTCTGCGTCCCCACAGCCTTTTCTTCAATGTCTTTTCCTTGCTTAAGGACGCCTGTGGGTGGCCTTGTGTTCTCCCTCATACACTCCCACCATTGCTTTTCCCTCCGCTGTACTATCCAAACGGTCGTTGAACGGGAAGGTTTCCCAACCTTCGTAGATACGCACCGTGATTCCACGAATCTTCAGCGCTCCACTTTCCCTTTCCGATTTCCCCTCATTCCCCCCCCCTGCCTCGCCCCAGTCATCCCTTGTCACCCCCTCTTTAAAGTATGGTACATACGGCCACCTAATACTCTCATGGCCTTTTTGATATGTGACTCGCCTGTTCCCCCATTTTTATTTTCTTCCCCCCCTTTGAAACAGCGCGAGTTCGTACAGTCCCGTCGAACACAAAGGTATTGTCCCCCATGTCTTAAGTAGGTCTGGTTATTCCCTTTTTACTGTCCCCAATGACTATAATGATTCTTTGCTCCCCGGGTCGGTTTTCAACACCGATCAATGCGTTCTTTCGGTAATGTTGTCAGTTGTTTTTCTTGGCTCGTTTTGGTGAAGTCCCCTTTTCCAGCCCATTGCTTTCGCCCCCTTCTGCACTCCCCATTTCCACGGGCATAATATACTGGTTTTAGTTACGTGGTGATTTACCTGTACCACCCTGACACCTTGATCCTGTCCCCCTGTTGTTTCCGCTTTTTTTGCTTCTCCCCCTGGATTTACCTCACTGTGTCCTACTAGCTCTGTATCGGTCCTTTGACTCTTCTCCTACTTTAGATTCCTTTAACCAGTCCATTTCAGTTTGGCATAACCAGATTCACCAAAAACTCTCGCTTTCCCACTACTTCTTAGTCCCCGCTTGCCCTTAACTTTTATGTATTTTCCAAGCATGCCGTACTTCCTGTTCTAGGTAGTGGCAAAGCCCCTCTACTGTTATTATTTGAGCTTTGCCTTTATACTTTGTCGGGATCCTGCTTTTGAGTAATAGCCTGTTTGTACACTTCCATTATTACATTTTCAAACCTTCCCTTGCTGATCTTTTTCCCTATTCTCTCCTTGCGTAGCTTCGCGTTTTTTGATCTCCGCGATATCTTCTTTCGTCTCTTACAGTTAGGCGCCCCTTCCCCCCGGCTTTCCGCACCATCATCAGTTGCATCTCTCTTCCTGTCCCTCCCCTTTTACGTACCCTTTCAATCCCTCCTGGAAGCTTCCCACTTCTTCCCCCTTTACTAAGACTTGACGTCTCCTACATATGAACCTGCGTCAAGAGCGTTTCCTTAAACTCTCCCCCCAACCCCTTCTCGTTGAGAGTGGACCAGATGAGAGCGGTACTGTCCAACATGACGAGAGTTGTCCCCCAAGCTA
>Ga0179593_1611298_pt1 | contig 13127 bp, 26 predicted proteins | sample CZODoug2_1_08_16_FD_185931 | JGI IMG/M metagenome (GOLD analysis project Ga0179593, IMG submission 185931) | Vadose zone soil fungal communities from Angelo Coast Range Reserve, California, USA - CZODoug2_1_08_16fungal (PacBio error correction) | ecosystem: Environmental > Terrestrial > Soil >... | reverse complement strand
CTAACGTTTCCTTCCTTCGTTTCTTTTTTCCTCACTGTTTACGGAAGGATTGAGTGCTCACCTGCGTGCTTTTCTCAAGCACGATTAGGGGAAACGAGTTGTTACTTTTTGCCCAAATTCATGTCAAAAACCCCCGCCCTTCCTCCCTTATTGCCCTTTTTTTTTTTTGGCCGCTGTCCCAATGCGAGTTCGAGTGGAGTGACAGCCACCAACGGTATGGGCGCATGTTTCAGTGTATGGCGCACCTTTTTCCATCTTCCCCTTCTTTTGTTACACGTGTCTCCTACGATCTGACCCCTGCGGTCCGCATCGTCTACCGTTACCCCCCGTTTGCCCCCTCCACCGGGCGAACGACCATTGAACTCTCCTGGTCTATGCCTTCCTTTTTTGTAACGAAGATCTGTGAACAGTGCAGATTGTGTTTAAGGTGGGTTGTGAGTTGCTCATTTTTCTTTACACCCCCCCCCCTTCCTGCAAGGTAGGCCATGTATTTGCCACTTGTCAGGCTTTGATTAGACCGCCCCCCCTCTTTTTTGGTTCATCGCGCTCCTCACTTTTTCATGCCATTTCTCCCTTTTTTTTCAGCATTTCTGGGATCTTTGGTGTTAACTCCGAGACCGAAATTGCATTTCACCTGCGTTATGAAGTCAACCCCCTTACAGCCCCCTTTTTTTTTGGTCACTTTTTTTTTCCCCGTTTAAGGCGACCTGCCTTCCCAAGCGCTTTTTCCCCCCATGCCCACTCCCCCCCAGGCGGGCTGATTTTACAGTTTTTTTAATCCGGCTTTTTCGTATTTGCCGCAGCCCTGGCCGCGCTTCGCACTAACCCCCTGTGCGCACCCAGCCACGCGCCCTTTGTTGCACCCCCCGGAAGAACAGATTATCCCCCTTCCCATCAGTTACGCGACAGTGCTTCCACCGCGGCTTTACTGAAAGTTGGCAATCCCAGGCACCCCAGCTTTTGTTTTTTTTTTTTTCGGTCCCAACCACCCTTTTGACCTTCGCGTCCCCACTGACACCCCCCCTTGGTTTAAATCGCGCGGCCCGTTGACATCTGAGACTTCGGCGCAAGAGTTCGTTGGTTTTTTTTTTTTTCCATCCTGGACCCGTTCCCCCCATCTTGCCCCATCCTTCCTTTTCCACGCAGTTTTTGCCCCCCCAAAATTTTGTCTGTCCTCTTTTTTTCGGGTCCTTGGCTCTTTGATTTCACCGTGACCAAAAGGGGACAACATTTTTTTTTTTTTCTCATTTCGAATTTTCCTTGGCCAGCTTCACTTTGAGGCCTTCCCCCGGCGTTGAAGGCGTTCTCTGTTTCCCCTTTCATTTTTTTTTTTGTTTTTTAGGCGATTCGTGCGCTCGTTTCCGGCAGGTGACTGCTTGCCCATTGCGGACTGTGCTATTCCCCCCACGGATGTTTCCCCGGCGAAGAGCCGTTATTTCTTTTTCTGGCCGTGATTTCGCTTCCCTTGTCTGTCTAAGTTTTTTCATTGGTTTCGTGCCTTGTAGTCAGTGACGTTGGAGCGGTCTTTTCTTTTTTCCGCTTTTTTTTGTTTGACTTCCAACCTTTTTCTTGCCTTTAAGCATGTTGGCCTGCTTCCTTTTTTGGGTCGCGGCTTGGCGAGTTTCGACCTTTCCCTTTGCAGGTTTTTCATTGTAGCTTTGCACTTCTCCTGGTTTGGCTCTTTCCGGTCCGGACGTGTTTTCACGGTCTAACCGGTTCTTTTCCACCCGTGTTTTTACTTTCTTAATCGTCCCCCATTTGCCCTTTTTGTTTTTGTAGTGCCAGGATCATTGGCTACTGCCTTTGTTTTTTTTTTTTTTTTTTTCAGGCAGATACACCTTTACTCTGTTTTGCAGCCTCCCCTTCAAACGGGCCACTTTTTTTTAAATTTACAACCCAAGATTTTTTCACTGGGAGAAGGGGCGGTTACCGTCCTCCCCTCGGACGAAATAAGGCCAGCCCAATTGTTTTCGTAACGTCTTCTTGCCTCCCATTCGGGTCGGGGAATTTTCTTCCTTTCCTTGCTAAGTTTTTAGCGACCTCCCGGTTTTTCCCCCCCCCCGTTTGCCGTCTTCGCTCCCGGGACACCCCTTCAACTGACTTTCGGGCGACCCCTTATCTTAGCATCCTTCCACGCTTAAGCAGAAGACAACCCTTTAACTGCTACTTCCCATGGACACCCCCCCAATTTTCGCACCCTCTTGAAAGGTTCCGGCGTCTCCACACCGGGGCGTGACCGCGCCCCCCTTTTTTTTTTTGACCAAGCTGGTGCTTTGGTCTTCCCAAGTTTTTTTAATGGGACTCGCCCATTTCTTTTATCTCTCCATTTGTGTTGCCAACGCCCACCACGGAACCGGTGCTACCCAAGTTTTCCTCATTCTTTTCCCTCTTTGACGATGGAGTTTGAAGGAAAGCCCTCCCCAACAACACATGACAGTTTTTTTCCTGTTCGTTTTTTTTTTTTCGAATTTTCCCCCGACCATCACACCCCCTTTTCCTTCCCCTTTGCCCCCTTCATTTTTTTTAGCTTCCGGCGTGTTAGGCCTCGGCTGTTTTGAAGCGCTGAATCCGGTTGACCGAGCAAGATGATCTTAACTTTTACCCCCCTTTCCCCCCCGTACTTCCATTAGGACGGTCCCCTTGCTCCGCATGACTTTGCTTTCTTTTTTTTTTCTCCTCCAATCGTTGTTCAACCTTTTGATCTTTTCCCGATTCTTCCCCGCATTCTGTCCCATTGGTTTTTTTTTTTCCGTACTACTGATTGCCCCCCCCTTGCCTTGTGAAAGTCCGATCAAGCTTCCTTTTTTTTTTTTTTATTTTCAATCGCGCTTCGTTCGGCTCCCCCGTCTTTTTCCCGCCTTTTCTCCAGGTTCCAACTTGCACCCTTTGCCGTTGATGGCGGCAACATTCCCGCTCTCTCCCCCCACTGTACAATTTGTTTTTCCTTTCATTACCCCTCCCCCCCCTGGTCCCTCATATCCCCCTTTTTTTTTCTTAAGTGCCCACGTGGTTCACGTTGTCCCCCCCCCCCACGGCGGCTCGGTCGCCGCTACACTTTTCCCGACAGGTTTGACATTTTTCGTCCCGCTTTCTCTGGGCTGGCAGTTGTACCATTGGTGTTGGACCAGCGCTTTTTTCTCTCACCCCCTGTAGTTGGAAATTGGTTTTGTGGTTCCTTTATTTTTTTGATGGCTTGCTTTTTTTTCGTGTGTTTTGGCCCCTTTGTTGCCTTACGCCTTCTCCCCCTCGGTCTTTGTCGTGCTGTTGGTAGCGAAATTGCTTTCCCCTGGGCACCTTTTTTTTTTCGCTACCAACCCCCCTTAGGCCTTCCAGGCAAGCTTTCCATGTTCACCCCCCACCGGTCTTTCATTAAGGGGGCATACGGTGCATCTTCGATGAAATTTTTCTTTTCCTTTTTTTTTTTTTTTTACTTCCTTTTGGCCCGCTTCCAGTCCAAATCTTTTTTTTTTTACCCTCTATTGATTTCTAAAACTGATGCTCCTTCGACAACCTCTTACTTTGTATTTGGGGCACCTACGCCCCCCCCCTTCAGTAGCCTTAAGGATTCTTGCACTTGCCCCTTGGGCATAGTGGCCTTCTTCCCTCCCTTTTTTCCCTCTTTTCCCCACCTTGTCCCCGCACTTTCCAATAAGGTCCCCCACAAGTACAAGCCAAAAACCGGGCACTGGTCCCCCTTTTTTCCCCCCAGCGGCGGGGTTTGCTCCCTGGGTAGTCCCGTCGCCCCCTCCCCATCCCCGTCTACCTAAATACCCCTTTCAGGGCCCAACGTTTCCCACCTTGCTTACCCCCCTTTCCCCCTATTACAAAAACCCCTTCAGTCAAAAACCTCTACCGTTTTTCCCAAGTTTCTGCCTAACACGACCCTCTCAACCCCCTGCCAGACCCCTTTTTTTTTTCGATCATACTTTTCCATGCATTTTACCTTTTTGACCCAGGCTTCGGGAAACGGCATCCGTTGTTCTTTCGTCAACATACGAGAACATTCATTCCCCTCCCCCCTGACTCCCCCCTATAGGGTTGTACGGGGGAATCGCTTTTCTTTTTATCCCCCTCCCACCCCTTATGCTCCCCCCCACAAAGTACCCCCCACCGCTCGTGATACGGCCACTATTAACTTTTTTTCTTCTTGCGCCGCCTTCCTCCGCTACGGTGTCACATTTTTTTCTCAAATTGACCCTTTTTTATGCTCTTCCAAGTCAGGTCTTGGGTGGTTCCCCCCCCTGCGGTTGATTTTATGGTCACGATGTGTTTTTTTTTTTACAATTTTTTTCTGGTTGGCCGATAGCCCCCCCCCGGTTTTATTGGGTCTTCTTTTTTCAGGTTCTTGCACGCACGCAGATTCCCCTTTTTTTGTAGGCGTTTCCTTTGTGTCGGCTTTTTTTTCGCCTCAAGGATGGTGCACTTTTCCTTCATTCCCTTAGACTTGTCCGTTTTTTTCGTCAGATTCCCCCATCCCCCTCCCGTTTAAAATTATGTATATGTCTGCCTTAATTGTTTGGGGGAGACCGTGGCTTGTTTTCTGGACGGATTGCCCTTACCGCGGTGTGCGTTTCGCTGAACCACCGGCCCTTTGTGTGTTGGCCTCCTGATCGGACCCCCCCCCCCCTTTCTGAGCAGTTTTCCTCTTTATTTTCCCTGACCCCACGTTCCTGCGCCACTCCCCTGGTCCACGGGTCCTTTCGCCCTCTTCCCCCTTTTTCCCGGATCTTTTTTCCCTTTACTCCTCTTTTCAGGTCCCCTTCCCTGGCTTTTCGTCGCCTTCGGCCCTTTTCTCCAGTTTGTCCTGTCGTCCCAACTCGAATTACGCTTGCCTTTCCAATTGTACGGAGGGCGCGCTCCAACGCTTTTTGTTAGCCTCCCCCTTTTCAATACTCCCCTCCCCCTTTGCCCCCTTGTTGTTTCCTTATGTTTGGTCCTTTTGGCGATCACGCGCACCCCACCCCCGCCGTTGTTACCATCTTTTTTTTTTTTCTGTTCACCTTGGATATTCTTTACCGATTTCCATTATTCCCAGTCCCTTGCATTCTTTTTCAGCGCGTATCTACTTCTCTTTGTACCTGTTTGATGCAGGTCCCCCCCCTTTGATCGTGTTGGGTGATTTCCACCTGCGTTCCGACCCTTCTTCACGGATTTTTTTGCCCTTTTTTTTTTTCTTGCCTGTAAAAATGCTAACCTTTTTCTGGCTTGTTTTCAAACACTTCCTCTTGTTCCTCTGCTCCCCCTCACACCGTTGTACCCTCCGCTATTCTTGGACCGTCTTTTTTTTTTGGTTTCAGGGTCCTCTACTTTGAATTTCGTTTTTCCCTCATTTCTCAATGCCCCGTCCTTTTTTTTTTTGTTTGATCGGTCCCCTCCATTCCTCAGTTCGTTCCGTCCATCTTTATTCCGTTTACATCTCTCTTTTTTCCCCGTGTTGGTTGGCTCGTTTCCTCCCCCCCCTTTTCCCCTTCGGTAACCTCCTTTCTTCCCTAGTGTCCATTCCCCCAACCGGGGGCGTTTCTCCCCCCGAACGATTTTGAACCCCTTGATTCTGCAAACTTATTCGCTTGACTTCCATGTCACACCGCCTCCCCCGAAGTCCCTTTGTTCAAATCCTTGTCTTTTTCTGGTCCCTTTCCCAACCTTTTGTTTCGCGTGGAGGTGGTACAAGCGTACTGGTTTTCATGTTTTCAGTGGTTGGATTCAAAGAATTTTTTCGTCTTTTTTTTTCAAGGTTGCGGTGGGCCAACGCCTACACTCCCTCTCTCTTCCCCCTCTCCAAGTATCAAGGCGGATGATCTACTTTTCCCCGTCCCCGTCACTTGTCATCATGAAAGTCGCTACACTGAAGATTTTGCCAAAGTTCTTTAACCCTGTTGGCTGGGGTTGTGGGTGTTCCCTCCTTTTCCCCAAAACCCAGAATCCTTTCCCCCCCCCCCCAAGGTTAGGTCTGACTCTGGCACTCTCCCTGCGTTGATCTACCCCTGACCGCAGGTGTATTTCCTTCCCTTTTTTCGGACTCGCAATATCACTTTTTTTCTCAGTTCCCCATTCCATTTCTGGAGACGGGCGATACTCTCCATCACCTGAACGGAGTTTCCCCTCAACCGAGGTCCCCTCTTTTTTTCCCACGGGCCCCCCAAAAAAAGTGGACTTTTTCCTCTTCTCCACCAAGGTGTTTCCATTTGCCCACGGCTGTCTCGAGGAATTTGTTTGCCCTGGGCTTTTATCAGACATCGCCTCTTGACGTTTGTAGGGGCCTGTCTGCCCCCCCTAACCCCTTGACGCCCCCCCTGACAATTGCCGGACGCCCGGTGTCCCTTTTTTTTCCAAAAGGAAGACTGACAAGTCGGCCCGACTCCCTTTAAGCGAATGGTCCCCCCGCTCTTCCCCCCTTTTTTCACTTCCAGGACCTTTTTCCCAAGTCAGGCACCCAGTGGCGGCGGCGGCATTTCGGCCCCATCGTGAAGTTTGCTCCCGTGTCCTTCCTGGCTTGTGGACCTTGACCCTCCCCCAAATCCCTTTTCCCCCAGGGAGGTTTGCAAAGAACGTTTTGCGATCCGTGCACATCCAGGTTACCCCCAACACCCCCTCCCTCCTCACCCCCCTCTTCACCGTGATTTGCTTCCTCTCCTTTCCCTTTTTTGTTTTTCTCCCCCCCGAAGAAGGGGTACAACCGAAAGGGGCGGCGCAGAAACCCCCCCTCCCCGTGTCTCATGCTTTCTTTTTGTTTTGGGAATTTTTTGGGCGAGTTCCCCTTGTGTCCGGTTTCCGTTTGCTCGTAGGCGAGTCCGTCGGCTCTTTTGGCAAGGTTTGGAAGTGAAAGGTCCTTCATGTCCTCCCCCTCTTCACACGGAGCGAACGGCCGCCCCTGGTTTTCTTTTTAAGTGTTTTCTCTCCAAAAGTGCTTTTTTACGATTTTTGAGTGTTTGGTTCCGATTTGTTTTTTTTTTTGGAGCGGTGAGAGTTTTCTTCTCTTGGGTTTTGAAGTAGGCCATCTGTTTTTTTTGTGCCCCCCCCCGGGGGCTTTGGGTGGCTTTATTGTCGGCGGTCGTCTTTCGGCTTGGTGGAAATTTTGATGGTCTTCCCGCTTCACAGTGGAAGCGACGGCTTTTGGCTTTTTTTCCGTAGGGGTCCCTTTTTTTTGCGCTGCTTACCCTTTTTTTTTTATTCCCCCCCCCTTTCTTGTCCAGGTTCGGTTTAGCCATCATTTCCCGACTATTTGCCCAAGGGTGAGTCTGATGGATCTTATGGTGGCCCTGTTTTGGTCAGTTTTTTTTTTTTTCCCCTATACAACCGTAAGGGTTCGACTTTCCCAGCCCTTTTCCCTCCCTCACCGCCAAGCACTCCCCGATTGATTGGTTAGAAGCGGGCCAACCCTAATCCCTCCATTTTCAATTTGGGAGAACCTTTCTCCCCCTCCCTTTTGCAGTATTTGCCGCATCATGACTTCTTTTTCCTTTCCATTTTTTTTTTTCCTTTTGGTTTCCGAAGTGTTCTTCAGTTTTTGCCAGTGAAAGGTTGGTCCCCAAGGGTCACTTAAAGCCTTCCCAAGGTCCCCCTCCCACTGGGCTGGCATATCTTAGGATCCCCTTCCAATTCGAGAGGGGAACTTTCTTCAAATTGAACTCACTTCCCCCTGGACAATTTTTTCTCCCCACTACCTTTTCTCATCGTTCCCCCCCCCATGGAGTTCCCCTTTCCTCACCTTTTTTTTTCCCCTGTCCCCCCCCGTGCTGGCGCGTTTGGATCGGACCATTTTTCTATTCTCTTGAGCCCCCGGGTTTATGGCTCCCTCCCACGTTTCCCTTCGGAATTTGGAAATATTCCCCTTTTTTTCCCCTGTTTGCGTCGTTGGTTCGATGAGGGTCTTTCGATCCAACTCCAACAAATGACAGTGTTTTTGAGCGTTCTTCATTTTCCCTTCCACCCCCCCTCCCCCCCGCTGTCCCTTTTAGGTTTCCCTGTCTCACCTTTTTCCTTTGTTTTGGTTAGTCCTTTTCCGACATGCCTCTGTCATCAAACCTGACTGGTTTCCGAAGTCTTTCTGTTGGGACCCTTTTTTTTCCCCCTCCCCTTGACCGGACCACCACCTGACCCCGCAGCCCCGAAGGCTTCGATCTCTCTCCTTTGTTTGAGGCGACCGCCCATTCGGATCGGTTTTCCCCCCCCGTTGTGTCTTTGCCTTACTTGACCCCCCCTCCCTTTCTGCTTTTTCATTTCTCCCTTTTTTTCGTTAGCCCCAGGAAATTGTTGTCCATTTCCTCTTCGGCAGCTCTCTCAACCTCTTTGCTTCTCTTAAAACCCACTCCCCCCCCCAAACATTCCCTTTGTAGGTTTGCAAAATTAGCTCGACGTTTCTCTCCCTTTTTTGGTCGTTCTTTTCCTAGACACTCATCTCCGACTACCCTTTTCCCCCCCGGACAAGGTCCGATTTTGTTAAGCAAGGTGGGTCTGGTCCTGCCCGATCCTGTTCGCGAGAGACTTTCGTGGACTGACCGCGAAACATTCGAGACGTAGTGATGTTTTTCATTCCAAGTCTTTTTTTGCAGACGCAGGTTATCCCCCCCCCGTATTCGAAAATTGTTTTTTCAGGGGCTTCAGTTGGTCTTCTCGTTCCCTTTCAGTCTTAGTCCTCCGCATTCGCCTTTTTTTCTTTTTTGAACTGGGCCCGGGTCCTATTTTTGTGTTTTCCCCCCCTTTTTTTTTCCGATTTTTCTAACCCTAGCGTCCTTCAGGCACCCTTTCCTTTACCCTTTTTCCTCGCTTTTGAATAATTGCTATTAAATTTTTTTTCTCTCCTTATATGGTTTTGTACCCCCCTGGTTGTTCCCTTCCCTTTTCCTCCCCTCTTGGTTTTTCCCCTTTTTTAGTTTTTTTTTTTTTCCAGTTTTTCCGCCACTTGCTGCTGAGCAGAATTCCCGCATCTGGCCCTGACGCGCCCCCCCTCAGTTTGTAGCTCATTGATCTTGGCCTTTCTTTGGACCCCCCTGGGCAAACCCCTTGATTTTGCCCTTCTATCCCCCGTTCCTTTCACGCCCCCCTTCTGTCCTAGCGCCCACTACTCTCTACGTCTTGACGCAAAAAACGTCCTTCTCTTCTTCTTTTCTTTCTTTTCGAGTTTTTCCAATCATCAATCGACGGCCCTTCTCACCTTCCTCCTCCGTTCCAAGTGTAAATCCACCAATTTGTGCCGGAAAACCCCCTCTTGCAGACTGTCCCCCCCCCCCCCCCCCCCCTTGACCCTTTTCTTTTTTGGGAAAGAGAAATACCCCCCTTCTAACCGAAACCAGTCTTCACCCACCAACATTTGTCCCCCTACACTTTTTTTTCGCCCCGAATAACTTACCCCTGCCCCGCCCCCCTTTTAGTCCGGGTTGACATCAGTTTTGTTTCCTTCTCCCCATATCGAATTGTAATTACCCATGACGTTTTGATTTTTCAGACTAGCCAGAACCCCCTGCCCTTATCACGCGAACTTTTCCCCCGCACCATGACTCTTCCATGTTTTGATGGCCCCCTCTTTTTCTTTGAAGCTTTATGATGCGCCTGCTTTCCCGGTCCCTTTTTTGATTCCCCCCTGAAGCCAAGTGACCCTGATTCCAGTTGTGAACTCATGCTGGTCAATTGGTGTGTTTTTGTTCAACCGGTTTCTCGATTTTCCCCCTCTTAGGCAAAACGGAACGTTATTGATTTTTTGTTGTTCTTGGACGACCGCTGCTTCCTTTAAGTGCGATCGGCTCTTGTTTTTTGGACTGGTTGAAGCCTTGCTTTTTTCCCTTTTTTTCCCCTTTGACCTTTTTTCTTTCCTTTAGGACCAAGGACCGGCTCGGACTTCCAATGCCTGTTCTATGTTTCTATTTCTTTTTTTTTTCTTTTTTGAAGTTCCCTTTTCTCTGGCCTGGTTTTTGCTTTCATTTTTTCTTGCCGCGAACCCAGGCTGCGGTCCGTTCTTGGCGCTATTCCGTCCGTTTATTGCACCCTTTTTTTTTCTTCCCCCCCTATTTTCCGAAAGATTGATTTGGACCTGAGCCCGGTCTTTTAAGTTGGTCCATTCCCTGGAGTACTGTTGCATTCCTCTTTCTTCCTTTTCCCCCTTTCCCCTGAGGTTGCCCCGGCCCGTCCCAGGAATTGCTTTTCCTAACTCCTGATTGGCCTCTTCCCCCCTGAACCTTCCCTGGATCAGCGTTTTTCCTTTCTCCCTGTCCGTATCAAACTCCAATCCATAAATAATCTCCTGCAACCTTTGTTTTTTCCTCTTTCCGAACCCGATAACGCGCCCCCCCACCCCCCTTTCCAACACTCTTTTTCTTTCTCACAGATCTTTACCGATGCCTTCACTTTTGATTCCCGTTCTTCTCGCATCCGTCGTTCCCATTGTAGCGGGATCTTCAGCCTTGTTTTCAGATAGGGTTCGGAGTTTTCCCCTCGACCTTTCCCCAGCTTTGAAAATTCTGTCGAATCCCTTTTGTCCACTACGGTGGATTTGTTTTCCAACTTTTTTTCCTCGCCCCCTCCATTGGCAGCGGTCTCCCCCGTTGCACTTCCTCTTCTTCTTTTGGAACCTCGTTGAGTCCCCTTTCTCAAGTTTATCGTTTTCCCTCTCTGATCCTCACGTGCTTTTTTGGATCGCTCTCCAGTTCTTCCTGCCCTTTTTTTTTTTTTTGAGTTCGTTAAAATTCTCTCTTGTCTCTTTTTTTTTGCTAGGAAGATGTTACTACCTCTTCCCCCCATCCTCTTTTTTTCCAGGTCACGACTGATGGCGATCCCAAACGCGTGCTTGTCGCCTATTTAAAACGATAGACTTCTCTGCCCTCCCCGTCCATCAAAAGACAACAGACCCGCTCCGCCCCCGGCACCACTGGTGGCTGGCGCTTTTTCGGTTGTGGACGTTTTGTTGGAACACTTCCCCCTTTTCCTGTGCATGTTTCCCTTTCGGGATGTCGCACGCATTTTCTACCCGTTTTTCCCCAGGTGGTGTTGGACCTTTCCTTTTTTTCGCATCTTCTACAGATACCCCACTTCACTGACCAAGCGCTTGAACGTATGCCTGCATGCAAAATTTCTTGTATTATCTGTTGACAGTGCAAAGTGTTTTCTTTGTTTGGGGAGTGATCTTTTCCCTCGTCCCCCCTAAGCTCCGGCCCCCAATGTTCGTGGGCTTCTTTTTGCACGTATTTGTGATCCAGACTGCCCTGTGGTGATCGCGTTTTTTTTTTTACTTTTTGGCCCAACTTAGCTTTTCTCCTGTTCCTTTCTGGAAACGGCCGAAATGTCGCCAGCACCGTCAGGGTCATTCCCATTGTTTAACCCAAAAAACTTCTTTGTCTTTTGCGGCGGAAGGTCCCTTTCACCTGCGCCCTCGTCCCGTTATTTGTCCCTCAAAGTGATCCGTTGGGTATATCGCGTCTATCGCCATCGTTTTTTTTGCTTTTTTTCTTGTGAGCAACGCACCCCACCCCGGCCAACGGGTTGGGGTCCCCCGTCGGGCCCCTCCTCCCCAGCTTCAAGACATAGTAATTTTCTCAGACTAGACAGCGGCTTTCCCATCAATTTCACAAGGCCCAGGCCTTGCGGCGGCCAAAGCCTGGAGGCGCATGACCCCCCCCTTTCAGACGAGGCTTCTTTCAGGACTTTCCAGACTCCTGGAGCGTGCCCAACGTTCTGTTTGGCCCATTTTGGTGCGAACCCACCTCGTGACCCTCGATTCCACTCTTGGTGGCCCCAAAAACCTTTTGCTGTTCCCTCGATCAGGGTCACCTTTGGTCATCCCCAAGGGACGTCCTTTTGCGCCAGCAGGTCCCGTCGCCGAAAACGCGGGCCAGGTCCACTTCTTGCGTGCGCGGCTTTTTGAATTCTTGAGCGTTTGGGCCCCGTGTTTCCAGGTGTCTCAGTTTTTCCTTCGATTGCGCTCGGCGCTCTTTTTTTCTTTTTCCAACATTCTAGATGTGACTGCCTCTTTTTCCACCCCCCCTGTCTTTCCTGTCCTCCTCCCTCTCAGCCGGGAAACCGTCCCTTTTGCTAGCTCCCCCCAGTTTCGGCACGAGTGGCATGTTTGGTTTTTTTTTTATGTGTTCGTGTATTCTTACTTTTTCTCCTCGTATTTAAAGATTTTTCGCCGTTGTGTACTTAGCAATCCTGGTGGCCCTGCTTGGGCGGCTTTAATTGTCGTTATTGTTTTTTTGTTGCTTTTTGAGCGAATTTTTTTTCTTTACCTCGGTTTCCCATCCCGCGCTGTGAAGCGGCCTTTGCACTTTAGGTTTTTTTTTTGTTTCACTTGTATCGCTAGTGTCGACCCCTCTGGATTGCTGGGTTCGGTTTTAGTCGTTTATGCCTCTTTTTTGTTGATTTTTCCCTCTGACTTGCCCCAAGATCTGGCTTTGTGGGGTTTGGTCCGATACACCGTAAGCTTTTTCTTCCTTTTTCCTTTCGCCAAAAATAAGACAACCCCCCCCCCCTTCCCCCCCCCCAACCTCTTTGGACTTTTTTGAAGTGAGTTGCAATGAAACCGTCGCCCCACCTCAGAGGAATTGGCTCGGTTATTACCCGATTTGCCTGGTTTCGTGAAAGTCCGATTTTCCCCTCTAAGGTTTTTAGCGACAATTCCCCCCGTTTGAAAGTCCACCCTCGGCCCCCAGCACGGCAAAGTATGCCTTTTTTTTTTTTTTAAGTTTTTTCGCCCTTTTGCTGCACCTTTTGTTTTCCCTAGTCCCCCCCCAGCTGCATCTACTTCCATACCCAAAAACCCTCATAATGGAAAGAGGCCGCCTACCCCAATTTTGACGTGAGTTTTTTTCCCCCTTGGAGTTCCCCTTCCCCGACAATGGCCAGTGCATTTGGCTCGCCTCTTGGGGACCTTGGTGGCCAAACGGCTTTCACAGGCCCTGGAAAGGTGAATATTCTTTCCGCTTGATGAGTTTCTCGATAAGGATCCCCTCCATACAGTGGTGGAGACGTCGCGTCTCCTTTGCCAACCCGCGCCGAATTTTTCAACTTTGGGGAAGCTTCCGGACTTTTGAGGGCTTTTCTGCGGTCTTTACCTCCAACCCTGCTGACTCTGTTCTTCTCGTCCCCAGCAGTAATTTTTTTTTCACTTGGATTTCCAAAATGTCGCTTCCGCTTTTACG
>Ga0179593_1483538_pt1 | contig 13127 bp, 18 predicted proteins | sample CZODoug2_1_08_16_FD_185931 | JGI IMG/M metagenome (GOLD analysis project Ga0179593, IMG submission 185931) | Vadose zone soil fungal communities from Angelo Coast Range Reserve, California, USA - CZODoug2_1_08_16fungal (PacBio error correction) | ecosystem: Environmental > Terrestrial > Soil >... | reverse complement strand
TTTTTTTTGCTATATTGCCCTTTGATTGACATGGTAGTCTTTTTTTTTTTTTTTTTTTTTTCATCGGGACGCTTGTGCTCTGCCCCAATGTATTTTGTTGAATTGATTTTTTTGTTCCCTTACTTTTGTATTCGCCCGCACGAGACACCCTAGTTGACGTGCCCCCAATTCTCTTTTGGTCATCCACCGATCACTTTCATTTTGGTTTGTAAATCTGCTGCTTTTCCCTGGTGCACGTTGTCGTTTTTTCTAATTTTCTTTGAACTGTAAGATTTTTTTTGTGAACCCCAGCTGAACTCCCCACCAACTTTAGTTACTCTTTGGTGTCCCCCCCCCTGCCCGTTTTTTGCAACTGCAAACGGTTTCCCAGTGCCCTGTAACAAGTATATTTGCCTGCATTCCCCCATGCCTGTTTCCACCCGCGCACCACCAAAGGCTTCTCCTCCGGATGACCCTCCCCCGATGAGGTGTTTTTTTGGGTTTCTTTTTTTTTGCCTTGAAATGCAGCCAGCTCGGGCTGGGAACCCATGCAAATTTTGTTTATTCCACCCCCACTTGCAGGTTACCGAGAGTTTTATTTGTTGTCCTCTCTCCTTTCCTTAAACCCTACTCATTTGTTTCCACAATCTTTTTTTTTTTGTTTTTTTGTTTGGTCCCCCTTGCCTTTGCCGTGGTTTTGTACCTTTTGTCCTTACAAACCCTGCCGGCCCTTTTGGGTTTTCCGCCCCCCCACAGTGCCGTTTCACCCAAGTCTCCCCTCTTTCCCCCTTTTTCGAAAGTTGCCAAAGTGTTCCCCAATTACGTTCAAGGGAAATGGTTTTTTCCTTCCCCACGACAGCGGGTAAAGTCCAGGGTTTTGGGTTTCCGGCTGCGTAATTGGCCTTCCTGTTTTCTTTTTCTGATGACTCCCGTTTGAGGCCTTTCTGTTTAAAGCTTGCATGATTTTCTTTGCCATTCCGGACCCCTATTCTTTCCTTCCTGGTTTTTTTTGGCTACGGAAAAAGATCGGCCCCAGTTTTTCAGACGGGCTCTTTTTCCCCCCCCCTTATAATTCTTTTTTCTCGATGTTTTGTTTTGTAGCATTCCCCCTGTTCATGGAGCAAGCGTCCCGCCCTCTGGGTGCTGTTTACAGAACTTTTTTCCCTTCCTGCCCTCCACACTCCATACCCCTTTTTTTTCTTACGAACTATTTCTTTTTTTTCTTCGGGTTTCGTAGCCCGTCGCATCTTTTCGTGGAAGTTTTTGTGCGGCTTGCCCAAACGGTTGCCCCCCAATTCCCTGTTTTGATCTGTTATTTGACATGCGCCCTTTCCCGACAAGTTTGGCAACTTCGACCGGGAAGAGTTTGTGCCCTTTGCGAGTCTGTTTCTCGATGTTTTTTTTTCTTGTTTTGTCTTCTTCCTCCTTTTTTTCCCCACGTGGGGACTTCCCCGTGCATATGAAGAGAAAAACTTGTCCATGTTCAAACAACTTTTTTTTCCCGCTTTCCCTTGGAACCTTTCCCGGACTGTTTTTGGTTGTCAGGCAGTGTCATTCCACAGTTTGAAGGCTACCCCTTTTTCCAGTCTTTCTTTGGTATTCCGTTTCCTCTTTCTGAATGCTCCACCTTTTCTTTCGCATCTCCCCCTTTCACGGCGTTTTCGCGTTTTTGTCTTCCTTTGTTCCCATTGCCATGGACCCAAAACTGAAGATTCTCCCTTTTGCGGAACTTGCCTGCCGAAATGACAGAGTGGGTTTCCCCACTTACTCATTTTTCCTCGTCATTTCTCTTTTCCTCCTGCTTTTGCCTGAAAGGACCCAACCCCCTTTCGAGTATTCACCTCTTTCCCGGGTTATTGGAGATTTACTCAAAAAGTGATTTTTTGTCCCTTTTTCATTTTTCTATTGTGTCCATTTTTTTTTGTGGACCCTTTCTCCAACTGTTTTCATTCCTTGAAGTTACGGTCCCCCTGTCCCCCACTGCCCGACGGACACCTTTTGGCTCAATTTTTTGGGAACTTGTTTTGGGTCGAGTTTTGCCTTTCTCTTTCGGGAAGTTGGCTCCTGTTCTTTTCTATCTGGTAGGTCGCTTCACTCACCAAGTTTTTCCGGTGGTCCCCGCAAATCACTCCGCCCCCCCCTTTGGCGTGTATCGGGAAGGATTTTTCGCAACCCTTTTTGGCCCCCCCCCCCTTTCCTCAGCCTTCTCCTTGTTGCACCCAACCTTTTTATTTTTCTTACTGCTTCCCCTTTGCTAGGAACAGTGTTGTGGGTTTCTTCCGTTTGTGCCGTGGGCTACTTTCCGGGGGTCTTCGAATTTATTTCTTCCGCTTTTTTTTTCCTGATTTGCACCCGGCCGTCCCAACTGATGTGTCTAGTCCGTATTCCTTTTGTTTTCTCTGAATTTACTCAACCCGTCTCAGGTTGTGCCAACCGGGTAGTTTTTTTTCCCCATGACCCAATGTTGTTCCCCTCTTGCATTCCGTCGAACTCTTTAATTAACGGATTTTGGCCCATTTCTTGTTTCACGGTGTGTTTTTGGCGCAGCTTCCCCATTGAATGTTAATGAGATTTGCGCGGAGCACAACCTTTGATTCCCCCCCACAAGGAATTTTCCGGGGAACCGTTTTGGCTACTTCCTTTGGTCAACAGGAGGTCATGAACTTCATTTTCGTTCGGACCGTGGCCATCCCCCCCCCAAAGGCGCCGTTTTTTTTCATTTCGCAGTTTGCAAGGTTTGCTTTTTCTGCAACTCACCCGATGGAAGTTCACCCCAAGTATGTTTTTTGCACCCTTTTTCCCCCTGGTTGGAACACCTGGTCCCCCAACCCACCCCTTCAAGGGTTACGGTAAGTTCTGATGGTGGTGAAATGCCCATTCCCTGGTGCCGGAATGGTTGTTGCAATTCTCTCTCCACCCCCCCTTTTTCTCCGGGTCCTGATTGCATGGTTGGTTTCTGTCCAAAACTTTCATTGTAAACACGCTGTTGATTGGTGTCCGTTTTTCTGCCCTTCCCTCCCCCTCCTGGTCGTCAGTCCAAGGATTCCCCTTCACCCCCAAGCCTTTCTCTTTTCATACCTCTTTTTTTTTTGAGATGGAACGTCCTCCTTTTGTGGCGCGATCTGTTTTTTGTTCCTCATTGCACCACTTCCCCCAGATTCACCGCTCGGTCGCCCTGTTTTTTTTTTTTTTGCCAACCCCTTACCATTTTCAAGCAGGACCCCCTTTTCCCCAACCGATTTTGCAACAGGGAAGACTCTTCCCCCCCCCCGCTCAGGCGACTTTCTCGGTCAAATCCTTTCTGTCCTTCTTGGTTTGCCCCCCTGGCTCTGATGATTTCCCTCTTGTTTGCTGGTTAACCTTGCACATTTCGGAAGGTGTTTCCCTCTTTGATTTCGGTTCCAGTTCGCCCCGAGTATTTCCCATTTCTTTTTTCCAGCTTTTGTCCGTCATCCTTCCGGTTCGAAGCCCCTTTGTGCTTCCCCCCCCGTTTTTGCTTGCTGCTCAGCACTCTCTTTTGTACCCTTTTGTTTTTCTCTTCCCTTGGAACACTTGTGACTAGTTCCCCTGCTGGTCCGCGATGTTTTTCTGGGTCCGGGCGTTCCCCCTTTTACATTTGCTTTCCCCCTTTTTTCTGTCTACTCAGTCCCCCCACCGTAGCATTAGCCAAGTTCCCTTTTCTCTTCTTCGTCGCCCTTTCCTGTGCCTCCCATTCGGTTGGGCTTTCTCGACCTTATAAGAGTCTTCCCTTTCCTGTTGCGGAAACCTCCCCCAGACCCCCCCTCCGTCTTGTTTTTGTATCAAACCAATTTGTTGCGGCCTTGCTGCGAAAAAAGTTTTGTTTTACTCCTTTCTTTGCTCCCTAACCTCCTCCCCGTTTTTCAGTGTTCTTTCCCCAATTCCCTTTGATGCTTTCCTCCAATCGCCGCTTATCCCCTCGACATTTTTTCCTTTTGAACCCGAACAAGAACCCCACCCCTCCTCCTTTCAGCTCTTTTTCCCCTTGTTCCTTTTTATTCCCTTTTTTTTTTCTTCGAGGACATTTTCCCAGTTCTATTCATCCCCAGGGAAGTGTTTTCAGTTTCCCGTTCACGGCTTCTCTTTTTTTTTCTTTTTTTTGATAGAGTTTTTTCCAGGGGCACCCTCAGTGTGCTGAACCGGGTCCTTCCTTTTAAATCGAACTCTACTATCTACTTTCTCCACCTGTACCCCCCCACCCTGGGTCCTTCCGGCACGTCCGTCCCCTTGAGCTTTTTTTAGTGACTTGGTTTTTTCCATTTCCAAACCGACCTTTTTTTCGAAACCCGTTTGCACTCTCTGTACTTTTCTGCGAGCTTTCTTTTAGCCTTTGCCGGAGCCCCGAACCCCAAGGTACGTTTCTTACTTTTTTTTTTTTTTTTTTTTCCACTGTAAACTGGTTCACCCCCTTTCCCCTGTTTCCTTCAGGCTGTTCCGTCTGCCACCCCCACCTACAAGGTCTCTTTATGCACGGTCATCGCTGGTTTTCAAAAAAAAACCCGGATTTTTAGCACTGCCACCAACAATGTGCACCACCCCCTGTCATCGATCCTAACGAATATCTCCCCCCTGATACCGGCTTGCTCATTTAAATTTCTTTTTGTTTGTAGTGGGCAATATCCACCATCTTCCCCCCCCCCCAGTTTGTTGTGCCCGCCCCCCCCCTTCCCACCGTCCTCCCCTCCAAGAGACTGGGCAACTTACCTGTTCACAGGCTTTCTTCTATATTACACCTCCTTGTCATTGTCACTGTTATCCACATGGGGGGATTTTGATCCCTCGTTCCTTTCCACTCTCGTGGTCCCGTTTTTGCTTGGCCCCTGAAACTTTTTCTCGTTCACTCCCTCCCCCAATTCCATATGCGCACTCCCTGTTGCCACCTCAGTGACTTTCCCGTCCTCCCGGTCAGTTCGTTTTGTCGTGTCTTCCGCTTTATCGTGGTCCTTTTTTTTTCCCTGCCCGTTTCCATTTTTGCCACAGTCCTGCTAGAAGGGTTCCTGTGACGGCCGTCCGTTAAGATACGGCGTTGAACGTACCCCCCCCCCCCCCCCCCTTCGCCCCCCCACTCGCGCAAATTTTCGCCGTCTTGTCCTTCACCACTTGACTTGCTTCTACTTTCGCTTATCCCTTTTTGCTTTTGCGGGCACAAAACTTCCTTACAACTTTTTTTTTCCTTGTCCCCCGCAGCGGCCCCACCCCCCTCTTTCATTCCTCGCGTGCATTTTCCTGAAATTGGTATAGAGTTTTCCACAACCCCCCCGCCCGTTTTGGCGCTTGCATTAGATTTTTGCTCCGACCAGTGGTTTTTTGGTGGGCACTTTTTTTTTTTTTTCCCAACACCCCGCGCGCGAAATTAGTTTTTGCTGGTATACCGTCACGTTTGGCCGTGGTTTTTTTTGGTCCTTTTCCTTTAAAAAACCTACTTTTCCATCACCCCCCTCCTGTCATTTAAGTTTTAAGGAGGCGTGTCTCCCCCCCCAAAGTTTTTTTTATTTACTGGTCGTTTTTTCCATTCTTTGCTACCCTTTCCCCTTTTTGTTTCAAACCAGCCCCAGTCCCGACTCCGTCGATCCAGGACACCTTTCTCCCAGGTGTTACCCCGCCCCTTCCTCAGACCCATTTTGCGCCGATCCCTCACCCATTTTGAAACACCATCCCAGAGCCGCCCATTTCCTTTCCTCCCGACTCCTCTTTTTCTTCCTCCGTGGGCGGGCGTTTTGAAGACGGGGGAGCTCCAGGAATGTTTTTTTTTTCTGACGCAGACACGTTGGATGTTTTAAAGATTTTTTATTCCGGTCCCGGTTTTTGCGTTTCTTCAGGTTTTTTTCTGAAAACATTTTTTTTTTTTTTTTTGCCTTTTTCTGGTTTTTTTTCCGTTGGTTGTTTTTCCCCCTTGTCTTTAATTGCCCTTCATTTTTCTGTGGACCTCCTGCTTCTTCCTTTATTTTTTGGCAAAAGTTTCCCTTCTTTCTCCGTGCTTTTTGCTGCTCTAGTAAACAACCTTTTCGACCTTTTTTTCCCCCTCTCTACACCCCACTGAAACTGCACTTGCCAAAGTAAAGGGCTGTACTGTCCCCCCCTTTTCTGTGTTTTTTTTTATATGGGCTGTGTTATCCTTTTCGTTGTGGACAGAACTGTTTCCTTTCTACCGGGGTTCTCCGCCTTTTGATCGATATTCAGCTACCCCGACTCCTTTTTCCCATTTTTCCCTCCTTCGCTTTTTGGCCAGTCGGTTTTGCTCCTCTCTGCTCTTCATTTGTTCCTTCAACCTTTTTTCCCGGGGATGTGTTATTTTGTTTTCCCCCTCCCCGTCATCCTCTTCACTTGGACATTGTTTTTTCCCTCTGGCGTCTCTCCCAATTGCGTTCGTTTTTTTTTTTTTTTCCCTTTTTTCCCCCTTTACCATTTTGGCTTGCTTTGACGCACCAACAAGTCCGTCGTTCAGCCGAAAGTGCGTTTTCGACTGCTCTTTTTGCCTTCCCGACTTTTCCCAAGAAGGGGATTTTGTCCCACTTGCCTTCTCTTTGCCCTTCTCTCGAGTTGTTCTTTTTAACTTGTTCTGCGAGCCTCTGAGCACTTGATGTTGCAAGCTTGGCTATGGCTTTTTCCCTCCCCCGGGTCCCATTTTCTTCACCGCTTGTCTTTCCTTACTTTTTTTTTGGACCCTGTGTGTGAGTCCCAGCTTGATATGGTTTTTCCCTTCTTCACAAAAAAAGATATCCCTTATTTTGCAGCTCATGGGGTTCCCTTTTGTCGTCGGCACTGGTCTACGGTTCAGTGCCAGGTGTGCACCTTTCGCGGTCACCCCCCTCTTTCTTTCAAGGGTAAGTCCCCCCTTTCTCCCCATTGACTATCGTGGGCCCTCATGTTCTTTTGTTCTCCTTTTTCCCTCTGAATCCCGTCTTCTCCTCTTGGCTGGTTTCCCGTGCTTGCCCCCAAACCTTTTCCCCCCAAAAGGACCTTTTTTTTTTTTTTTTTGAGATTGGAATTGCGCGCACATTCTCCTTTTTTTCAATTGTCTGTTTTTTCTGAATCTACTTGGTTTTCATTTTTTTGATCCTAGTCAGGGCGTGCAATCTGGATGGCATGATTCGCTACCGATTTTCCCTTTCTGCTGTGTTTATTTCCCTCCCATGCCGGTGGTTCCCCTTTGACAAGGTATGAGTGCCCTTTTTTTTTTCGAACGGCGTTGTTCCCAGTTATGGTTCTTGTCCAAACCTTGCCGACCCCCCCCCTCGTGTGTTTGCTCTCTGCTTTTTCGTAACCCCACCCTTTAATTACGACAATGTTTTGGCCCCGATGTTCTCTCTTTTTACCCCTGGCGTTTCGATCCTCCTCGATTCTTTGCCAAACTGCGTTTCTACTTGAATAGAACCACCCCATTACCATTGCCCCTTCCCTGGCTAACCTTTGTGCTTTGCTTTGACCCGGTTTTTTCCGCGACATTTATACGTTCTTTTCCCGCTTTTGCTTTGTAAAACCTTCTTTCCTTTGCTTCCGGCTTTTTGGAACGGCCCGGGTCCCATTATTTATTAGTTTAACTTTTGACCGTTTGTCATGGCTTGACCTTTTCGCTCGTGCGTTTTGCTCTATCCCAAATTCTTTCGTCCTGTTAGGTTTCCTTTGTCTGGATTCTTTGCACTGACCGAGGTACCTTTTTTTTGCGTTTTTAAAAAGCTTTCTTTGTTGTTTGCCTTTTAAACTGGATGGAACTTACCTATATTTCTTTGGTCTTTCTTGGGATCCCTCCCCCCCCTTTTTGAAGTTTGCTTCCTTCCCCTAACGCGGTTTATCTCCTAGTTTTGTATCCTGGCTGGTCGCCCCTTTTTTCCGCCGTGCAGACCCTTTCAACAGAGTTTTACCCCCCCTGCTGGACCCCTTCCTTTAGTTTCTGCGCCATTGAGCTTGGCTCAAGTTTCTTCCCCTCAACGCAACTTCTGTTTTTTTTTAGATTGTGCTCGTGACAGGCTTTTTTTTTTCATATCAGATTGACTTTTGTTTCTTTTTTTGGATCCTTGTTTTGGATCCGCTTTAATTCCGGCCCCCATTCGCCTTTTTTGCGAACTCCCTGTCAACCACTTTGTTGGGAACGTATTTGCGCCCCCCGTCGATTTTTTTTTTTTTTTTTTTTTTTTTTTTTTTTTTTCCCCCGTGGAGTCACATATGTATGTTCACCCCTTTCTTGCGGTTTACTCCCCTTTCCGCGTGGAGTCCTTCTTGTGGCCCACCCCCCAGGTAAACCGGAACTTTTTTTTTAATACCGGTTTCCAGGATTACCCTGTCCCACGTTTGGTGCGGGGCCCCCCAGACCATTACCGAGTCTTTCCATTCCTCCCCACAAACTCTGCCCTGTTCATGTATTTTTTTGATCCCCCCCACCTTCAAACGTTTTTTTTGAATCATTTAAACCGTCCAAACCAATATCTTACTCTGGTTTCCCCCCTTGGCCTGATTTGACTCTTTGCCGTTTACGTTCATCCCCTTTTGAATGTGCCCTCTTTTTCACGACTTGTGGGCCCCAGGAATCTTTTTGTTTCTTACTCGGGACTGATCTCCCCTGTGCCGTCCCTCAAACTTCCCTTTTCTTCCCCCCAAATGCGGTTTGAATATTTATTGGTCCCCCCTTGGCTGCGTGTTTTCCATCTCTCGCTCAAGTGATGAATGTAAGCCCTTATATATTTTTTCACTTCTTTTTTTTTTTTGTGTGATTCTTTGTTCCACAGTCTTCTTTTTTGATTTCTTGTTTTCTCTTCCCCGCTCCCCCATCCAGATGGTGCTCGCCCTGTTGCGACTCACTTTCGCTCCAGCCTTTTTACCCCCATCTGCTCCCACCCACGATTACCGTCCCCCTTTCATCTTAGCTCACCCCTGATGCCTTACCCGTTTTTCCCCCCTTTGAAATTCCCGGTTTGAATTGGTGCTCTCCTCTTTTTTTTAACTTCCCCAGCGTTTTTTCTTCTTCTCACTCCCCTTTTTCTTTCCCGTTCACCCTTTTTCTGCTTTTTCAGTCACTTTTTTTTTCTGGTAAAACGCTGCGTAACCCATGGAAAATTTTTCTCGTCTTCCCTTTGTAAGTCCGCCTTGGATTCTTTCAATTGTGATCCCCCCGGTTGTCCGTTTGCCGTTTCCGACTCTACAGTGAAGTTCATTGGCTTCCTCCCCAACGTGACTTCAAACTTTTCCGCGTTTCTCGTCCTCTGCGGTTCCACAGTTAAACTGTTCTCTTTTTACTGGTTTTCCCAACGTCCCCCGCTGCGCCATCCCTTTTACAGGTTGTGCCTGTTTTTGATGTCCCTTATTGGTTCCCTTTTTCGGGCATTTTTCGATTTCTTCCCCCCTTCTAGCACGGCTTTCCAACTTCCGGGCCCTCACGCTGCTCCAATTTTCTTTTTTGGGACCCCGTTTTCCTCAATTTGTCCCTTTCCTTCGCGATTGGTTGTTTTTTGGTACGCCCCTTAACTTTGTTTCGGGTTTTTTGTCCGTTGATTTTGCAAGCACTTTCACCCCTCTGCCTGTCCGCCCCCAAAGCTGCCGCTTAACACCCTATTTAGATTTCCGTTACATCCTCACCAACCGCTCTCCGATCTTTTCCGTTATCTTGTTTCCTTTTCATTAGGCCGTTTTCCTTTATTCCTCTTTTTAAGCCTGGTTGACCGTTCCTCCCTTCTCTGTTTTTCCACTGGTTCCCCACGGTGTTCTGGCGGTTTGTTTTTTTCCCCCCCTGTCCAATCTAACTCTAAGATTTAAGTTTCCCCCCTTTCATTTCCGCCGGCCGGTGACCAACCTTTCTACATCTTCCCATGCTTTTTATGTCCCCCCCCCAATGTAGGTTTTTCCTCCTAACAACGCCTTGCCCTCTCTCGGGCTGGATTTTCATTTAGCGGATTTGGCCCACCCCCCCAATTTGTACCCCAAAGCCTTTCTTCGTTTGAATTCCCCCCCTGCCCTCCCTTGAATCCACCCCCCCGAAGACTTTTGGTCCCCCCGCGTTCACGTTGGTTTTAACCATTCCTTTGTTAATGGCCGTTCTATTTATCCAGGTACGTTTTTCCCTAAGGGTCCAACCTTCATGGGTGCCAGCCCCCTGCCCCCCCCTGCGACCATTCAAATCGTGTCCCCTCTCCCGCATTTCCCAGTTAACCCTCCTCTTATACTCCCCTTTTTTCCGGCTCAGTCTCTCCCCCCTTTCCCTTGTTTCCCCCCCCCCCCCGTCTGTGTTTTTTGCGCAACCCATTGCACCTGCCAAAAGCCTTCTCCTGGCTTGTGTAACGCTCCTCCTCCCAATTGAGTTTGTTCTCCCTTCCTCCCGCCCCCTATACTTCTCCTTGTAGTTCCAAAGTGTTTGGGTCTTGACAATATTGTTCCCCCGCGCTGTTTCTTTGGCCCCTTGTTTTGTCCAAACACGCTCGATCCCCCCCGAAAACCTTTCTTCTTTACTTCCCCTGTTTGTATTCTTCTCCCTCTGGGCCGACTACCCCCCTTTTTCGCCCGTGGCGTTGTCTCCTTCTTCCCTTTTCAAGCTTTCCATGCTGCAAGGTTACAACAGTGATGCTTTTCTCCTGTTCCCTTCCTGAACTCACTCTCTTCAAGTACGGCCGCCCCCCGTTGGCCTTTCTGTGCCAATCGCCTGTCTTTCTCCAAACTTCGCTTCCCCGTTGTTTTTTGAATACCCTCTTTTTGCGAACGCCTGCCCCGCCCTGTTTTACTCCCCTGCCACATAATCCCACACACCTTGTTTCCCTTTGGACCTCTGCTTGTTCCCAACCCCCTCTTTTTTTTTTTCCCCCTTACTTTTTCCTTATGCACCTCCATCAGCGCCACAATAACTGCTCGTTTTGCCCCGTGTGTTCCCCCCCCCTTTCTTCTTTTTGTTCATCAGCTCCCCCTCTCCGCCAACCTCCTTTTTTTCTTTCCCATATTTTGTCGTTTCCCGCGTTGCTTTCTTTAGAGCATTCCCCCCCCCCAAATAATGTCCACCATAACCTTTTGTTCTGTTTTCTCCAGCTCTCTTTTTCGAACCCCACAATTTATTTTCTTTCATTCCCTTCCTTCCCGGTTTGCCCAGTCCTGGTCCACATTTGCCCAACCCCCCCCCCCATCTCGTGGCCCCCCCCCCCCCCCCCCCCTGCGACGTCAAGACCCGCCCTAAAGGCGCCCCAGGGGTCCCTCCCGCCCCGGGGCCCAGGGTTAGGCGATCTCAAACCCTCAACCCCTCGGAGTTGGGACCCAACCATCCCTTTCTACCGTCTTCATCCCCCCCCCTCCTTGTACGCTTCCATCCCTACCTCTCCTTTTCATCCCCGTTTTTTTTTGGATCGTTCCCCACTTTCTTTCTCTTTCTTCTTCCCTGACTTTTTGCGGTCTCTTCAAATTTTCTGGTTCACAATTAGTTTCTGCTCCCGCTGCTTGCACCAAGTGTGTCTTGATTGGATTCGGAGTGCCCCCTTTTTCCCCCTTGTGATCATTTTATTTTCTTTTGAATTTCCTGGGACGTTTGGGTCCGCTTTTTTATCATTTGGTCCCCCCCAACTTTTTTTTTCCCGCGTTACCCCCTGGGTTGCACCCCTTTTTAGCCACCCCCCGTCTGCTTTTTTTTTTTCCCGTGACCCTGTCATAAAACTTCTTTCTGACCCCTGCGTTCGATACTTTCCCTGTTCACCTGGAAAGTTTTCCTGTGTGTGGACAATTATTTTGATTCCTTGCCTTCTTCATTTTGGGCCGCTCTCCCTTTTGCTCAGTTTGGCTTTTCCCCCTGTATACCCCCAGGCTCCAATCATTTTCCTGCATCTTGTTCGGTGGTTTGGCCGTCAAGACCCGCTCAGGTCGTGGGGTCAATTCTGGCCCAACAGGTTTTGCTCCACTGCAGTTGTTTTCGTTTTCTTTGGGCTTATGAAATTCCTGAATGGGTCCCCCTACGACATTGTATGTATGTTGTTCGTTGTAAGGTGTAACTTTGACCCCCTTTGGTTTGCTTCTTGCCCCATTGTTTTTTTGTTTTTTTATATTTTTTTTTTGTCACCCCAACTCGGGCGGGCGTGATGCCGCACCCCTTGGTCTAATATCTTGCATAGAATGGGTAAACCCCCGAATACCTTTGGCGATTTGCGACAGGGCCCCCTTCATTTTTTTGCTTGGTTTTAACCGTGAGACCGTTTCCCGTTTTTTTTGTTTTTTGAAGCGGCCCCCCCTGTGGCATCGTTCCCGGTGAGACTGTCGTGACCGGACAAAAACAAGTACTTGATGGTTTTTCCCGCATTTAGTGGAAGGAACATGTAGTTCCGTTTTTGGCCCCAGTATTGACTTTTTTTTCCCCACCCCCCCCCTTTTCCTTATTTTTGGCTTTCTTTGTACTTTGCCTCTCGAGATGAGTTCCCTTTAATAGCTCGGACCGCGAGGTGTTTGACACGTGCCATGTCAACCCTACTTTTTTCACTGTTTCACCTGCCATTTAGCAGTTCCCTTCCCCGACCCCTTCTTTGTTTGTTCGCTTTTTTAGTCTGGCGACTCTTTTGTTCGGATGACCAGATACCCCCCCCTCCTAAGGCCTGGGCCTGTGGCTGCACCCCCCCCGTTGTGGCCAACCCCCAACCACAAAACGGTTACACCTGGTTATTGTTTGCAATTGCCTTGTGTTGTCGGGTTTGAAGGATTTTTTCTCCCCGTTTTTTTTTTTGATGGTTTAGAATCGCTGTGCGATCCTGCGGCCTTGACTGCGTTTATCTCGGTGTTTTCTTTTTCAGCACAACTTGGTTCCTTTCGACCCGGTCATTTTACTGCCATAAGTCCCCCTTTCCACCCCCTGTGAAACAGTTGGTTTACTCCCCCTTCGACGTTGCCCACCCTCTCTCGCCTGGTTTTTGAGCGTCTTTTCCTTGAACCTTTCCCTGTTCAGGTTCCCTCTTTAAGACCATTTTAGATTCCCATGGTTGTAGCCTAACCATTTCTGTCTTAAGTGACTCGCCTAACCTGGTTTCCCCCCCGGCAGGCGTTCCCCTTTCCCTCCATTCTTCCCCCGTTCATTCCCCTCCCTCCCACGGTGCGGGCTCTTGCTCCCGGAGGTCGTTTGAGCTCACCATTGGACTCCATCCCGGTTTTGGGTTCTTTTCTTGTACGCTATATGTCCCGGCGTA
>Ga0179593_1457211_pt1 | contig 13127 bp, 22 predicted proteins | sample CZODoug2_1_08_16_FD_185931 | JGI IMG/M metagenome (GOLD analysis project Ga0179593, IMG submission 185931) | Vadose zone soil fungal communities from Angelo Coast Range Reserve, California, USA - CZODoug2_1_08_16fungal (PacBio error correction) | ecosystem: Environmental > Terrestrial > Soil >... | reverse complement strand
TCTGTCGCTTGGCAGCACAATTTACCCAACAATCCGAGGGTTGCTTTTTCCTCCGATGACCCAACTTTTACCGACTTTCCCCTGGCCGTGATTCAGGGGTTGCTTCTATTTGCCTTTATCATCGTTGAGAATTTTTGAAACCCCTTCGATGGGTTTCCACAGTAAGGTTTCCCCTCCCTTTTTTGGCATTCCTCGTCCACACCTTTGTTGAGCGCATGGTCCCTTGTGAGTTTGCCTGGTGCACGGATTTTTTTCCACCCTTTCTTCCTCCCCATCCAATTTAATTTTGTATCTTCGCACTCCGATCCCCGTATATCCTTCTTCTGGTATAATACCCCCTGTGGTGTCCCTTTGCTGCCGTCTTCACTTCAATCACCCCTCCTTTATTGCCCCTCTCCTTCAAGGCTCATTTCCCCTCCCCGATCTTCGTCTTCTGGCTATCTTCCCTCAAACTTTTTTTTCCCTCTCGTTGGATTTTCGTCCCCCGCTGCTATGTCCGGTGCTCGTTTCACCAGTACCTAGTCCTTTCGCCCGTTTTTTTGACATCTCTGTACCCCTCCCTTTTTCTCCGTTCCCTTGGATTTTTCACAATTTCATCAGCACAAAGTGCAATTCCATTGCAAACCCATGCGATTACACGGCCCAACCCACGCTCCCGTTGTTGGCAAACAACCGGAAGCACTCCATTTTCAAAATTCTGTATTGATCAACCCGCGATCCCAAAAAGTACCCGTAAGCACAACGCTCCCCATTTTAACCCTTCCTTTTTATATCTGTACCTCCCTCCCTTTTGTGTTTGTGCTAGATTGCGGGGCGGTGACGATTGTCGTTTTTCCGTTTCTTCGAGCGTGACCTCTTTTAAGGTCTTTTGGTAATGCTTTCTCCGGTTTGTTCGCCTTAACGATCATCTTTTTTGTGTCCCTTTTTAATCAGTTGCGTTCGCATTTTGGCTTGGTTTCAATTGGTAGGAAAGTTTTTCCTTTTCTCCTCTTAAACCTCTCCCTTTCTGTTTCGTTTGACGACGCCGATCTTCGCACCCCCCTTGATTTTGGCTCCTTGAACCCACTTCCTGCCTTAGTCCTTTGTCCCCGTTGATTAATCACACAGACGTCCCTTCTTTCCTGAAGCTCCCCCCCTGACTAGAAATGCCCTTTTTTTACGTGCTTGCGCTGCATGGATTGTTCAAGTTCTTTCCCTGTTCTTTTCCTTGTGATTGGTCCGCCTTTCTAAGTGGAAACACCGATTTTTACCGTCATTTGAATTCCCTGTGATCCATCTTTCCGTTCCCGTACCACTTTTTCAATGGTGCTGTTGGTCTTTCTTTCCCCATTACTTGCCTGCGTTGACGGTTGAGGCGCACCTCCCCCCACCTTTTAAGGGTCCCCCCCCCTTCACTTTGTTTTCCCTCCCTTCCTCTGACAACGATGAAAGAGGGCTGGTGCGACATGTTTCTCTTTTTTGCCTTTTCCTTCCTTCCCGTATGTATTCCTTTTTCCCAACACCTCACTCGTTCTTTCGAAATGTACAAGAAGCCCGTCCCCCGATCCTCATTTGCGCCTTTGAAGTTCTCGACTTTACACAGAATTCACCGCGTTTTTCCCCCAGGAAACTTGCACCCGCTTCCAGGCAATGCTTATTTTCCTGGCGTGGCCGACTTCCCTTTTTTCCACTCTTCCCCCAGTTGAGAGCTGTCCTCAAATTCGCCCTGATCGGGTGAATTTTCAAAATTCTTTTAGCCTTCCATTGCTCTCTTCTTATGAGAAAAAGTTTTTTTTCCCCCCCCTTTTTTTTGGCCCCCCCTCCCTTCTATTTTTTTCCCAGCCCTCCGAATGCCCCCCTTCAAAAGAACCCCGCCGATTTTAGTTTTTCTCTTTGGCTCTTCTCCTGTCCAGCTGTCGTTCACACTGTTTTGGATTTTCGATCCTTGGACCCCCCCCCCCTCTGTCCCTTTTTCCGCTTTTTGTTGATCCTTTTTTCCCCTTTTACTTTTTTGGGTTTTTTACTATTCCGTTTTTCCAGCTTTTTGCTTTCGCTCTTTCTCAGACATTTTCCGCCTTTCTTTTAGTCACTGCGGCGCCCCCGGCACTTTTAGTTTCGGTGATTATCCCCTGTGCTCCTTCCCCGGGGCCTGCCGTATTCCAACGGTAGCATCTTTGGTCTTTCTATTTACATCCCATTCTTGGTCCAATTGTCTTTTTTCCCGACAATTTTTCCAAACCTTTTCCCCCACTTCTCCTCGGGGACCAATATCGGTGGCACGCTGATCTGCATATCTTAGTGTGCGTCTTCGTCACTTTTTCACTTCGCGTCGATGATATCCTTTTTTGATTGGGTGACGCGCTGTAATGTGATCCCCTGCCGCTCGGCCTTTACCCCCGAAGAGAAGTCTGATTTTCTCCTTTATGCGGATTTATTTTTCTTTTCTTTTTTTTTGGGGGAGGACGGTTTTACTTCGTGGTTTGCACGTAGCCCTTCTTTTGCCCTACCAATTTTCTCAGCCCCCCGTCACATCCCCCTCCCCTTCTCTGATTTAGCGAGTTTCCCCACGTTTGTACACTGGGGGTTTTTTTCACGGACATGGTTTCTGCCCTTTCAAAAACTTTTTTACGGTTTTCTGCCCCCCTCTTTTTTTTTCTGGGGCCCCTTGTTTCTTTTATACGTCCCGTCTTCCCCTTCTTTACGGAGGTTTCATCCCCAGCCTGTGTCACTGCACCTCGTTTTACTATCACCTTTTTATTGAAGTCTATTTTTTTTCCTTTCTGCATTTTTTAGTGATTCTGTTTTGCTTGGCCCCCACTTCCTTTCTCATCGGGCGATGCCTTTTTGGTTTTTTTTGGCTTTTCCCCCCATTTTTCTTCCTCATCGAATTTCCTAACTTCTGGTGGTGCGCCTTACCTGTTACTCCTTCCCCCAGCTTTTCCCTCCTCGGTTTCGTTGCCTTTCCCCTATGAATCTTCCCCATGCTCTTCGTTCATCCCTCTTTGTTGCTCCAGCGATACTGCCTCTCTTTTTAATAGCTCGAACCCAACCCCCTTCCTGCTTTTCCTTTCCTCTTTTGCACTTTGCCCTTTTTTTCCCCACTTTTGGCGCTATGCTGAACTGTGTTGTTTCGCCAATGACCCTGGACCTGATGCTGGCCCTCTTTCCTAAGTCCTACGGTGTTTGATAGCAAGATGGTCCCCCCTTGACCCGGGCCATTTTTTCAGTGTGCTGGACGCCACAATGATAGTTAGTTGTCCTTTGACTGCCCTTGTCCTTTCCCCCACAAGTCATTTCACTCACCTCTGCCTCATTCTATTCCCCCCGATCGGGGTTTGAGTCTCCGAACTTCCGCTCGCATAGGCGTGTACCAGTTCTTGAGTGATCCGTCCATGACTGTAATCTTTCTTTGTTCTCCCTGGAACTTTATTTTTTGCGTCCCCCTTTAATTTCTCTTGTCGTGACCTTTCGGGCCCCCCCCTTTTGACCGTCTTCTTCTCCCTGCCTGCGAATTGTTTCAGGCACCCCTCCAATTTGGCGTCATTGGCATTAGCCCGCGTTTTCGTCCCGGTCCCCTTTTCGGGACCACAGTCTTCTTCCCCTTTCCATGGCACTGCCATAAGTTCCAGGGATCTAATCTTTCACGAGTTTCTTGGCCCCTTCCCCCCCCTTTGATCGCTCTCCTCCTAAATGAGATTTTTGCGTTCCCCTTTTTTTGTTTTTTTTTCCTCTCCCTTTCTCCCCCCACACGCGACTGACTTTTTCCCTTTTTGCTTTTCTTGCCTGAGACCCAACCCTTTCGTTTTTTTCTACCACCTTTTTTATTTTCCTTATGTCGTTAGCTCTCACCTTCCCTTTTCTTGGAATGGAACGGTCCCCTCCCCATCTTTTAACCCGGCTCCCGGTCCTTTTTTTCAGCTCAGTTCCTCCTTTGTGCACCCCGCTTTTTTATTCGCTGTTCGTGACAGACCTAACTCAGTATTTCCAGTCTGCAACTGCAAGCTTTTTCGTCCGTCCAAACCGTTTCCTAATTTGAGGCCCTTTCCTCCTCCCTTTTTCCTTCAGTCCGGTGGCAAACCCAGTTTTGTTCGCCCCCGTGAACCTTAATAATTCCTCCCGTTTCCCCCCTTAAGGGTCCCCACAACCGAACTTGAGAAATTCTCTTTTTTTTTTTTCCCGAGTTTCCCCCTCTGCTTGCTTGTGCGAACACCCCCGGTTTTTCGGGCCCACCTTTTTGAGTTTTTCCCATCGGATCTTGTGGCCGCCAATATTTCGTCCTTTTTTCGCGCAATTCCCCCCGGGCGCCCTGTCCTTTTTTTTCTGCAATATTGGCCCTTCCTTCGCCTTAACGTTTTTGCCCAAGGTTCCTTGCAAGCCGTTTCCTTTTCTCAAATTCTGGATCCTTCCTGTGCGAGCCCATTCTTTTTTCTTTTTACTGATTTTCTTTCCCCCGTTTTTCCCCAAAAGTTTTTGGTCTTTGATCTTTTTTTTCCCCATCTCCTCGGCACTACCCCCCAGCCGGCTTTCTCAAATTCCCCCCCCTCCTTTCTTCTCCCCCCCCCGCCCATCCCCCTCGTTTGTTTTTGTGGCGTTCCTTTTTTTTCATGCTTTCAGGGCTTTTTAGATCCCATCTTTTTTTCCTTCTGGTTCCTTTGATTTTTTTTTTGGTCGGTTTTTCCTTTTTCCCCCCCGCGGAAATCCTCTCCGTAGATTTATCCGACCCGGATTCCCCCGGCCACTTTCTTAAATCGTCCGGGCCCCCCCGACCCCATTGACTCTGGCCAATTTGCGGTCCCTTCCGATCGGGCGCCCTGAGTTAATTTTCTGCCCCCCTTCTTAGTGTCGCTGGATCGTCCCAGCTCCAGTTCTTCCCCCCTTTACTCCTGGCCTTCGGTGGGGTTCCCCCTCCCTCCGAAATTCTCCTTAGATTGAAGTAGCCCTTTCTGCGTACTTCGTCCCTCTCTTTTTCAGCTTCAGTCGCACCCTTTTTTTTTTTTTTTTTTGGTCCCTTCAGTCCCCCTTTTTTTTGTGTGCATCCATCTCTAGGTCGTGATTTTGAGTATTCCCTTCCCCCTCTTTTTTTCGATTCTTTTCGGGATTACCTTGCGCCTCTCATCTGCGAATATTTTCCCCTTGCTTTTTTTACCCCCCCCGAAAGTTTTGCTTCTACCCCCCCCATTTTTGGACCTTTTTTGCCTTGCATCACGATTGCATGCCCCCCCCCCTTATTTTTCTAATATGCCTTCCCTCCGCCCTTAATTTTTCCTTTCTTTTATTCATCTCCCCAACAGTTATCCCTTTTCCACACGGAAGATTCCCCTCTCCTTCTGCCGTTTAGTTTGGCCAAGCAATTACCCTTTTTCATGACCCTCTTCCAAATCTTTTTTGCGCTAATCTTAAAGTGCTTCGGCTTTTCTGTCTCTCCTTTTTCCCCAAAACATCGTATTTTTTTCTTTCTCTTTTCCAAGACTCTTTCGTTCTTCCCGTCCCCCTATAGCCTTCTGGTGCCAGGCTCATCCCCTTGCTGTTTACCTTCCTTTCACTCGTTTGCAGACCATACTGTTCCCCCCCCCTTCCTCTCAACAAGTTTTTCTTCCCCCTCCCCTTTTCTATACAACGCCCAAAACGCAGATGGGGAGGTTTGTTTCCCCACCCTTTCAGCACATCCCCTTTTTTTCTCCTTTTTCCTTTTTCCATCGGCTTGATCACCGTGAAGCCCCCAACCCCCTGTCCCTTCCCCCCCCCGCCCGCAATTCTGACTCCCTTCTTTTTCCTTTTTTCCCTCCTTTTCCTCCCTTTTTGTTGTTTGTGTTTCTCTTCGGGCGATTGGCGCGTGCTTACGGGTACTTGTCTCCGTTTTTTCAAATCCACCTCATTTTTTTTTTCCTTGATGGCGATTACTTGTTCCTTTTTCCTTCCGTTTTTGACCAGGCAAGTCTAATCCCTTGGCTCTTTTGTGTGCGTTGTAATAGCCTTTTTTTTGTTTTTTCTTTGAGGAACCCCCCCTTTGTTTTTTTTTATGCTTCCTATGTAGTTATTAGTTCTTTTCCCGAGTTCACTTCCAACTTGCTTTTTTCGCAACACTTTTCTGCCTCTTCTTTCCTGGGGTCCCTCGCATTTAGGCGGCGGTTTCACTGTTTCCCAATCCAAGACACAGGCGACCCCCCCCAAAGTTTTCCTCCCTGATCATCCCGTACTTCCTGACGTGCGCCGATGTACCCCCCAAACAGCGATTTCCCTGTCTTTGCCTCCCCCTGGGCCTTTTCCCCTTGGTTGTTTCCATTGTCCTTTTTCCACGGTGTGCAGCCCCCGAGGTTTTATACGATTTCCTTTTTCCGTTCTATTTTGGATTTTTTCCTTTCCCAAGAGTAAACCAATCCTGGGTTTGGCTTGTGGCGTTCGACATCTTTTTTTTGGACCTTCCGTGTCAGTGCAATGCGGGCGCTCGCCCACGGTCCAAAATTGTGCCCTTCCCCTTCTTTACTTTTTTTCCTCCGCCCGATTTCATTTTCCCCTCCCTCCTTTCCCTGGATGTCTTTTTAAGCTTTTTTTTTTGCATCGAACTCCCCGTCGGTATTCTCGACCTGGCTTGTTACTTTTGAACATATGGATGCACTCCCTTTTTTACGAATCTTCAATGCTCCTCCTCACGCGAAGGTCTGCTTTTTTTTCCCCGGTTTTTAGAATTTTCCCTCCCGTGCCACCCTTTTCAGCTTATTTCATGGGTTAGGGCGAAAGTTCTTTTTTCTCCCATCCCTCCCGAAGGCGTTTTTTGCCCTCATTTTTCGCCCGATCCAATTTTTTAAGTCGCCCTCATTGCTGGTTCTTGGCTGACCCAGACCCCGTGGTGATTTCCCATATCTCTATTTCTCCGTCTGGGACACCGCCCGACCTTCCCCCCCCCCCCCGACCTTCTTGCCCATTTTCGGCACTTGAGGTTTTTTTGGTCCCTTTTGCTTTGACTTCTCCATTCCCCCTCGTGAGTTTTGTCATCGGTTGGATCCCGTCAACTCTGAATTTCGATCCTTTTTTCATTTCCCTCCTTTTTTGGTTTTTATCAGCCCCTTTTTTTTTTTTTTTACCCCCGATCCCCTTCCATGACCGACAAGCTTTGGTCTGGAGCCGAGGTAGAAGCCATTTCTTTTCATCTTTTCCCCCCTGGCGTCTGCCCTTGTTTGAGTTTGGTCTTTGACATTATTTCCATTTTCCCTACCCCCTTTAGTTACTTGTTGTGTGTTACTGTTCTCGCCCCCACGTTTTTTTTTTGTGCTTTTCCCACCCTTTCCCGCATGGTAACCCCCGCCTTCCCCCTGTGGCCCGATCCCCCCTGTTTTTGCCCACCCAGTCGTCCCAAGCCGTTTTTTTTTTGCGCTCATTTTCCTTCTCTTCTTTCTTTCACTTTGTACCCCTTTTTTTGCTATTCCCCGTGGTTGCTGTGCACCGAAGTTGCGGAGTTGCTGTGCTGCTTTTCGCATCGGTGGCCTGAGCCCCGCGGCTGACCGTCTTTTCCGTATTTTTTTATTTTTTTTTTTCTTTCGGTCCCTACGTCTTTTTGTTTTTTTTTTTGACGCCCCCCGCTTCCTCTCCGGTTGAGCGGGCTTCTTTTACGTCACTTTTTGACGCTTCCCGTTCTTCGAATTTTTTTTCCTCTTTGGAGACCAATGTCTGCTTCAGGCCCGTAAACCCCACCCCCTTCCCCCGTTTCACCCCTGGGGGGATTATTTTTTTTTTTTTCTCTTTTTTTCTTTTTCTTAAGCCCCGATTGCCCCTCCTTGCTCATGGATCAGTTCGGAATGTAGAAGTACTTGCCCCCTTTTCTTTTTTCTCTTCCCGGTCAGCGATTTTTGGCCTTTTTTTTCTGCACGATCTGCTTGGCCCCCGGCCCGCGCTTTCTGCATTTCCTTGGTGCGATGCTTTTGTGATGACCAAAGTCTGTCTGCCCGACGATAGGCCCCTTTCTCTTTTTTTTTTGGTGCTTCCCCTCTTCTTCACGTTGGGGCGCCTTCCTCGTTCCTCTTTCGAGAATCCTTTCCGCGCTGAGAAATACCATCCTGCATTTGATCAGCCTTTCTCCCCGTTCTCTTCTCCTAATGAGGCTCCTAAAAACCCCTCCTGGGTTCCTTTTTTTTGCGATTTTTCCGGTTCCACGTTGACAACCGCCGTCTGAGACGACCCCCCCCCACCCTCTTTTTCTCTGCCAGCCTGACATGGCTCTGCATCTCCCCTCCCCATTCTCCCCCCCCCCCTCGTTGTTGTGGTCGACTATTTTTTCAAGCAATTCAGCCAGAAAGTGGCTGGTTCTCCCTGACTTTCGTCTCTCTTTTTTTCATTTTTTCCAAATTTTTGACCAATCTTTCTTTCAAGTCTTAGATCATTATCTGTTCCTTCTTTCTTCGAGCTGCTAAGCCCTTCCCTGGCTGAGTACCAATTATTTCCCATCTTTGTGTGAACCGCCGGGTCTAGGACCGCCGCACTTAAGTATGTTCGTAACCAAGTGACCCTTTTCCCTTTTAGAGGAGCCCTTCTTGAAGACACCACATTATCCCGCCTTATTCCCCCGGAATTAAGTTCCATCCCTTCCCCTTGTCCAGCACGCCAAAAATTAGCATGTATATTCGCCCTCTTTGCGATCCTGAATTTTTTAAAAAGCAGGAAACTTCCTTCCTCCCCCTCCCTCTGCAGCTCGCGTTTGGTTTCTTTCGGACCCACCCCCGGCGGATGATTTGGTCCACCCTTCTGTTTGCTCGATCTGAGCCCTTCCCCTTCTGACTTTGCTCGTCTCCGGTTTCCCCCTACGGTTGAGACCCCTTCCCCCCTGACTTACCTTTTTGTTTTTTTTTTCCTTTCATTTCCTTTCCCCATGGGTTTTCCGGCCTAGTCCCCCGGTTTTTCTAGCAATTCCGTCATTAGGGCCTCGCCAAAAAAGTCCCGCTTAATAATACCGTCCTGACCTTGCCGTTCCATTCCCTGTGCTCCTTCCTTCCTTTCAGCGAGACATCTGCTGGGCACACCCTTCCGCTTTCCCCCGTACTGGCTTTTGACAGAAAAATAATAATCCCCTCCTCCCTCTTTCTCGGTTAAGCTTTTCTTTGTTTCACCCCACTTTTACTTTTCCGCAGGCGGCTTAGTTCTTCTGAAGCCACCCCCCCCCTTCATCTTTCCTCCTTCGGAGGTGACCTCCAAATCCCTTTCACCCAAGGGCGTCACCGGACCCCCCTTTTGCAAGCCATTCGTTTCGGCCCCCGATCCCCTGTTTCCTTCTCGTGTGTCAACTTTGTATGTTTTTTTGGGACCCCGCTTTGTTTCCCTTTCTCCGTAATCAGTTGAACCTGCCCCCCCCGGGTTTTTCTTGTCTCGCTGCAGTCACACTTTTCCATTGTTTGGACTCCTATCCCCCCCCCCGCAACCCACCCCTTTTTCCTTTTTTTTTCGCTGCAAGGTGCATCCCGGTGTTCTCCCTTCCAATGTTTTCCCCCCTTTTTACCAAATGTTGTTCCCGCGACCTCGTATTTCCCTCCCCATCCTGTGCAAGCCTTTTCTTTGACCCCATGCTTGCGCCAGGAGCGGCAATCCCCCACTCGGATCGTTTCCGTTTCTTTGTCTTATCGGCCAACCTTGTCGGCACTCCCCGATTTTGCGTTTTTGACTTCCCCCCTTCTTCAGGCGCAGCCACAGTCATTCCGAAACCAAACTCGGCGTGAACTGTTTTTCTTTGCTTTTTCGGTTTCTTGTCCCCACTTCGTTCCCTTCCAAGACTTATTCTTCCCCCCCTTTTGGGGACCCAAGGCCACCTTACTTTCTCCCTGCCAGCTGGCCCTTCTTTTTTGAAATTTCTGCCCTTTTCCCCCATTTTCGATAATTCGCCCCCCCGTTTCTTTTGTGCAGATGTGAATAGTCCCCCATTCTTCCTGGCCCCCCGATCACCCTTCTTTTTTCTTTTCGGGCGGGGTGTTTGTTCGAACCCTTCTCCCTTGTGACGCGCATATTCCCATACAGCGCATCAGTTTCAGCTCGCCCCTTATTTCTCGTCCTTTCTTGCTGTTTAATCTCATTCCTTCTCGCTTTTCTCCCCCTCCCCAACCCTCTCTGACTGTGGGGTCGGACCCAGCCGTTCTTTTTTTGATGGCGTCTCCTCCCTCTCCTTCGTTGCGAATTTTCGAATTCCGTTCGTCCTTCGTAACCTTCCTTTTGCCTCACCACCCTCCCTCTTTGCCGCTCCCCCGTCCCCCTTTCTTTCCCTTTCCAGGGATTTTCCCCATTATGTCTTCCTTCCCCAGCTCACTTTTTTATTCGCTCAGTCTCATTCACGGGAAGATTTTTCTTTTTTTTTCCCCACCCCCCTTTGTGGACCCCTTCCTGCCGTGCGTTTCACTTCACCTTCCCACCCCTTCCCTTCCATTTGCCAATCTTTGACCTTGATTTTTTTTTTCTTTTCTTTTTTAACAGCGCTTGTATTAGAAGTCTGTGATGTTCTCGCTTCCCCCTAAATTCTGTCTTTCCTTTCACCGCTGAGCGCGGGCCCGCGTTTCCTACTTTCCATCTCCAGTTGTTGCTACGTAAATTCTCTTGTTTAGAGGTACGACTTGCATACTCATCCTTTTGGTCCATCGTTCCCTTCCCCCAAGTGTTCCCCTTCCCCGCCACCCCATGAGATACACCTTCCCCCCTTGCCCACACTTTGATTTTGCCTCTGCCTCTCCCACTCCTTTGAAAGGCACATTACCATTTTCCCTCAACCCACCCTTACCAATCGGTATTTCTCACCGACTCGAATTGCCCACTTTCCTCCCACACCCCCATTCTTTCCGCCCCATCTCCCTACGTTGTTTTTTGATTCTTTGCGTGGACGATTTTGGTCGGCTCTTACTTTTTTTTTTCTTTGTGCCCCCCCCCCTCTGATTTTTTAGTATGCGCATTTTTTTTCTTTTGATTCTTCGGTTTGTTTTCTGACCAACGCTCATTCCGCTGCTGTCCAGTTTGTGGCGTTTGTCCTTCGCTTTTATTGTAGGAACACTGTTTTGGCTTACCGTCGGTTTCCCCCTTCTTTCCTTTCTGCGAGTGAGGCGAGCCTACCCCACGCAGTTTCCTCGTTTCCCCCGGCTTAGTATGAACTGGTTTTTCCAAACGTCCGTTTTTCTCGCCCTGGTTCCTGAAATCCCCCCTTTCCCCTTTTCCACGTGCACCCACCGTGTCAGTTCTACTACACTGCCTCCTCCCTGCTGATGTAAATTGCCTTCTGTCCAAGATTGACTTCTGGCTTTCACGGTGCTTAGCGTTGGCCCAGCAGGGAAGACCCTTTGCCCCCCCCTGATTTTGAGGCGTGACATTTTCTTTTTTGATTCCGAAGATAAACCTGAACTGGTTTTTTTTTCGTGACGTGGAACTGAATCCGTGCGTTCATCGTTTACTGCTGGGTCTGCAACCCCCTTTTTCAAAAACTTTGTTACTGCCCCATATTCCTTACTTTTGTTTTCGTTTTCGCTTGATTCGAATTCGCACTGAGCTGTTTTACGTATTCTCCTGCACTTTTTGGGATCCCCCATCCTCTCCGTGGTATTTCCTCGTCCTCCTGCACCCCCTTCTGGGGATTGCTTTTCGGGCTAACCTCACCCTTTTTCGACGAATTTACTCGTGCGATTGCGTTACGGCCTGGTTTTCCCCAAGCGCGTCTGACAGTGCTCCCTTTGCGGCCCACCGTCTTCAGGTCAAACCGCCTCTCCTGGCGGTTTCTATTTTTTTTGTTTTTAGCCCGATGAGCGTGGTCGGAAATGACTTTGCCTCCCCCTTCGTGACTGCAAGGCTCGGACCTCACTTTGCTCTTTTTCTATTCCCACCTTGCCCACCCCCTGCTTTTATTTTCACGATGTTGCAAATGCCTTTGAATCCCCCCACCACAAAATTCCAACCCGCACCGGCCAGTTCTGTTTTTCCTCTGCTTGGAATCTGTCGCCTGAAGCTGATGTTAAAACCCCCATTTCACCTCGGGGTGTATGTTGGGATTTTTTTCCTTTGTGATACCTCCACCTCTTCATTTCGATCGCTTTTGATTTGCCGCCCTTCGTTGATCAGCATTTTTGGGTTTTCACGATGACCTTTTAACGTCCTCCCTTTCTTTTTCCCTGGACCATTTCTCAAGGACCACATTTCTTTCCTGGCACAGTTTTTACCTTCTCAATCAAGTGAAGTTGGCCTTTCCCAGGGGTCTTCTCGACTACAACTTTCTGCCTATTGTTTTTTTTTTTACTTGCTTCTGATGTGTTGGATGTGGTCCCCAGACCATCCAACTTTTTTTTCGAACCTTACAGCCAGCTTTTAGGTTTTTCGTCGTCTTTTTCCGTCCCGGTTGAGATGCTTTTCTAACTCCCTTTTTTACGGTACCCCCCCACGTGGTTGCAGGTGGCAGGGTCCGGTCTCTTCTTTGAGCCCATTGTTTCCCCGTCCTCGGGCTGACAGGAATTGCCTTTTGTATTTTTCTTTGGTCACGCTCCGACGGTGTCCTTCTTGTTTCTTGATTAGCTTTCGCTTATGCGTGTAAGCAGGGGCCTTCGTTTTCCCTTCTTAGATTCTGTTCTCGCTTTCGCTTTTAAAATTCTCCGTGGTAGGACGAATTTTGTTTTTTTTTGGTCACCTTGAACCCGTTACGGATCTGCCCCACCTTCTTTTTTTCTTTTTTCGAAGCTGCGGTCCTTCCTTTCGCAGCCAGTTACGGAGGTCTTTTAGTTTTCTCAGGGCATTTGTGCCATTATCCTTCCCCCCTCCCCCCCCCTTGCTGGAACAGCTCTCTTTTTTTCCTTCATGTGGTTTCAGGAAGATCTTTCTTTAATGAACCAGTCTTTTGACCGCCCTGGAGTTCCCCGACTTTTCCGACCTTCGTGATTCCCTGTTCCCTTCCCTTTCTAAGGCCCTATTATAGGTTTTTGGCAGCTTCCTCCTTCTCCCTTGTGACGTAAAAATCTTCTTTTTTTTGGCCTTCTCGATTTCACCCGCCGCCGGCTCTTTGTCCGAGACCCGGATCATCGGTGCGGCGCTTTTCTCTCCTTTTCGAACACCTCTTTTCCTTCTCTGCTTTTCCCTCTTGACGGGTACACCCCCCGTGAAAATTGCCCGGTGCTGAAGGTTGGCTTTTAAAGACTCCCCGGCTGATCTGA
>Ga0179593_1675294_pt1 | contig 13128 bp, 14 predicted proteins | sample CZODoug2_1_08_16_FD_185931 | JGI IMG/M metagenome (GOLD analysis project Ga0179593, IMG submission 185931) | Vadose zone soil fungal communities from Angelo Coast Range Reserve, California, USA - CZODoug2_1_08_16fungal (PacBio error correction) | ecosystem: Environmental > Terrestrial > Soil >... | reverse complement strand
AATTAAGCATCCTTATTTGGGTATCCCCTGGCCTCGGAGATGAAATTTTGTGCCCATCTTCCATTAAATGCGAACCCTGTCTTAAGGTTCAGGCGCATTGGTCATCCTTTAACCACTTGTCACGAAGCGTCTCAATTCACCTCGAATTTCCTTTTAGACCCCCTTTCATGGTCACCCCCCCCCGTGTGGACTCCAACCCCTATGTCCCTTTCAGTGGTCAACACACTTCTCAGCGCCATTTTTGACAGACCGTCAATCCCCGACCACAGCTTAAGGATTTCTTCCACGAGGCCCGCAGCTCCCCTAACGGAATTCACCAGATCTTCGTTGTTGACCATCTGTAATCTTGAGGCTTGGCGGAGTACTCTCGGGCTTCAACTAACTCTTTGCCCCGCTTCGCCTCCGGGAAACCCCCAGTATTCTTGTGACTTGTCTGAATTCGATTTGGCGCCCTATAGTATTCTCGTTGCGGCGCTTCCCTTCTTCCTGCCGCACCCTTGAAAACTCTTGTTTTACGCGCATCACCCAGTCCCGAGAGGGAATCTCTCCTCTGCCCATCAACCCCCTTTTTCCCCTCCTCTTTTGCACCCCTCTCAAGACACTTGCTTCCCTTCCTAGCTGGCGACTTCCATTTCGTAGTGTCGGTTCGCTGGTCCTAGTCGAGTCAATCTCTTTCCTTCATTCTCCCAAATTCCCTCCTTGTAGTTCCCCTTGAGTTTCTTAGGTTTTCCTTTGGATAGACTGATCTATCTTTGAACTTTGTGAGAGACGAACCGATTCTCCTCGCCATCCCTTAATCCCTCCCTTCCCTGTGAACCGACTGTTCCTCCTCCCCTGGACGCTCCGTCTTATGCTTACCTGTGGCCAATCTTTTGCGCATTCTCTCCTTCCCCCTGCACCACATCGATTGCTAACTATCCTTTGCCGATGGATAAGTCCATTTAAAGGAGTTTTCCTTTGCAAAGTTGTTGTACCTCTGATTTCGCTTCCTGTCGCCTTCCCGCCGAGTCATTTTTTTCTTTTTTTTTTTTCGTCCCCCTCGTTTGAAAAACGTCCCAGAACTTAGGCCGCGCCTGCCGTCGAACCCTACCCTCCACCCTTTACTTGTATCGAGAGAATCTCCTTTCGTCCTTCAGAAGATGGTGTTTCCCTTTCCTTCCCCCTTCGGGCCGTTCTCTAAATCAGCGAGCCCCCAGCGCGGGCATCTGCTGTCCAACCTTTCAATTCCCATTTCCGAGTTTGAAAGTACCTTCCCGACTCGGGTGGCCCCATTAAGTTGGAATTTTTACGATCTCCGCGGGGTCCGCTCCTCCCAAGTCTGCTTTCTGATCCTCTCTCCTTTTCACCCCTTTGTGAACCGCCCTCGCCATTCTGTAGATTGTACTGCTCGAATTCCCCTTCCCTTTCCCTCCCCCCTTTTCACTTTAGCTGAAGAGGTACTCTATGCATCTTCGAAAAACCACCGTATTGGTTCCATTCTCCCCACTAGCGAGTGGACTTTACTCCCTCCTTTTTCGGCGCGTTTTGGGTCGTGTAATTTCATCTTATGCAACCACGCGATCTTCCAAAAATTACGTGTGCATGTTCCCTTTTTCCTGCAATGAAACCTCGTGGCCTACTAAACATTCTTTCCACCTCTCAGGCCCACCGCAATTTTTCTTTTTTCTTCACTACCATCTCAACGCCCTGGCGTTGCGACTTTCGCACGCTTCTGGGGGACTCGAACTCACCTTCCTCCCCCTATCTAACTTTCTCCCTCGAAGGTCCCTTTTCTCCACACAGTGAGGAAGGGATGTTCTTTCATCTCTTCCTTACCCCTGAGCCGCGCGTTCTTGGGATTATAAGTATGCGATCTTTCCTCCTCTCTACCCCCATAATCCCAACCTTCTCCGTCCCACGTTTGCTTTCGCCGACGTTTTCTCTTCTCAAGAGTGTCTTCTTCCAAATTCTTTTGTCAGACCCCCACTTAAGCACCACTGTCTGTTTTTTCCCCGGCAGCCCTCTTGAACTTCGGTGGATAGATAGTAAAATGAGTTCTTTCTTCCCTCATGTGACCGTATTCCGCCCATCCCCCTGACATCTTTTTCAGTCGAGTGCCTGTGTTCACTCTTTTTAGTTGATCTTCCCAGGGGTTTTTTCGTGACCCCCCCCGGGTTTTTCTTGAAGTGGTTGTAAAAGTTTTTTTTCCACCCTTCTGATGCTATATTACGCCAGATTTCCTTGGTTCCCTATTGATTCCGCACACACCCAAAAAGCACAGCAAACTTGCATCTCCTGCTCTTGTTTCGTACTTTTTTCCCCTCCTCCCTTTCCGTCCGACCACCCCTCTCCTTTCCTTCACTTCTCTACGGAAGTTGGGAGAAAAGCCCCTTGTTTCCTTTTTCCTTCAATTTTGTAAGTTTTGACCAGGGGGTTTGTTTCCTGGCCGTCGTGTGTCTCTTTCAAAGGTCCCAGCCCTTGCTGAGGGCTTGGTTGCACGTAACTGCAGTTTTGCACCTCTTACCCGTTACGGAACCTGTTCCACCGTGAACGTCTGTCCCCCCTTTCCTTCCCTTGCTATTCTGCAACTTTACTTTTTCTTTTTCCCAGCTCATTCCCTGTTTTTTTTTGCCATTTTTTTCTTCGTGGTAGTCTTAATTGTTTGACGTCTATCCACCGTAAATGACTGGGCTTCTCTTGTCGCCTTAGTAAGTTGCTGGGCTTTTCTCGCCTGTCTTCCGATTCTTTTCCCTCCTTTCCCCGACATTGTTTTTTTTGTTCTTCTGAGAGGCCTTATCTTTTTTCCCGTAGTTTTCAGTTCTTTTTCGCGTTTTTTTTCCCCGTCTCCACCAAGTCTTTCTTCTTTCGTACACCCCTCTTTTTTTCCTATCCCGCACAGGTCCTTCGCAAAGAGGTGTCATGATTCCTTTTCTTTTTTTTCTTGCGGTGATTTTCTCTTTTCTTTTCTCCTTCAGTTTTTTCTGGAGTTCCATCCCCAACGCAACACAGCCTTGAATTCCTCCCCCCTTCTTTCGCCCTTACATGTGCGTGATCCTTTGTTGTACGACAACTTAAATCTTCCTTTTTTTTCTTTTTCGGAAAAAGAGTAGACATTGATGTGCCTTCCCTTTTTTCAACAGCCCTAATGGTGTTTCCTGACCCCTCCTTCAACAGCTCTTAGAAGTCTCCCTCCTCATCCAACTTTCAGGCTTCTTCCCCCCGACCCCTTACTTTCTTCCTCACTCCAAAGACTTCCCCCGATCGGTCACGGTACCAGCTGCCCCGTGACTGCAGTTCTTCAAGACCCCCATTCCTTCCCTTTTATCAGTTGGAGCCCTTCCTTTCCCCACCTCAGTATCCGGTGGAGGACCGACCTTGGCACCCCAGTTACAGTGAACGTTTCCCCGTGCTCCCTTTCCCTCTACCCATCCGCCGTTAACGGCGCCTGTGCCGTGCAACCGCCCTGCAACACCCCCCCGTGTCCCTTTTTTCATGCGCCGACTTATTTTCCCCTGCGTAACCAACCCCTTCCCTCGGTGGGAAGGCGGAAGTTTTTTTTTTCTCTTTCCCTTTCTTTTGATAATCCCTGCGTGAAGGTTCGTAAGTTGTTTTTGCTTTGTTTTCTTGCTGGCGGGCTCGTCTGTAGCTTCCCCCCTTTCCCTTTTCCCACGTATCTAGCCTCCCTTCTTCCCTGGGACCAAAGTACACCTTCTTCCTCGATGCCGCAAAAAAAATGGGTTTCCGAACTAACTTTGAGAGGCCTTTTTTTGATTGGCAGGGTCCTTTTCCTGAGGACAGCCTTCCACTGCACCCTTTTGGGCAGAAAGAATCCAAATTTCCCTCTCTCTCCTTCCGCTCATCTTCCTTCCTTTGCCCCCCATTCCTGAGAATATGCTGTTTCGGGCATGAAATTGGTGTCCCTCGTGACCTACTTTAATTAATAATCATTTCCCGTCTCTCTTTTTGCCTGTACCCCTTCTTCCTTGGGATTTGTCACTCTCAATTAATGTCGCACACCTTGCCCTGTAACATTAGTTCTGGCGTCACAGGCCCTCCCCACGCGGTTTTGCTTTCCTGCTATCGCAATTTTTCTTCAGTTTGACTTTTTTCCACTTGAGTCTAAATACCTCCGCTTTTTCCCCAAAGCCGTCCGTCCTCGAGCTGCAACTTTCGCGTTGCCTGTGATTGGCCTTCTTTTTAGGTCCTCAGTTTAAAGGTTTTCTTTTCTATTACGCGAAATTACTGTCTACTCGCGTGTCCTCTTTTCCCTCTTTTGTTTGCCATCTATCCCCCTGCTAACGGCCCCCCCCCCCCCCTTTACCTTGGACACGATTATTTCGGACCAGATTCGTTTCCACGCATTTACCTTATTAGCATCTCTAGTCTGCTACAATGAGAAATTTCCTTTTTCAACGTATCAGTTTTTCGCAAAAATCCTTTGATTCCTTGGACACCCGGAGCGTTCCGTTCAGCCCTGCTCGCGCAGACGACACGGGTCTGTCAAATGGCTTCCCTTTGCATTGTATTTCTTCCACTGGCCCCCTCTTCCCCCCCTTCGCAACTTAGACATGGTTTTGTTTTGATTGTCCCCGCTTAAGACCCGGAGGCCGTATTCCGTTGCACAAATTGGACGAATCTTCTGGAGCCCTTGTGACCCCACTTTTTTTTCATGAATGGTTTCCTTTTGCGTTCGGACCGCAATGATAGTTAACTTTACTCGGTCGCGCGTATCTTTGTGGCTTTGACCCGAGTGAAGCGAACCAGACTCTCAGTCATGTGGAATCTTTTCAGAACTCTCCTTCCCACATGTTAAAATGTCTGGAAGGGTTTTCGATTCCTATCGAAGACTTTTTTTGCACAGAGCGTACTTGATTCGCTGGAAGCGGTCTCTGCCTCCCTCTCTTTCATTGATACACCCTGTCATCTTCGTGGACATTGCCCCATCCAAGGAGCTTGGTCGTCCGAGACTTTTTCCCCGCATATTTCTATCTCCCTCCGGTTTTTTTGATATCTCCTCGAGACATTCCCCTTTTTAAACAGATTCTGAGCTAATGTTCTGTCCGTTGTCTGACGTTTTGTACGACATTTCAGTGACGACGACTCATATACCTTGCTCAGTCACTCTGTCTCTTAGACAGCCCCTCCATGCACAATAGAGATACATAGTGAAGCCGCACGTGGTGACCTTTTGTTTTCGGCTCGACTCCTCCTCTTTTTTTTTTCGGATTGCTCTTCACCCCTCGTTTCAATGATTCAAGACCCTAATCCCCATCCACTTTAACATGTAAACCTTTTGTCGCCACTGCTTCGCAGTACTCCTTTTTCTTCAGTGAAACTTAGTTATTCTTCCCCCGAGTACGGCACCAGGTACTTAGTGTCCCCCCAGTGAATAGAGGCAACTTCTTGGATAGTATTTATTCCCTAAGAAGGCACCCAGACTTGGACCTCATTTCTCTTTGACAAATTTCCTTACTTTCCCTCTTCTCCCCCTCTGAGGGGGAAGCCCAATCCTCTCCCCAGGTATTCGGCCCTTTTTTTCCCGATTCCTTTCCCCCAAGGTCCCGCCTTTAACGTCCCCTCTTTAAAGCTCCTTTTCTTCCCTAGTGCATTTGGGACCATTCCACCCTCTTGAGTTTTATCTTCGGCGTTCGGGCACACTTGTGAAAAAGCGTATTTGTTCAAAGTCCCACCACCTCTACTTTCTCGTGTACGCCGCTTACTACAGGTTCCCCACTCTCCGTGAGGTTGATCTATTTATTCCCCCGCGGCACACATCAACTCACGGACATGTGTCTTCCTCCCCCCCCGTCAATTCCCCTCCTGTTCCCCCAAATGATTTCAAATAACCATAATTGTGGACAGGCACCCCAGGAAGCATGGCTTGTACTTTTACACTTGGATTTTTTTCCTAGTGAACTTGTTCCAAACCTTCTTCCCGTGAAACCTGGTTTTGATATCGGTCGGGCCCCACTTCTTTTATTCTCTGTCCCTGGTTCAGACCTTGATGTCGCCCGCTTTTTCCCGCTGATTTCGGTGATCTCGTCCATTTCACCCTCCCATGCAAACCTTTTTTCTTTTACGCGGCGAGAGAGACGGTGGATGCTTTCGCGGGTACTTTTTTTTAAGGTCCCCAGTAATTGTCGAATCCAACCAACCCTGCATCAGACCTTCCGAAGTGAATGTTTGAGACCTGTTAATGCGTGATCGTTGTAGTTTCGTCTTCTTTTTTCTGAATATGTTTTTTTCTCCTCCCTGGACAAGACAATCTCCCCCTCTAGGGCTCAAGGGTCCTAAGCAATTGTTTATTTCACCCTGGGTTTGATCCGATTCCTTCCTGTTTTCTTCCTTTTGTAACACCGGTTGTAACCTCCCCGTGATGATACTTCGCCATCTTCCCCTTGGCGCATTTTGATGAGCCTCAACAAAAACCAATACCTCAACCCCCCCCTAAAGTCCCCCCCCATATGGAACCTGTCCTGTTTGCTTCCCCCTTCCAAGAACTCTTCCCCTGCTCGGCTCCCCCCGGGTTAGAATCCAGGTTTCCGACATGATCCCTTGCTTGACGGACAAGGGTTTTCCTTCCCGCGGTTCCCTTGGAGATCTAGGCTTGGGGATTTTTTTCCTTCACTTGAGGTGCCAAGTGCCACTTGGCTCCCCGTGCGTCCCCCGGTCCGCCCCGTTGCCCTTTCGTGGCAATTCTCGGGTAGTTTCCCCTTCTATCCACCAGGATTGAATTCTTGTGTGTTCTTTCAAGCCTGAAGTTCTGTCGTCCCGTGAATTTTCCTTTTACCCCCGCGATTCTGTTTTGTAGTTATTCGCCAGATCAGTTGGGATCCCGGCGTTGCCTCCTGGATTCCCTTTTTCCTCCTGATTTCTCTCCTTTTTTCTTTTTCATGGGACTGTTCTATGCTGAGTATATGGCAAAACCAAAGCCCTCTTCCCTTCGTCTTTAGCCCAATGCAGTGTCGCTCTTTTTTTCGACCGATAAAACACGACCCTTCTGGCAGTTCGGTTTGTAAACCCCCTCCCTTTTCTCCCGCACTAAGTCTTCCCCACTTCTTTGCAGGGAAGGTGTTGTCTTTTTTGACGTTCCTCCTTCTTTTTACTCCTCTTTGTATTCGAGTGATTACCTTCCCCTCCCCCAACGTCAAGTCATCAACTGGCTTCGCTTACCCTTTGCGGATATGACTATTTTTTTTACTGAATCCCCTTAATTATTGTGAGGCGTGCACAAGCGATCCCCATTTTCCTCCGCCTTTCCCGTCATAATACAGAAATGGGTTCTCGCCAGCCCCTTCCCAGTCAACTTGCCGGGCTTTTCTTTTTTTTCACTCCCCGATCCCCTCCTTTTTTTTCCCTCCTTCTAAGACTTTTTTCCCTCTTCCCTCAAAAAACAATAACGGTAATGGTTATATCTTCCAAGGTTTGCTCCTGACTGTTTGCACTGCCCACACACCATTCCCCTTGACGTGGACCGCCCCCTCCCCAGTTGCTCTATACCCCTTTCCGGCAAGAAGGTCCTCCTTGACAGTGATCCCCCGCCTAAGGGAACCCCCACTCTCAAGCCTCCTGCTTCTTCTTTTCTTTCCATACCCCCCCCTATTTTTCCTTCGCCCGCGGAAAAGGCGGTTAAAAAAAGTTTTGTATTTTTACTTACGTTCTTTTTTTTCTTTTCTCGTGCACGTTTTCGCCCCTCTTTTCGGCAGGTTCATATACTTTTTTTCCTTGTTTTTTTTCCCCCCTCCTTATTTTTCCCCTTTTTCCCGTGACTTCATATCTCTCTCCTGCCTACCCTGGGAAAACACCCCCACCCTGAAACTGTGTTCAACTAACCAATGCTTAGATTTGCTGATATCAGTTGATGTTCTGCTTCCACCTTCCCCCCCCTATCTCCATGCCATTTTTTTTTTCTTCCAAAGGTCCCTCCCCTTTCCGCTTTCTTACAATTATATGATTTGGTCCTGACCCCATATTGTTGTTTTGGGCCTCTACTTTGCCTGACAATCCCCCCCCCCCGGACCGTTCCCCCCTCTGAACACTTATGTTCCTTTTCATCCCTAAGGGAAGTGTGGTTCCTGGATTGCACCGGCCACATAACTGCTTGCTTTCGGAGCCGATCTCAGCTATTTGTCTTTATCCCATTGCACTCTTTTTTTTTTTCCTCCGCTCAGGATTTCGCACCCAGTTCGTAAGAGAAGGATTTAACGTAGCTCCATCTCCTTGTTCGACCAGCACGATGTATTCCCCCTCCTTTCTTTTGTTGTCTCACACGATGATTTCGTCTGGTCTTTAAATAATTTTTCCCTCCCCCTTCTGTATGTTTCTCGTTTAAGGAATGTGAACCTTCTGGGTGACTTACTGCGTTGTGAATCCTCTTTTTTTTCACGTCACTCCCCATGCTACGATTTTCGTGTCTACCTTCTGTCCCCTTCTTCTCTTTTTTCTGCTTTGGAACCACCCTTTCAGAAGCTTTCCCCTTTTCCTCGTCTTCAATTCCCGAAAAGGTCAAGGTACAATTTCTTGTGGCCACCATCTCTTTCCTAATGTTCTTTGCCCCCCCCTGAGAGGGACGTTTTTCGAAGTCCTCCGACTCCTTTCTCCTGATGCTAACCCGCGCCCGTTCCCTCCTGCCTGTTCAACAGCGTCCTGCTGGAACGGCGTCCTCATTTTTCTGGCGTTCTTTCTGCTCCGAGCCTCCTTTTTCCGGAAAGTACACTTTCTCACGGCCTCCCCTCCGGACCTTCCCCAGTTCTGCCTTGACCTCGTCCTCTCCGGCTGACCCACTTTTTTACGTCCTTTTGCAGGCGCTCTTCTTGGGTAAATCCGTGGTGGTTTTTTGCATGAAAGAAGCCCCCTTATGTTTCTTCGACGCACCTTCTTTCGGACAATCATGTGCCCCTGCTTCTTTTTTCTATTGAGATGGCTGCTTGTCCCTTTTCAGAGGCACTTTTTTTTTCCCTTCTAAGTTATTTTACCTTTCTCTAAAAGATCGTGTCGGCCCCTGCACATTTGGAAAGGTGTCATCCCGGGCTCCCGTTCTCTTATTCTTTCTCGACCCAGTCACTCCTTCTTTTGTTTCTTCAGCTCTCCTCCCATTTTTTTGCCCCCCTCATTGTGTGAAATAATGATTTTCTTGCGTCTGTTCCTGTTCATTTTTTTTTTTACTGTGGCCCCAGACGGTCTCCGTTTTACGGATGTAAAGCGTGCTTCGACTCTTTCAGGGAACCCTATCTTGCCTTTTTAAGCTTATTCCTTCGACCCGACTCCCCCTTCCCTCTTTGAATCCTCCCACCATCCAGGCATCATGCTGTTCCCTCTCTGTCGGATCCATCCCCCCTGCCATCGCGCATTTCTTCTTGCTGCTGTTCAACACCCGTTTTCCAAATTAGGTCCCCTATCTTTCCGATCCCGCACGGCCGACACCCCCGAAAACGTTCGTTTCCTTCCGCATAGCAGTTTTTTTCCCGACAGACTTCTTTTTCCGTTAGTGTCGGAGCGCTACCTGTTTTCGTACGCGATGCCGTAGAGGCTTTGCGCCCTTTCCCCCTTGCGAATAACCTCCCTCCTCGTTGTTACCTTTCAGTGATGTGAGCCTCTTTGTTCCCCATAATCCGAATATTTGTTTTTCACAACCTTCTCCCCTTTTTCCAGGTCCCCTTTTCCCTCACGTTTTTTTCTCCCGCTCGTTGACTTTGGGAACACCCGACTCTCTTCAATCTGCATTTACGAGTATTTCGTCTTCGACCTTTAGGTAAATTTTTTGACCCCAACAAGGAGTGTGGTCCAGGTCCCCCTCACGCAGCGTCTTTTCCCCCTTCGGAAAATAAGGGTTTTGAGTGGTCTTTGTGCCCCAATCCGTTGGTCCCCCCAGAGTCGTCAACCTCCTCCCATGTGTCCCTCGAGTATCCCCTGGACATCTTTGTCCTCCTCCAAATTATGTCAATGCCCTCCGACAATCTCCGTAGGCACACTCCTCCCGTTTGTTCTGTAGCATGAGGTTTTGGGACTCTCAATTTTCCTTTTTTTACGTAGACAACCCTGGTTGAGATTTCGCGCAGACCCGGCTTTTTTGCTGTTTTTTTTCCATTGTTGCTGCTCTTTCGCGTTTTTGCTCTCTAAGTTTCGTTTTATCATCCCTTTTCTTGTGATTCCCTGTGCTGCGCTTGCCCTGACTTCTTCTTAAAGAGGTTACGCTTCCCCTTTTTCGAATCCCCCCCCCTAAGTTACCTCGACGCGACTTGGTTCGCCCGCGCGTGAATGTTCCTTCCGCTCGTCCTTGGTTTCCCGACTCCCGTTTTCTGTCAACCTTGTTTCAAGAACAGGAAACTTAACTCTTAGGGCCTCCTGGTTCCTTGTGGGATATTCAGGTTCTTTCCGTCGAACGGTTGGTTCCCCACCTGTCCCTTTTTCTTTGCCTATAAGTTCCCTCTTGCCGTTGGAAATCATGAGAGGCCAATTCACACCCCCCCCCAAAATTCTTATTTTCAACCATGCCGCGTTTGTTGCTAACCGTTTCCGCTTGCGAAAAGGAGGACGAACCCGCAGCTGAGCCGTAAGTTGAAACAACGTGTTTTTTTTTGTCCTTTCCTTTTTTCAAACCTTGTTAGATTCCTTTCCCTTCCGTAATAGGACATTTTATTTTGGTTTTCTTCGTTGTGCAACCCCTTGCGTCTTCGTATGTTGATGTTTCTTTCCAGTAATGAGGTGGCGCACCCTCTACGAATTTTCCCATTTTACGGAACCCAGTTTTTTACCCACTTTGGTGAGAGTCACGACTACCTTATTAATGGTTGGGCGGCTACCCTTCACTGCTTTTTTTCTTTCTAGTTCATTGGTTACTTTTCCTTCTCGCAAAAAGATCAATTCGTTGTAGTAGCCATTAATGAGGCTAAGTTCTCTCCTTTCGCTTTTTACGTTCTCCCGCTGCACGTATAGTTCTTTTTTCTGGCTGTACTGTTTTTTTCCCTGTTAGGTCTTCCCGTCGCTTGCATCAAAAGACTTCTTTTCAGACTGAGGATGTTTCGCTTCTGATGCGAAGGTCTTGTTCGTACCCCTATCAATATCTCCCCTTCCAACCTCAGGCGAGCCATATTTTTCATTTTTCCTGTTTGCTTCCTTTTCCCTCCCTCCCCTTGTGTGTTGTCTATCTTCCGTCCCCCCAGAAATCACCATCCTCTGCTCGGCCCCCCCTTGTTCGACGAATATTTTTTTCTCCCCTAATTCTGTCGTGGTGACCGGCTTCACCGTTGACCATAAGTGTGTTTTGCCTTCCTCCCTCTTTCCTTTTTTCAAACCTACCTCTCCTTGACACTATATGAAGCCCAGTATTCACCACATCTCTTAGAGGAGAAGTTCGATCCCATTACTTTTTTGCTAGCCACCCTTATCCTCATTCAATTATGGCGAAATAATCACCCCTCCGTGAGTAGACATCTTACCAGCCGACTCCCCCCTTTTTCTTCCCTCCCCATTACCGCGGTGGTTTTCAGCGGACGTAACGTCGTGTCCCCTTGAAGGAGCAGAGGCACGCTTTCCCTAGTAGGCTCAAGTGAGCTTTTTGCCCCCCCCCTCAGCACACTCATTTGACCTCTTTTTTTCACCCCGCACCTGAAACCACCCTGTTCATCTTTAGCAGCCGCGTCCCCTCTTTTTTCCCCTTTAATTTCTCCCGCCTTTTTATGACAAGGATATTTGCTTTGTTTCACCATGTTACCGGTTAGCCTCATTCTGTCTTTCCACGTTCTGCTTTGCTGTTTTTTTTGGGGTTCTCTTCTGAGTCCGGACCAAGTTCCTAAGATACTCTTGAAACAGGGTCCCCCCCCCCCCCCCCGTTCGAAGTCGCCCGCAACCCTTTACTTCACTAACCACCTTTTCTTTCGCTACTCACAAATTTCGTTGTCTTTTTTTTTCTTTGTCAAGACCTATCCAGTCACAACCTTCGCCTAAGAAATTTACCCCAACTGATCTACTTCCAGAATGTATCTGGTTTTTTTCCCCCCCACATGAAATTGATTTTTTTTCTGACTTTTGCTCCACAATGCCTTTTGCCCTCTTTCTCCCATCTCACCAGTCGCTGCCCTTTTCTTCCTTACCTCCCTGGGATTCCTTTTTAGATGGATGATCTTTACTTAGACCCTCTTCCTCTCTCGATACAGCCAGTCGTTCCGTAAGAACCTCCCCTGGTGTGTTCCCTCGCGCTCCCCTTTTCCGTCGGTTCGGTTTCATTTCCTTCCCATCCCCCATGGTGAGACCAGTCCAGTTTCCACATTCGTCGGTAGCTGGTCCCCCCCAAAGCTCAGGCGGCGCTGCTTATTTTTCCCTTTGTTCCCGATGTGCCAGGTAGTTTTGCCCTACAATGACATTGTAGTTTGCCGCCTCCGGTGTTTCCTTTTTAGCTCGAGTTTGCCCTTCATCAACTCAATTCGAACACTACCTTTTTCCTTTTCACCTTCCCTCCCACCGGCGTTCCTTATCAAAATACCGTTTTCACGCAGATTTACCCCCTCCTTTTTTTTATAGACATCGTCCGCTTCCTTCGAGACCCTGGTCCCCACTTCCCCATCTGTTTTTTAATACCCCTTTCTCCTGGAAAGGGGGCCCAACAAGGTCTGTTCCTGGTTGTGCGCCCCTCTGCACTCCAAAATGGGATTTGACGCTTTAACCCGCGTTTCATCGTCCTCCCCTTCTGTCAAAGCGATTCCGTGCTTTCCCCCCCCCTGTCGCTGCCTTTTTTCTTTTTGGACTTCCTCCGCTTTTGCTCCGAAAAGATGACTGGTGCTGCCAACTTACCTCCCTGAGTTCTGTCCTTTTTCTACAGCCTCTTTTTCCCCCCCCCCGGTACACCTTCTTTACTGAAGACCCCTCTTTTTTACCCGAAAGTCTTTCTGTGCGGCCCCCTTTCTATTTTCCTTCGTGTTTCTTTGAACAAATCCCTGAAAGTCCGAGATGGACCTCTCTCAACTTCGGTCAAAGCTTCCTCTTTCCTTTCGGCTATCCTTTTTCCCCCCCTTTCAGGCTTGAGACTTTCCAGGCTTGCATCAGGTGGGCTACGGACCCTTTCGAGAATGACCCCATCTTCTTCCTCCTTCTCCCCCCAAAAACTGCTCCTGCTTTACCCACCCAGTGCAGTCCCTTTCGTCGAGTTATGTC
>Ga0179593_1588537_pt1 | contig 13128 bp, 22 predicted proteins | sample CZODoug2_1_08_16_FD_185931 | JGI IMG/M metagenome (GOLD analysis project Ga0179593, IMG submission 185931) | Vadose zone soil fungal communities from Angelo Coast Range Reserve, California, USA - CZODoug2_1_08_16fungal (PacBio error correction) | ecosystem: Environmental > Terrestrial > Soil >... | reverse complement strand
TATAACAGAACAACTAGATCTTCCACCAACCCCTCTTTCTTTCCCCCTCTGATCTCCCCTTTCCCTCTACAATCGTACGAAAGGAGAGAGTTGCTGGGGTCGATGGATTGAGGGAAAAGATTCCCCCCTCTTATTCACTTGAACCCCCCCCTTTTCCCTTTCTTCCCCCTCAGTCTTTTTTTTCTCTTGGGTTTTTTCCCCCCCCCCCCCCCCCCCTTCTCGATAAACTAACTACGGAATTTGAACAAGGAAAGAACTGACCAGTGTTGGGTATTTCCTCTCTTTTCCCCCCTTTTCTTTTCCCTTCCCAAGGTGCTATTGCCTGCAAAAGCCAGTGAAAGCAATGAGGACAGCCCGCGGACCGGCCCCCCTCCCTCCCTCCCCTTTCCCTTTTTTCACTTTTCCCTTTTTCTACCAACCAGTTGCTAGATAAAGACAAAATTTCACTAGTGGACTCTCTCCTCGTCGCTCCCTTCTCTCCCCCCCTTCTCCTTGTAAAATCTTCCCCCTCCTCCCTCCCCTTCAAGCTTCAAGGAATAGGTAGAGTAATAAGAGTTATAATAAAGTAGATGTTGAGTAGCTCCGACCCTATATTTCCCTATCTTCCTTTTCTTAGTGATCCCCTCCTTCCCTTCTTCTTTCTTATACGGAAATCGGTGGAAGGGAGTATAATAAGGGAGGCTAGTTGTCCCTTTTTTCCATTCTTCCTTTCACCCCCCCTTCCCCTCTTCTTGATATTAGCTAAGTTAGGTGATAGTGGAGTTCATGATAAAATGCATTTATGCATTTTCCTTGATCCCCTCCTTCTTCCCCCCCCTTTTCTTTTTTCACCCTTCCCCCTTTTGCCTGCTATTTTCTGATATACGTAGGGAAAACTGGGTCATTTGCCTACTCCCCCCCCTTTTTTCTTTCCCATACTCACTTTTTTCTTGAAGGTGGCTTTATTTCCCTCATCAAGAAAGGGGGGGGGTAGAGGGGAAAGAGATCTCCCCCCCAATGTATCCAAAAAATGGGCACAGAGGCAGAGAAAGAAGAGGCTGGGTGGGGAGTGTGTAAACACCCCTAATATGGCTTATCTTCAGGAGTGTCCTTTTTGCGTAGGTGTACTCCCCCTTCGGAACCTTTCTTGTCTGCGGTTTTGAGGGGGCAACAGCGTCGCGCCCTCCCGGGTGCTCCTCCCCCCCTTCCCGTTTCCCCTTCCCCCCCGGCCTTACCCCTCTTATCCTCTCGTTTTTCCGGGCCTGGATCTAGAGAGGTCCTTCTTTCCTCCTCCTTTCTGGATGAAAGGTATGAGATCATTTTTTCCTTTTTCCGTCATTCCCGTTTTTTCATTCGTAGGAACTAAGAATTTTTCCCCCCTCCCATTAAGCTCCTTCTTTTCTTCCTTTTTTTACACCAAAGAAAGGCAACACCCTGCCCCCCCCCTTTCAGAATGTTAGACCCCCCCCCCCTTTTTTTTCCTTTTTAATGCTTTTCCCCCTTTTTTTTGAGAGAGATAAGTGCGGCAGTATCGTAAATCCTCCCTTCCCTTTCTGTTCCCCCTTTTCGTCTTTAGCACATTCTCTTCTCCCCCTCCCTCATATATTGCTAAAGACATAAGCAGCGGGATCGAGGTCCTCTCTTTTTGTTATGGTTTCTTCCCCCCTTACCCCGAGTCTAGAGGCGGGGGTCAATTACAGAGACCCTCTTTTCTTCTCCTTTTTGCTATCTTCTTCCTCCGCCGGCGATGAAAAACTTAACGGGTGTGAAACGATTTCAGCCCTTTTACCATCCTAAAACCATATCTAGTGCTTACTATGACGGTGACGTAAGGACCCTCTTCCCTCGTCTTTTGGCCCCCACCCTTCACTACGAATAGGCATTTTCAATGCGCCCCTACCGTTCTACCTCCTAAGCTACGATTAGTCCTTCCCTTTCTCTTTCTTCCTCAACTCTTCTTTCCGGGAGTAAACAATCTCCCTCCACCCCGCCAACTCTCCTCCTTTTACCTCACGGGCAATGTTCCCTCCTTCTCTCCTGCCTCCCCAAAGATACAGAGGCATCAAGCCCCCTTTTCTCTTTACAAGGTATTAGCCCCAACTATATGTTCCCCTTCCCAAGCAATAATGAAAAGAATCTGCAATGCTACTGACCTTTCTTTCCTCGGCTGGATCTAGAGCCATGGTGTTGGGGTGATGTCCTCTTGTGGATTCTTCCCTTTCTTTTCACTGGCAGTCATCCCAGTTTCTGGTTTGACGAAGAACCTCTGTGGTTTTTTCTTTTCCTCAGTTTTTCCTTTGCATCGGAAAAAAGAGAGTGAAATGTAGGAGGCTATCTCTAGTCAACCTCCCTCTCTCCCCCCTTCCCCTCTCATCCCCCTCCCTTTTCTCTCCCTCCTATTTAGTATATGATCAAATAATGCACTCTGCTCGCCCCCCCTCCCCATTTCCCTCCTTCCCCCCTCTCTCCTCCAGACTCCTTCCGTCTTATCTGATTGTTATAAATAATTAAGCACTAAGATCGGCATTCGCCTCCCCTACTTTCCCCCCTCTTTTTCCCCCTTCGTAGTAACTAGACAAGGAATGAAGCGTGAAGGCCTTTAGAGACTTATAAACGCCCCCTTTCTTTTCCGCCCTTTCCCCTCCCCGTTTGCCGCTAAAGGAGCTACTAGTAAGAGCGCTTTTTTTTTTGTTCCCCCTTTTTCCTTCTCTACGTGGGATTTTGTCGGCGAAGACGGTCAAGAGGAGAATCTCTATCTCCTTTTTTTTTTTTTCTTTTTTTTTTTCCCCTCCTGTCTCCCTTTTTCTCATCCCTTCTAAGATCTACAAAAAAAATGAAGAGGGATTGATTTGTGCAAAGGCGTAGTTTTTTCTTCTCTTAATTTCTTTCTTTTTCTTCTTTTTGGTCCTGGGATCAGCGGGGTTATCTTTTCCATCAATCAAAGCGAACCTCAGCAACTCTCTACGTTCGTCTCTCCTTTTTTTTGGTTTTTTTTTCTTTTTTTTCCTTTTTTCTTTTTTCCCCATAAATGAGTCTGTTGCAGACAACATCGGTGTGGAAGATCTAGTTGTTCTGTTATCTCTCTTCTTTTCCTCCCCCTTTTTCTTCCCCCCGATTGTTTTTTTTTTTTTTTCCTCCTTTTTTCCCTCGAAGGCGCTTCCTGATTCGGATATCATGGAACTTCGACAATTCGGTACGAACGTCGAGAGATTGCTGAGGTTCGATTTCCCTTTTTTTCCTTCTTTCCCCTTTTTTTTCCCTTTGGATCCCCCTCTCTTTTTTTTTTCCCCCCCCCCCCTTCTCTCTACACTAACTACTGCCTTTGCACCCGAAAGAACTGCCCCTTACTTCCCCCTTATCATCTCGGGCAAGGGGAGACGAAACAAGGGATCCTTAGCCAGGGTCCCCCCCTTTTCTCTTTTTCCTCCCTTCCCCATCTATAGATCGCTTCTTGGAACAGTAGTAGAAGGAAAAAATCAAACTGTATTCGACTATACACCCCCCTTTCCTTTCTTTTCCCCTCCTTTCCAATAGTTTTTTTTTTTTTTCCCCCTTTCCCCCCTTTTTTCTCCCTCCTGAACGCTCTACTACATACAGACCTAGTCCCTAGCTGCTTATTACCTTCTTTTTTTTCCCTCTTTTCCCTCCTACCTTCTTAGAAAGAGAAGTAGTTTTAAGGTTTAGCTCTAGTATACTAATGCCGCTCTTTCTTTTCCCCCCCCCCTCTCTTTTTTCTATAACTATAAAAAGGCTTAAAAGGATTGGATATACTAGTCTTTCCTTTTCTGTAAGATAAGTTAGGTATAGTGGAGTTCTTATCCAATCCTTACGCATTTTTCCCCCTTTCCCCCCCCCTTTCCTCCCCCTCCCAAGCTCCTTTTTTTCTTTTTTCCCTTTGACACTTCCCAAATGAGGTTAGGAGTCAACCCGACCCCCTTTTTTCTTTTCTCCGTTCTCTCCCCCCCCCCCAATCTATATGAGGCATCTTCGGCCAACCCAACACAAGGGCTGGAGGAGCATCCAGCCTCCTCTTCCCCTCATTCTTTCCCCCCTCAAAGATGGATGGACAGATAGTTTTTCCCCCCCTCTTTCCCCTTCTTTTTCCCCCCTTTCCTGTACCTTCGACCCTGCCAAGAAGTAAGTTCGGTAAACATTCTTTTTTTTTCCCCTTTCCCACCCCTTTTAAGTTTCTTTTTTCTTCTTAAGGCTCGATAGGAGAGGGGTAATGATGCCAGCACTCTTTCTTTTGAACCTTTTTTCCTTCTTCCCCCCCGTCCCTACAAAACATCCTGCTCCTCCTTCCCCCCCCCCCTTTCTACCTGTCAGATAAAAACTTTTAAGAAGAGTAGACAAAGGCGCATTGAACGCGCATTGGTTACGCCTTTTCCCCCCCTTTTCCTCATGGAGTCCTTTCCCTTTCTCTTAAACCATGTAGAGGTAGAGGGGTGGTGGTGTGGAATTGCTGGGTTCCCGGCTTCCTTTCCTCCCCCTCTATCCCTTTCTTGGCATAAGAAAACGGCTTTCCTTCCTTCCCTTCTATCTACCCTCCCGGGAAGATGACCGACTCCTCTCTCGTCTTTCCCCTTTCCAATTCCCACTTAAGGAGGCGGGCGAGTCCCCCTTCTTTTCCTGAGGTGAAAAATCACCTTTTTTTTTTTTGTTCCTTTTTTTTCGTGGTAAGACAACCTCTCTGTTCCACTCCCCTTTTTCTCTCTGCCCTCTCTTGCGGAGAGGCTGGATCTAGAGCCATGTTTTTTTTTTCCGATTCTCCCCCTTGATGATCGCAAGGGATTTCCATGGCGTTCCCCTCCTCCCTCTTCCCTTACCCCCATGGGGGTCACTAGGCAGATCAAAGCTCCTTTCCCCCTCTTTGCCCTTCTTCTATTCTAGAAAGCGAAAGTAGCAAGGACAAATGCCCCCCCTCTTTTTTCCTCTTCAAGCCCCTTATTTTCTTCTTACAATACTGCACTCTAGCTACCACCACCTTATAACTATTCCCCCTTTTTTTCCCCCTTCCCTTCCCTATCTCCCGATCTACTAAAGACTTTCCTTTCTGGCTTTTTTATAAATATTTAGCAGAAGATCACGAATTTAGCTACCTATCCCCCCTTTTTTTACTCCCTTTTTCTTTCTATCCCTATTCTTAAGATGTAAGGCTTTAGAGATTATTCCCCCTTTTTCCCCCCCCTTTCTAGCTTCCCTTCCCTTTCTTTTCCTTTCCATTGCGCTTACTAGTAAGAGAGTAAACTAGGAAGTTGTTTTAGAGAAATTCCTCCTTCTTTGTGATCTCTCCCCTTTTCCCCCACTGCTAGATCTATATATGGGTAGGTGTAAGGTGTATGGGGGAGGTCGCAGTGCTGTGGTCGTCCCCTTTTTCCTTTTTTTTTCTTCATGACCTTCTCCCCCTTGTTTAGTATCCCTTGCTAGAGAGAACGGGGGAGAGAGACGTGCTAGATATCCCACCCTTTCTTTTTTTTTTTTTTTCGGTAATTCTCCCCTTTTTTCCTTCCACTCGCCCCCAATAGCGAAGGGGGTTATTAGTAAAGGAATCTCTCCAGTGCCTTGTTGCCCTCTTTTTTCTTTCTTTTTTTTTCCCTCCCCTTATTCTCTCTTCCTCCCCTTCTCTTTAGAGTGCCAAAGCGTGAGAGGCATTAGTACACAGAATATGAGCTGTGTCCCCTTCCCTTTTTTCGAGACCCCTCTTTTTCCCCTCCTCCATCTCCCCTTTTTTACGAATGCCTATCAAGATTGGCCTACTAGAGAGAAGCGTCTCATGATCTTTTTTTTCCCCTTTCCTTTTTTTTTTTTTGCAATTTTCCCTTTTTTTCTCTCCTTTGTCTTTTCCCACCACCTGCAGATACGAAGGTGAAGGATGGGTGACAGAGGAATGGAGGGAACACACACCACCATGGGAGCTTTTCCTCTCTTTTCCAGGGATCTCCCCCCTTCTCTCCTCTCACAGGATACTAAAACAAGGATAGGAGGCACAGCCTGTGACAGCACTGCGCACCGCCCCTCCCCCTTTTCCTTTCTTCTTTCCCCCTTCCCCCCCTGTGCTCCCCCCCCAAGTTGCGCTAAAGACAACGTCACTAGTGACTCTCTTATATGTTCTTTTTTCCCTTCTCCCCTATTCTCCCTCCCCTCTTCCCTTTCACATGTCTAGTAAAAGAGTTCTACATAAGTAGATGTTGAAGTAGAGCTAAAGAACGCTCCTCTTTCCCTATCTGAGCCTTTCTCCTTCCTCCCTTCTTTCCTTGTCTCTCTAAGATGGATAGTTGAAACTTGCATTAGTACTATACCGGCTTCCAGGATTTTCTTTCTTCCTCTCTTTTTCTCTTCTTTTTCTCTTTTTCCTCTCTCTAGTCCTAACTAAATTTAAAGATAGGTTGTTAAGGAGGTCACCTCCAAGCTCGCCAATCGCCCCTTTTTCCTTTTTTTTCCCCCATTCCTTTCCCTTCCCGGTGGTATCTTTACCGAGAGAAACTCTAAATATAATGAGATCTTCTCGAACCCCCACACCCTGGTCTATGATCCGGTCCCTTTTTTCCTTTTCCCCTTTCTGTTGTCTCCCTCCTTTTTTCCCCCCTCGCGAAATCACGGGACCTTCGCCTGCAGAATTAAGTTGAGTAAAGTAAGTTGTTTAAAGGTACTCGACATGCAGCCCGCTCTTCGTTTTCTTTTTTTTTTCTCAGGTCTCCTCCCCTTCCCCTCCCCCTCCTCTTTTCCCCAGTCCTTCTCCGTGAACCACAGCAAGCAACACAACCACCACTCCTACCCTTACTTGTTCAGATAAAACTTTCTCCTTTTTTTTTTTCCGAGATACTCCTTTTTTTCCCTTCTTTCTGAACCAGTAGTTTAGGGGGGGTTGTGTTGACTTGATGTGTTCAAGGAGCAGGGAGTTGGGAATCTGCTTTCGCTCGTGCTGCAATTTCCTTTTCCCCCCTCTCATTGACGTCTCCCCTCCTTCCCCCCCCTTCTTTTTTTTTGCAGGGCGAGTCACGTGATTTCGCGAGATGTGGAAACATCCACCTCACGAGGCTCCGCCATTGTGGCATTTCCCCTCTTCTTTCCCCCCCCCCCAAAATTCTTTTTTTCCTTCTTCTTTCTCCACCTTTTTCTCTTTGCTGCTCTTCTGGATCTAGAGCAATGGTGTTGGGGTGAGAGAAGATTCTCATATAGGATTAGAGTTTTCTCTGTCAAAAAATATAACCACCTTTTTTTCTTCTCCCCTTTTCTCCTCGGACCCTTCCTCTCCCTTTTTTTTTTCTTTCCTCTTTTCCGTGTGCCTCTTAACAACTAGCTTTAAATTTAGTAGGCTAATATAGTCCACATCTAAATATCAATTTTTCCCCCCCTTTCTCCTTCTCACTTTTTTTTTTTCCCCCCCCTCCTCTAACGCCTTTAAATCCTTGTATAGGTATATCAAGTTTACAACTAGGCTATCTTATCTATCCCCGCCTGCCGCTATCCTTCCCCCTCTCTCCTCGCCCCCCCTTTTCTCACTTCTTAGTTACTAGACATATTCTTTAAGCTTTAAGGCTTTAGTAGAGACGTACCTAAAAGACCCCTCCTCTTCCTTCCCCCCAGACCTTTTCTCTTTTTCGAGCAAAGGGGGGTAGAAAAGGTGGGAAACAAACCCCCCCCTTCCCACTCCCCCCCCCCCCCCCCCCATCCCCCCCAACACCCCCCCCCCCCCCCCCCCCCCCCCCCCCCCCCCCCAAGTTTCCCTCCCGTCTTCTCTTTCTATATGTTAGGTGTAAGTTTTTGGGGCGTAGGCAGGTGTGTCGAAGGGCTGTCACATGCTGTTGCAGCATATCCATGTTTTATCTTTTCCAACAATTTTCTTCCCTCCCCTTTTTCTCCTGGTGGTTTTTCCTCCCGTCCTCTGTACCCATCCTTCCACTCGTATCGCAGGTGGGTATATCAAGAAATGTCCCAGTGCCCCCCTTTTTTTCTTTTTTTCTTCAACTCTTTCAGTGCCATGAATCGATCATGAGACCGCTTCTCTTTAGTAGTGCCAAGCCCTTCTTCTTTCTCCCCCCCCTTTCCTCTAGTTGTTTTTTTTTTTTTGGCTCGATATAACAGAACAACTAGATCTTCCACAAAACCCCGATTGTTGTCTGCACAGACTCATATCTTTTTTCTCCTTCTCTCTTCACTTTTTTTTTTTTTTTTTCCCCCCCCTTTCACCCCCTTTTTTGAGCCATGACCAAACACCTAAGGAAACAAGGAAATGGAGAGATTCTTGGGCTAATAACCACCTGCAGATCTCTGTTTTTTCCCCCTTTTTTTTTCTTCCCCTCCTACTTTTTTTTTTTCCTTTCAAGGGGATCTTCTTCCCAAGGGGATATAAGAAAGGGATTACTAAACAAGGGTATCTAGCAAGGCCTCTCCCCTTTTTTCCCCCTTTTCTTTTCCTCCCAACTTCCCCCTTTCGCTGCAAAACTCCAACTATCGATATAACCAATTGTGACTAAGTCTTTTGTGTGCCCACCTTTCCCCCCTTTCCCTTCCTTTTAGAGCCCCCCCCCCCCCCTCTTTCTCCCCCCCTTATGAACTAGGAATGCTTATATAGCTTTATTGTACGTTTATAAGTCTCTAAGCCTTAAAGCTTTCCCCTTCCCTCCCCTTTTCCTAGTACTTTTCCCTCCCCCCACTAAGACGTCATCGCTTTAGATATAGGATATGTTCATTTAGGTATATAGAAGATAGGCTAGTTGTAACCTGAATTTCCCCCCTTTTTTTCTCGTGTGTGTGTGTTGTTGTTTTGCTTCCATTAAGCTTAAGGTAGGTATAGTGGCGTCTTATCAATCCTTTATGCATTTCCCCCTTCTTTTCTCAGCCTACTAAATTTTAAGCTAGGTTGTTAATGAGGGCACATTACAAGCTAGCCAATAAGCCCTTTGCCTTTCTCTTTCTCTTTTCCCATTCCCACAAGAACTTCCCCCCCTTTTTATATTTCCAGATGAGAAACCTAAATATATATGGAATCTTATCTCACCCCACCATGGCTCTAGGATCCAGCCTCTCCCCTCCCTTTCCCTTTCTTTTTTCCTTTCCCCCTCTTTTCTTACACCTTTCTTTTTTGGTCACCTCTTCGCGAATCACGGGACTCGCCCTGCAGAAAGTAAGTGTGGTACACCGTCAGGTTGTTCCCTTCTCCCTCCTTTTTTCTTTTCCCCCTTTTTTCCTATGCCTATCCCCCTTTTTCCTCCCTATTCAACGTCCTTGCTAAGATGAAAAAAAGAAGTACAAACAAACCACCCCTCTACCTCTACCCCCTTTTTCTTCCCCCCCCTTCTTTCTTCCTTTTTTTTTAAGACTCCTTTCCTCCCCCCTTTCCGTTTCAATGCTCCCTTGTCTAACCATTATGAAAAGTTATATGAACAATTTAGAGGGTAGAGGGGGGTGGTTGAATTGCTGGGGTTCACGGAGCAGGACTTTCTTCTTTCTCCCTTTTTCCCTCTTTTTCTCTCCGAGATGTCCCATCAGCTGCCTCTTTCCTCTTTTTCTCCTTTTTTTTTTCCCCCCCTTTCTTGGCAGGCGGTCCCGTGAGTTCGCGAGAGGTGACAATAACAGTCACGAGGCTCCGCCATTGGGCATTGCCGATGCCACGCTTTCCCCTCCCCCCCCTCTTTTTTTTTAGAGCTTTTCGAGAAAGATCTCCTATATATTTAGAGCTTCGCTCTGTAAAATATTTAAACACACCTTGATGATCGCAAGGCTTACACCTTTCTCTCTTTCTCCTTCTTTCCTTCCTCCCGCCATGCACAAAGGGGATATAGTGATCGAATGTAAGGGTGACTCTTACACCCCCCCCACCCTCTCCCCTTTAAAGCTCCCCTTCCCTTCCTCCCCCCTCCTCCCTTTAGCTCTCTACAAATAATGCAATATAGATAGACCACGCCAAATTACCCCTTTCTTTTCCCCTTTTTCCCCTTTCCCCTACTTTTCTTCTCCCTCTCCTTACGTTCTTAGTGATGTTTATAAATATAGCACTAGAGCGGAATTAGATATACTAGAGCTAACCCTTTAACTTCCCCCCCCTTCTTAACTTCTCCTTTTTTTTTTCCTTCTAAACCCCGACAATATAAGCTATAAAGCAGACGAGGTACATAAGGCTAGTATGTAGTAGACATTCCCTTCTTTTTCCCTCCCCCCTTTCCCTTGAAGTTGCCCCCCCCCCTTCTCCTTTTCACAATGGTTATATTCGAATAAAGTTGGAGTTTTTTATTAATAAAGAAGGTTCAAAGAAGATCTAATTGTGTATTTTTTCTTTCTTTTTTCTTTTTTTTCCTGATATACTCCTTTCCTCCCCCCACTTGGCAGTCTCTTTGTGAAAGGAAGTAGGGAGTTAAATCCTCTCTGGTTTTTCCCTTCTCTACATCTTCCCCCTCCTCCTCCGCCATTCTTACGTTCGTACGAATGGTCGAAGTTTTTTTTCATGATATCGATCTTCCTTTTTTTTTTCTGGGGTTTTTTTTTTTTTCTTTTTTTCTCTCGCTCTCCCAGAAAATAGATCGTCCACAACCCCGAGTGTGTCTGCACGTCCCCTTCCCCCCCTCCTTCCTCCCGAGACTTTTTTTCCCTCTCCCCCTTCTTCCGACACGTTAGAGAGAGTGCTGAGGTTCGAGGGATTGATGGAAAAGACCCTTTCTTTCCTTTTTTTTCCTCTCCTAGTGACTCCCTCCTTTGTCCCCAAGAAAGAAAATGCCAGGTGGGATATCGGCAAGGGATATCTCAAGGGTATCTACAAGGGATCCTTTCCCCCCCCCCTTTTTCTTTCCCAGACATTTTTTTTTTTTCCCCCCTCTCTATCCTCTCTTTTTGAACAGTATTAGAAGGAAAAAATCAAAAATTATGAGAATAAACCAATGTCCTTTTTTCCCCCTTCCCTCTCCTTTTTCCCCCTTTTTTTTCTTTTCCTCCCTACAGCCAGTTATGTAAATAGGAGAGTCTATAGCTTTCTTTCCTTCCCTTCTTTCTACCCCCTTTTTTCTTCGCTAAGAACGCGCAGTAGTTTAAGGGTTAGCTCTAGTATATTCTAAATGCCGTCTTTTCCCCCCCTCTTTCCCCTTTCCCTTATATATCCTCTCCTCCCTTTTTGTTGTCTCGTATCGTGCAGTATTTGTAATATAGCTAAAGAGTAGTGAATAGTAAGCTTAAGTTAGGTATAGTTGCGTTTCTTCCCCCCTTCTCCCCCTAGTCCTTTTTTTCCTTTTCCCTTTTTTCTTCCTTTGGCCTCCTCACCACATGAGGTTAGGCGTTAAAACAAGAAAATGGGCAACTGCCTTGAAAGCCCTGCCCGCTTTCCCCCCCTTCCCCTTTTCACACCTTTTTTCTCTTCCCCCCCCCACTTCGTAGTCCTGCAGATCGGTGCAGGATGATCTTGGGACAGAAAAGAATGGCTCGTGAAAGATAGGTTGTCTTACCCACTATTACTTTTTTTCTCCTTCCCCCCTTCTGTTTCTTTCTCCCCCCCTCTCTCTCTTCGGCTGCATCGTCACAGCGATTAGGATAATGGATGGATGAAGGCTCGCTAGGATCGGTGGCACTTATGCCCCTCCCTTTCTTTTTCCTTTCCTTCCCCCCCTTGAAACACCCCCACCTCCCTGCCTTTTTTCTTCCCATTTCTGCATTGACGGCGCATTTGTAAGGAACTGCGCAATTATCTCTCTCTTTTCCTCCTCCTTCGTTTTTCCCCCATTATGCCCCTTTTTTTCTCTTTTTCCTCCCTTTTGGCTTCTCTTGTGCTGCCAATGGGAATCTGGGACTCGCTTAAACAAGAAGCCTTGGCAGAGGCCACCGATCCTAGCGCGCCTTCATCCACCATTCTCCTCCCCCCCCCTCTTCCCCTCTCTCGTGTCCGTTTCTTACCCCCTCCCTTCGTTTTTCCTGGGAAACACCCCACTTCTTCCTCCCCGTTCGTCGTTCTGTTACCTCCTATCCGCGCCCTCTTAGACTGGCGTCCCAACTCACTCTCCCCTATCCACCCCCCCCAAACAGCAGCTACCCTCCCCATCTCTCCGAATCCTTCTTTCATGTATTTTTTCCTCCCGCCCGTTACTCGCTCTATCCCTCCTCCGCTCCCATAATTGTTACTCTTTCTTCCCCCCCCTCTTCATTTCCTTCCCTCTTCCTTTTTCCTTCTTTAGCAGCTGTCCCCCCCCTTTTTCCTGCCTCGATTATCACACCCTCCATTCTTAACCCCTCTAAAAACTCTCGGACTCTTCGTCTTACTTTCTTTGACCCCCCTTTTTTTTCCTATCCCCCCCCTCTCTCCCCTCCATGCTTGCGGTACCAAGAGCATCCTAAAACGATCTGCAATGCTACGAATGGATCTTGCGGAGAGGCTGGATTTCTCTCCTCCCTTTTTTTTTTTTATCCCCGTTCCCTCCTCCCCTTTCTTGTTTACGCATAAACTAATGTGAGTGAGTAGGCAAATGACCCAGGGGTCCCCTCTTCCTTTTTCCTTTCCTCTTCTCCCCCCTGACCCCCCCCCTCTCCTTTTTCCCATTCCCTTTTTCTGATTGGATAAGACGCCACTATACCTAAACTTAAGCTTAATTCAAGGACTACTCTCCTTTCTCCCCCCCTCCCTTTCCCCCTACTCCTCCTTCCCCCTCGCCTCTCTATATCTACAGAAATGACGAGATCCGATATACTAAAGACTCCTCCTTCCTTCTTTGCTTCCCCTTTAAATTCTTTTCTCCCTTCTTCTCGACCTATTCCGGTAAGATTAAGGCTTTATATCCCTCTCCCCCCTCTCTTCTTCTACAGTAATATATGTAATTACAAGCCAAGTTGGCTATAAATGAGAATACTAGTAGAGAGTTCCCCTTCCTTTCTCTCTCCCTCCTTTGGACTTTCTCCATTGCTGTCTCTGTGCGTCACACATGGATGTGAAGAATATAAATTGTGGGCTTAGTACCCTTTTCTCTCTTCCCCCTTTTTTTTCTTCCGAGATACTTTTTTCTTTTTTTTTTTTCCTCCAGTCCTCTGATAAACAATCCTTCCACTCGTATCTGCAGGGGGTGGTGGTATTATTCCCCTTCCCCCCCCCCTTCCTTTTTTTTTTTGAACCCTTTTTTCCCTTTCTCCGTCCCATGATATAGATTAATGAGAAGCTCTCTTTAGTAGTGCAAGCTT
>Ga0179593_1400815_pt1 | contig 13128 bp, 9 predicted proteins | sample CZODoug2_1_08_16_FD_185931 | JGI IMG/M metagenome (GOLD analysis project Ga0179593, IMG submission 185931) | Vadose zone soil fungal communities from Angelo Coast Range Reserve, California, USA - CZODoug2_1_08_16fungal (PacBio error correction) | ecosystem: Environmental > Terrestrial > Soil >... | reverse complement strand
CCCTTCCCCAATAGCCTTTCACAGGTCCGAAAAACATCCCCGTTTTTTCCCCTATAAAACAGACCGTATTGTTTCCTCCTTTTGGTTCTCCTATTTTGCCCGTTGCCCACCATCGTCCCCCCCCCCCCCCCCCCCCCCCTATTTGTGAACGGCCCCCCCCATCTCATAATTACGAGAACCCGTCCCCTGGCGCCAGTTTTTTTTCTCCATACCACGGCTCGGTTTTGTTCCACCCCTTCTTTCTCCCGTTCTCTTTTTTCCAGACGAAGTGACCTAGTCGATGAAGAAAGAGTACAGACGGTTTCGGTAGCTCGTATTTCTCTCTTCTCCTTCCCCGTGTTCCTTCCCTAATGTTTGTACGGGAGTTTAGGATAGAAAAAATTACATGCCCTTTTAGAGTTTTAAGTTTGCCTCTTCTCCTTCGGCTTCTTCCCCCCTTTTTTCCCCACACTTCGATCGCGGCCCCCCCCCCCCCCCCAGTGATGGATCTTCTGGGAGACCCCCACGTAGTACTCCCACATTTTGTCTTAGAAACCTTCAGTGCCCCGCCGCGCAGTCAGGCGACTTCCTTGGACAAAAATCTGTCTGACCTCTGCGAGCAGTCAATTATTCCCATTTCACTACAAGGGACCGCCCATTTCCTCCCTCCCCCTAAACCACGACCACCCGGATCGACCTGGCATCCTTTTCCGCCACGCTGAACTACATCCATCTCCCCGCGCGTTGATTCCTTTCCCCTTTTTTTTCCCTCAGGCCTAGCCTGCCACCACTCACGGGTCTTCGCAGGACCAGTGTTCCCAACCCCTTTCCACCTCTTTTTTCTCGACCCAATCCCCCCCCAAATTTTCCCGACTTCGCGACGGAGAGAAGTTGATCCCTCAACGGAATAATATTTCAGACCTCGTTTTTGGCTGTTCCCTTTTCCCCGAGTTCTTCCTACTCCGACTTATTTTCCCCCCTTTTTTTTCTCTTTTCTTCCCCCAGTTAGCGACGCACAAAAAACGCAACACATAGAAATTGGAATCTACTGCCCCGGCTATCTTCCGTACCTTCTCACCCAAACCTCCCCCCCCCCAATCTTTCGAGTGTCTCCATGCCCAAGAATTCACACCCTTCCCTCGGATGATTGACTCCTTTCTCTCCCCCCCTCCCCCCCTCGTAGATAGAGACCTCCTTCCCCTGAGTTTTACCTTACCCTGGCCAGCGACGGAGAGTGCCTGATGCGGCACCCGAACTCCTCCTCACCCCCCTACGAGCCGCAGCTAGCGGATCTGACTCCCTTTGAGGTCCTAGTTCACACTGCAGCCCTCAGCCTCCCTCGAGAACCTAGCTCGTCGTCTGGTCCCATTCTCACACCAGAGGGGGGGAGTCCTCCCACCGCCATTCTCCTATGTGTCCTTTTTCTCCATACAGCCCCCCTTTTGGACCGTTATGAGTGACCAAGCATATTTGTCGATTTATACCCTTCCAGGACACCCGTCTCGAGTCCCCCTCCTACTGGATTTTTCACAGACTCGCGTGTATGTCCACGTACGCTCCCGATTTACTATTCCTTCTCCTTCCCTTTTGTTTGTGATTATTGGATGTCCGCCATCGGGCTTCTGATCCGTTGTCAAAAGACACGGTGATCCCTCCCCTTTTCTGATGGGCTTCCCCTCCCGGCCTGAAGGTTTGCCTTCATACAAGCGCCACGACCCAGATGTTTCAATCCACACGGTCCTGTCCTGCTTTTCTGAACACCCAGGCTTTTCCCACTCTTTCGATCCTCCAAGGCTAGGGTATATCGGTCCCGCCACTTCTCAAGGATTTTCTAAAGATCCCCCGGCGGTCTTCCTAACTTCTCTCCTCCCCACCCGCGTCTATCCCCATCTCGCGACCAAGTCGGTGGCTTCGTTTCAGCTGTTGGAGTACAGATCTGTTTTTTTTTTTCAGAAAATATTTTCCGGTACCGCTATCCCCGGAACAAAGTAGACCCGCTTTTCAGTTTTCCCCCCCCTGTTGCGTCTGGATCGATCCGAGTGTAGTAATGAAGTCCGGTCTCCGCCCAGGGTGGTGAATTCGATTAGGCCCTCCTCGCGTGTTTTTTCATAATTCTAGCGCGTAGCCCCCCGGACTTAAGGATGCCACATTTCTCTCTCTTCTCTCAGAAGCAGACCTACTGAACGTCCCCCTCTAGACCCTTCGATCTGAATTACTCGGGGGACAGATGCAGAAGAAGTCCCCTCTTTCCCTCGTCTCTTGTCGTCATCCCCTTTCCTGACTAAGAGGAACAGAAGTTTTTTTTCGCCCGATCGTTTCACCCTTTCCAGTGCGAGCAAGTAAACCCCAGAACTCCTCACCGTTTCCAGTTACTGCGCCTAGGACCCCAAAATCGGTCCGAACGCTCGGTCCTTTTCTTTTCTTTCGCCTTCACTTGGTCCACAGTCACTCTTCTTCCCTATGCGCTTTCCTTCGAGTGAGAGGAGGCATTTTTTTCGTCCCTGCTTGAATGCGATATTCTCCTCGTCATCATCTTTTTTCACGGTCCCTTGAGATACTCACCTTCCCGTTTTATTCGGCCCCCTCTGTCCGCTTTCTGTATCGACTTTCCACACTTTTCCTCCCAACGGTGTCTCCTCCATCGGCCACGCCATACGAAAGAGTGTCTCTCCACTCCTTCTACACCCGAAAAGACGAAATGGCGAACACCTTTCTTCACATTTTCCCCCAGCCTTGGTGATAGCCCGTATAGGACACAATCGTCCCGTTTAGCCTCCCCCTCCTGATCCAACGCTCCTTCATCCTGGACCCCCCCCGACTGAGTCTTCTCGACTGTTTCAGAGCAGTGTTATATACGTCAGTTCGTACCTAGACTTTCTCCCCCCCCGTCAAAATGCTCTTTGGTGATCACATAACCAAGATCCCTGACCGGTGGCTCTCGACCCCAAACGCAGGTTAGCCCACTGGGCCCTAACCCACAGTTTGAAAACTCTAGACCTCTACTATGGTTGAAGGACCTTCTTTCCCTCCACCTTCGGCGGTCCCATTGTCTGGATGGCTTGCGCTTATGAAGGTTTTTCGGTCCCGACTCTCTTTGTATCTCTTAGTTGATACCAAGCCTTCCTCTTCCGGTCTCCCGACCAATCATCGGTTATCTTTACCTCTCCCTTCTTTAATGGATTCCCTTTTGCCTGGCAGAATGAAACGCAATTTTTGGTGTTGTTTTCCTGAGTGACTTTTTATGAATCAGATGACCTGGCATCCCGCTGATGACCGCTAAACCCTGGTTATCTTAGTGTTTCCCCCCATAGCCCGCAGTGCGACATGCCCCTGTGCTGATTCCGAGTCGAGGAGAACAGAAAAAGAGTCCACTCCCGCCGTCCCCTGCTCCCCTTTTTGCCTCCAATGGTGCCGCCCAACCTGCTTCTGCGTACTTCTTGTTCCTAGCAGATTGGCCCGTCGTTTTTGCCCACACTCAAACGGACGTGCTTCTTCGAGAAAGCTAGTTTCGCTTTACGCCGACGGCTCGCTTCCAGGCCCCTCATGCCTTTCGGAATGCCACCTCTTCAAATCCATACTCTTCTTTCCGAGATCTCCCCCGTCTCACGGAAACCCACACGCAGAAGCCCCTTCGAACCGAATCGCCAGTTTTATTATGGTGCCCCTTTCTTCCCTGAACTTTCTGCCGAAGATCCCGCGTTAGAATTAACTTTTATGCCGAGTGATCCTATTTGTGTGTATGCTTGACAAGACATCTCGTCATTTAATTCATTTGCCCCCTCCTCCTTGAAAGTAGACGCTTCTGATTATAACCTGCTGTCCCTGCGCGCGCTCAATAGTCTCAAAGAGAAGCGTGAATCTTCCCCCAACCCGTTTTCTCTGTCATTTTTATAGAACGCACCGAGAAGAAGAGTTTCTAACATTGCTTATTCCTCCCCACATATTTCCCTTCCCGAGCACAGGTTCACCCGCAATCCCGGTGCAGTGAGTTTTAGATCTTTCCCTTCCAACAAGATAAACACCCCGAGACCCGGCGCTCCCTCTCTTCCAGATACTTCCCCCGTGACCTCACTCGTCGCGTTCCAGCCAAATAAGCTTAGATAGCTCCACAATTTCCCATATTTGACTAAGAGTCCTCCTCATGAATTGCTCTGTTTGGTTTCCCCTTCCTCCTTTTCACTTTCCTTCCTGATTCAGCACAGCACGACTTACCCCTGTGGAACTCGCGGAATCAGCTCCCCTCTCCCCGCAGAAGAAGTAAATATGAACTCTTTCTACCTTTTTCTCTTCCCCTCCTTTAAACGCTCGTTCTTTGCCATTATTTCTCCCCCTCTTTCGTCTTTCTCTGATGAGATAATGCCGTCGACGAATAAAGTTTTTATCGGCACATTTCGACGTTGTCATTAAAGAGGAATGACCTTAGAGGTCCCCTCGTTTTCGTCCCTTTTTTTTTTTCGGTCTCGTTCCCTGCTTCCTACCGAGCCGGCGCAGTATTTAATCTGTTTATCATGAAACGAGTCACATCTCTATCCCTTATAATAATAAGTGTGATATAAGAGATGTTCCCCTTTTTGTGATCAAAGTTTTCTTTCCTTTCACTCGTCTTCCCTCTGATCTTCCCCCGAATCGAAAATCAGCGAGGAAAATTCGACCCTCTTCCCCCCCCCCGACCCCCTCCCCCCAAATGTTTATCCCCCGACCCTTGTTCCCCCCATTTAACACGTAGATTCTCCGTGTAAAAGCTGGATCATCTCTTAATGCATGAAGCCTTCACTCCCAGCTCCAACTTCCCTTGGGCCCTCTCATCGGTCCTGATGATCAGCGATTCTTGTACGCCGACCGCTGTTCAAGAAACGTCCCGAGTTTCAGCCTGAGTAAGATGTGCCGCGTCTTTTCCTTGGATCTCTTTCAAATCCCCCCGCCCCTGCAGGCGTGTTTCGAAAGGCCGGAAGTGGTGCCTCCCAAAAAGTCCCAGCACCTTCGTCTCGGCTGGACGAAGCCCTATGGTGATTTTTTGGCGCCTTTTTTTTTGTTTCCTCTTTTACGTCCCCTGAGAGCGTGCGGTACCGCGATTTTACAACTCCTCTCGTTTTTTGAGCCTCAGACCGCAATCCTGTCTGGTTTTTTTGGGTTGTCAAGTTACACAGCCCCCTCAACGCGTTGTCGTTGAAACAGTCTTTCAATTCCACTCTTCCCTCCTGTAGGATTATGAAACCCCCAAGGCCCTTCTTTCCGAGAGTCTTTTTGGCGATGTCAGCCCCGGTTATTCCAGTCTTCTCTGCGACCCTTACCGCATGATACCCCACGGGAGCTCAGTATGCCGCTACTGATAGCCCGACATGATGCTGAGCTGTCCTTTACCCCCCTCCTCCCCCCACACCCTTTTAGACATCGCGAACCGATTTCCGTCAAACACTGCGCTTCTTAATCGCTCGTGCCTCCGGCTCCGGGGGGGGCCTGGGGTGTTTTTTTTTGGGTTTTGTTGTTTTTTTTTTTTTTTTTCTTGCGGGGGATGCCCACCAGTGGCCCAAGACTTTACATCTCTTTTGGACGTAGAGTAGTGCCCCTCGCTCTTCCCCCTGCAAGCAAGTCTCTTCTATTACTCTCTGTGCACAGCTGACTTTTATGGAGTTGGTTCGGTGCAATTCGGTAAGACTTTCCCTCCCTTTGAGCTTAGTAACTGAAATCAAAGCGTTTAAGCTACCCTGATCGTAAGTTTATCCCGTCAAGACCGGCGTCCAATGTCCTACTTTTTCCACACACCTGTTGTGCCTGCCAGAAAGGTTCTTTTCCACCAGTGCCGGCCGTTCAGACAGGAAGCCAGGCGATCCACGATGCGTTACTTTTCTTAAGCACATCCCTTGGTCAACTGTAACTGCACCTAGAGCTGATTTGATGAAAGCTTGACCCCCAAAACCCTTCCAACGGTTTTACAGCCCCTCGATCCAGTTGATATCCCCCCCAAGTTTCGATACGCGGAACTCCCCGAATGAAAAGATCAAAACACCTCTTTTAAGCATCAGGCTAACAATGTCACGACCACCGTTTCAGGCCGGCTTCACCCAGAGTTCATCCCCCTCCTTACTCCGGCTCCTGTGTCCTAGAGAGTGACCCCTCAGAAGACTCCATCGATGTCCGGACCAACGTCTTCCTGTCCCAAGAAGCAGATGTGCTCGCCTCAGGGCAGTCCATGCGAATTTCCTTTCCACTGTTCTAGTTCGCCATTAAAAAGGCTCCCCTCCGGAGACTTGTATTTGTTGGTATCCCATCCACCCCGTGTCCCCGATTCGCGTTGGGTGACCCCCACTGTTCGTGATCCAGTCTTAGATGCCGGCCCACTTTCTGTATTTTTCTTTATATTGCTTCCTCAGCTTGTGTCCAGGGTGGCTTGAGGTATATAGCTCAAACTGCGTCGAGTACAATTAAAGAGGCTGGCTTTCTAAACCACCATTTTAAAGTTTTTCCGCCCTCCTCCAGGCGTCGGGGCTGTTCATTCCGCCCACGGTCGGCATAATTAAAAATTTTAGATATTGTTCAATGTTCGAATACTCCCACCCGCTTGAGCCGTCCTCTCAGATGCTTAAAGTCCCCTTGCCGCCAGTTTGTCTCCTCGTTCCGACCTTCTTTTCTCCGGCAGTGCACGCGCCGTTTTTTCCCGCACCCCCCCATTCTGCAGGTCCAGGCGAAACACGCCCTCCTAGGCACGCCGACCACCTCGAACGCATGAAGCTTCTCCTTGACATAAAAATCCAAGCCACACACAGTGTTTCATTTCGACACCTTGGCAGCAAGGCAACTTTCCCCCCCATTCTTTTTGATTTTCCGTCGCGTGCAACCTCCCGGTGCTCCAAGATAATGATCTTCACCAACCAAACAACAAGTGAAGCCTCCATCATCCTCCCCCTCTAAATCTTTCAGCGAAATAGACTGCTGATGGTACTTTCCCCCTCTTTCTTCATTAATCTTCCGAGTCTTTTTTTTATGGTTCATCGGGCTTTTCCCTCAGAAGCGCCCTCTGCATCTCCGCCAAGTGAGCTTAAGAATTTCCCCCACACGCCACTCATGAGAGGTACTCTCCCAATCACAAAACACCTTTCAGCTTTTGATCAGGATGAGCGATGTCGACCCCCCCTTAGGCTCTTCCCCCGTTGTACTGTCCCTTCTGTTTCTACTCTGCCCCCCTGGAAGATCAGTCGGTGACGATCGTCAAAATCTCCTCCCCCCCCCACAACGACCCGGCCGTAGCTAGAGGAATTAGACCGCTGATTCGACGCGTTTTGCGCCCACCGAGTAGTTCGCACTTACAGTAATACTTTTTGAAATCTTCGACTTTTCGAGAATTCCACTCCCCCTTATTTTGTCTCGACCCTCTCCCCTATTCGTTTTTTAGCCTAACCCTCCCGGATTCTTTAGTGCCAAGATGTGGGTCGGCATGTCATCCAGTGCCGCATTCCCCCCTCTTGGTCCCTGTAATTTTCAACACTCTCCGTGTGAGGTAACCCTCTCGGCATACGATGTAGTTTTCTTATACCTCCTCCTTTTTTTTCTATTCTATTCAGCCTCCCCCCATTATCTCCCCCGTGTCTCACCGTAGAAGTTTGATTCCCCTACCGCGTATATTGGCTTTACCGACCTGTTTTTGGCTGGCCGTTTTATACACTTTCAGTCCACCCCTTATGTTAACGCCATTCCGGTTCGTTAAGTCTTTCAGCTCCCCTACCCCACCAAGAAATTGATTCCCTTAGCGATCCCCGCCTATTTTCTATTCCGAGCCAGCGCCAAGGATTCTCCCGAGAGGCCTTTGTGTTATAATTGCCACTCCCAGCCCCCCCACCCTTTATCAGCTGCGACCTGCCCCCTCAGAGATGCGGTTGGTAGGTGTTTTTTTCTTCGGCCCAATGGTCGGTTTCCGTCAGGCCAGCGTTTTCTTTTGCCCTTTTATGCGTTTAGCCCCTCCGTTTCTTTTCAAGCCTTGTTGACCTGTCTGCCCGAAGGAAGTTTCTAAGCCTCGTCCCCGACTTTGCAGGGTGTGACTCCCGTATGGGACTGGACCGTGACCCTTCATGTTGGCGCGTTTTAGTGCTAAGGACTCGGAGCCCTTTGTATCTTGACCCTCCAGGAGCTGGGCTGAGAGACCTTTCCGCAGAGGACGGAGGACAAAAGTGAAGGCTACGATTTTTCAGGGCCCAGCCTCCCCAACGCTAGTCATCTATGTGGAAATCGAGCGCCATTCGAATAAATTAACCCTCATCTATGGTGTGTTAAGGCTAGTTCCCTGCTGAAGTTTTTGTGTGTCATACGAAGTACCACATGACTCCCTCCCTATTGGAACGTACTGGCATGAGGAGCAAACCCCCCGTTTCTAAATGACCATCCTCGGCTCTATCTTTATTTTATTTTCCTTCGAAAAGATGGTTCTTTTTCTATCAGCTTGGTAGTAGTTTATCCTCGAATCTTGGGTTGTTTCCCTTTTTTTTTTCCTTTTCCCCCGGCGAGCTTTTTGTTGGTCCCCAGTTATTCTTCTGATGTCGACTGCTTTCGTAACTTCTGCCTTTTTGTCCCGTGACCCTCTAGCCCCCAGACACACGGTTTTTTCTCCTCCCCGTCCAGAACCACTTCTCGAAAAGGTTCCCCCGCCCGTACCGCCGCCCGTCGAACACGCACGACTCAGGGCCCCTCCCAACCCCCTTCAATTTAGTTTTTTGAGTTCTTTCGCCTACCGCTCTTTGAACACAATTCTTTCCGAGAACGGGTTAAGCTTTCTCCTCTTAAACCCCCCACCGATGAGCAATCGCCTCTTCCTCCGGTCTCTACCCTACCTTCACGTCCGGCACCCTCCACTGTCATCACGCACCCCCTTTTCCCCAACACTACGTGCAAGGTGGATTTTTGACCTACAAAACGCGCGAAAGCTGTCATAACCTCTTGGTGACAGACTAGAGACCCATCTCCCTCAGACCGCCTTGGCAATTCCTTTCCCTGTTAAACATTATTTGGTGTTCTTTGATCGATAATTTGAACTACTGTCTTGATAGGCTTGCATACGATGTACTTTTTCTAACTCGATTGAGGTGACATTTTAGTAATTTTTCCTCTCGTTGGCCGCACTTATTGTATGGTCTTAGTATTCCCTCTGTCTTCCCTATTTGCCTTTGTTTTATGTCTGTTCTTTTTCTCCGACTCTCTCACCCGATTGATTACCCTTGGAGGATGTTGATTTCTCCCCTGTTTTAAGCTAGCAATAAGTTGAACTCCAGGACTGGCATTTTTTCCCCCTAGCGTCCTGCCCGAACGTCACACCTTTCTCACCTCCTAAGACTATAGGTAATGTCTTCTCCTGGTTCTGTTCCCCACACAATGGCTCTTCTGTCGTAGATCGGCTGCTTGGTCCCTCTCTTCGTTCATAAAAAGACTCGGTCATTAGAGACAACAACTACTTGTATTATAAGCGCATGGAGCTTACATTCCTCCCCCCAGGTGCTTTCTTACACTACCCCCTACCACCATCCCTAAATAGAAGTTGACGGTCCTCCGTCGGGGATCCCCCCACAACATTCTCGCGCGACTCCCACTTACGTCTCATACCGCTCAATGTGTACGTCTCCCTTTAATATCTCCAGAGGTTTTCTATGAAGTATGCCTTCTGTTTTCGTCTTTTTGTTTGTCCTTCTCCCTCTTTATAGAGTGGAGACACTTGGCCTCCTCCTGTGAAAGTTACCTCCTTCCCACTTGGACCTTAACTGCTGTCCCTGATAGACAGTCCGAAGACATTCTTGTCACAGTCTTCTGGAATTCTTTATCTAAGAACGCATGACTCATCGTTCTTCCCAAAGACCGTGTTGTACTCTAAGCTTCAGAAATCCCAGTGAACAAGGTTTTTTCTTTCACTCCGCGTTGGTTCTCGCTTTTTTAGATCTTTTCCACACCCACAGTCAACATATCTCCCTACCGGGAGAGTAATGCTGCCCAGTCTCTTCGGACCTAAACTGGTTTCGCACTTCATTTTTTAGTGCACCCCCCCCACCTTGCCTAGTCTAAACCCCATCTGCAGTTCGTTTTTCCAGCCGTAGGTAGGTCCCCCCCGAGTGTGCGTTGAACCCTGATTTCTAGCACGTTCCTGGTCCCCTTCCTGGTCTCATCCCATTATGCTTTCAACCTATTAAAGACCCTTACTTTTTTCTTGCGCTCCTCCCGTCCCGCTATTCTGGACTCCTGACCGAGGGCTTAGTTCATTCGAAGCTTCTTAAAGTGTTCTACGGCACTTGCAGATGTTTCCTTGGGACAAAGCTTGTTCACCACAATTCGGGAGCTTTAGACATTGTCTCGTCTTTCTTTTCGTCTTTCAGTCTAAGGCTGGGCCGCCTTCCTCTTTCTCATGCCTCTTTTTAACCATCTCTCTTTTTCCTCCTCTTTGTTTTTTTTTGTTGAGTCGTCTGTCTCGGTCGAAGACAAGCGTCCAGAGGACAGGCGGCCCGCAGTGCTCTGAAAGATTCCACCTTTTGCCCCATGGTGCCTCCTACCGCACCCTATTGGAATTATCTGTCCACTACAACGTATTCATAGTTTCTACCGGATTATTTCAGTTCTTTTCAATTCGGTTCTGCAGTCATTAATCGCGACTATTAGTCCTCTCCGCCCACGTCTGATCATTTTCCTATGTGACGCCACCGTGGTTCAGTGCTTCCCCCTTGCGATACCGCAGGCTTTTTGATGTAGTTAACCCTTTGGCTCCCCGTCGCCCCCCCCTGGTGACCCCCTCCGTATGTTACTATGCTCTCTGGTTCATAGGGGCCCTGTGTGGATTTCCCCTCCCGCTGATCCATGATTTCCTGGACGATTCGGCATCATCTTGGAACTTATTACTCTCGCGTAGTTCGACTCCTTTATGAGAGGGTGTGTCTTTTCAGCTTACACAGCCTGCCCCGCCACTGCAATTACAAGTTCTCCCCCTTTTTTACGAAGCTTCTTCGACAACTATTGGTGCATCTAGGCTCATGCCCCGGCGGCCATTCCCTCTCCTTCACCCAACCCCAGTTAAGTTGGCTTTGCGACTCTTTCCCCCTCATAGGACCCTAAAAGGGTCTTTCTTCATCCCTCTCTTTTCGAAACTTTTTCGAGAACTTCCCGCAAACAACCCCACCTTGATGCCTAGAGAAAAGTGGAATCTTCCCCTCGGCGATGTCTTACTCGTCGTGACAGGCCCTTTCCTCCCCCTACCACTTTTTTCGCCTTGAACTGATTTGCCTTCGCTCCGCCCCTGTAGATGTTGATTATTAAATCCGTTCGACCGCGGCGCCAATTTCTCTTGATATTTTTAGTGTATCCTCTTGTGCTAGGAAGTTTGCAGTATCACCTCTTAGTAGACAAGGGAATATCTTTTTCGCTGAAGCCGCTTTTTTTTTCGTCTTTTTTGTCCCCCTCAGACTTCTCCTCGACACCCTTCTCTAGTAGACCACCAACCCTCTCACGAACTCCTTTGAAAAAATTTCTTATAGCAACAGCGCGGACATCTTCTTCCGGCGCAACCTTTTGGGTAGGTACTCCCCCTATCGCCCCCCCCCCGCTGATCTTTTTTTTTCTTGCTTTCTAGAAGAACTTCCAACGGACCCACCATTGTTCTCCCAGCATCCCGATCCCGTAAAGTCTCCTCTCTGCGACCCCTATGCACCACGCAATCTTCCATATCGGCGGTCAAAGTTCGAACTCGGCTTTTACCCCAGTTTATGCACACTTTTATCCTCGCGGCTTCTTTGTATCTGTGAGTTTTACAAGACTCTTCATCCTGGCCACCTGGCACGAAAACCCTCCTTGGATGATTCCCCCCCCCCCCACCAGAACCCGCCCCCCTAGTGTTCCTGGGCGGTCTCTCCGTTCATTCCCTTCCACCTCTTAGATTTTTCTCTCCACCCCCCAAAGACGATAATCCCTTAACCGTCCATCTTCGAATTCTTTTTTGTCTACATCCGGAGTCTTTTTTTCTTTCTTTGTCCCCCATGTGTCCCCCCCCGTTCTTCCGAACGTGACTTCGATAAGCTGTAGAGCCTGGATAATCGTTTTCCAGTCGGACAGCTCTTCTATTCGAGCAACTGTATGAGAGCTGTTCCGAGTTCCCGAGAAACCTTGAACGTTTTACCTAGTTCGAACGGTTTTAGTGAGTTTTCTCCATGCTGACTTCTTCAATTCCCAATCTTTTTCAGAGGATTGTCTTACCCTTGAGACTCATCTTGATTGCTCAGACACTCTGACAGAAAATAATTTTCTCTAGAATCATTTCATCCTATAGTGTCCAAAATTCCTTCGAAAGCCCGCTATTTAGGTTCCCCCCCCCACGCTCTCAGCCGCTAACCTCCCGTCCCCAACGACTCATCCCCTTTTTGCATTCCCTTTTTCAATTCCAATGAACCCCCCCCCTATCCTAATCTTTTTAATTGAGAAGTCTAATAGGCCCCAAGTACATTGCCAAACTAGTCTTTTACCTGCCAAGGGGCGCTAAATTCAACCACCAAAGTTCCGCTGCTTGGGCTTTCCCTTTAGTCTTGTACAATTTACATCTCCCTCCCAAGTTTTGCCTGATGCGTCCGTCAGCATATTATTCCTCTCCACTTCCCCCGGTCTCTGGCCCTGCTTTAGGAGTAGTAGTCGCTCTCCCCCTCGGAAGTTTGTCCCGACAGCCATGATCCCAACCTCCCTTTCCTGAGATGTTACTCTTGACCTCGAATTCACCCTCGACTTTGAGGAATGTTGATCGTCGACCCCTATCCCAGTCAACACCCGAGCTCCGCCTTTTCGTACGGCCTCAGGCAAGAGAGATAGTTTCCGACGTGGCAAACCGATTTCAGTACCTCCTAACCCCCACCTCCCCTCCTCCCTCTCAGGGACCCGATGATATCCTTTGGGTTTTTTCTCTCTTTCAAGGACCCCATCTCAGAGTGGGTTAAGAGGAAATCCTTCTAGCCCGTACGCTTGGCCATTCCCACCCCCCTCCCGGAGTGAGCCCGTGAACATCTTTTCCTTTTTTTCTCCCATTACCGGCCCGGGTGAACCCAGTGGGTAGGCCTGGTCACCCTTCCCTTCCCGTACCCCACGCCCTTCCCCCTCCAAGGAATGTTTGTAACACTTCTCAGTTTTTTATCCCCACGATCAAAGCCG
>Ga0179593_1478402_pt1 | contig 13129 bp, 18 predicted proteins | sample CZODoug2_1_08_16_FD_185931 | JGI IMG/M metagenome (GOLD analysis project Ga0179593, IMG submission 185931) | Vadose zone soil fungal communities from Angelo Coast Range Reserve, California, USA - CZODoug2_1_08_16fungal (PacBio error correction) | ecosystem: Environmental > Terrestrial > Soil >... | reverse complement strand
GATACGGAAGGGGATTCTGCCGGTGCTTCTGTCGACTCCGTGGATTCCCATTTTCCCCGTTACCTTCCTCAGTTCAACCAGCTGGTTTTCTTTTCACGGGAACCGCTCGTTTTCATTCTTTGATGACAATTTTCCATTTTTTTTATGTCCCCCCCCCCCAAGTCGGCACCGTTTTGCAACCTTTGACCTTCTGCGTATGTTTTTTCTTCCCCCACTGTTTTCAGTCCTCCCCCTTATTAAACTTCCCTGGTAAGTGCCTAAACCGTCCCTGCACCCAGTCTTCCTTCTTGCTTTTTTTTTCCCCCATAGGCCTCGGTTTGACCCCGGATACTCTGGTTCGGATTTTTCGAGGGGGTAGACTTACAGTTCTTAAACTTTAACCCCGCACTCCCGTTTTTTTTCATGACCTTTTTCGCTCGCAACTCCTTGGCTGAGTTCGCAATTTGTGTGGCCCCTCTTCGGGTTGGACCCCTGATTGGTAGGGCGCCATAGTGCTTCCCAAGGGGCGCCGACACTGCCCCCCTTGTGTCTTTTTTGCCCCCGGCCGGAATACAACACTACTGTTTTTTTTCTGCCTTCTTATGTTTTGGGGATCCCCTCGGTCCCACCTTCTGTTAGCCTGTTTTATTATGAATCCGGTTTTGATCTGACTCTGACCTTTCCGCTTTTGCGTGTTCCATTGTTTCGCGACCATTTTCCCCCTGCACGATCCAAGTTGGTTCACCCCTTTTTCCTTGGTGGACTCCCCGTCGCTTTTTTTGAATTAATTTGTTTTCCTTTTCCCTTTTTTGGTCATTGCCTAGACTTTCGACAAACGTTGTTTCCCCCACTTTCCACTTTAGTCGTGCTTGCCCAACCATTCTCGCCCCCTCCCGTCTGGGCACGTTCTTGGGTTTCCTTCACTTTCCTTGGGTTTCCTCGTTTACAAAACCTGGCTCCCCTTTTTTTTTCCCCTTGCTCTTTCTTTCTTTCGCCCCCTCCGTTCCCCCCTTTTTTTTTCCTCCCGTTTTTATTTTGTCGCGTTTTCATCCTTTGCTCCCCCCCTGGTTTCGTCCCCTTTGTTTACTCTGGCCGCCACCTTTGTGGTCCCGTGGTGCGGGTTTTCTTGTTCTCGTCGCTGGCCGTCCTCTGTTTGACCCATCGGGCGTTTCTTGCTTTTGCCCCCACGACCCAAATCGTTGGTTGGTCAACTTTTCCCGTCGGATGATCCTGGGCCCCTTCCGCGGTTCTTTTTCCTTGTGTGTGGTCATGAACCCCTACTGCCCGCTCTCTTCCAAACCACCTGGCTTCTTGACGATTTTCGGCACCCGTTGGTGCGTTGTCAGGGGGCTGTCAACATGTGCTGCTGCCCGAACTGTCTTTTTTTCTCGCTGCTATAGGCCCCAGTGTTTACCCCTTTTTTTTTTTTTACGTTCTGTTCAGGCTGGTTTTTTTTCCAGTTGTTGGCCAGCGCCTTTTTTGTTTCCTGGGCCCTTTTTCCATTAGGGTTTGGTTTTTTGCGGTCTTTTCTGTGCCCCACGTTGGTTTTCTTTTTTTTCTAGCCACCCCCCCCCCTTCAACCCCCACCCCCTTTGTTGCGGGCTTTTTTTACATTACCCTTTTCGGGGACCCTTGTGCACTCTCGGCCGGTTTGTTCTTTTTGTACTCCTCCGACTTCTTGCATGGGTTCCCATTTTCAACCCTCAGCAGTTTTTTGCCCCTGCGAAGGACAGTTATGTTATTCCGACAATTCACCGATTTCCTTTTGTTGTGCTGCAATCGGGACCGTTTGTTCACCGTTGTTTTTTTTTCTCACATGACAAGAGGGGGGGTTTTAATTACCACACCTAACTTTTTCCCTGTTGCCGGAGCTCTGAGTTTTTGACTGGATTGTTCCGGCGGTTCCGATCGTTTTCATTTCCCCCTTTCCCGTATGCCTTTTCTGTTTCCTTGTTTCTTTCGTTCTTTGGCGGTTACTCTTTTTCAGCGTAGTCCGCCTAGCCACTACCCGCCCCTTTTTCTCCACCAGGCCCTCCCCACCTTTCCCACCCCTCCCACCCTCTCCTATCCCGCTCTTCTACCCCCCATTCTTTCTCGCCCCGTTACCACCTCCGTATTCCCAGCTCCTACCCATTCTCCTCTTGTTACACCCCCTCCCCGTCCCCCATTTTTCCTGCCCAGCAATCCCCCTTTCCCCCCCACTTTTTCGTCTCCCCAGCCCCTCCCCTCTGGCCCCCCCAACTTTCCTTCCCCGCGTGCGAATCACTGACCCCCCCCACCCTGCCTGCCCCCTCTGCGTAGTGTCCTGGCCCATATTCTTTCTTCTAACCCCCCCCTCCACCTCGCCCCTCCCCCCCCATCCCCGGGGTTCCCCCCTTCCCCTCCCCCATCCTCCTATTTCCCCCCTCCTTCATCCTGGACTCTCTCGTCCTCTCCTTCTTTTTATCCGCCATTCCCTTATTTCTACTACCCCCGTTCCTTTCTGCCCGCACGCCCCCCACCCTCCACTGCCCTACCCCCCCCCCCCCAGCTTCCCCCACCTTTTCTCTTTCGCCCCCCTGCTCTCCCCCCCATTTCCCTCCCCCTCCTCCCAACCTCGCTTCCTGTGCTCTCTCTTCCTTCCCCCCCCTTACTCCCATCCCGCCTTTTCGTCTATCTCGTTCCCCCCCTTTCAGCTCTACCTCGGCCACCCCACCTCTTTTCACCTCCCTCCCCCCTTCACCCCGCACCGACCTCCCCATCTCCCCCCTTTCGGCCTACTTTAGATCCCTCCCTCCCCTTACTACTTACACCCTTAATCGTTCTTTTGCATCTCCTTCCTTTCTCAATATCTCACCCCCCCTCTGCTCTAGACTCTTAGCCCTGACCCCCCCTCCCCCCACCTTCCCAACCGTATCGTGGCCCCTATACCTTTTTCCTCAGCTCTAACCTCCCCACTACTTGCTCCCCCTCCCCCTGGATTTGGACTCCCTCCCGTCCCCCTACCGCTTCCCCGATAGAATCCCAACACCAACTTCCCTTCCCTCCTGCTGATCTTGTACCGCTCTGCCCGTAAAAACGGTTACTCATTAGTAAGACCCCTTCCCCCCCCCCCCCCCTCCTTTCCTCCCTTCCGCCACCACCGCCACACCCCCCCCAGCGACCCCCCCCTCTTATCTTAATGTGGTTCATTTCCAACTGACCGACCTTTTCTCTACCCCCCAACCTATTCCCCCACTGTACACTTAGCCTCTGGCAAACTAACTCCCCCTTCCCTACCCCCTTCTCCCTTCCTTCCGCTTCCCTCCTCCTTTCTTCGCCCCCCCAACGGCACTGACCCCCAGATAATCCCGCCCTCTGTATCCCTACGGATAATTCCGCCCCCACACTTAACTTTTTTACTAACTGTCACACCCTACAACCCCCCACTACACCGATCCCCCTTCTTGCCCTATCTTCCATGGGTTTACTCGACAGCCCGCATCGATTTGGGAAGACCCTGTCACCAAGCATCCGGGGTTTGCCCCCTGCCCCTTCTTTCCGGGGTCTTCGCTACTTATAGTGGAACCCGACGCTCACCTTCTTTAGGCCTGTTTTTGTTTTCCTTTGTCCATAGTATCCACCGGCCTCTATTTGCTTTTTTTTGCAGTTTTGACACCATTGTTTGACACGAGTTCCGTTCCCCCCGTTTTTCTTTTGAAGTGCCCCTGATCAGCTACCTTCTCCTCTGCAGTACCGCTTCAAATGCTCGCAATTGTACTGCTGGATTGCTGTGGTCATCCGAGTCGAGAAGGTTTTCCCACCTCGCGTAAAGACACCTTCTAGTCTGTCTTAGTAGTTCAGATGGGGTGCTCTTTTGCCCCCACGAATTGCGGTTGTTCCCCTTGGACCTAATCGTTCCACGTGTTCTTTTGTTCATCTCTGCAGGTTTTCCCCAAACTCCCCCCCAGAGGTGCGGAGGGAGGGATTTGCACGCCTTTGTAGTTACAGTTTTTGAGACCATTGCTGTTGAGTGCCCCTCTGCGGCCCCCAGTAGGCTGCGACTTGCAAGCCCTGAAGCGAGTTAACAATTCCACTGGAAGAAGAGTCCCTCCAAGCCCTTAAAATTCCCTCCCCTCGCCCAGGTTTGTTTGGGGGTGGCGGGTGAAGGTCCAAACCAGGTGGACACCCCGTTTGCACGCCCCCCGTTTCCCCCCATGCCGCCTTTTTCACCGTTTCGCTGACAGCTCCCCCCGAACCCGGTCCCCCCACCACTTTCCCCAAATTGTCACCAAAAGGAAAACCGGAGATACTTTTTTCTGGGACCAAGATTATTTTTATGCACAGGGCGGCTTTTCAGTAATGTTGGGCCATCCCCCAGACCAGTTTAATGATTTCGAGCTGGACCACAATCCGAAGGTTTTTCTTTTTTTTTCTTGGTCCCACGCTTTCTGTATACCCCCCTGTTCCCCCCGGATCATCCCCGGAGTGCTTACCAAACCCCTCTCCCCATGAGGTCTTCTGTCCTCTTCTGCGACCGTACCTTTCATTTCAGCATCCCTGAATGGGTACGTTTTACAACCCCTCGATTCTTTTTTTTTCTTTCAACGCCGTTTGAATCATCCCCCCTGTACTTCCATCGCCTGCTATCACCCACTCCTACTCCCTCCCCCCCCACCCTCATCCCGCCTGCCCCAAGAAACAAACCCGCCCCCCGTTCACAAGTGACTCAACCCCGAAACAGGGTGGTCAGGAAGATTACCCGGAACCCCACGTCAATCCCCGCTGCTACCTTCCCCCCAACTCCCCACCACCCAGGGTGCTCAAGGAATACCACCGCGCCATATCCTGTTCGAAAACTTTGAAGATTTTGCGTGCTACCCCTACATCTGGTTCTTTGAGTGCAAAAACAAGGTTTGCGCCCCCTTGGAGGGACACAGGCCATCCCACGTAGGGGTTTTTTTGAACCGTTTTTGCTCGTGCCTCTTTGGTCGATCTGGTTGTTTTGCCCTCAGGACCGTACCAGTGTACCTTTCTCCGAGTTTACCCCGCTGGGAGACAAGGCACATTTTCCTTTGCCGGTTGCCCAGCACAACTTTCTTGGTACCCATTTTTTTATTTTTCGGAAGAATGGTGTCTGCGGCAAACCCTAGTTCCCCTCGCCGATTTTCTGATTGTCGACCCCGAATCATTTCATCCTACACCCCGCCCCATGGCTCCGGGCTTTCTTTCTTTTTTTTGGCCTCCTTCAGACCCCTTGTTTTTGAAGTTTCAGTAGTTGGCGTCCGCTGGACGACACATTTGCGGGCTTTCCCTGGTTCCTTGGCGCGCCGGATCCGGTTGGCCACCCCCCCCGCTCACCCACCTTTTCAGCACCCGCGTGGTCTTGTTTGTGCCGTGAGGATGTGGGTTTTTGTGTCGCGTTGTTTTTAAATTTGCTAAGTGGCCTCCACAGTACTTACGGGGCCTTCTATTCCGTTCATTTCCCTGGTTTCCTGACATCCCCCCCCCAAACTTTTATACCCCCCTTGGATTTTCCCCCTGAACCCCATGACGTTTTCCCTGTTAAGTACTCAAGGAATGAGGCGCCTTTTGCGAGGTGGGTTTTTTGTCAAACGCCTTCGGTCGGCACAAATTCTTCTTTGCAGTTACCCCCCCCCCTTTCGGGCTTTCTTGTTGCGCCAATAGTTTGGGGCATGATCAAAGGCTTTCGTTATTGTTTTTTCATTTTGAACTGGATCTTCTTCCGCAGCCACCCGACCCCATAGTTCATCTTATCCGTTGGGTTGTTGTTGAAAGTTTTTTCTTTTCACTGATTTTGTTGTCTGCTAATTTTTTGTTTGCCAGTTACTCCACCCCTTCCCCGAAAAATCCTTTGATAAGATGCTTATGGGGCTTTGTCACCCTGGTTTCCAAGATCTTCCTCTTTTTCCATTTTTTTCAAGCGGTTGGCTGCCCAAAGGGTCCTTGCAACAGCCCCGTTTCGGTGAGGCCCCCCCCCACTTGTCGCGGGTTTGCTGACTTTTAAAAAACGTCATTTTCTCACGTTTTATCGTGTTACCCCCTGCCGCCAATCACTCTGTCGCGGGGTCACCGGCTTTCCTAGTTTTTTGTTTTCTCGGTGTCTTCGCATTCCTTTGCACCTTCAAGATTTACCCCCTTTGCTACGCCCCCATTGATACTGACCCCTTTTCATTCGGCTCGGTGAGGATAGTCTCGGCAGCGGTGGTCCCACCGGACCCCCGCCTTCGTCAGACTGGCCAAGGGTTGCGCCGTACCGTGAGAAACCCATCCAACCCCTCTCCCCCCTTGGTTTTGTACGGGACCCACCATCTTCTTCCGCTTCTATTTTTTATATTGCTCAGGTCCACAAATCTCAGGAATGTGCCCTGATATTTTTTTTTTTCTCCCCTTTCTTCCCCCCTGTTGAGCGGGAACCTCTTTTTTAGATGGACTCTCCAGAAAGATCACTGGTTACCCCGACATTGTGAACTGCACCTTTTTTTGACAATAGGTTCTTACGTTTCCTTTTCCAATGATTTTGTCCTATGAGAAAACTGATTTTCCCTTCCTGGTTTTAGGTTCTGACCCCAAATGATCGTTTTTTTTTGGGGCCGCGTCCGGAAGCAAGACCCTCGTTTTTCCCCCTTCGAGTTTTTTCCAGTTTTGTCTCGACCACCCAGTATCCTTTCAGCGTTTTCCCCTGATTTTCTTTTTTGTTGCCACCCTTTCTTTTATTGGGGCGTCGTATTTTTCTTTTCCTTTTGGTCTCTTTAGTTTTTATTCTTCCCGTACTATTTCCCGACCTGCTGGTCCGGAGTTTGTTGTTTCTGGGTTTCGTTCGCTTTTAACAGGAACTGATTTCTTTTTGTGCTTTTGTTTTTACCCACTCCAACCTTTATGTGGACTTTCCGTTCGTCTACGGCAGGCCCACCTCGTTGTGTTTTTCGCCTCCTGCTTTTCCCACCCCGCTCTGATCCCCTGCCCTCTTTCCCTCGATAACTCGGGGTGTCCGGTGGGCTTTGCCAACGCTTTTACGAACTGGTCCGGACCATTCGGTGTCGGTCGTGACCAGGGGCTCCTTCTGTTCCGGTGGTTTTAATGCTGGGTCGCGGGTCGGGGCTGCTTGTTTTGCGTTGCGTCGTTGCCCCCTTTTTTTTCTTCCGCCCCCCCCACCCCCACAACCCAACTGGAAGATTGGATCTGAAGGAGAAATGGTCCCTTTCTTTTTCTATTTCTTTTTGGAAGGTGGGACTGGTAATTTCCCTCTTCCCCGCCTCTTGGCTCCCAGCCCGTTCCCCCAAACCCAGGCCAGGCATTGATCTGCTCCCGTCGAGATATCCAGAATCACCCATTTGTTGGTTGGGCGCTGCAAATCCCTTCCTCCGGTAAAACAACAATTGGAGCCGGTTTTTTTTGACTGAAACTCCCCCCCTACTTTGCAAATTTCCGCCCGCGTGTTATGCTCTTCCTGTGTCTTCCCTTTTCGTGACTCTAGCTTTCCTCCCCTGTTTCCAGTCGAAGCGTTGTTGCTGCGTGGGGCCGCCCTCATCGTGCGTCCCCTAATCTTGCGGCTCTCCCCCGGCTTTCATGGGTGGCTTCAAAAACGTAGCTGGCCGTTTTGTGATAATACCCCCCCCCCCAGTTCCCGCAGTAGGGCCGACGGTCTGATCTCTCCGTTTTATGTTGTCCGATCACTGAGTCGGGCCTTGCTGGTTTTTTTTTGGACTTTGTCTATTAGATCCCACCTGCATACGTTGGGTCCCACCTGACCCCATGGTTGTTTTTACTTGTTTCTCGATCAGATACTCCGATCTTTCTGCTGAACCCGACTATCCATTTATGCACCGCGATCGTCAAATGCCATCACGCCGATCAGCTCGGGCGGGGCCATGGCCCTGTTCTTCGGGTGTGTACCTTTTTTCCCCCCCCCGCGCCCCCCCTTGGTCCCCCTCCTGCAAGCCCAACTGTGCTGGGATAGCCTGTGTTTAGGGGTTGCAAGTCCCCTGGGATTTTCCCTTGCTGACCCCGGCTTTTTTAGGTTTTTCTTTTTGTTTGATCACCTTTCCCCCTCTATTTCTCGGTATGCCAGATTTTCCTCCTGTTGGTTGTTGATTTGGCGGCCGCCCCCCAACTCCAAACGCAGACACCAACTCAGGCCTTGCACCGCCGTTGCCCATTTGATGTACCTCTGCCCCGAGTCGCATGAACGGAAATGCGCTCAGCACTTCGAGGCGAAAACAATTTCGTTGCAGCTTTTCCCCCCCTGCCACACCCCTCCATTGCTTGCTTCGATCAACTGGGCCCCTTTGTGCCTCGAGGCGGAAGCCCTTCCATTTCACTTTGTCTTCGCCCAGCTTGTTGGGGCTTCCCGGGATATCCCGCGTCGTACAATTTTCCAAGAATTTTCGTTTCTCCCAGTTTTACCGGCGATCATCCAGAGTCGCCTCTTTCAGTGCCAAGCCCCCACCCTTTGGCAACTGACCAGCTTGTCCAGGGCCCCGGAGTAATGACCCGACTTCCTTTTCGGAACGCCAAGTAATACAAACCGTCGCCCCTCTTTCCTGGTGAAAAAAGGACCATTTAAGGCGGAAAAGACCATCCCCTTAGGGCTGTGAACCCTTTCTCAAAGTCTTGAACCCAAGCAATCGCCCTTGGGACCCTTGGATCTTTCCAGTCCGCTTTGGCGGTTGGGCTGGTTTTGCTGCTCCTACCGCTTCGTGACCTTCTCAGGCTGCTATGCCCAAGTGGATAGCCCAATCACCGAGGGTTGCTTGCACTTCCTCGCACCACGTGGATTCTTTTTTTTCTTTTTTTCATATGCGCGGCGACACCCACGTTTTTTACCGCGTTCCCCTCCCCGGTCCCCTTTTTGTTTTTTTTCGGTTTCAGCCACCCGAATCGTTTCATATAACAGGGCTCAGCTTTGCCGAGGCAACGAAGCAGTGCGAATCCTCCCAGTCCGTTGGTGTTTTGCAGTCCACAACATTTTTCGTTTGCCCCCTGTCTCGCCCACTTTTTAAGTTCTTTTTCTGCGCCGCTGTCTCGGTTAACCGCTCAGAATTCCGCCCCCCCCAGTCCCTGGCTGGGGAGTTCCTTTTTGTTGCTTGTTTCTGTGGGCGGTCTCTTTTTTAAAGCTTAAATCCGTCCCTCGTTCCCCCACTTTCCCGCCGCTATTCTCCCCGCGGCCGACCCGGTTGCGGTGTATTACACCCCCCACTTTACAAGTGACTTTGCCATCGGTTGGACGTATCTTTTCAAGCCAGCCGGTGCTTCCTGGGCCTGCGACGTTTGGGGTGTTGGCTCCTTGCCTTTGGACTTCCCCAACGTTTTTTGCTTCCCTGAAGGCACCTTGGCTTTTGATTTTCCTGTGTTTTGCCTCCATGCCCCCATTGCCTGGGAATGATCAAGGATTTCTTTTTTTTTTTTTTTCTTCACTTTGGCATCCCCAGGCCGTCGCCATCCCACCTCCATCTTCTCAGCCCCTCTCTCTCCTAACATAAGTGTTGGTGGCCCCTGGGATTTTCTTTCCTTTTATATTTTCTTTCTTTCCTTGGTGATTGCTTCTGGACACCAGTCTGAACCACTTTCCCCCCTTTTTTTCTTCTATGTGGGTTCTTTCCCACGTCCCAACTCTGGACCTTTCCTTTCAGGAAGGTTCCCAGCAACTCCGTTGGCGTTCAAGAGGGCCGTTTGCACCAGCCACGGTTGCTCGGCCCACGGGGCAGGCCTCTCTTCAAATTCCCCCTTTTTTTCCTTAGTCCTCCCATTCTCGTTTTTTCAGTCCCGCGGCCACCGGATTTTTCGGGACATGCCGATGCGGTTGTCCGCCCTTTTAGTTTTTGGCCCGCTTTTAACCCCAACTCCGCACGCCCGCCTGTTCCCATCCCCGGCGTGTTGGCGGAGGTTTTTTTCACACGGCGTTGGTTTTCCACCGTATTTGTTGAAAATGTCTCCCAAAGGTTCGGCCAAGTTTTTTTCGCCCCCCCCCCTTGTTTTTTTTTTGCCTCCGGCACCCCCACGGTTTTCACACTACTGCTTTTTCGCATTTTTTTTTTGGTTGTTCCTCGTTGCCCAACCAGCTGAAGCTGTTTATGCTCAATCGATTCGGTTGCATCGTTCTCTTGACCTGGTTTCGGGGGTGTTTGGTCCCCACTTTGGTTACGCCAGGCAATTCCCATGTTGGGTCCCCGAATTGGTTCTCGGTTTTGCCCACCTTTTTTTCTTGCCTTTTCCCCGATTTTCCGCCTAGGAGAACGGCTCCAAGTAATGGGTCGTTTGGAAGCAACCCACCAACGCCCGCCCTTGCAGCACCCCTTCGTTTAATTTTTCTTTTGGGCCTTTCCCCCTTAACTTGGCTACCCTTTTTTTTTTAAGTCTTCTTGATTTCTTTAGCCCAGGCTTCCATTTTTGCCCCTTTTTTCTTGGCGCGCCGTCGTGGTGTTTGAGACCATTTTGGGCTTATGTTTTGTCAAACTTTGTACCCCCTTCCCCCCACATGTTGTCCTTTTTCCCGTGGGGCTTCAGTTCTGCTTTACAAGACTCTTGGATGGTCCCCTTTTCTATTGGCGCGAAACATTCAATCGGAAGTTGTCCCCCCCCTTGAGGTGCTTTCTTATGCATTTTACTCCCTTTTGTTATCCTCTGTCCGGAAGTTACCCCTTCGTTCTTCCCCCCACTGCTCTTTGCGTCCATGAGCAACTCGTGGCGTATGTTCGTTTTTTTTTTTCAAGGGCGCTTGTCCCCCTTTGTCTTCACACATCGCTTGTTTTTTTCCCTTTTCCGGTTTGACATTGGGCGACTCGTCGGGCTTGGAGACTCTGTGCAGCGTTGTGCTTCGGGCCTCCCTTTTTGGTTGAGGTATTGTGCCAACCTTGTCCGACTCCCCCCACCCACGTTTCCCCCCCACGTTGAAGTTTGACCTGGAACGGTGGACCTTTTCTGGGTCCATTGTTGAAAGGTTGAGGGGCCTCTTGTTCTACATCGGGGCTTACCAGCCGTCCACCAAAGGCAGTTGTAGTCTGCGCCTTTCATATGCCTGACACTTAATTACCTCCCGCTGGGTTGTTTCTGTCACTGCTTGGTCCCTCCCTTTTTTTCATTGGCTTTGTGCCCCACTGCAACCGCAGCTTTTTCCCCCTGCCCGCACCTCCCTCGTCTTGAAGTTTTTTTGGATGGCCTTTCGTCCCCTCTTTTCTTTTTACCCATCCTTTTTCGAGACTCGTTGCAGCGGCGACTGATCTGTTTTATCTTTGAGAGGGTCCCGTTCTTCAGCCCATGGTTTCTTTTTTTTCATGGTCGCGGACCTGTAAAACATTTTCCCTGTTTGGCCTTTCGAAGGCCACAACATGTCGCCAAGCAGGTTGCCCGAAACCCTTTTCTTTCCTGTCCTCCCATACTTGGTGGAGTTTAGAGATTCATTTTGGCCTGCTGGGGTTTGACCTGTTATTCGATCCCCCCCGGGCCTCTTAAGTTTGCCGCCCAACATGAAAGTTTTATTTTTTTGCTAAGGCCGTCCTCACAGAATCAGTCCTCCGCGATGTCAGTCCCCCCCTGACCCTTTCCCCCTCCGATGGGAAGGTTAAAGCGATAGGGTCACGGCATGCGAGATTAAGAGTTCCTTTTTTTTGGTCCCCTCCCGCGCGGGTGGTCTTATGTTTGTCCGATTTTTGAAGGCGCCCCCCCCCCTCCTTAGTGTATGCTGTCTGCTGGCGATGTACGCGTTCCCTCGGCATTTCCCCTTTTGCGGCCGATGATTTTGTGTTTTACATCGGAAGAATCCCCCCTACACCCCGTTCGAGTTATGCCCGATGTTACTCCCCCTTCCCGTTTGTTGGCTTTTTTTTGGGGCGTCCGACTTTTGGCAACTCCGCCTCCCCCAAGTTGCTGGCCCCTTCTTTTGCCAGTCCCGGCCCGGCAGAACTCGCCATCCCCCGAAAGTTTCGATCAGCACTCGATGTCTTGAAGTTCGTGTGCGTGGTCGCCCTATGGCGTTTTGATGTTTTTCTTCCAAAGCGCAGTTGATCGCGCGGAAGTCTTCATGCCCTTTTGGTTTCAGGCTGCCCCCCATGCTGGGTTCCGGATTTTGCCGACGTCAAGTTCAACTCGATTTCTTGCTCCCCTTTATTTTCTGAAGTCTGTTCCGTTTGCGACGTTTTGCCCCCAAGCCAAGAACCCCCCCACCGTCCCCCCCCGGCACGCGGTGCAGGCCGGTCCCGGACAAGGCAGAAAATCGCCCTGGCTTTCCCCCTGGTTGCCATACTGGCGCTACCTGGGTCGCCCCCCCTGGCCCCCTACGACACTGAATTTTCCCTCACGTTTTAGAGCTGAACCCCCATTTTTTGCAGGTTTTTGAGTCCCTGGCAAGACCCTTTATGCCCCTTTTGGCTTTCTGGTTATGGGCCGCGTTTCCTGGACCTCTGGGTGTTTGGCGGCCTCGCCCGCTTCCCCTATGCTTCCTGTTCTCGATCGATTCAATCTGGAGGCCCCCATTCCAAATTCACGAAGGTTGCAACGGTCCCCCAGTTCCACATTCCTGGTTCCCACGTGATTGAACCGGGGAGGCGCGAACCCTGCAGTTTCCCTTTCGCCCCTTTTTTCAGAATCACTTATAGTACTCAGAAAGCCACCCTTTCACTTCTTTGCGAGGTCCCTTACGCGTGACAGGCGACTCTCAGTAGGTTCCTCCTGCGGGCAGACCACCCCCCCAGGTTTTTTGCCCCCTTGTTCTTTTCCTCGCCTTGCGACCCGTTTCCCCACCTTCCCAAAGGCCCTCCTTTCACAGTGCAGTTGCCCGTGGCTGGGTCGGGCGGGTGCTCTTCTTTGGGCTCTACAGTGGTTGCGATCACCACCCGCCGATTTCACCTTCCCGCGGCCTCTTTTTTGCGCGGGTACAAACCCTTCAACCTGTTTTTTCCGACTGTTCACTGTTTTGAACGTTATTTCCAAGCCAGCGCAGCGTTTTTCAGTGGTTCCTCGCTCCTTGGCGGTTTGTTTCAACGTAAGGCCCCTTTTGTGCCGTCCCCCCCCAAAGTGCTCTTTTGTTCCTTTTTTTTTAACCCCCTTTCCCGTCTGATTTAAGTGTCACTTGACCCCCTCATGCTTGTTTGGACATACCCAAGTGCTTTAGACGTTTTGGGTGTTGAAGTTAAACCTGGCATTCCCCCTTCCATTTTGTCGCTTTCAAAGGTGT
>Ga0179593_1415700_pt1 | contig 13129 bp, 16 predicted proteins | sample CZODoug2_1_08_16_FD_185931 | JGI IMG/M metagenome (GOLD analysis project Ga0179593, IMG submission 185931) | Vadose zone soil fungal communities from Angelo Coast Range Reserve, California, USA - CZODoug2_1_08_16fungal (PacBio error correction) | ecosystem: Environmental > Terrestrial > Soil >... | reverse complement strand
TGCAGTTGTCAGATACGGCTCTCAGGTGCCAAACACCGTAATCCTCGGCTGGACAGAGCCGTGTGTTAATAAGGTGATGGTTCCTGCCCGTACCTCATTTTTTTAAAGTCCCTACATGCACCTTCTGAACGGGCCCCCCGCCCTCCCCAGCCCCGATACGCGTAGTAATTTCTCGACACCCCTTCCCTTTCCTGCCGGTTTTGCCATTAATGTGCCATTTGAGCGGCCGACACGAATCGTCCAAACCCTTTCTTTCCTTCTCCTACTCGTGCATTTTCATGCGCCCCGTTACTCGGGCCCTTTGCCCCCTTTTCTGCCGAGTCGCAACTTTGAGCCCGCCTGGACACGTTGTTACCTTTCCCCCTTTTCTTTTTTTTGCTCCCACTTTCTGTCTGGTCTCTTGTTCCCCTTCGTTGCCCCCGTTTATCCATTCCCCCCTCCCTTCCCTAGGTCGCTTTTTTAGCCACCGACTTCGTGGCTAATATAGCTTTTCTTTCCAGTCATTCACACCACCTATTTTCCACATTATTGATTAGAAAATCCACATCACCTCCACGACATTTGATATTCTTCCAGATAGCATTTTTCATACGAGAACCCAAATTACGTCCAGTCTGTTGTATATCGGTTGTTTTCCTCCTCTAACATATGTTGAAAAGAGTGTTTTTGGTTATCCGGACGCACAGACCCTGGCGTCCGAAAAAAGCCAAAGGCCCAACCCCTCCCCCTCCCTTTGCGTGTCCCAAACCAAAACACCCTCCCAACAGTCCCCATTTGTCTTGGCGGGCAAGGGTTACCCCCCTTCGCTCTGGAACCACAGTGTTCTTTTTGGCACCAGGACCGAGCCGTGCTTCTCAATCGCTGCTCCTCCTCCTATTGGGTGCAACCCCGAATTGATTTCCCCCACTGGTATCAATCCACGCGCAAAGAACCCCGGGCGTTGAAACATGGTATTGCCTTACAATGCATAGCCCCCCCCCCCCCCCCCCTTCCCTCAATTTTCTTACACCCAGAAACCTCACAATTGGACTGTTTATGTGAAGACTTGAGTCCCGCCCACTTTCCCCCCACAAAAAAACCCATGTCGGGCCCCGACCCAAGAAGTATGTTTGCCCCACACCCCCACTATTTTGGGTGAGTTTACCCATAAAACAAACACCGGGCCCCTGGACACTTTTACGACGCAAAGGTCCTTTTTTTTCACCAACCCGGCCCATGTTATGGAAATTTTTCAAGGATCGAGGTCATGGGCCTGGGCGAAAAATAAACCAACTCCCAACTCGAAATTTGGCCTCCAGGCCCTTAAATATGTCCCCCCCCCCTCTCAACTGGCCAAACCCAAAAAAAATGCGTGATTTTGTTTATGGTCCGTACCCCTTTGAACAAGGCGTCAATTTGGCTTAAAACACCCCAAAAATCCCCGTCGACGGCTACGCCGTGTTTACACGGCGTGGGGAATACCCCGTCTTCCTTCTCTAAAAATAGGAGAAGAGAGTGGGACCCCTGCTTTGAATGGGGCCCAGCATTCCGCGGAATCACCGGTGGACCCACGCTCCGGTTAATTGGGCGAAAAAACCCACGGTCAGGATTTTCCCGAATGCTCGCTGATAAGTCTAGAACTGTCATCCTCTCCGAACTTGATCCCCGTTGGCTCATTCGTTGTGTCGGGTATGTTCGTTATTTTTCGCCCCACCTTTCTTTCCACATGGGAGGAGTCGGGTTTTTTTGGGGATTTTTGTGTTCCGGTCTCTTCCGGCTGTGTTAGCCCCCACCGGTGACGTGGCGTACCATGGGGATGCGGGCCCGAGACCTCATTTCTCTTTTGTTGCTAATTCGACCTCCCCGTGCGGTTTTCTCAGGCATTTTTATGCCTTTGTTTTTTGCTTCGATCGGATCTCTAGGATGGTTATTTTTTGTTTGTCCTTGCCGCCCGCTGCAGGCGAATTGGACCCGCCCGCCCCTTAGGGGACACCCCCCAGATTGCCCCACAGGATGGACAAGGCCCGACCCACGGGGACGGCGGACTGACAAAACCCATGCACACGGCCGTGCTCCCACCCATTCACTACCCATTTTCATCAAAAGGCGGTTATTTCGGGAGGGTTGTCCTTTTTCCCGATCTTTACCGTTATTTGTTGGTTGGTCCCCCTTCTGGGCGACCCACCGTTTGAGCCCCGTTCGTTATAGAAGTGTCCCCTTTTTTCTAGCTTTGCACTCCACACCACAGTACCACCCCTTCCACCCCAAAACAACCACGGCCGGTTTTGATTCCCGCTATTGAAGGATCACCCCACCCCGCCCCCCCCATTCCACCCCTTATTCAATTCAAGGGGGCCCGAGGTTCTGGGCGTGGTGTCTGCCCCTTTTTTTTTCGCCGTCGTTTTCTCTCCCCTAGTTCCCCCTGGTTTCAAAACCCCTTTTCCGCTGTTTACAAAAGAAGTTCGGCTTCGTCTTTGCCCAGACCTGTTGGCGGACCCGAAAATCCAACAGAGATTTTTTTTTTTTGAGGCGGAAAACCTGATTGGCAGCTTTTCTGGGCACAAGTCCAAGTAAAAAGATCCCCCATTGCCCCTTTTAGCAAAAGAGTCCCCATGGCCCAGTTGACGGCCTTTCTAAAGAAGCTTTTAACACGCACCCCCTTTTGTTGTATGTTCGGGTTGGTAAGGGTCCTTCCTCCAGAACTGCGCGGGCCCTTTGCCACAGTGGGTTTTTTCTCGGGTCCCACACCCCAAACCCTTTTCTCCCCTTTTGGCGATGGGGGACGTTCCCATTCAACCGCTTTGACAGGTTGTGGGGTTGTCAAAAAAAACGCCAACTTTCAGAACCGCAATTATGGTAAAGGCGCAACCTTTCAGTTTTTTTGGCTTCCGGCTTTTGAGGATGTCCAAAAAATGAAAATTTTTGCCCAGTGGATTTTCGTGCAAACGTCTTCAAGACCCAAACAGGATCGTTCTTTCCTTTCACGGGGAGATTTCCAAGTAATGGAAATGTCACTGTTCAGTTTTTCCACAAATGTTTTAGGTTCAACATGCACCAACCACTGGGCCGCTCCCCGGTTTCAGACCTTTCTGCACTTGTCAAACCAGTTCCTTCCCACAATTTCCCCCACTTTTGGATTAGGGGCAATTTCTCTTTCTTTTCTCCTTCTTTTCTTGAAAACCAATTGCCCCTTCTATCTTAAAACTAATTGCAAACGTGTTTGCCATTATCTTTGTTTTTTCCCACCCCCGCCCTCACCAACTTTCGTTCCCGGTTGTGAACACAGTCGCCCCATTGTTCAAAAAGAGGTTTCTGTTATTTTACGTGCTTCATTTCCCATTTCGTCCCTGTTTTTTTCAGAGGAATGGTTGAGACGCTTGCGACTCTCCTGTGTCCCTTCCTTTATAACCCCCCTTCCTATGCCTCCGGTCTGGGGGGGACAGCCGGGACCTTGCCAACCCTTTGTTCCCGTGGTTGGTGTTTTTCCCTGCACAAGGCGGTCGGTACTATAGGCAACATCACAAAATCTGGTCACCTCGGTGCTGTCCCGCCTTTCACTCATTTCTGTCAGGGAGGATGCTTTTTCCTCTCCATTGTCCCTTGCTTCTGATTGATCCTCCTAAACTCCTCGTTCCCCCCTTCCTAGTGAAAAAGCCGACCCCCCGCCAGCCTCCTCTGCCGAAAACCGCACACCCTTTCCCCCTGTCTAAAAAAACCCGGCCGGGACGTTTGAAAGTACCCCCTTTCCTTTTCCTATGCGTTTTTCCCTTTCAGGTTGTTTTCATTTGGCAGAGTGAAGGCCCTTCCCTTTCTGCTCACCCAAGCCCCGGCTCGATCATGGAATCCCATCCTCTGTCTTTTTTCCGCCTGCCTGAAAGTCTTTTGGAGCCTGTTCCTTTTTTTTTATAACGAACTACTTGATTTTTTAATCACAGTCTGTTTCATTTCCTTGAACCTTTTGGGATTTTTACCTCCCTAACCAAAAGGGAACCAGGCCGAGTTTTTGGGGCGAGGGCCTTGTTGAAGAGGCCCACGGGCAAGTTTTGCGTCCTTTCCCCCCCCGCTACTTCCCTGTCCCCTTTTTTTTTGCCGCATGTAGTCTCCCTCAATAGTTCCGACTTCCTTTTGTGTGGGTTTTCCTCTTTTGCCGCAGGCATGAATAACCCGGTGCTCCACGCGGGGCCCCCCTTGTCCTTTCGGAAGGCGGAACCCTGAGTAGTCCACTCTCTCTCGGACCCCCTTCGATTGCGGATTTCTTTTGAAATTTTTCTTCCCGTTCGAACCCTCTGCACGGTAGACATAAAAGCTAGCCCCCTCGTCTTTTTTTTGGCGATAAGTCCAAACACCTTTTTTTCCAACCCTTTCACTTTTCTTTGCCCTCCTCACGACTGTTTAGGCCCAAAAAAGTTATCTTTGCCTCCCTCGGGGCATTTTGAACTACTAAGGTGACCACACCATTCTTTTTTTTCCCAATCTCCACCTCAGAACGGAACCCCCCCATCTCCCTTTTTTTCCCGTATCCCCTCTTCACACTTCTTGTGACTACTGTTACGGGGCCACTTTCAACTCCAAACACCAAAAACCTCCAAATAATGGTTTGGAGGCCAGGAGTACACCCTTATGGCCTTCCCCCCCCCCCCCTTTCCTAAGTTAAGTTTTTTTTTTTTCTGGATTTTGCCGTCCCTTTTTATTTTGGGCCATGGCCCTCTCAAGCGGCCCCCGTTTGAACGCTCGCTTCTATTCCGGTCCACCCCCAAAAAGTGCGGTTGCAAGTTGTTTTTTTTTTGTCACATACCCCCCCCCCTCCCCCCAATCCCCCCCCCCCGATTGTTCGTGGGAACCACAAGTGGTCTTCAGCCCTGTAATTTTTTTTCTTTTGCGCGTAGAATCGACTTTCGATCTTCTTTGTTAAGATTTGCATTCTCCCCCCCCCTGATTTTCCTTCCTTCCTTCTGGCCCTTTCTTTCTTCCCAGTGACGAAATTGGACCTCCCTCAGGCGCTCCTGAAAGCTCTTTTTCCCGTTTTCCTTTTACGAGAAACGGCTTAAGGATCAGAGATTTGGGCTGCGCCCTTCCCCTCTCATCTGGATCTTTCTCCCCCAATTCGGTCGGGATCCCTCCTCACGACAGAGTATGCTTCAGCTTGATATGATAGAACGCCCCGCGCGCAAACCCTGGGCGTTCTTATTTTTTAATCGCGATCTTCCAGCTTTATCATCGAACAGCAAGGGGTGTCGATTCCCCCCCCCCCCCCCGTTAATCCGACATGGTATCTACGCGCTAAAATTTATAACGCGTCAGTAGGTGCCTCCCGAGAACACCATCCCCCCTATTCGCGTCCGACGGTTTCATCTCCTATCGATGAGATCTATATCTATTAATAATACGTTGTGGTAGAGAGACCCTTCCTCCCCCCTCCTCGGCGTGAAGCCTTTTCTTTTCCCTCCGTCCCTCGGTATTGCCCCCCTTCTTTTTCAGGAAAAGAATCTGACGAGATGCTCAATTTCTGTTCCGATGTCCTACCGCGTTCCATGTTCCAGAACAGATTTTTCGATCTCTGTTTGTCTCGCGATCCCCTCTCTCAAACTAGTTTGAGAGAAGTGTTTCTCAATCGCTGGAAGCGGTACCCTGCGTCTTATTTTTCCCGACCATGACTTTTTCCCGATCCGATGCCTTTGGAGAAAAGTAGGACTTCCCTCTCAGTCCTCCCTCCCCTCTCGGCCTGCTCCCCTTTCGCCAGAGCTGTTCCCTTCTCCGAGCCCTTCTAGGGAGTAGAGGACTACGGCCCTCTCGTCTGAAATTCCCTGTTCATGTCTTTTCGCGCTAACAAGATTAGAAGAGATCTACGAAGTCTTTATTGAACTCATCCACCCTCCTCCTTCTTCGTATCTTCCCCTTTTTTTTTATCCTCCGTCTTGGGATTAAGAAGAGAGAGTCTTCCGCTGGCGTTGCGTTGCAAGACGGAATGCAGGTCCCCATAAAACACTCCATATGGGAAATATTTACAACCTCTCCCTAAGTAACCAATGCATTAGGTTTATTGCTGGTCCAATTCGTTTTCCTAGTTCTTTTCTCCGTGCTATTTTCGGTCATTGGTCCGACAGGGAGATTGAGTGTTAGCCCAGTATTATGAAGCTTTTTCTTCCTCCCCCCCCCTTATTTTCGAATCTTAATAGCCCAGTTACGTATGTTGCCTGTCCCTGAATACCCCCCCTTTTTTTCTGAGCTCTGTCGACTTCACCCCCCAGGCGTTCGCCGCCGACTTAGAAAACCACCGTCACCTCTCCCTTCATCAGCAATGAGCCCTACCTTCTAAGGCTCGCGTAGCGAGGTGACTGGACTGGCATGTCGCATAGTACAGTCTTTCGATGCTATGCATCGAGACTAGAATTCAAGTTCCTCCCTCGTCCGATGCAGACTCTTATGGATCAATGCCTAGCCCAATATTTGATCGTGTCTGGTGCTCCACTTGGTTTCAAATCACAGGTGAAATGGCTCTTTTACTAAAACTTCTCCCGGATCCCCCTCCTCCCCGAAGATGGCGAGCTCTCTTTCATTAATACTGAATGGGATTTGAGCAGACTCAAGTCCAGGCCCCTCGACCATGGCAAAACAATTTCTTCTTAGCAAGATACACACCTTTGGGCCACGTCCTCCCTCTTTTCGACAGTTGCCTTTCTCTCTCGAGGTCGGCGAGACGCGCTTGGTAGACCTTCTTTTGGGCACTCGCCTCGGGCAAATGCAAAATTAGAGATTAGCTGCTCTTAGATTTCCCTCCCTTTTTTTCTTTCTTCGACCTTTTCTCCCACCACGTTTACATCTCGTGCGTTCGCAATGAAGGTCGTTACGGAAGGTCAGCTGCCAAGCGCGCAATTCTATCGCCCGCTCTTTCTTAAAGAGGAAACCTTTTCCTTTTACCTTTTCCCATCTCCTTACTTTTTCGGTGTGTTTAAAGGACACGGACCACTTAGATGCAGTTCGCATTTCGTCCCTTGCTCTACAAGAACTAAACTTGTCCCTGAAGCTACAACGACGGGGTTATGAGCACAGCGGTTCAAGGCGCATTTTCTGCCTTGTTTGGTCCACCATTGGTACTGAAACTGAACTTCAGATAACTTCCCTTTTATTCCTCTCTCCTTGGCCTGTTTTTCTTTAAGACTTTCGGGAATCTTTTTTCGAAGTTAGGTTAATCCTAAAAAGAACGTTCCCCCCCATGATGTGCGATTTCGTTCTGCCTTTCTCCGCCGGCATGGGAAACACATGATGGGAAATAATAGTATGGTTCTGGTGCCTCCTCTTACCCCCTTCTCCGCCTCTTCTACTCCATCTTAGACATATTTTTTCTAAGTCACGGCCGTCTCTGGACCCAGTTCTGACCTTCTTTTTTTGCTGCACAAAGGGTGTGAACCGGAGTCGCTTGAAGAAATAGTCATTCCCCTTTGGCGTTTTCCCCCCCCCCTCCGGATAGTAGAGATTTGATTATCGGCAATTTCCCCTGCCCGTCCGGCCATGCATGCCTGGTGTTTTTTTTTTGATGAATCTCCTTTCTCTTCATGCTGACGCTCAATCCTCGTCTCCCCCCCCCCCACTCTGTGCATACCCACTTTTACTCTTGTGATAATTCCGCTGATTATCTGGTTGCCTTGGTTCGCTCTTTTTTCGTTCCCCTCTGCTTCTGCACGAATACTGCGCCCTCCTTCATGCTTGCATCTGCCCACCGTCTACGAATAGAGCGCATCCTAGTATTTCGTGCTTTCGCTATTCAGACGCCCCCCCTCGATTTTGCAGTGAATAAGGGCCATTAGGGAAGGAGAAGACCGCGTTCCTGACCTGGCGATGGTCTCACACCTATCCAACGGATTTTTCTCTTACCCAGACCTCTTCGCCGCGTCGTAGATCTCACCCCCCCTTACCCATAGGGACGGTCGGTCTCACTCAGATGCGATCCTGTGATGGCTTTCATAACCTTACCTCCCCCCCCCCCCCCCCCAACAACCCTCTCCCCCTTTGAGCTTGGTGACCACGACATTTGACCAGAAGAGATCCCTTGACTGCCACCGAGACGAGAGCAATCTTTTTTTCACTATTTTTTCCGCTTTTGGGTGCCTTCTACCTTCTTTCGTAATGTTTCAGATTTCGTGTCTTCCAGGAGCGGAATTATGACTTCCTGAATATTTAGAGCCCTTTCCGATTCTTCCCCCTTCCCCCCCTTGGCCTATCCTTCTTTCCCGATTGTTGTGGCTGGTTAGGTAGAATAACCTGTGTTCGGCTTCTCTGTGGGCGATCTACCAATTCGGTTTCTCTTCCCAGACCTTCCTGATCACGATCTTAAATGACTTTTCGGTTTCCCCCCCCCTTTCATTTCGGCCTTCCTTTTCGTGTTCTGATGTTAGTAAGTTGTTTGAAGTGGATTCATCGTCATGACATTCCTGGTTTGCGAGGTGCCCGGTGTCATTAGTTTTTTAGATATTTGTCACCAATTAGTTTAAGGGTAGATTCTCCCGTCTCCTTCTCCTTTACACCCGGTCTTATTCAGCGATATAGACGGAGCCTCGGTGTTGCAGAACCTTCTTAGCCGTTCCCTGCCCAATATCAATTGAATGTGGTTTGCTTTCTGCAACCTCAGCTCTTTCTCTTTCCGGCTCGGTTTGTTCGTCTCGGGAACTTTTCTCGGCCCTGCTACTAACACCATTCGGATGTCGAGTCATAATGAAACCTTTGGTTTGCGTCTTTCTTATCTTCGTCCCTGCTGGCTCTCTTTTTTCTATGTCTCTGGTGGCGAAAACCGATCGAGCGGCGGGCTGTTTAAGGCAAATACCCCCCTTCTTATGAAGTCCCCACCCCCCCAATCAATTTTGCCTTCGTCCGCGCTCAAGTAGAAATAAAAGGTCCTTCCCTTTCCTCCCTTTCTTTTCTCTTCTCTTTTTCCAGTCGTGAGTTCCCGGCCAACATCTGATAATGGCTGTCCCCGCTGGCCCCCCCGTTCTTCTATGAATAGGAGAGGACCTCCTTGACTTTTTCTTTCGAAGTTTCACTGTCTTCTTTCGTTACTCAAGCTTAAAAGGGAACTTTTTCGACTAGTATCCCTCTATTGCCTCTCCTCCGTGTTGTGTTTCTTAGCTTCCCCTTCTCGTAAAAAGCATGTTCTTAACAGGGCTCTTTTTTTCACTAATCCCCTCCCAATTACGCTCCCCTGAAACGCGCCATGTCGCGTCTTCGCGTTCTTTCCACGACACCCGCGTCAACGGGCAAGAGTAGCTGATTCAATGATAAGAACCAGCGTTTTTTTTCCCTCCCCCTACCGCACGACCTTTGCTAAGAAAATTCGCCATCCCTAACTTTTAGTCGTCTACATGTCTTCTGCGCGTGCGACGGCAGGCTGTATTGGTGAGTTTTTGACTTTCCCCCCTTTCCTTTATTTCCCCCTCGGTCCCTCCCGCCGTCAGACTGAATGGTTTTCCCCGGAAAACCACCACGTGATAAGCGCCCCTCCCCATGCCATCCTGCCGCTCTATCGCTACCCAATTCACGAATGATATTAGAGGAGATAGCATCCTGCTGCTTTTTTTCCTTTTTTTAGTATCTGCTGGAATACGAAGACACCTTCCTAACTTCGCTCGCAGCGCGCGTGCACAACCAACCAACGCATAACACAGAACCTTGAATATGGTTCCCCTTGCGCTGCCTCAGAGGTTCTTTCACAACTTACGCAGAACGCGAGGATACTCCGTCTCCCTCCTCCTGGGTTGGACCTGCTAAACCCCTTGATCAGTCCTCCCTTTTTCCCCACGAAGGGGAACAGGCCAACCCTTCGTCGCAACCGCTCCCTTGCGGGCACCCGCGACCCGCCATTGCTTGCGCCCAACCAAGCAACAAACACCCTTTCCTCCTCACAATCCTCCCCCCCTACCCTAGGGTTTCCTCAAAACTGCCACGCCAGAACGTCAGGTCGTATCAGTTCGTGCTACTTGACCGGTCTCCGAAAATAAATTTGGAGCTCCCCCCCGGCCGAGCTTCCTCCCTCCCCCCATTTTGCTGGCCGCCACGCAAAAGAAGAAACCCAAAGGCGTAAGGCCTTCTCTCCACGCCTCGGTTTGCAAGTTCTTCGACATTAGGCCGAGCTTCACTTGGTGACAGATGAACCCCACAAGAGGCAGCTCCGCCCACTGGTCAGGCCAGCTAACCGGCAAGAGCCGATGATTACACATAATCTCTCTCTTGTTCTCTTTTCTCCTTGTTCTCTGTGAATTCGTGTTTCCTCCCCCCCCCCTTTTCTCACCGGTCTCTTTTTTTTTGTGATTTTTCTAGGAAGGTACTGGTCCTAGCCCTAAAAAGGATAGTCATCGTTGTGCGATCTTCCCTCTCCCGATCGACGGTGATCGACTCTCCTTCCTGAAAGCTTCAGGGGGGACTCATTTCGAGAGCTAATAATTTTCTTGTTTGCCCCCATGCGCCGGCGATTGACCGCGACATCGTTAACAAGACATGTCTTCCCCTTCCCTCTTTCCGGGGTAGCACTCCTACATTCGGCTATCCCGTATCACGATCAGAAGCTGCGAGATTTCGAGTACGTGTCCAATTTCTTCTCTTTCTCTTCCTCTCCCCTTATTACCGCCCTTAGCTATTCGAGCAAAGCCATGCCGATCGAACCCGTCAACATTTAGCATTCCTCAGTTTTTCACTCAACCCGAAATACGTATCCGAAGTGTTCCGGCCCCCCTTTCTGGACTTCTCATGTAGAGAAGAGGACCCGTCATCCCCATTTCTTTCCTATAATCTCATAGAGATTACCAGATAGTGTGCTCCCCCTTTTTCTGCCCTATTTTACCTTCAGCCTTGAGAATTTTTCAAAGAAATTTGCCGTCCCCCGAGCGGTCCTCTGCTACGGCAGTGAGAAAGAAGTAGGACCCACCACCACTTTTTATTTTTTTGTCTTCTCGCCGTCCAGAACAGGTTCTTGCCGGTACATTGGGGTTTTTTTTTTTTTGGGTTTTCTTTTTTTATTTTTTTTTTTTTTTTTTTTTTTTTTTTTTTTTTTTTTTTTTTTCTTTTTTTTTTTTTTTTTTTTTTTTTATTTTTTTTTTTTTTTTGCAAGCGCGACCCTCTTTCCGGTTCCCCCCATCCCAGGTGACAAGTTCGGTGGCAAACAGAAAGGCTAACACGAAATCCTCAGTTTACCGTTTCCTGGTTGCGACGTTCTGGCTTTATGATTCCAGAATTATCAAATCTCTTTTGCCAACGTCTTTCCTGAACCCCGGACTGCGATTTTGCTGAACTCCGTTATGTTCTTTTCCGGAGAGCCCTTGTCTCAGGTGCTCCCCCCCCCCCCGGCTTGTTACTTCGTTGACACGATGCTACAATTCCACCCCCCCTTTTTTTTTTATTCGGTCAGTTCTTCTTGGTACCACCATGCCGACTTTGAAAGTCTTTGCCTTTTTTTTCCCCCCCCCCCCCGGGACCCTTCCTTCGGTTTTTGCCAAAATAGAAAGTTTAACCCCTTGATTTTTAGTGACAATAGTTTTCGGAATCTCTCTAGATAGGCCCTTGACGAGAGGCAGATGCATATCTACCCCCTTTCCAGGTTATTCACTGCGCACAGAGATTTTTTGTAAATTTTTTGTAGGTTCACCATTTGTCGGAATACCGTACCCCAACGTCCTGTTTCGGTCCATAACTATAGTCCCTCCCCTTCGGTCATCTTTCTATTCTTTTTTATTTTCAAGTGAAGTTCGGACGTTCCAGACAGAACAGCCCTTCCCACGGCCCACTGAAGCCGCCTAGAAATCCCCCTACGCTTCCCCCCTTTTTCGAACCGCCCTTTCGGTGGTCCATCCACCATGGTTTTTATTTGTCTCTAGTCGTTTTAGAATTTTTTTTTCCTGATTTTCGGTTCTCGGACCCCCTATCCAAGCCCGGCCCCCTCTCGATAATTTCCCCTCTCTCAACTGAAGTTAGGGTCCCTCCCCTCCCCTCGATCGGGTTTCCACATCTTCCCCCACTTCCTTTATGCCCTTGGGTTGAAGTGCAAATTCCCCCCCTCTTTAGTCCGATTTTTTTCTTTCTCTAAGTTGAGCGGCAACCGCTCTCCACGGAACCCTTATTCCGGCATTGCCGGCTCTGTAGTACGAGTCATACGAAAGAGAGCCTTCCCCAGATTTTTTCTCGCCTCCCATTAAAGAGGAGACGCGTCTCTTGTCCCGCCCCGAACTGCTTGCTCCAGAAGATCTTGTCCTTTTCCTTTTGATGGTTTCCCTGCGTCACTCCTAATCATTTTTTTTTCCGTATACATCCCAGTTCGCGCTTCGTAAGGCACCGTTTCAACCATCGTTCACGTCGGCAGCGATGCGATTTAGGTCCCCCCCAGAGTCCGCCATTTGAGACCATCACATTTCCCCCCCCCCCCCTCCTGTCCTCCCCTCCCCCCTCCATGTCAACCTCACCCCTTCTCCCCTACCTCGATTCTAAGGGGACGCACGAACCATACTTGTCTTCCCCTTGCAGCGTCTGTAGATATGAATTCCAGATCAAGTGTTGGTGTATGGCGTCCCCTAATTCGTCCCCTCTTCCCCCGCTGAGCCCTCCTGCAGTTGCTAGCGTCTTCATAAGACAATTCGGTTGCTTTGACCTTTCACCCCCCGTACCTGACAGATAACCCGCGCGAGGATGCCTCGCTTCCCCCGTTTTTTTCTGTTCTTCTCTTCTTTTATTTCCCTATTTTTCTCTGCGATCCATTGGAGAAAGGATTTTCCCTCCCAGCCGCGCGAGGCGTCTCGACTTGATTCATAACCAGGAAGGGTAGCGAAATGACCAGCTATTGTTCCCCCTTTCCCGTCATCCTCCCTTTATCTCAGCGGACAGTTCTCGACATGTGACGAATCATCAGGACTGCCTTTTTTGCCACCACACTTTTTCTTTATCTTCCCCTCCCCCCCCTCGTCCGACTTCATCTTGCGTGACGCCCTCAAGTCTGCAAACCCGAGCGGTGATCAGTGCTCGCTCTCTCAAGCGTCTTTCTCTCCAAAAGCAGCAGTCTGTCATTCCCCCCTTTAATCGCTCTCTACATGGCCCCACTCCAACTTTTCTCCAAGCGAGTTCGTTTGCCGAACGAGGACCGCCCGGTGCTCCGCTTCGTGTCAGCGTCCTCTTCTCT
>Ga0179593_1361601_pt1 | contig 13129 bp, 17 predicted proteins | sample CZODoug2_1_08_16_FD_185931 | JGI IMG/M metagenome (GOLD analysis project Ga0179593, IMG submission 185931) | Vadose zone soil fungal communities from Angelo Coast Range Reserve, California, USA - CZODoug2_1_08_16fungal (PacBio error correction) | ecosystem: Environmental > Terrestrial > Soil >... | reverse complement strand
GCTTTTTTGTAAGCGTCCTGCAATGTATACCTCCCCCAACGGTTGAGCTTTTTGGTCGTTTCCCGTCTTTCATGGCATCGATCCCTGGTGAATGCTCTTTTTCCTTTGCCCTCGTTGGCATTTACTTTCACGGTCAGGACCGCAGAAACTTTGTGGTGGTCGTATTTCATTAGAAAGGATCTTGATAGCGAGTGTGTCATGATTTAACGGCTCTTTTTTCCCCCCCCTCCCTTCCACCCTCTGAGAAACCCCCTAAACTTTTTGCCGACACACCCATTATGCACATCCTTTTCGTTTGCGTTCGGGTGTTTTCCTCTTTCAGTTACCACCCTTTTCTTTAGCCAAAGTTCCAACAAAATCTTCTGAGTTAAGGTTTGCAGTTGCCCCCCTTTTTTTTTTTTCCTCGACTTCGTTTTTCCCATCAGGCCCCTTTGATCTAGCAAAGTGGGGTCAAAGGTTCGAGAGTTGGTCGTTGATTAATTTCATTTCTTGTACCTAGAGGATTCCGTTCCCGTCTCTTTATGTTGTCACTATCGCCTCTTCCGGATGCAGAGACACTGTCGGCTGTTTTTTATTTCTTACCCAACTGTCCTTACTCTCCCTGCGCCCCCCCAAAAACTTAAGTCGACGATTCTTTCTTCGTTGTGTTATTGAAAATCTCCGGCGAGATAGTCCTTCCCCTCCCCCAGTTTGTTTCCCGCTTAGATTTGCGACCGGCGATCGTTGTCTAACTCCTTACATGCTTTCTCCCCTCCCTCCTCCTATCCTTCTTTCTGGGCTGTTTTCCTCGCAGGCAAACAATAACACCCTTGGCCAGGTGAAAACGGCCGTCCCCCCTGTTTTGTATGTGCAAGTTCATCACTCATTTACTGGGACATTCAATCTGACGTTTTAGCGGGTTCAGGTTTTCCCCTCGTCTCCCCCCCCTCTCCCCGAAATCCACCTATACTTTTTCTCGATACCGTCTTAGGAGTAATTTTCCATCCACGTCTTGATTTTCCCCGTTCCCGTTTGTTTTTTTGCCTTCAGCACTTTTTTATGGAACAAGACTTGGCGAAGAGCAGATACTTTTTTCTCTCATCACTATTCCCGGAGAACTTCTCCCGGCCTTGCTTGCGACTCTTTCTGCCCACAGCGCAGAATAGTTTAACCACTCATTAGCAGAATCAGAAAAATGGCCCCTTCTCTAATGCGTCCACTACCTTTTCGAACTAGCCCCGCCCGGTTGCATTTTAAAGTTTCCTCCCGCCCGGCAGAGTTTTTCACACAATGATGTGGTCACATAGACAGGAAGGCTCCACGACAGACTCCCCGTTCCCCTTCTCTTCCCTCCAAGTCCACCAGACCCCCACTCCCACCCTTGAACTATCTTTGGGCGACCACCACATTTGAACTTCCGGACCCTTCCTCCACCTGTCCTCATTGTCCACACGAAAAAAGCCTTTTTTGACCTTAAGGATACGCTCCCAAATCAAGCACTTAGGTGGTTGGGTGCCGGCCCCTTCTCTCTGTCCACCCTTCTGAAGGCCCGAACTACACGAGAACGATGTTTTCCCCCCTTTTTTTGCTCGTTGGACAAAGACTACATCATCTTTGTCGGGGGAATTAATGGTTGTTGCCTGTGCCGATCTTTTTCGTCCGTCCCATCGTCATGGGTCGATTTTTCCTTTTAGGCTTCCAAAGGACCAACAGCAAGATACGACAAATTAAGTGAAACGTCGAGTTTTTTCTTGGTAAAAATGTGGGAGGGATCGGCTCTCTCTCTTTCCAAGACCCCACTTTTTTTTTGTTGTTGTTATATCTTCCCTCTCCCCATACCTTGCACATCGCCTTTTTTCCGGATTCGATCTGTGCTTGTTTCTGGGTTACTCCCCCGCCATTTCCCTGTCCTTTAGGAATAAGCGACTGATCGGAACCAAACACTTGTTATCCCCTTCACCCCCCCCCAAGTGATGCTTCTTGGCCCCCGCGCACGCCGGAGTTGGTACATCCGCTTTCTTTTTTGACTTCCTTTTCACTGACAGGACGTGTTTTTCCCTTCCATTGTCTTTTCCCCCTTTTTTTCATGATGATGTGGGCTCCGGTGACTTAAGCGATAACCCATGATTTGTGTGGTCAAGCTTTCCTTCGGCCTCTCTCTCTTTTCTGACTCTTCTTGTCACCGTTTTTTTTGCTGTCTTTACGGTTCCTTTTTTGCAAAGTGATCGTTATGGGAACTCTTACTAACCAGGGTGGTCCGGACTGTCTGCAAAGTGACTCTAGCCATCTGAGGTGCGCTTCCGCTTTTCCTGTATCCTTCTACATTGGTCATTTTTTCGGCTATGATTTTTGGTCCCCCGTTAGCCTCTTATCTGTTCTTTTTCCAGCAATTTCCTATCTGCGCAGTTCCTTGACCTATTTTAGGATCTGCTTCCATACGTCTTTCTCCATTTTCCCTTTCCCCAACTCCCTCCTTACCTCCGTGGATTTGACTTTTCCCCCTCCGGCCCCTTTGTTTTCTTTAGTATGGAGCGGGACCGCCTGACCCCGTTGAACGTCTCTGGACACTGTCCTCTCTGTCCATTTCCCATCACAACCGTCAATTTTTCTTGCGCCCTCCCTGTTCCCCTGTGGTATTCTGGTGCTTTTGACATGAGCGACCTCAAAGAGTGAATACGATGCTCTTTCCTCCTTCCTTCTTTCCAACTCTCCTTCATGCGAACTTAGTGCTTGTCCCCCGTTTTTCTGCCCTCCTATACGGAATTTTCATACCCAAAAAGAATCCACTTAAGCTTTCGACCGTACGTTTGTTGCCTCCTGGTCTTTTTCTCTCCTTTTTTCCTCAATCAAGCCCGACAGTCGCATTGCATTATAGTCTTTTTCTTTGTCATCAGAGCTTAAGCAGGCTTTCCTCCCCCTTTTGCAGAACGACCACCCTCTCGCACATTTGTTTACTTGGTAGGGTTTCTTCACCTCCCTTGTCACCCATGACTTTCTCCCACCACAGCCAGCCGGTCCTGGTAACTCACCTTCTTTACCCGCAAGATGTTGTTGTTAGGTTGAGTTCCTGAGAAAAAGCTGGGAATGGCGAACCAAGCAGAATCCCTCCCCTGTTTCATCGTTTTTTGCCACCACAAGTTGGGGGGTTTTAGGGGAGGGATGCCGGTGTAAATCATTCCTTTCCCCCCGCACGGTGATTTTTTCCCCCTTTTGGACCTCATCTTTCTTGAGTAATTTTCCCGTGAAAGTTGTTCCCCCATGCAAACGCTTGGGTGTTGATCCCTTTCTTCCTTGTCCATGGCTTCCTCTGCCCTTCTTTTCCACCGTCATCCAAACGCGTAACCTTGTCGGGAAATTGCTCTACGAAACATCAACCCCTCCCTTGTAGTTGTGCAACAAAGGAAGTTTTTCCTCTTCCCCCCTTTTCCCGCAGGATTGATCTCTTGCCCCTGCGTCCTCTGTTATCTAGACCAGGAGGAAGGATTTGATGACTTAAAAAACAATCCATCGGGTATCAAAAACCAACGGTGTTGATACTTACTTCCTTGCGAGTTCCAGTGTTTTTCTTCACCTGATGGCCGTTCGCGTTTAAGCATTAAGTGAACCCCTGAGAAACGACATACGGACACGGTCAAGAAAAGCCGTTCACTTAAGTCTGGAAGAGGAAATTACTGGATCCCTGTCTTCTCGGATTTTCATTTTTTTTAGTTCCCAACCAGGATGGCACTGACTGATATGACGCTGGGCTGACCCGTCTCGTGTTGCCGGATTCGCCATCAGAGCTGAGCTGAGCTTTTCTGCGAACCCTTCCAGGTCCTCCTCCGCAGTTCGTTTCACTAACTGCAGATCCCGTTTGAATTGTCTGAATCCTTTCGATTTCGGGTCGTGCAAATCTTTCGAAAGGAAGTCCCACAGAGAACGTCCAGTTCCCTAGCCCCGCATCTTGACCCTTTTTCCTTTTCTTGCTTGGCCTCGTTTAGCCCCTCATCGACAAGTATTCCAGGAGTCATTCCTGACGCTCTACTCTGTGCGCTGTCAGCAAGCGAGCCCGTTTCTTCTCACCCCAGCCGAAAGCCTCACTATGAGAGCCTTTGACACAAGAACCAACACCCCCATCTTTTTTCAATAACCAAGTGGCCTGATCACTCTCACATCTCCACATCAACAGTCCATCCTTCGCTCAAATATGGCTGGTTTCTGCGATCAGGTCTTTTTTTTAGAACAGCCTAAGTAACACGTTTGATCAGTACTCTTTCGCGCCTCAAGCAAGCGATGAGGATCCAAATTCCCTTTTTACCGTTTTGCGACATCTGCTCCAGTTCGAATTTTCCCCCATGGCACACTTTTTTTTTTTCCCGATATTCCCTCTGCCCACAGGATATCGACGGTTACAGCCCAACACCCGACTTTGCCCCGTCTTTTGTGTTTACTCCCCCCCCTCTTTCTTTCCCTGTTGAACCGGCCAGTTCTTCAGCGACGAATGGTCCGTACTCCTTTTTCTGCATCTTCAGAACGACCGACAGTTTTCCAGTTTTTTTTTTTTGTGGTATAAGAGCAAGTGCACCGCGTCGACCCCGTTAATTCGTTCCCCGGTCCATAACGTGTTGTAGGCTTTGCCTGTCTAATAGATGGTTTGAAGTTTCGATGAGGGAGTCTTCGTACCTACCACAATTCTTTTCGCCGCTTTTTGTCCCTCTTCTCTCATCCATGCCTGCCACTTACTGATTCTCCTTCTTCCTCCCTGTTGTATGTGGCTATCTCTCCAACGTGGCGGTCGGCCTTTCCGAGAGGCACCCTGCTGCTACTTTGAGTTGTCTTTCTCCCCCGACCTGCGAGCGTCCGGCTATAACGGGATGTACCTTTCCGCCCATTGTTTCGCTTGGACCCTTTTTCTTTACCAGACTAGATGAATTGTTGTGTTTCGTCCGTTTCATGAATGAGTCAGAAGTGTACGCCTTTTTCCTTTGTTCCTTTTCACCTTTTTCAAGGAGACCCTGTATTGTTTTTCTGCCTTCCCTTCCACCTTCTTTTTTTTTATTTAGTTTTTGGTCGGTTTCAAATTCTCTACTGCTGCGGACGTGTGTCCATTTTGTTTTTCCAGAATTTTTGCACTTCACTCCGATGTCGCCCACGGTCCCCTGATTTGATTCTCTATGTCTTTGTTCTTCTGTCTTCGGAGGATTTATTGTTTTTCCCGCCATTCCAGAAAGATTGGATGACGCGTGTCGGTTGTTTTCTGTATCCAATTATACAGAAACTTTTTTTTGCCGTTTTTTTGTCTATGCTCTATGTTCTTTTCTTTTTTTTTTCTTTCGTGTCGGACTCATCTTTACTACTGTGCATGCTCCCCCCCTCAACCTTATTTTAATTCGTCTTCGACTCTGTTTGCATGCAGTAGTCCCCCGTGACCATCCTTGTCCTATGCCCCGCCCCCCCTTTTCCTCCTATGTTTTTTATCCCCCCTGCCCTTAGGAATTCATTGATTCGCCTTTTTTTTCTTCCTCTCCGGCTGATTTCAGTTCCCCCTCCTCGCAGTCATTGACATCGGTTTAATCCCAACCCTTTCCCCCCCTCCGGAGCAGAGGCCCCATATTTCGTGAGCTGGGTATTCAAGTGGCGTTGTATTGTGCTCTTCACGGACTATGCTGAAAAGCGCCTCCTTCCGCTACTTTCATGACACACTGTTGTTCTGTTTCGTGGTTGTCATTCCGTGGTCATTGGGAAGTAATACCTCTGTAATCTGTGTCTGAACGAGAAGACGCATTTCTTGACATTCGCGCCGTCTGAAGGATTTTAATCTTTCCCTTCCCCCCTTTGAACCCTCCCATCGGAACTAGATGTGTTCTTTGCGTCTCTTTTTTTTCTTCCTCCTGGGCTTTGGACCCTGTGGTTTAGTTCGGGCTTGGCACACGATTCCGGGCATCGCGCCTTGTGAATGAGATATTCCCCCCGTTTTCTCCCTTTACTTTCCCCGACGCCGATTGGCCGGTTTCTTTCCCGTTCCTACTATGGAATGATTCACCAGGCCGATCCCCTCCAGCCCTGATGAGACCCACCTCCCTTTTTTTTTCCCCTATGCCCCCCTTGAGATGATGCGGTGCTGGGTTGACTTTTTCTTTTTCTTTTTCTCAGGAAGCCCACCGGACCAACAAATCCTGAGCCCTGTGAAGCTTTGACCCTGCCGTTGGTCCTGGTTGGATTTTCTGATCAGTCGTTGTTCTGTGTTCTTTTCTCCTCTTTTCCAGTGGAGAACAACTTTTTGACGTAGGTGTCGTGCTGGTCTCCGGGCATTTTTCTGACCCGATTCTTCTGCGGCAACCCGTGGCTCTGATCCTTTGACTCTTTTTTTTCCCCTGTAATAATTTCTCCCTGGTCTGGCTGATTAGTTACCAAGTCGCTCCGGATTAACATTTGCCGCCCAAACACCTTCCCTGGTTCTTGTTCTTTTTCATTGCCCTCTTTCGTATCTCTCTCATTGACCCTCAAGCATTGTAGCACCCGCTTTCCTCCCCTTATTCGTAGAAAGCATAAGATTCCCTCCCCTATTTCGCCTAGTATTCCTCTCTTTTTCTGGCCTCGCAGGCAACTCCCCCCCCCCCCCCCCCTGGCCAGGTGCAAGTCCGTCCCGCCACTTTCCTTGTTTGTTTTTTTCTTTTTCCTTTTGCACTCACTTTACGGACCCTTGTCCCCCTCGACGTTTCAGACGCTTAAGGGTCTGGTCCACGTAAACCTCCTCCCCTTTCTACACTAAAGTCAGAATACCGTCGATTGGAGTTGTCCCCCTTCTTCTTTTTTCTTTGACGTGAGGAAGCGGTTTAAAAAGAGTAGCTGACGCATCATATTTCATGGATGGCGGAAGCTGCAAGACATTTTTTCGCTTCCTGCCCTCTTTCCCCCCCCCTTCATAGCAGAACGAACCATCCTCCCCTTCTCGCACTCCTCCTTTTCCCGAATTTGCTGAACGGCACTTTCAGACTAGCTGTCCCACCCTGGTTTGGTAAATATAGGTCCGTTTCAATTCTCCTCTACGTTCTTGCACCACCTTTCTCCCCGTTTAAAGCACGGTTCGGTGTCCCACTAGCTGACAACCCCCTCTCCCCCCATAAGGAACAAAAGATGACGATTTTTTTTTACCGCTTGACCGAACAAGATGTGACGATCTCCTTTAACCCCCAATCATTAGTGTGACGGACATTGAAGCTTTCCAACACTTTCATTTCAAGACCCTCCTTGGACAAACCCGGCTGCTCTTGGCAAGCATCCATCCTATTTTTTTTTTCGTCCTTTTTTAACTGTGCGATATTTCTTCTTCTTTTTCGACTGACGGCGCATTAGAAATTATCTCCACCACGCCGATCCGACCTAAGTTGTTTTAAACCGTAGGATGGGCTTCGGATATTGAGGTTTGTTTGGTTTTTTTTTTTTTTTTTTTACTTTTTCCATCCCTTCTCTTTTCATTACTACTAATGGTTGTTTTTGTTTTTTTCTTGATCCTCTCCCACCCCCGCGCCCTCTAAGTTAATTATTCTTATATGTCCTGGTGTTGCAAACTGGACGAATCCCCTAAATCGACATGCCGCTTTTTTCCTTTTTCCCAATGTTATTTCGGCCAAATTCAAACCACGTACCGCCCCAGAGCCTTTCCTTATTCTTGCAAAGAGAACTAGGGTTTTTTCCAGCCGTTTTCTCGTTAGTTGGTCCCTGACAGGAAGTGTTGAATCTGAAGGCACCCCCCTTTTTTTTTCTGTGGTCTCCCCGGCACTGAGCCTCCTTTTCTGTTCGTGTGGGTGGTGGCCCCCGCTCTTCCGTTGGAGTTACTTACCTTGTTTGAGCATCAGCTAGTGTCACTCTTGTGCGACTCTTTTTTCCACTTTCGACGTTTGCTTGCACGTTCTTTTTCTTGCTCAGCGCCTGATATGGAACCCACTTTTGTCCCCCGCCTTGCACTTTTTCTGCACGTTTTTATTCGATGAGTGCAATTGCTTCCTTTTCTAGTGACTTCAGCCAGTGGCTACAGTTCTGCTATTTTTGAGTGGTTACCGATTTTTTGCTTTCACTCCTTCCTCCCTCTCCGAGAAGTCATATTTACTTCTCTCCTCTTTCTGCCCTTTTCTCACCGTCCTTTTCCGTCGACGTCCAACGCCCCTGACCAGCCGGATGTGACTTCCCTCCCAATACCCTCGGTATCGGATTATTGTTGGGTCTTGCTTTTGATTTTCCCAGCCCTGCCCCCGTCTTACTTTTCCTTCCGTACCGGATTGGAATTTTTTCCCATCCAAAACCGTGAAAGTTGGAGGGGGACGGTTCACTGGGCCCAGTTTTGTATTGGATTCGTCCTCCGCCGGCCTGAAAAGTAACCCCAAGAGAACCTATTGCCGATGCGCAATTCTTTTTATCAGATGTTTTCTTCCCCCCTATCACGTAATGAGTTTTTTTTCCCCTTTTCATGCCTCATCCTCCGCTTTTCAATCACAAAACGACTACCCCAGAAGCGTCTCCGACTTTTGTGCGGCCCTATCGCGTCGAGAATTTGGTACTTATCCCTTACAGGTCAGTTTTTCTGACTCCTGTGAGAGTCGAGGTACTTTTCCTAATTCCAGTCCCAGCAAGGTTCTTTCCTTCCATCCCCCACTCCCTTAGCAAGCAAGCCTGCCTTGGTATCCCCGTGGCCTGCCTGATCCTTAGTTTGTACTCCCCCCCCGGAGTCATCAAACCCAGCCAGAAGTGTAGGGTCAAACTTCACGGCCTCTTCCTTTTGTTGTCTTTATTCCCTGCGCAATAGAGGTGAATAATCTACCCCCCCGTCCCTCCTCCCCTCCCTTTTTGTGATAGTTTTGGCCGCAAAACATTTTCTGGTTTTCTTCGGGTTTTGTATTCCTGGGTAGTCTCGTTGTTGACTTTTGAATCCGTACATTTATGCGCTCAGGTAGATTCGCAACTGCCCCTCCCCCTTCCACAGCAACGTCGTCTGAGACGGACCGCGTGAACAGGTGTGATGACCGTTTTAAGTGTCCCATGCCACCCCCTCTTTCTCCCTTCTCACTTATCTTCCATTTATTCCCCTCTTGGCATCCCCCCTAATACCAACTGCTCACCTTATTCTTTGTTCCTACATTGCATTTTCCTTACTCCCCTCCCCATTCATATTCTTCACCCACGTTCATTATTGTCTCTCCAGCCCGGTAACGACGGCAGAGAATGTCCTTTCTTGTCGTCTTGTCCCCTTACCCTCTTCCTTCTTTTGATGACTTCCCACTAAACAGCACGTTTTTTACCCCAGTTGATACATTCTCTGCGAGGACTCCAGATTAGCCCATTCCTTTTTTATATCGGCATTCTGAAAAACATACCGGCCCCCTCCCCTTTGCTCTCCCGCCCTCTGTCCCGTGAGCTTACGTTTTAATTTGTTTTTGCCTGAACCCCTGATGGCAATCCTTCGCTGTTTCCTGATCCGCCTCTAGCAAGGTCAGTAGCCGATCTTTTCCTCTTTCTCTCAGTTGAACTCAACTGCCCGCTCGGAAACGGACTTTGGCAGATTTCCAGCTGGGCTGTTTCGCCCATTTTTTGCGACCTCCTTGCCCTTTCAGGATCGTCTCATTACCCCTCCTTTTGAGGGCCGGTCTCAGGACTGACTCTCTGCTCAGTTGAAGCACGAGATACTCCCTCCAGCAGCAGGATCCTCTTCTGACCCCTGCACAACAATCTACCCCCAACACGACTTTTTAGCGGTTCCATCCTCCACCCCCCTGGCAGCTCTCTCCCCCCAAGCATGGTTGTTCAGCTCCAGAGATCTCCCTTTCTCTACACCCCACCCCGCAACACAGCACCATTATTTGACTCCACCGCACCCCACCCCCCACCTGCGTTTCAATACCGGCTGCGCGACCAATCTTTACCCTTTTTGGACATTTCGTGCAACAGGGTCCCGAATCTGGCACCCCTTACCTTTTGATCCCCTCTTCTCCTCTCTCCTGGTCAACCTAAAACCTACTCCCATTCTTTCTTCTATTTTTTTTTCTCCCCCCTAAATCTTTGAGCCTTGTACCGTGCCTGACAGTCCTTCGCGAATGGTTCCACTTCTTTCTCTCACGCTACCCCCTGAGCCCCTGAAAATTTTTTTGTTTCATCTTCTTTTCTCGTCCTTCCTCTTCGTCCCACTTTTAATCCTCAGAGTTCGGTAAATACCCGTTGGATTCTTTCGGCGTCCGCCAGGTCTTGAGTTTCGTGCTTAACAACACCCAGTATCCGTCGGTTGAATCTCTCGCATTATCCCTTTTTCCTTTCCTTTGTGTTGTTTGATCCTTTTCAGTAATGTATGCGCGAGGAAAACTGGCCTACGTTTGAGTTGGTTTAAGTACGAACCCCATTCGTCCCTGCTTTGAGCCTATCCCAACGGTTTATTTTTTCCCCCGTACGCTGAGATTACACATTGTCGCGGGGCACTTAGAGCGTGCTACCCTAGCCTCTCATTCTCTTTGTCAGTTCTTCAGAGGAAGACGTGATTCTCCATTCTGAAGAACTTGCGTTTCACCCAGTTTTCACGGAGCCCCGTCTTCTGGGAGGTCCCCCTCCCTACTGCCCTTTCTTTTTTGTGTCGGTGAAACTTCTCTATGATACCCTTTATTTTCTTGGTTAGATCCTTTTCCCATGTTCCTCTAGTCTCCAAACGGTCCCGGATTGGGTAAGCCTTGTCTTTCGGCTCGGGTAAGGATTTCTTCGAGCTTGATTTGTTTTTTTCTTCTCTTCTTTCCCCTGCCCTCCCGCCCTCTTTTTCTCGCGATGACGGTTGTTGAGAGTCTTTTTCCCCCCTTCTTTTTGATCTGGTTGGTTTTGTCGATGATTCATTTCTTGCTGTTCTGTTTTCTCTATTGCTGAAGCGCAGGCATCATTCATTCCCCGAGCCCCCTCCTCAAAACTACTCTTCCCCGCCTATTCCTTCCAGGTTTGCTGTTAACTTCTTCCCTTGGCAACTCGGCACAATTTCCCCAATGTTTTTTGACGATATGTCATTATAACTGAGATGAATCATTCTTATTTTCTCTTTCTCTTTTTTCATTCTTCTTTTTCTCCCCGGCGCTCCTGGTCAGTCCACGCGCAGCAGTCAAAATGTTTTTTCCCCCCCCCAGTCCCAACCTCCCTTCATCCGCGGCCCCTCTTAGTGCGCGGGGTTCACGGGTTCCGTTGATTGTGACTCTAAGGATAGCGAAACAGCTTTTTTTTTGGCCCTCGCTCTCCTTACTGTATCAACACTTTCTTGTTTTCTTCTTCGTGGCCTTGGTCCTCCACCCAAGCATGAATAGGGTATCCCAGACCAGAAGAAGCCCGGCCTCCTTCCCTTTTTTTGGGCTGTTCCTCCAAATCCTTCCTGTTGGTGAACCCCCTAGTTCTTTTTTTTTTTTTTTTTTCTACGGACATGTATCCCCTTCCCCTTTGAGTGTTTTACCAATTTATGACACAGATTCCTGGCATCGAGCATTGGAATTCTGATCCCCCCTTTTTTGGCATTCAACTTCCCTGGCAAAGTGACGCCGACTGCTAGTGGGTCGTGCTCACCCTCTCTTCCTTTGCATGATTCCCCCGGCATCCTCGACATCTGAGCCAAAGACCCTTTTTTGCGGCAACCTATGCACATTTTGGATGCGGTTTGTTTCCCTCTTCCTTCACCGATTTTATACAGGAAGTCAAATCGATCCTTTTCATTTTCCCATGCCGTTCTGTTTTTTGTGTTCTAGAGACATCGTTTGTTCCACTGATGTGATTTCTGTTGACAAATTGGCAGATTCTATTTTTTTTTTGTGGTGTTTGGGGTTGTTTTTTGGTTTTTGGGGGGTGGTTGGGGGGGGTTCTGTTTTGGCTTCCCTTGCTTGGATGCTTGAAGATCGTCTTTCCCCCTTTTTTTTGCAACTTACGCGAATTTCCGTCTGCAGAGAACCCAAGGCGACATGTCTTTCATTATTACCCAAGTCGGTACGATACATATTCCCAAAACTTTTTTATTCGTCTTTTTTCTTCGTTTGTTTGCAATCATCATTCTCGATAGCATGACCTCAGGGTTTCTCCCTCTTTTTTCTTATCCTTAGTTGGAAGACCAGCCTTCATGCTGCATCACCCTATTTCGTATTAATCGCGTTGATGGTCGCGCAGGGTGGCAACCCCATACCACTTGCCTTGACATCCGTTCCCATTCGTGCTTTGGTCCCTTCCAACAGTTACGGGACATTTTCCCCCTCCGACTTTCAGACTGGTCTTTCTGGTCCACGCACCTTCCAAGAAGCCCTCCCCCCCTACCCTTCCTCCCTTCTTATTTCTTAATGCAACCGTAGGTTTCTTTTTTTCGATTTTTTTTTTATTTCCCCTCGGTCATGACCAGTAAGTAGAGAGCATAATCTCCACTCCTCTGGAACTTCGCTGGATCTTTCGAAGGCAGGCGGGTCCCCCCAAAGACCCGCCCGTCCTCCTCCACTTTCCACTGCACCCTCCCCCCCCCCCCTCCATCCTATCTTGCCTATCCCCCCCCTCCGCTTCCCTCCCGCTCCCTTATCCCCCTCCCTACTCCTTCACCTCGTTGCTCCCCCCTTTCCTCTCTTTCTCGCTTCAACACACTTCTAGCAGTGGACCAAGGCTCCCGTCTCCTTTTTCTGCCCTACTCTCTCGACTCTCCCCGGCACGGGCAGAAACGTGCAGCTCACCTGTTTTCTTCGGGCCCTTCCATCCAAGAGACTCTTTGTCCCAAATTCGCTTTCCTTTTCCCCCCCCCATCCCCTGTGACAATCGCTGCCGGCCCTTATCCCTCCCTCCTTCCCACGTGCATCCCTTAACCTTTGCCCCCCCCTAAAACTATCATTGTTCATCACTTCCGTTGTCTCCCAAAATTCCAAGCGATCTTTGTGCCGGCCCTGTGAGCTTTCAAACTTCTGTCCGGTTTAACAACCCTCTTCTTTTTTTTTTTACCCCCCGTTGAGTTGATCTTTGCCCAATGATCGCCTCATATTTTGGTTGTTTTTTTTCGTCATTTTTTTTTCCTTGCCGATCTTCCTTCCCCGTTCTTTTTTCAAGCGGCAGTCTATTTACTGGTGTTCTTCTGCCGTCTATAACAGACCCTAACTTGGTTCCCCCTCCCAATGTGGCGGCCGAGGATATTGGCATCTGG
>Ga0179593_1334026_pt1 | contig 13129 bp, 16 predicted proteins | sample CZODoug2_1_08_16_FD_185931 | JGI IMG/M metagenome (GOLD analysis project Ga0179593, IMG submission 185931) | Vadose zone soil fungal communities from Angelo Coast Range Reserve, California, USA - CZODoug2_1_08_16fungal (PacBio error correction) | ecosystem: Environmental > Terrestrial > Soil >... | reverse complement strand
CTGGAGTTTTGACCTTATGGCTTCCCCCCCCCAGACGGGCTGCTTTTTCTGCTTGCCCTTTTTTTGTCTCTCTTTTTTTTTTTCTTTTTGCTTTCCCCAGGAGACACGCCCCCCTCCCCCCCTCCCGCACCAAACCACCTTGCGGATGTGGCTCGCATTTAATTAACTGGGCGGACCTTGTTCCTGTGACCCTCTTGGACCGCTTCGGTATGATTGTCCACCATTCCCACACGCACTAACCCCGTGGACCGATCCGATATGACCAATTTACAGCGCTCAAATGCTTCTATTGATTGCCCATCCTCTTTCCTTTGAGTTTTACCCTCTGATCGTTTTTTCCCCGTCTCATTGTTGTGCCCGTCCTCCAGGGTGGTGTACCTTCCCTACCGTGGTTGTTTGCTGACAACAGTACCTGTGAAAAAGAGTAAGCCTCCTCGTTTTCCTCGCCGACTGGCCGTTTTTCTCGGGCTGGTTTTGCTACATTCCCATTTCAGTGGTTTTGTTTTGTGAATTTTGCCACCTCCAAAAATGTTTTGACGGATTCTTTTTTCTTTTCCCGCCTTCTCGTACGTTGCCCTCAGTGCGTTTTTTTTTTTCCTTTTTTACCCAGACGTTCTTTCCCGCGTTGCACCCTGCCTTCCCGATTTGGTCCCCCCACCGTCCGAGTCCCCTACAACTCTCTGCCTCCTTTTCTGTTTCCCCAAAGACCGGTTTCCTTGCAACACCCAGACAGGCTACCTGCTAGTTGTGTTTCCTTTTTGTATTTTTCCTGCGCCGCCACCATTACGCTCGTTTTAACCCTTTTTTTGTTTATGGTTTGCTCCTTCCCCTTGCTCTCCCTAGTGTCGGTTTGTAATTCCAACCCCTCCCTTTCCCCCCAACATCACCCCCGTCATAGCCCCTTCACCCCCACTGGGCCCCACAACCCCACCTGTAGCTTACAACCCGCTCCCAAGTGTTTTGAAATTGCTTACAGCCCTCTTTGGCCGCCTCACCCCACCACCTCCTATGCTAGCGGCGCTTTACAGGCTTTGGTATAATCGGCCCCGAGACGCTAACTGTGTTACCCATCCAAGGCGATTTGTCCCCCTTCCATTCTACAGTCTTGACAAACTCTTTCTCGTTGCTCGCCCCTTTGCCAAGAGCCCGTTTTTGCCCCCAGCTCCCCCCGTACCTGGAATCATGGGGCTGTTACGCTTCGTGACACGGGCTGTGAACTTTTCTCTGATTTCCTTGCATCCACCTCCTTTTTTCTCCGCCCCAGTCGCTGAGTACCTCTGCCTTGAGCGTTTTCGGACTGCTATGCTCGTTTCGTGGATTTTCGTGCTGGTTTCTCTGTTTTTTCCTTGCTGGAGACCCCCCTCTGGACATTTTTGATTCCTTCTTTGCTGTTTGAATAGGGTGTTATTGAAGTTTTGTCTAGCAACGTTATGTTCGAGCCCCTTGTCCCCCGCCGTGACCTTTCCGCCGTCCCCCCACGTCTTCTCCGTAGGCTACTTCTCCGGGTTAAGGCATGTTTTTCCGTACTTACAAGAAGATCACGCCAAATTTTTGACGACCGCCACTCCCCCAGGCATTTTAGAGGCGGCTCTACATTTGCTAAACATCTCAATCTCGGACCCCGGATTTTCTCTTAAGTTTGGCTTCCTTTGCAGTTTCCCCCTCCCCGGCGTCGAAGGGTTTTACCCCCGTTTTTTTCCCTTTCCTTGTGTTTTATTCTTTAAACCCCAGGCTTTCCTGACATTGATCCACTTTTTTCCTGCCATCGGGGCCTCGGTGTTGTCTTTTTCCCTCCCGCGGGCCTAAGCGCACTACCCCCGCACCCGGTCCCCCGCGCTGGGACCCCTTGATGAAAGAAACGGCCAATCTTTTTTCACATTCCATGATGCCCTCGTTCGTGGTTTCCCCCCCACTAGGGGTATTCGTGTTGCCTCGACCCATCTTCATGCGGTCATTTCTGCTTCCAATCTTTTTTGGTGTCTCGGCTACGCCCACTTCTTTCCCCCCTTAGATGGTTTCTTCCTTGGCCCGCTGCCCCTGTTTCGGCATTTGTATAACCGTTTTCCCCCTATGTTCCTATTGCCTGCTTCATTTGTTGTTGCTGACGAATCTCTCGAAATCCTTACCCCATCCCCCCGTTTGCTTCCCACCTTGCAGGGCCTGCTTTTCCCGGCCGAATTTCGTTTGTTCTCCGCAAAAGGTCCTGTTGGCGTTGGCCCCCCCCTGAATTGTTCCAATATGCCAAGCTTTTGTCTGCTCGTAAGTGATTGTCAAGGGTTTCTTCGCTTGCCTGCTCGATATGATACAACAATCCCTCCTTTTCTGCCCTTTCCCATTGATCGGGTCTGTGAACTGAGTCGGTCTGACTGTTTTTTTTTTTCATCCTTTACCTTTTGCGTTATTGCGCCGCTTTCGCGGCCTGCATCTCTTCCCGGCACGCCACAAAAACCAAATTACTGTAACCTTGAGGGACTTCTTTCTGCCCCATAGCCAAACCTGTTTTTTACCTGGGCCCTTTGCTTTCCGTCGCCACCCCTCCGGTGCTTTTTAGCCACCTCGAAAAAAAGCCTTTCCCTGACCTGTCGATTGGTCGTTCCTTTTGTCATGTGATGGGGCCTGCTTTTCGACCCCCGAATCCTCCGCACGGACCAACCAATAACAGGCTTGGTCCCTGCACTTCCTTCCCTTTCCATCAGTAGTTATTAGAACTCTGTCCTGACACAAAACTTCACTTTGGCCTTATGTTCTTTTACCTCGCCTCTCACTCATTCATTCCTCTTCTCTTTGGTTTGTCTCTCTCTTTTCTTTACTTTTTCAAGAAACGTTCAGCCCCTGGAAAATGTTTTTGGTTCCTCCCCTTGGTGGCGACGATATTTCTCAGTTTCACGTCCTTGCCCCATTTTTTTTCTTTGTTTCTAGGTTCATTCGGGGATTCGCCCACCATGTATCCCTGACTTTTACCCTCCATATGCGTTCGTCGCCGGCTTTTTACCGAGTTCTTTCCCTTGCGCCCCTGAGTTTGGACCCCGTTGTTTGTCCCCTGAGAAACCACCCCCCCAATGTTTTTGTTGGTTTATGGGTTGTGATTTCCCCTGCCTTTTTACTGAATTTTTTTTTTCGTTCGACTCTTCCTGCCGCGCCTACTGCCGGCGGCAGGAACACCCCTTTTGTTCACCATGTCCCTTCATGTGACTTTGTTCCCCGAGGCTTTTTTGTTCTCTTGTCAAGGGCGCATTGTGTAGGCTTTTCATCGTGATTATTTAGCGTTTCCCCCCCTTGCACCCTCTGGATGGCACCGCGTCCCGGCTCGTTCCCGTTCTTCATCTGGTTTTCGGAGTCAGTTTTCAGTTGCTTTCTGGTACTCCCAGTTTTCAGACCCCCCCCGTTCTTTGGTGGAACAGCTTCGGGTTCCTTTCCCCTCGGCTTCCGGGTGGAAAGCTTCGTGGTGGTGCCTTTTGGGTTACTTGCTCGCTTCCCGTTTTGAGGCCTTTTTGACTTTCCGTTGCTTACCCAAAACGTGTCTCTTTTACTCGTTGCCCCCTCACGTATGCTCTCGGTTTACCGTCGCTTTTGCCGTCCCCACTCCCAACTGGGATTCAATTCGCATTCTACCCTTTGCACCAAATTTTGTTTGGGATTGCCCGCCACATGTGCAAACCCCACGTACCCCGTTCGGTTCGCTTTACGTCTTCTGTGGTTCGGGTATGGCGCTGTTTTGCCCCGTTGAGGTCTTCAGGCTTCCTCGCCCCTCTTGCCTGAAAGTTCATTGTCCTGCCAGTGTCTTGAGCCCCCTCTGTTTTGGTTCCCCAAAGGACTCTTTGCCCTTGACTGCCGTTTTACCCCCCTTGACCCTTCCCCTGCGACCCTTCCGCTCGACACTTGCTCCTGCTTTCGTCTATTTGTGCGGATGCGTATTCTCCGTTGTCAAAGGTGTTTCCCGTTTCGCCTCACTCGTGGAGACTTGGTTAGTTTTTTAAACTTTCACTCCGGTTTCCGCCTTTTCCCACTCTTCCGTCTTGGCGTGAAATTTCTCCGGCCCCTTTTCTGTGGAGACATCGACACACTATCTTCGTTTTTGCAAAGAAACAGAACCCGAGTAGACTTCCGGACGGATCTTGCCCTGACCTTTCTCATCGTCCTCCTCATCGTTCTCCATTGCGGCGACCTTAGGTTTTGAGCCCCCCTCCTTCAGTCGTTCCCCCGTTGCCCAGTTTTTCACCTAAAGGGTGGTTGCCTACCCTGCTGATCCATGTTCCGTCCTCTTTTTGGCCACCCTCAATTGGCTTTTGGCTTTTGCGTCCTCCGCGATCAGCTTTTGTCCTTACTTGTGGCTTTGGCAACTGTCCCCCCTCGCCTTTGTCTGCGGCAGTGAAGGCGTCTTTCGGGGCCTTTGTTGCCCGTCTTTTCATGTGTCGCCGATCCCTAATTTAGTTTTTTATTGATTTATCGTTGGTACTTTCAACTGCTGTCTTTTAATTCTGCTTTCCATGTTTTTTTCCGTCTCCTGTGCGGGGATTGGTTCCTCAATTGAGGTTTCCTTGGGACATACCCCCCACACGACGATTTTCTCTGTCTACCCCCCCGGAACAACCCGCCGACTTTTCACTTTGATCTTGTTTTCCGGCACCGGGGCGTGACCATAGTCTTTTTCCACCGTTGCTTCCCTGCCCTTTTGGTTTGTCAAGCGACCCATTTATCCTTGAATAACAGGGTTTCTTAGCCCTTTTTGGCCGTGGACTTCCACAGCACGCCCCCTTTTCTTCCCTAAGGTCGTACTGCTGCGTCTTTACGTCGTAGTTTCCAATTTTTCACGTCCTTCAGTAACACCCCCCCCCCAATCGGACCCCCCCGTTGTGTTCCTACTTGTCGCACCAAAACTTTCCCCTCAGATCTCATGAACCGGCCGTAGGTTCGGATATTTACCACTTGCACCCAACGTCATGGCCGGTCCTGTTTTGAACCCTTTGATCGGTAAAGCGTGTCCCTCGTTCTTCTCGTTCCCCACTTCACGTCTAGGGCACCTGTGCTTTTCCCGATTTTTTGTTTTTTGTTTAGATGCATTCCCTGTACCCTCAATTTTTGGAACCATTGTTCCCCATTAACCGCACTTGGCCTTAAATCACCACTTTTTTCACCTTTGGCTTCTTTTTTTAACTTGGCCCTGAAGCAGCCGTTTCGTGGGGGCTGGTTGTGTCTCCTTGGACGTTTGGTCCTCCCTTTTTCCACACCGTTTGGTTTGGCTTTTACAATGCAGCCGCCTTTGTTGTTTTCCCCCCCTCAGCGTTGTCCCCTGTACTATTCTTTCCAAACCTTCCGTTTGTTGTTTTTTTGTTCGATTGAAGTTTTCCCCCTACTTTTCGTCCCTTAATGTCCATTCCCCCCTGATGTTTCGTGCCCCCATGCTCCTTTTTTTTTTGCACACTTTTCATGACCTGTGCCACACCCAAGGATCCCCGCCATAACTCCACGGCAATTGCCCCCTACCCTTTTTAGCTCCTCTGTTTTCCCCCCCTACCCTTTTGCCTGGATTACCCGGGTTCCAGGTAAAGTTCGGTTTCCCTTATTTGCTATTTAGCCATTTTTTTTGACACTTTCCCCCCCCACGCCCGATTCCCTTTTTTCCCCCTGTCATCCCCTTAGACCCCAATCCCTATCCCCTTATGCCATATTTCCGTTTTCCTTCGTTTATGGAGACCCATCTCGCTTTCCCCCTTTGTACACATCTACGTTCCCGCATCCGTTGGCATTGGGGTGCTCCCTACATTTCACGGATTACCCAATTGCATGAAGATTTCTCCCGTGGCGGCCCGGTTTTTTTTGTTGGCATTTAGTTTTTGGCGTTTCCACATCTACCTTTTCTTTCTGGTTTTCACATTCCTTTCCTTGTGTGCCCTCGTGTTTGTTCCTTTTGGCGATCCTGGTTACCTTACCCCACAATTTGATTTTCTGGTTTCTCTCAGCAGTCCCACGCTGTTTTTGTTTCCCGTTTTGTCGGCTATTTTTTCGTTTCTCATACCTGCTCTTTCCCTACACCTTTTTCCGTACTCTCTCCCTTTTAATATGTGGACGCCACCCCGTTGGTGCTACACTCGTTATTTTTTTTCTTCGTTCCCAAGATTGTACTTGGGAAATGTCGTTTGGTGACCCTGCCCCGGTTTCAGTCTACTTCTTGTTTTCTTTTCTTGGGCCTTTTTTTTTCCGATGCCGGTGCAAACGCTGCCCTGGTTATTTGGTTTTTTTTCCTCATTTTCGGGCCCCAATCCCCTTTTCCCCAGGATTTCCCCTCGGATGCATGAGCATCACTGATACGCCCCCCCGTCACTCACCCACTTGTGGTGAAAACTAGTATTCCCCCCTGGAAATTCAAACGGACATCGATGGGGGACCCCCACGCACAGCTCGTCGGGCTCTGTCACCTTTTTGCCACCTGCGGAAAGTCCCCTTGCCCACTTCGCTCCACCATCACCAGCGGACAGTGTGCGCCTGTACCGCGCTACAATTTCCTTTTATATAACCAAACCCCCGCCCTCTTGCTCCTCGCTTCGCAACCCCCACCCCCCCCCCCCACCAAAGCCGCACTTTGTCCAGTTTTTTTTGTTGACAATTTTCCGTAAGGGCCTAGTGCGGGTGTGCCCTGCTTTCCTTTCCCCACCCATTTCCCCTCTTTAAGGGGTCATTCGCTTCTTGGCTCCCATTTTCTCCGAAGGTATTGTTTTCCCGCTTAGTTGTTTTTTGAGTTGAGTCCTAGCCGTCCGTGGTCCGTCCTGCGGTTCTTTTCGGTCCTGCCTATGTGTTCGAATGTTTTCCCGCCCGGACGTGGCCTTTGACATGATTTTTGAAGGACATTTGCCTTTCTACGATGGTCCCACTAGGCTGCCCCCGCTTCGTGTCCTTTCAGATTCCCCTGCTGACTACCTAAGCCTCTTTTTCCTCCCCGCCTGACGGTGTTGTCTTCTTCACTTCCGTTTTAACCATTACTCCTCCTTGCCCCTCGCGCACGCCTGCTGCTATTTCCCCTTTTACCTCTGTGATTGGTTTACCCCCCCTACCAACCCATTCACCTATTGGCTCCCCCACCGTGTGTTCGCACCTAACGTTTTCTCTGTTTTTTTGCGTTGCTGTCGCGGCGTTCCCAGGAGTTTCCCAACCCCTTTGTTTTCGCCACGGATTCCTTGCTGTTGATTCATATTTTATTTTAGTGTTCGGATCTCTCGTTCCTCCCCCCCATGCTTCCTACGTCCCCCAACTCTGTTTTGACCACCTGGCTCACCGTTTTGCTCCTCCCGTTGTACCTGTTGGCCTGTCCAAATACGCAAGCCCGGTGTGGTCTTTTGTGTTGGTCCCCCACTTTCACACCGCTTTTCCCGCGCATGTGTGTTTTTTAGGGCCATCGTCATTGTTGTGGTTTTTTTCGAAACGGTTCTTGCGTCTGCTTACCTCTGACTACCCCCTCCCTTATTTATTGGATTTCTGTCACGACGCCCCTTTCGGTATTCCTTGGGAGAGAGTTCCTGGCCGTCCTGTACGGCATTTCCCCTTGTGCCGGACTGCTCACCCGATGCGTCATTCGTTGATGTTGGTCTTCCCTGCCTTGGAGCTTAAGCAAGATCGAACATGATACAAGCTGCACCCCACCCTTTAAGTTTTATATGTGATCCAACCGTCCCATCCCCGTTCACCTGTTGGGTCCCTCGTATTTTTATTCGTGTGACCGACCGCATTCGTTCTTTCTCTGCTACAAATTATCTTTGTGATTTTTTTTCTACCCCCCTTTATTGAGTTTTGAATCACTCTCCCCAACCTTCCCTCTCCGTTCTTTGCTCTTCTTTTCCACTTTTTTCTGCAGATGCTCTCTGTGTGATGTTTTTGGCCCCCGGTTCCGCCCAATCACCCCCAGGCTTGCGTACGAGTCGTTTTGGCTGCCCCTTCCCCTTTCCCGGGTCCTTTGGCGTTCCCTTGTCGCCTTTTACTTTTTTGTCCTGGCCTCTCGGACCGCAACCACCCAGTTCAACCCCGGACGTTTCTTCATGCAAACACGCCATGTCCCACCCCTCCACTGTGTGTTAGTGCCAGATGTTTTTTTTTTCAGCTCGTTTCGCCACGCGTGTGCCGGACCCGCACCCCGGAAACCCCCAGAACGTGTCCCCATAAAGCAGTTTAACCGATTTGAGTGTCTTCTCTTTTGTTCATTGTGACTTGGTCTTACGAGTGTTGTCTCCTTTTCACCCGTCCCCGAAGCCCATCCCCCACAGTTTTGCCCCCACCACCTAACCCCTTTTTGTTTTTTTTCTCCCGTCTTCCCGTCTCCTAAGTCAGTCTCATCTCGCATCCCAGAGAAACAAGTTTAATTGACGACTTCACTTCTTTTTTTCCTTTCAATCCTCTCTTTTCTGCCCCCCCTCTTTTTACGATCTTTTTGAGCTACAGAATTAATTTCCATCCTTTTTCGTCATTTGAAGTTGCGTTCATTGTTTGGTCCTCCTGATAGAGGTGTCATTTGGCTCCTTGTTTTCTTTTTTAGATTGTCTTGTTGTCTTTCTCCCCTGTCGTCATGTCCTGTATTTCCCGAACTTTGCGTTTGTCCGGCTTGTAGGTTTTGCTTCTTCAGCGTGTGGCCGTTTCGTGCGGGGACCACCGGCGCTGGACACACTCCCATGTGTCTTTTTAATAATTGTTGTATTTTTTTTTCGTTTTTACATTTTCAGTCTTGTCTCCTTTTACTGTGCTTTTTTGGTTCTTTTCGTTCGAGGTAGCCGCTCGACAGCGGCAAAGCAGGCCCAAGTCAAATTGCCCCTACGCATGTTTCTTTTTGTTTTTTTTGTGTGTGCTTCTTGGTCCTTTATTAGTAGTCAGTAGATTTCCAGTTCCGCCGTTTTTCGGTTCTCACGCGGAAGCTCCGGTGCGTTTTTCCCTTTCAAACCCTCCGGAGTAGGTTTTTTTCCCTGGTTTGCCCGTTGTCCCTTTTCAATTTTGCCTCAGGTCCATTGTCTCCCCTTCCCGCTTTTTCGGGAGCCCCCCACCTCTTCGGTTTCCCTTTGACAAGCAGGCTTAACGGTTGGACCCCCCCCCTCGTTTTTTTGGTTGTCACTATTTCTTTGCTTTTTCCCCAAGCATCCGTTTGTTGCATAGCGGTTTGAGATTTCCCCCTCCATACGTTGATCTTGTCCAGTCTTCCCCATATTTGGTCCCTATTTTTTATTTCCTGGTTAACTGTGGTTGATTTCTGTTGGGCTTCTTCTCTTCGTATAGACCCCAAACTGATGTGTCAGCGCTGCCGGCCGAACCGTGATTACCAATCCACGGCCCATGTGAACCACTTTACACTCTTGTTGCACCCTTCCCTGCCTTAGTTGTTTTCCGGTTGTTCCTCGGCGCCGGTTCTTCGGATTGAGGCTTCCTTGTCCAAGTGGCCGAGAAGTGTCCTAGTTGGATGGTTCTCATGATCCGTGTTTTGCGCACCGCGGTGACACTCGCTTTCCCTTCCACTTACTCCCTATTGCCCAATTACGTTTGTTCACTCCCCTTTACGGGAATTCTGACACTGACGTCTTTTCCGACAATTGTCTGTCCCGAGCGTGTTTTTTGCTTCTTTATGGGAATGAGTAGATGAGATTCTTCTGCACACCGCCCGAGTTTCCGGTGAGACAGGTTCCGTTTTCTCATAAATATTGCCCTATTTTTTGTTTTCTATTCCGACTCTTGCCCGCTCAGTTTCCTGTACATTCTCTTTTGACACGCTGTTCACCCGGACACATTCCTCTGCATACGGGTTTTTCTTTTAATCGAAAACCCGCCTGATTTGCACCCGTCCCCCATTTTCCCGCCTTTTTTCCACGTATGCTGATCGCCTACTGCGTCTTGCGTTTGACCCTTTCCGCTCCACTACCATGGTCGGGGGCTGCCAAGGTTGTTTGAGTTTACCTCGGTATTTTTTGAGTTTCTCGCCCTTTTCCGAAGCGGTTGCTGCTTCATACGAAGGCCCACTGACCATGTCCGTCCCCCCCCATCCCATTTTTTCATTTTTTTTTTTCCTTTGGCCTTCTTCTCCCGCTCCCGGCGCTTTTTGCCTGATACACTTTGTGTCCTGTCGACTAGTTACTATGGTTGAAACTTTTTCGCCCGTATGTTGCTTTATTATTGGAGTCTGCACCCCTGGGTTTTGTGCGTTTTCTTTTTTTCTCGCCCAATCCCCACTCTCTGCCCCCGACTCCCTTTTTTTATTTGTTTCGCGTGGCTGTTCTATGTGACATTTCCCTTTGGGTGCGAAGACCTTCCATGCGTCTTTTTTCTTCTTCATCTTTCGTGGATTTTTATTTTCCCCCCTTCCCTTGTAGGCCCCCGGGACCACCCGATACACCCCTTTGTCGACCCCTCTACGAACATAAACCCTCCTCTATTCCCTGAACGCGAGCCGCCCCCCCCCCCTTCATGGTGTGTACTTGTCTGTTTTGTTCACTTTCGTCTAGTACACTAATTTGGTCTTCCACTGACAGAGTGGATTTCCGGCACCGTATTTGTGCTCCCCCCTTGCCGGGACGGCGGCCTTCCCGGTGTCTTTTGAAACCAAATGGACGCTTAACAGTCCCCTCCTAAAGCGTGCGATTGCTTGCCATGAATGTTCACCCGCGTGATCGGGCCAGTTTTTTCTTGTCTACGTCAGACTTCCCAATTTTTTTTTATTTTCCCATCCTTGATTTTACAACCTTGCACAGTCGGCTCACTTTGACGACCTTTTCGACAAACCAAATTTGGCATTCAACCGGCTCCTGCGTCTTCTCCCGTTTTTCCCCACTGGACTGGTGCCTGTCCTGGTGCCATGGAATCTTTGTTGCTTTAGATTTTAGTCCCTTTTTTTTACTTGTTTCTTATTCTTGGCACTTTGAGCATTGGTTGTCTTTTTTAATCTTGTCATGATGCCTTTTGACCACCTAACGTTTTTCCCCCCCCACCGCCCTCATTTTTATCAACGAACCTTTTTAAATCGCCCCCTGTTGTGAACCACTCCCTTTTATGCGCTCTGTTTATATGTCCCACCGGCCGTGCTGCAGTCGTATCCCACTCGTTTTGGTTGACGGCTGCTTGTTGAAGGTTCATAGGCACCATTATTTCCGCACACGTTTCCTGGTTCCTTACCCCGCATCTCGCTGCCGGTTTGAATAGAGTGGTACGGTCTAATCTTCCTTTATTCCTCACTTTCCTGTCTCGATTTTTTTGTTGATTTCGTCCCCTAGCCTCTATTGTACTTTTGTCCTCTTTTGTTCCCACCCCTACGTCATTCGTCTTGTCCGCAGGCCCTCCTTCGTTGCCCAGTGCTTGGACCCCGTCCAAGTTGTTGCAAACGCCCTGTCCCCCCTATTAACATGCCCTAATGGCTTTATGTTCTCCTGCTAATTTTTAACAGCTTGTCCCTTCTCTTTACCAGACGTTTTTACTTTCGGCCAGGTTTGTCCCTTTTTCTTCCCCAGTCTTTTTCTTTGTTTTTTCACACAAAGTCCCACAAAGCACTTAGTATCTCTTCCTCTGTGTGTCTGACCCTGATAGTTCCCTTAACTCACAAGTCTGTTGTTCAACCAGTATGTTTACATATTCTTGAGTGCAGTCATCTTCGCTGAGCTTAATCTTTGGCCCAGGGACCTTCCCGGAAATTGTTTTTTTTTTCCCCGTGTCTTCCATCCCTCGATTCCCTCACGGAGTCCGGGTTCCTCCTCCATTTGTTGGCCTGTTGGGTTTGTCTAAATTATTTCAAACGTTGCGATTGTGTGCTTGAATCCTTACCCCCACCTCTTTGGTGGTTTCCATCACGGGTTAGGTTTCCTTTTGGGAATGATCGTAAGGCTTGATCCGTTCGCTTTTTCCTGCTTTTCCCTTCCGTTCCCCTTGTTTTTGTTTTTTGCTTCTCCTTGACACTGTGCACCTTTTTTTCCCCACTCGTTTTTTTTTCGAACCGCGGACCTTCGTTGTCCCCCATTTTTCCCTTTCCGTATCCTTCCTTTTCCTTTCTATGATTACTTTTCGCTCTTGTTCCGTCTCCCTGTCATACGCTTTCCCTTTTTTCCGTGGCGACCCAACCGTTCGGTGTGTTTTGAACCCCCCCACTTCCCAGTGCCCCCTTGCTCTTGCCATCTTGTTCACTCCCTTTGCAACTCCGAACATTTCTCAACACCCTTGAAATCCCCACGGGAAGAGGCAACTATTTCCGGCATTCGCGTTTTCTACTGTTGCCCCTTTCCGGCCTTGAATCCGATTCATGTCTTTGCTACCGCTACTTGCCCCCTTTTCAAGCTTCATCGACTGCTCTTCCCCATCGCTAGCCTTATTTTCTGCTAAAACCCCCTATGGGCGCTCGTCCTCGCTTCTCCCCACCTTGCCGACCGACCCTTTCACCTTACTTTAATTGTTTGCCTCATTCAGTTCTTTTTTTCCTTCACTCTGTGCCGATTATTGCCCTTGGCGTACTTTTTTTTCTCTGATTCTTGCTTTCCCACCTTTATTCGTGTCTCACAGAAAGTCCTTTAAGGCTCCCCTCATTGCCTGGATCTTTCCTCTGCTTTTTCACTTCTAGCCCCCAGTTGTCGGATATGTTTTTTTACTTTTGTTTCCTTCGCTCTCAGAGTTCCTTCTTTTACCCATCCCTGTTCTGTCCCTTCTCTTTGCTTTAGTCCTGGGCCCGATATTTTTAGGCCCCAGGTCGAATTGTTTTGCTTCATATCGGCCAATTTTTGACACCCATGCGGGACCGCTTTCCTTTTTTTCGCTACATTCCTTCGTTACTGATTTTCATTGCTCCCTGTTTGGAAGTGAACAATGTTACTACCGTCTCAGCATACCCCTCATCCTGCACGTTCTCCTTGTTTGTTCGCTCTAAACTCTCCTGGCGTCTTGGCCCAGGCATTGTATTTTCCAGGCTTCTGCCTCGTTCTTTCTCACCCACCGTTTACCCGGCACACTTCGCCGGGTCGTTGTGCCGGGAGTTTTCCCCTGGATCTCCCATTGTTTGCTCGCGTCCCTCCTCTCTCTGTTTGACGTCCCAGGCTCTTCTTCCGTCCTTTTTTGTGAACTTAGTTTTTGCGTCTTTGCTTGAATTTTTTTTCTTACGGAACCCCATTACGTACAAGACCCCTCCCTTCTT
>Ga0179593_1332191_pt1 | contig 13129 bp, 17 predicted proteins | sample CZODoug2_1_08_16_FD_185931 | JGI IMG/M metagenome (GOLD analysis project Ga0179593, IMG submission 185931) | Vadose zone soil fungal communities from Angelo Coast Range Reserve, California, USA - CZODoug2_1_08_16fungal (PacBio error correction) | ecosystem: Environmental > Terrestrial > Soil >... | reverse complement strand
TTTTTTTCTTTTTGTTTTTTTCCTTTCTCCCCCTCTCCCTGGAAATTCGCTGCTCGGAGGGCAGGAGATTCTCAGACTCTTCTCGGCCGTACGTGTTCTCTCCACAACAAAGAATCGTAAGAGACGGCTGTTGGTGACTGTTACAGACCAGAGAAACGTGGTGCATTTTACATCGATTTGCGCCATTTCCATCGTCTTATCGAGAGAGTACTCCTTCCCTCCCTCCTTCTAGATCAATCGATGATTCCATGGCACTTCAACTTCTCAGTCTCTCCGATTGACTCGATTCCTTTTTCCTTTCTACAGTTAATCGCCCCTTTTTGGAACAGCGACTTTCCAGACAGGATGGCCGGCCCCTCCAAGTAATCCGATGTATTCTCGCTTAACGGGCTCGGTGCGTCGATTTTCCCGGCCCCACGCGTTTGTGGGCAATGACCTGTAGGTGTCCTTTTTTTCACTTTTTTTTTTTCATTACTTTTTGTTTGACGAACCTCAAACCCTTGCGTCCCTACCTTGGACAAGTTTCTTGGCCTCCATTCCTTGGATCCGCTACCCAGTCTTTACGGCTTTCTTTCGAGAGATGACTTGAGGCCGGCCCCTATGCTTAGACGTTGAGACTCCGTCCCCGATCGGAAGCCCTTTTTGCTCCCCTGGAAGCCGCCAGTGCCTTTCTTCGTTGATTGCCTATATACCACGGCCCCCCCCCCTCTACTATCGTTTCCCCCTCTCGCCGATTTTTGGTACATAATTAGCCCCCCCCTTCGGGATTGACGCCCCTCCTTCTCCCGTCATCCCACGCCCGCCACCACCGTGTCATTAGTTCGACCCCCTCTTTACTCCGACTTTTCCCGCCATTTTTTTGATTTTGTGCTTTGTGTTTTTTTGGAAACCTTGGTTTTCAGAGGGCCCCCACAGCCTCCCCCCTAAGTTTGCCAGGTCTGGCTTCTTTCCATTCACCATCACACAGCGATCCCAACCTAGTAGGCTCCTACGAAGACCTCCAATATTCACGGGCTTCATAGAGCCGTATCCTAGAATTTTAAAAGTTTGTCTCCTACTTTGTTTCCCGTCGTTGCCCTCCAGAGTGACGGGGCCGTTATTTCCAAAACAATCCCCGCTGACGAGGCAGAAAAGTAATATGCAGTTTTTGTTCCCCCCCAGCAAGATCCTGGTTCTTTTCTCCATTTTGAGTCCTGAGGGCCCTGTACTCCGTTTAGTTTTCTGTCTTTCTGTTCTGAACTTGTACCATTTTCCCTACCGAAAGTTCCATTCCCCCCCCAACAGGCTATCCACCATGTCTTCCAACTTTTAAAATCCCATTTTTTTTCTTTAGGGAATTGCGTTCTATGAGCTCTTCATTTTATTACAATGATGTGTCCCCTTTCGCTCCCTGAAGGTCAACGGAGTTTTCCTTTTTACAACTCGTGGCCGTCCAGGCCTGGTTTGGCTCCTCATTCTTTTTTTGACCCGACATTTTGTGTAATCAGACCTTTCTCCTTTTTTCGGGGGCGTTTACCACGCGTTGATTTACCCCATCATACGATCTTAATCGCCGATTCCAAACTTTTTGAGTATTCCCCCTCCTCCCCTCCGTTTTGCCCTCCTCGTCCCTTTCCCCTTCCCCCAGTCCCCCCAGAAAAGGGTCGTCCACCCCCCTGAGGAAAACTCTGGTTTGTGCCCTTTTAATTTCTTGGCCACCACCTCTTCCTGGAGGACCCTATGTTAACGTTGCCTGAACAACGCCCCGTTGACTGCCTGATCCCAAGAGGTCCACTTCCTCTTGATGAGCCCACTTTTGCCCCTGAAGCTCGTGTCACCACCTTCCCCCCCTCAGTTAAACAGGATATTTCAAGAGTTGTTTGCTTCCCTGTGTCTTATCCTTTTTTTTGGGTCGCCTGAAACTACCTCCTATTAGCATCTCCCCCCCATGGAGACCCCATACCTCAACGAAACTTAGTGCGTTCCCCTTCCCCCTGACGAATGAAAACGGCAGCAATACCAGAGCATGATGGTGCGGAAATTTTTGCCCTCTCGCGCTGCCGGGAGGATTCCTTTTTTTCCCCTTTTCCGAAGGTTCCCTTCTTTGCCCTCCTCCGCGACTCGAGCTTCCCTTCCTGATGTCCGACGCAGATATTTCCCTACTAGTCTGAGTTGGTTAGTTATTTTTCTAAGCTCACCCCTTTGCCCCCATGAACCTGAGACGGTGTACACTAATGAAGCCGTTTGCGCTCGTTCTCCCTACTTTTTCTTCCCCCACGAGATCCGACGATTCCTGTCACAGATGTTCTGTTTTTCGGCCCTTTAAACAAAAGGTACAACCCCACCAGACCTGTCCCAAGGTTTATGTTCCGATCGTTAATCATTACTTCTCATAGTTAGCTTCACCTTCTCATGTCACCCCTTTGCTGCGCGATCAGCCCGACGTTGACGACATCCCTCTTGAAGAAGAGAACCCTTCGGTCAAATAATACTCAGCTTGTCCCCTCTATCAGGCCATTATCTGTTCGGTCTGGATGCTATCCCCTCCCTCCTTGGAACGATTTCCAAAGTTGTGTCTCGCCTCTGCTGGTCGGATTTTTCCCAGAGTTCACCGGCTCTACGAATGATGAAATTCATGATTCAGCTTCGCCCCGCCAGCCCTGCCCGAGACGTTTGTCTCCAAACCTGATTATCGCGCCCGACTTTTGCAGACAACAACGGTCTTACTCGTCGGAACTGTTTTTAAACCCACGAGATCCTTTTCCGTTTCGGGTCACCAACCCTTCAAAACCGACACCGACAAGGACGCAATTTCCCGCTCATCCGCGCCTTCATCTCCTTTCTTTTTCCCGTTCCAGCGATCAGCTATCCTTTGTTACGACAATGTTATGGCGGGATCCGCGTTGTCGCATTTGCGCCCCACTTCCTTTGCTTGACCAAACAAAAAGCCGTATGCTATGACACTCTTCAATTGATTCGAAAGGTCCTCCATGGAATCATTCCTTCCGTAATTTCTCTGCAATGCGATTGGTGTTTCCTTGCGTTCTCAATGTCTATCCTTGTGCGCTACTTCCCTTCTCCCCTGTTACTTTTTTCATTTCACCTTTTCTAATGCGTGGTGAAGACCTTTCTTTCCCCCTACCTTCTCCCCGAGTGTGAAGCTCCCTGCATCGCCCTGGCTATTCCTTTTCCTTGGGAGCCTTAAGCCATAGGATCTACTCCACAGCGATCTCCCTTCGGAGGTTGCAACTGAGTTTCCCGGTTTTCCCAGCCGATGCCGATTCTGACTACCTTGGTCATTGACATAAGCCCCCATGTTGAACCCCCCTCCTCCCCCCAGAAAAGTGAGGTTGCCATCAGAGCATCTGGATTTTGAGCTTTATATTCAATTGAGGCCTAGCCCGGCTCTGCGGGAACTCGGATATGTCCTTTTTATCTCCCGGATTGCGTCCCTTAGTTTTGACCCCCTTTCCCCTTGAAGGGGAGGCGTTTCTGGCCCAGATCCAAAAAGATTTTCGTACTTGCTCTCATTCGGTCGGGAGCCATCCCCATTGGGCATAGCTCCGCGCTGTATCCCTTCTTTTCAATCGTCGCGCACATGTAGTGCCCATCCCGTTGTTTTCTAATTACTTTTATTGTGCCTTCAATGTCGCGGCTCATCGGCAGCAGATGATTTTCCGTACTCCCCTTTAAGGATTAGTTCCTATTGTTCCTCCCCACAAACCACCCTTTCCCTTTTCCATTCGACATTCTTCCAAGCTCCTCTATATTTCATCAGAGTTGGCTTTTAGAGAGATCTGAGCCGCGGCGCCTGTCCTCTGCACTCCCTTTGTTTGTGGGCCTTCGCAGCGTTGCGAAGCCATTCGTTTTTTGATCCCGTACGGATCCTCCGCTTCTCCGGGCTTCGCCCGTTGAACATTGGTGATATCCTCCCTCGTGCGGGACCCCATAATCTTTCCGATGGCTTTGCCTTTCTTCGACGATCCCCTTCCTTTTCTCGCAGTTACCCCATAAGTCTTGATTTGGCTCCAGTCTCTTCAAATTACAACTTTTCCTTTGAATCTTTCCATCCCCCATATCGCTGACCGTTGTCCGACTTAAACTATATTTGGCTGCCTTGGCGAACGAACCCCAGATCGCCGCTGTTCTTCCGACCTTGCGAAGGTCACTGGTCCCCTAATACGGAGTCCATATACGACCAATCTCTGATGGACAACCGGGGTTTTTGGTGTTAAGTATCTCCTGGAGCCAATGACCCGCTGGGTATATCATTCTGACCGTCTGACACAGACCCTTGCACAAGGGCGACCTCCTTTCTTTTCTCTCATCCGTTCTTCTCATCGGGCTAAGTTGTACAAAGAAGCCCTTTCTCTCCTCGCGTTTGAAGTTTTTTCCCCTCCAACTTCAGGAGCCTCGATTCCCTTTTCTCTCCCCCCCAAAAGATACTAGGCAGAGACGGTTTTTCATTCAGCCCGAGGACCGAGGCCTACAGGTCTCCCCTCTATCGCTCCCATCCCGTTATCAGAGAGCTTCAAGCAGGCCAGTCCCCTATCCCTTAACAGTGTTCCTCTCGATGATTCCACATTTGACTCCAATGGCTCTTTTTTTGTCGCGAGCCCGTTATTTGTTATCACAAGCTTCGATCTGCTCCCCCCTTTTCGGCCCCTCCCCGACAGAACCCGGTGGCGGCCCCCCCCCTCCGTTATCGCTGTATCTCTAAGGACTTGCTGCCCCCCGGTGCAGTCGCTGTAGGACACGTTCCTGATGCTTTTCCAATTTCCGCGCCCCGTCCGGTAGGAAATTGGCCCAAATTTCACTGTTGTCCCCTGCAACCTTTTCCGAACGCCAGACGTTTGTGTCGTACCAAAAAGTTGGTCCCCCTCTCATAATTTGTTAAAGAAAAAGTACTTTGTCCTTCCAGGTTCCTATGAGATGGGCGGGAATTCCTATTCTCTTTTTAGTGATCCATGGAGAGCCTAAGACACACGAAGGCAGCAAAATGATCAATCAAGCTTTTAGCACCTCGTACGATAGTGATCTTTCTCTTCCAGCGGAAAAAGTTTTTAACTCATCTTTTTCCCTTCTTGAGCAACCCAGGCGATTGATGGTCCCACTTTTGTGGACGCCACACCTTTATACTGGCTTTTCTCCCCTCTGTAAGTATTCCACTGAGCACTCCCCCCCCGGACCCAGTTAGAAGATGCGGTTTGGCCCCCCCCTTTGTAAAGTATTTCTTCCAAATGTTTTCCGTGAGGGTGTTTTTTTTTTTTGAACTTTTTTGATTGACTGGAATTTTAACTCCCCGACATTTGGCTCTGGTGCTTTGGAAGGCCAATCCAGGGTCCTCGCTGGAAAGGGATTCCTTTCCTTCGAAAGAACGCATCAGTGGGCTCCCCCCCCCCCTTACTTCTTTTTAATGACGACCCTCCAACTTTCCTTTTCACAGATCTTCCTGCCTCTCCTGGACCTTAGCTTCTGGTTTTTCGTCCCGGGCCGAACTCACATCAGAAAGGAAGGACGTAATAATAATACCTAGTCAGCTAACATGGGAATATGCCGCGGACCCGCCCCCGCCTTTTCTGCCGTTTTCCCCTGCGCCTTGCGGGAATCCTTTTCCTTTTGATATGATGTAGAAATCTATTTTCCACCCTCCAGGCTACAAAAAAAAAGGCTGACCTCACACCTAGATCCTTGCACACCATTTTTCCCATAATCTTTTTCCACGTCGGGAATTGAGTCGCCCGTCTTTCCTTTAATGCGACCAAGCTGTGGATCGTCCCCCCCCCCGGTCGTGTTCGTTAACGAAGTTACTCTTCTGGTTCATACCTCCCTCTTTTTGACCTTGACGGTTCATATTGGGTGCCCGGTGGCTCTTTTGTGGCCTTGCGAACGGCTGCTCTATTGACCCAGAAGACTTCTTCCTTGCTTCCTTGACCTCTTCTCTCTATTATCCTCAATTGTTGTGTGAGATCTGATCGGTTCAAAGGTCCCTTCTCGAGGAATTTTTATGCAAGGACCACAGATTGCCCTATTGGTTCCCCAAGCGAGGCGTCTTGTTTCTCCCTTTAATCAGGTCGCAAATTGAGGCCACACCAGGTGTATGAGGGCCCCCCCCGTTTGTTCCCATTTTCTACTCGGAGGTCGCAATCTATTTCGTACATCTGGGAACTTCGGAGCTCGCTATTCTCAACCAAGTATTGACTTGAATGTGTCTGTGACGGTATTCTCTTTCTTTTGGTGTTCCTGACACTTTCTTAGAATGAGGCAATTCCATCTTCGTATGTTTCGTGCCCGCACTGTTCGCCGCACAGGAGACCTCCCTCTTGATTGATTCTCCTTGACTATGCGCGGCCTTGGGCGGACTGTCTTTTTTCTTGCTTTAACCTCCTTAACTTGGAGGTCCGTCCCGCGGTAACGAAAGCCTGCCCTCCTGCGATGTCGCTCTTCCCCCCTCCGTTGCTCGTTAGTCGGTAGCCTCTCCCAACTTCAATTAGCCCCAAGAAAGGCCTTGCTGCCCTTCCCGTCCCGACTCCGTGCGAGCGTGACATGACTGGTCACCCCCCCACGCAGAAATCCCGCCATCCTTCGCCAGAACGTCGAGTGCGTTTCCGGCCTGACCAAAGGTTCAAAAACCCCCCTGCACCCCCTAAAACACTGTATCGACGATCTCCGCTTTGTCCTAACGTCTTTTTCCCCTACGTAGAACCCCAGGCGAATGTCAGTTCTCGCGTTTCCGGCAAGATTCGTCCTTCCCCAATCCCCTGAGGTGCCCGCCCCTTCACGCTCCAGATGGCCTGCCCCTTCATCCTATGCGTTTAATGGCCTATCCCCGTGTTGTCCTCGATAATATAAAGACCTTTTTGCCAACGATTCCCATTGTTCTCTCCCTTATAATAGATTTTTTGTGAGGTCTATCGATTTTTTTCCCCCGGCTTTCCTACAATCAGAGGCATTCAGAGCCCTTAGCTCTCTTACGAAAGGCCCTTTGAACATCTAGTGGCCCTTTTCGGCGTCCACCTAACTTTCAAAAGACGGTCTAACACCCGGGTCGGTTTGTTCGTTACCCTTGGATTTGCGTCACCCATCATAGACATCCCCTTGTGCCTCAAAAAAACCTTCACACCGTCCCCAGGATGATTTCCCTTCTCATTTAGGGTTAAACGAAGGACCCCGAGCACCCATTTTAATAGCCCCAGCGATAATTCGTCATCCATCCTTTGTTTCTGTCGGTCTGGTCGAGCGGGCGCTTTTTTCCCCGGCAATATTACGGGCTGAAAACACAGTAACAATCTGCATCCTGACACTGATTCAACTTTCTCTTTGGATATCGGAAGATTCCCCCCCCCCCCGTGCCATGCGAGGTGGACGTTTTCCTGCTTCTCCCCATGCGGAGCTTTCCCTTCTAAGCTTGATGGCCCTCGATCGTGACGGCACGGCGCCAGTTTCCTCGCTTTCAAAACTTAGTCAAGTCTTTCTTTTTGGGGTTAGTTTGGCTATGCCGCCGGCCTGAGGATTTTTTTTTCATATCATGCCCTCGTCGACCCTTTCCCCTTTTCATCCTTTTTACGAAGACATAGATTCGCATCCCCCCTTTCTCTTTTCAGGTCCCGGTAGACATTTTGACACCCGTTCTTGCAAGCTCGATATCCGTTTTTAATTGCTATGTTCAGCTGAACAACCTCCCACCACCCCCCTTCCCAGACTTTTCCATCAGTATTTGATTTTTCCCTCCCACTCCGTCCAAATCCTGAGCTCTTAGAAAGTGCTTCGAGAAGCTTCGATCTTTGTTTAGTTAGAGAATATTCTCCCCCCAAAACGGTAGGTGGTGTTTTCCAATGCCCCCCCCTTTGACCCGCTATTCTATGGAGCGGTTTTTCCGGGAAAAGAGTACACCCTCCCAGTGCGTTTCGGCAATGGCTCAGGCTGAGCCAAAACTTTCTTCCCTTTTTGGAGCGCAGTAGCTACCTCTCTCCCCCTTTCCGGTCATTCTGCAAAGCAATAGTGATTTCCCAAGCTTTGTCGACGACGAGGGGTGCTTGCTCATAAATTTCACGTGCTCCTTCCTTTCAGTATTTTTACTGAGGATAGTAATGATAACCCTTCTGCTTTCTATTCACGTCACACCCCCCCCCAACCCCCACCCTTGGATCTTCGGCGAAATGTCTTCTTTCCCCAGCCTCTCTCTTTCATACCCGTTTTGTTGAGTATTCATGTCTCCCTATTCCTGCTTGCCTGCAGAGGCGTTTCCCCTCCCCTAAGCATTCTGAGTAACGATTTCTCCTCTTGCTGCACGTATGTCCAAATATAAATCACCCTCCCGGCGGTCCAATTGCTGGCAAATCTCCTCGCTCTCTCCTAGACAGATTCCCCAGTTTTTCCTTCTTTCTTGTTCGATCTTCGTTACCGGTTCTTCTTTTTTTTTTCCCCCTCTCGCTGAGCCCTTCGCCAAATCAATTTGTTCCTAACTTGTCAAGGAAAGAACCCATACGCTTCCCTTTCTCCATTTCCTCCCCTTCCCTCTCCGGCAACACACCCTTCTCTTTTGCTGTCTGCACTTCTCCAATTCCCCCAGATCCCTCCTTCCCAAGATTTCCCCCCAGGTCTGGGGGGATTAGGGTCATTTTAAGCATGAAACTGGCCCCCCCCCCCCCCCTAGTCTACGCGCGATGAAAACGACCCCAGGCTACCTCCGTTCCGGCCATCTTCCTTCCTTTTTTGATTTGCTAAGAAGGATCCTTTTTTACCCCCCCTGTCCTCCTCCTCCCGCGATTTTCTTGGAGAATTAACCAGACTAAAGCGTCCCTCTCCTGCTCTTAGATCGGAATAAAACAACCTCCATCTTTCTTTTTTGACGGTTTGAAAATTTTCTCCCCTCTTGAGGTTAGACCGGCGCCCCCCTTTACCTCGCCCTGTACGTCTTCTCTGTATCATCCTCAGACGCAGGTCAAATCGCCTCTACTGTCAATTATTTAACTCTTATTCCCTGCTCCCTTTTCGGAAATAATGGAGCTGTGTCTAGAGGAAGACTGTTTTCTTTTTTCCCCCCTGATGATATTGCCAGGTCGCCGGAGGACCCGCCTCCAATCCTTTTCCTTTGCAATGTTACATCTTTTATCTCCTAGAGTAACCGTTCGCTCTTGGCTTCTGTAGGAAGACCGATCCCTGCTTGCGGTGAAGAGAATCTTGTCCTTTTTTTTTCATTTCACGTCCTTTCCTTTCAGAGTTTTGGAACCCCCTCCCCCCTGACAGAACCTGAACTCTACTGAACTTTTTCCCAAGTTTTTTGAGATTTAATCTGTGGTTTACTCTAACCGTTTCTCGTTATTGTTGGAGCTCTTAGTGTATTGTCTGCGGTCCTTTATGATTCGTAGATCGTGTCTCTGGGAATCGCTTCTTCCTCAAAATGGTTTTCTCACCAATTGGCCCTCCTCCCCTGTTTGAGGTGCACTTTCGTAGATCGTGACTTTTCCTCTCCCCAAGGCCATCAAAGATCCTCGAAGAGATAGGCTTAATTTCCCCTCTGATGGTACCCGAACCTGTTTTGACCCTTCGGAAGCGCTTTCTTTCCTTCTTTCAGCAACGTGCCTCGCGGTGACGATGACCTTCATTCCTCTAGATCTCTAAACCATTGAAGTTTTTTTTTTTCTGGGTTGCACGGAGGAATGGGTCCCCCCCCATAGACTTTTTTTGAGAATTGGATGGCGTGCTTAGATTGCAGGCAAGTCCCCCCTTTTTCCGCGTCCCCCCAGGCTTTTCCCTTCGTAATGCTTCTTAATTTTCTCATTGATTGATAGACGGAAGAACGAACGAACTCCTAGGGCTGAAGAGGACTTTTGCAGAGATTATGGTAGTCTCTTCTTTTTTCCTTCTCCCCCCCCGTGCTGGACTTCCAGCTAATACAATTCGGCCTTGCCCCCGAACGTGAATATTCCTTCCTTCCCCCTGCAGAAGGAGTCCCGTTTCTTGCCGACCCTTCTTTGTGAAATCTCGTTCCGTTGAGTTTGCTGTTGTCTGTACTAAATCACGCTTCCTTCCCTCAAACCACAGGATGACCCACATATCTACTCCCCCTTGACCCCATATCTAGCACGTCTTTCCTTTAGGCCTCAGAGATCTACTGTTCAAAGTTCTTAATTTTTCTCCCCCCGATCGTGGAATGCAGTTTTAGTCCAATTTTTTTCGCACTTCATCGTGGCCCTGCCTCTCCTCTTGTGGGATCACCCTTTCTCCCCCGAGTTTTTTGTTACAGCGGGTAAAGCCCTATTTGGGTGGGCCACTTCTCTCTATTAAGTTCGAGAGGTCTTTTTTGGATCCTCTATTTCCCTTTTTTTTTTTGAGCTGAGAGATAGGCCGCCTTCTTCTTTTGAGGTCAATAGTTTTGTTACGTTCCAGGCCACCTACCCGGATATGTCGGACACCAAGCTAGGCCCCCCCCTTTAGGGCTCAAGACCTTTGTAATTTCCCCTGCAAAATTTCGAGCGCTGTTTCCACTATTCCCGTCGACGTTTTCTTGTCTGAGTAGTCTCCTTCCGATGGACTAGCTCCCTTTTCCTAAATGCCTTCGTCCTACTGCTTTATTTCCGCGTGTGACTGTCCAGCTATTTAGTCTGTTTTCGCCTTCCCTATTTTCCCCCTGTCGACATCAGACCTACCCCAAACGTAGGGCGTGCACTTAAGTTCAGCGGCACTGGCAAGTGCCTTTTCCCCTTAGTACTGATGGGGCATAGGAATATTTTCGCACGCGACTCTTGCGGATTGTATTTCCTAAGGCCCTAAACTTTCTGATTGCCGTCGTCCCTCCGCCGCGACGACAGTTCATCGTAGCGCTGGCGCAGATCTTTTAGTCTAGTTAGTTGCTCGAAGAATAACAGGCCACTTCCCTTTCTGACGTGCTCGCTTTTTTTCCAAGCCGTCAACTTTCCCCTTTTTTTTCGCCGACCTGGACTGCCTTCACTCCTGAATCCTCTCCATTCCTCCCCCTCCCGTAGTCGTTTTTGGGCCCCCGCCCTGACCCACCAAAACGGTCACAAACCACCCGCACCTTCAATCAGGGTCTCTACCGATCTGATTCCTTTCATCGTTTTGACCCACTTTCATGTCACCGTGATGAGAGTTATTTGGGACAAGAGTGTTTCCCCCTCCAAGCCTTCCTACACATTTTCCTGACCCAAGTTCTTTTCCCCCAATCAAATAACGCGGCCCGCTTTGCCCTTCCCCCCCCTATGCATGAAGTGGGCCCCGATTTTTATTAGCCAATCTTCCCCTCTTCTGAAATTCCGTTTGAAAAAGAGTTGGATGCCTTTGTGTCCTTCCCCTCCCTTACCCCCAGTCATACGATGTCGGCTTTTTTTCAGAGGCACCGTCCTCGTCATCGTTACCTTAGCCCCATTTCAGATCCCGCTAGGGAAGACAAAATCGATTCCGTTTTTGTTGTTTTAGGCCCAAACATTCTTCCTCTTACCCCCAAGACTGTCCCGCACCAACGGTCCGTTGTTTCGTTCGGCAATTTTCTTCGTCACCCACCTCGCCGTCTCAGTGCCCCGTTCAAACCTTCACCACGGGGCCCGAAGGACGCGGCCTTGCCCTCTGCATCCGTTGGCATAATTGCACTCTTCCCCTTTCCCGAAGAGACCAGTGAGATGACTCTGGTCCGAAATTTTGTCGGGTTCCGCCGGCGTCTTTTTTCCCCTTGAAGCGGTCTTTCCCTCAACAAAGCATTGGCATCGCGAACAAGTTTTTCGCCCCCAAAGCGAAGGGATCAAGAAGGATTTGTTTTGCCCTTCAATGCTCTTGTTGTCCGTCTTTTCTCTTTCGCGGTTACTATGATTTCTTCAGATGACTGGCTCAATTTTGACAAGGTCTCGTTCTTAACCGTTCACCCACGCGTCTCTGACGTATTCTTTGGGTTGGTAGAGAGTTTTCCAGACGCCGCCCTGCCTCGAGCATGTTGGGTCAACTCCCCATTGCCATTCTCCCCTCTCCGTTCCCTTTCTTTTCCTCTTTCTTCCCGGCCCCCTCCCCTTTTCTCCTTCAAAACTTTTACATCATGGGAACGCGTTCTCAGCAAAGGTTCCCTTGGCAAGCAGCTAGCTTGACGGACGTTGGTCATTGATGAATTCGCCCCGTTTTTTCCCCCCTAATTCCCCCCACACCCCCAGGGTTTTCCTCCAGGTAATATATGGACGCTCGCTCGGATCGGCCCCTCTATGATTTAATCTCGGCGACAGAGGCGTCTCTTTTTGTTCTCCCCGGAAGGTGTTCAACCCTTATTGGAAAAATCTTCGTCCCTTCTTTCTTTTCCCTGGTGGTCAAACCAAATCGAAACTTTAGGCTCCTGGCCGTGTGAGTCCCAAAAAATAATCATTGAGCCTTGGCTCCCTCTCTCGCGAGCCCCCTTTTCTCAGTAGAAGGAGAAACTACCCTCTTTCTTATGTTTACCTCCTCTTGATTTTTGGATATACACCATGTCACGTCTCATATTACCGGTCAGCCCTCCTTGATCTTCTTTTCACGGGGATTCGCGAGGCTATTTACGTAAAAAAACCCAATGTGGTGTTGGGACATGCGGATAACTATCTTTCTTTTCCTCCCATCCTCGTTTGGATATATACTTTCTCCTCTCGCCATTGATCATTGGTGGGTTTGCCCGAACGAAGCTCCGTTCCCTTCCCCTACCCGTTCTTCCTTTACGACTCCCAGCTGCTTGAAGGTGATGCGCCCTTTTCCCCCCTTTTTTCTATACAAGCCATAGTGAGGTCGAAAACACCACTCTTGTCCCACTTTGTCTTTAAACCTTCTCTTGCTATAGCTCGAAGGGAGATACCCCCTCAATCTTATTTGTCGATCCCTCTCTCATTCCCTCCCCAAAAATTGTCGATTTTTATCTGTACGTTCCCCTCCTATGCGGAAGGTAATGACATTGAACCCTATCAGCCCCCCCCCAACTCGCCCACCCCCCCCCTATTTCTATGTGCGTTTTTCTCTGCGAACTTCATCTCAAAAATTCCTCGTCTACTCCTTTCCCTAAAACTAGTTCATGTTTAAACTATTTCTTTTGTGGGTTCCTTTTTTTTTAACTCCCTGTTTTTCCCCCCCCTCAGTTCCGCTTTTTGTAACCCTTTTTCACAGTTGCTCCTCAACCTTCCTTCCC
>Ga0179593_1599846_pt1 | contig 13130 bp, 14 predicted proteins | sample CZODoug2_1_08_16_FD_185931 | JGI IMG/M metagenome (GOLD analysis project Ga0179593, IMG submission 185931) | Vadose zone soil fungal communities from Angelo Coast Range Reserve, California, USA - CZODoug2_1_08_16fungal (PacBio error correction) | ecosystem: Environmental > Terrestrial > Soil >... | reverse complement strand
CCACCGACTCCAGGCGACCTCCCCCCCCCCCCCTAACAAAGTACCACGGGCGACTGCGCTATAGTGTCGCTTTTTCCCTGCTTTCTTTCACACCTTCCTCAAGTTTCGCCGCCGCCGTTTTTTTTCCGTTAACTACTGATCGCCCCATGCGTTACGTTTTCCCCCCTTCCGTCGCATATAAGCCTCCCCTGCGCTTGCCAATTGAATTTTTCTTTTCCTTCTTCATGGGTTTTTTTTTGTCGCCATTGATATTGGCCCAGTGTTTCCAGCCCGCCGACCTCTGATTCCGCCCTACCTCCAACAACTTTCCCCAGCAGAATACTCCCTTTTTCCCTGCGGCCTTCTTCTTTTTTTTTTTTTTACAGTGATCGATAGCCTTATGCGCCCCTCCCTCTGCTCTTTAATGCGGCCGCGGGAATTCGCGACTTTTCCCAACCTCTTCTCCCGCCACGGGAAAAGATTCTCTCGGTTCGATCAGACGTTCTCATCCCCAAGCCGAAAGAAGCCAAAGTTTTTGCAATGAAATTTCACTTCCACCCACCACTTTTTTCCCCCCGGCGATATCCTCTTCTGCGCGATGTGCGCGCTTCCCCTCCCTTTCCCTCTATATGTTCAAAAGTGATGGACTCCTTCTTTACAAACCTCGGCAGACGGCAGTCCTCCAAATAGTTTGGGCTTCAGCTCTCCCTTGGTTTTCAGATGAGGCAAGAAAATCCCTCTCACTCATGGGGGTCCGCACCTGACGGTCCCCTCCGAACTGCAATGCATGTTCCTAGCTGGTACGTTTTTATCCATCCTCTGCTTTTCCCTCCTCTATTGCCAGGCTCCCTGAAAACGTCATACCCATTCTCCTCATCGACAAAGCAAATGGAGGGTTGCCAGTTTTCCCTTGCCCTCTTGTGACGTATCCTTCGCCTGTGCGGCCCGTCCGTTTTCAGTTGCGGTTGATCACCAAACTAGTCCCCCACGCAAAGCAATTTCTTTCTTAGCCCCTCTGCGACCCCCCATTCGTTCTTTTTTTCCCCGTCTATGCCGGACACCTCTTTTTCCCCTTATCACGAACGAGTTTGTTCAGGATTCTTTTAGCGAGGTTACCCTCGGGCTTTCACCTTTCTTCGTCCCACTCCCGTAAACGGCCATCAACACACGCGATGCCCTTCTGGCGCTTCGCCGAGTACTACTAGTGCGCTTTTCTTCTGACCCCATTTCCTTTCCCCTCTAAGAAGTTCCGACGCCGTGATGGTGTAGCACTTTTCACAGTCGAACCCTTTTTCCTCGGTCGGTCCCCCTTTACCCCCGTGATTTTTGCGTCCACCCTCGTAGGTTTCCCTTCCAAGGTCCCCCGAAAATAACACTTAGAAGGTAGATGAGAACATACCAGTCCCTTTTCTACCTTCACCCCTCTTTGTTTTTTGTCCTTTTTCTTTTGATTTTTTGTGTGAAGAGTCTCAAGTTTCTATGAACGTACCTTCTTTTTTCTTCTCTGCCTTGGACGTTTGGTTCCACGATCGTGCTGTCAAGCCCCCTTGTGCTCCTATGTTTTTTTTTTTAAGCGAAGTTCGTTCCTATCGCCGCGGATCTCTCACTTCGGAATCTTCTTATATTATGCCTAAGTTTCGTCTCCAGAACCGGCCGGCCCTTCCCCCCCTCCTTCTCCTTCCGAAAAAGCCCCCCTGGTGTTCTTCTCTTTTCTGTGATGTACATTGCATGTAATGTGCTAGAAGGCAGGCCTGCCGCTTTCCAGTTTTTTTAATCCTCCCCAGGCGCGCGATTCCCCCCCAACTCGGACTTTTGAATAAGTGAAAGGTCAGTTTTTCCCCGAAAGTCATTCCCCTTTTTTTCTGTCGAGACTGGCACCCCTCCCAGTTGAGAGCTTAACCGCATAAAAAAGTTTGCATCAAAACTCCCCCCAGGTTGCCTCCCCCTGCGATCCGGATCTACCCTCCGCTCTAACCCCTTTCCCAGACCTGAATAGTTTTTGTTTTTTTCCATGTTTTATTCCCCCTTTCTGATTGCCGAAATACCCCGAAGCCCCCGAGTAAGTAACGCGCTAAATGCTGCTTTTACCCTTACAACTTTCCCCCTCCACCATTTTACCTTTTTGCTCGACCGTGTATACGCCGTAGCCCATCAGCGGAGCGACTGAATAGTTCATGATCAATGATCTTTTCTCTTTAAATTCCTCCGTTTGGATCTCTCCCCCTTTCGCAGTTCCGTCGAAGCTAGTTGACAGAATCCAGCGTTCTATTTTGTTGATGGTACAATGTCTTAAACCGATTTTTGATTTTTTTCCCGAAGCCCTCTTTCCTTTTTTTCCCCCCCTAGCATTCTCCAAATCCCCCTCTCTGAACTGGTGGTTGTGCCGAAATCCCTCCCCCACCGATGGCTCGCGTAGGGCGTTTCTGTATTTTCTTTTTGAGGGCTCCTATGCAAGAGGCTGTAAGGCCAATTTTTTTTCCCCTTTTCCCTTTGTCGGCCATAGTCCATTTCCGCCGAAAGGCATTCCCTCCTTTAGGGTCAAACTTCCCTAGACTCCCTTTGCAGAAAGAATTCCCCACTTCTCCTTTTACGCGAAGTCCTTTTCCCCTCTCCTCATAGCCGAATTGTCATTTTCCCTTTATATGGCCGGTCTGTGCAGAGATTTTGGAGCTGTGCCTCCGATTGTAGCCGAAGTGCATGAATTTTCATTACTGCCTGGATGGTTACCGCTTTCCCCCTAACTCTCAATGGCGCCCCCCTTATTCCCCTTATGAGAGTGCCATCCGTTTCCGCCAGCTTCAAATATGCAAATCCACCCCCTCTTTGAAGAGTACCTCGCCCTTTTCCTTCACGTGATCCCCCCCTTTTGTCCCATGGATTCGTAGTACGTCGTTCCTGAGCCGATGACAGTAATTAGCCGCCCGACGGGAACCAATATATCATCTCTCCTACCCTTGACCCGTCTTTTTTTCCGCCCTGGTTTGAACCTCTGACAGTCCGATGATTTTTCCCCCCTTCCAGATACCGGCGCCAGTTCTGGACCCTCTTGTGGTGCCTTCTCCCCGCGGATTCTTCTCCTTCTATTTTCGAATCCTGCGAAATGTGTTCTTCTTCTATGATTGACCATACGGCGACCCCCCCAGGAAACGCGCTCTTTGCTTTAGTATAGTGTTCCTATCTCCAGATTCCCTTTTCTTCTTTTATTAGCCCGGGTTGGGCTTCCCCCCTTTTCTAGTTTGCAAGCGCGCAAACGCACAGAAAGATTCTCTGGTCACGTGATTGCGGAGATGTTGCCAAGTCTTGTGAGTCCCCTTTCACGGCCTTTGTATTCCCCCTTTGTCTTCCTCAGTTCTTATGCTTTCCTGCGTGTCCTTTTTGCGTTAAACAACGGCCTCGGATCTATCGCAGGATATGGCCGATACCCAATTTTCCTTATATCCTGTTCCGGCGATGGCGCTCTTCTTTTTTTTTTTGGTAGCGGTTATGCAAGCGAACCCTTGAAAGACGCCTGCGTGATGGGTGTCCCTTTTTCCTCCTTATGTCCCGGGCCTGGCGTTAGATCTATTACCCCCTTCTTCCATCTTAAGGTCCGACCCTTTTCCCTGTCCCCCCCTTTCACAACAGGAGCTTACTTTTTTACTTCGAAACATTGCCGGCGCCCGAGTGCTCTTTTCGCCGACTTGCATGCGCTCAAACCCTGCACTGACCTCAGCCACTTTTTTTTACACCCCCTTATTTTTTGCTGCTTCCCTTTTCTGTTTGTTTATCCGGGAAGCGGATTGGGTTACGTTCACCCCCTTTGGCGAGGTCTGATGAAGAGGCTAAACTTTACGTTAAGTAAGGGCAGACCCTACTTCCTCCCCGGTCTGTTATTTTATAGAAGATTATTCTCCGATAATGCACAGGAACATGCGTAGTTAATGCCCCCTGACATTCAAAGCGTTGCCCTCCACATCTTCCCGAAAACGATGGTCCTATTTTAGAGTTTTTTTTCCCCCCCCAATTTTTCTCCTGAACCACTGATGTTTTTTTTTTTAATCTTTCCCTTTTGAGTCGACTGACGCCGGACGACACATCCCCTCCTTTTCTCACCCAGTCCCCCCGCCAAGAGTAAGCAAAACCGGTTATCTTTCATCCTTCTACCTTCCCTTCTCGCTTGTACAATTCCTTCGCAGTGCTCATCAATACGCTATTCCGCCTCCTCTTTCCCTTAGAACATGACTTGAACTACATTCTCATTTGCATTTCTTGAGCGCAGTAGTTATGCACCGCTCTTTTCCAGAAGACCTCCATTGCCAGATTCCCCCTTCATCTATAACCCCCGCCTTAGCAAACTTTCTTCCCCCCTTTGTTTCGCGCGTTGTTTAAAAACCCGAAACATCACGGCTACCTTATTTGGACTCACCCCCCCATGGATGTCCCTGATTCTTTTTTTCCTAACAATAGTCCTTTCGCCGCCACTAGCGTCCCCCGATGGTCAGATGCTGGGTGATGCCTCTCCGCCAACTATAGAGGAAGCAATTTCTCATACTCCTGGACAGGTCGGCGCATAACCCTCACCTTTACCTAGCTAAAAATGGACGGGTCCCCTCTCCTTCCCCCAGATCACTCACTACGAATTCTTCCACACTCAGTATCGACCCCTGAAACTCTTCTGGAGACCCCTGGTCTCTTCCTTCCTCAACAATCCCCCCCTATCTCTCGGGCAGACCCTTTTCGGCTTGAACCAGCCCCATCTATTCGTGTTCCAAAGACTACCATGGATCCCCCGCGAACCCATTCGACCCCTGGCTCCCTCCCCTTTGTAGTGTAGACACGATCGACCGCAACTTCTCACCTTTACCTCGTCTAGAAGCCCCTTCTGACCTTAAAGAATCAGAACATGAGATCTCTTGACGCACCCCAGTCCCCCCCTTCTCGCACCGTGCCTGGTCTTGTCCCCTTGGCAAGCAATGCGCACTTCGAATTTATTTCCAAGCGAAAATAGGAGTTTTTTTTTTCGCTCTATTTAAGCCCCCCATTCTTTCGATCCCGCGTTCTTAACTTAAAGCCGGAAACCCCCATTTTATTTTTGGCCCCCCCCCCTCCACCCAAAATCTCCCGCCCCCCCCCCCGACTACGACATTTTCAGTGCTTTCCCTGATGACGGAAGCATCTAGATCCCCCCTTATTCTTGACCCTCCCTTCCTAACTTGAGCAAAGACCGGCCGTCCTTGCGCTGGTAAAGCCGTGAAGAAGAGTACCAGGTCATAACCTTAAAAGTGTTTTTTCCCTCTCTCGATTAAAGCGCTTACCCTCGGCCCCGTTTCTGTAAGTCACCCCCAGACCCCGACAGTCACACAAAGAAGCATTTTTAGTTTCGGATTTTTCCCACCCCCCCCCCCCCCTTTTTCTAAGGCTACATGAGGGCTAGATTTGAGACATGAATGCCTTTGGTGCCTTCCTACCACAGACAAGACACGCCCCTCTCTTCAAAACATACTAAAACTCAACCTTCTATATGTACAACCCTTTTTCTAGGACAGCCCCGTCCTGGGATCGTATTACCCCCCTTTTTCCGGAAGGCAAAATATACCAAATTACCTATTTGGGGCGCTAAGTTTCCCCCTCCAAATTTCGAAATCCCCTACTCAGCAAATGCCGATGCGTGTACACGAAGAACCGTTTCAAATCCTATACAATTCCATCCATGGATAGGAAGCTTCTCCGGAACAGTACCCAAGAGATCATAAACTGAGAAGACCTTTCAACTTGAAATTGTCGACTTTGACGATTTCAGACTGTCCATTGGTAGCATCCGGCGCACCCTGAGGATTCCCGCTTAGAGCTAGGTGCGAGGGCGACTCCCAACCCCCCACATGCGGGTCCGCAGACAATCACCGTTAAGCTTTTGGTTTTTTCTTCCCCGCGCGCCCCCCTGTCCAGACTTTCCCGCGACTCCTTCCCCTGCACCAGTGCCGTCGCGTGTTTTTGGGTTAGCAGGCAGCACCCTCGACGATTTCCAAGTTTTCCAACAAGCCCCCCCCCCCCCACCGAGGATTAGATGATTCGAGGAGGTCCACGCAATGCTCCCTGGGGTTCTTTGAAGGCCCATGTTAATTTAACTTCTCGCAGATTCCAGCCTTGTGATCAGAATGTTCGCTTCAATTCGAACGATTTTCCCTCCCTTTCCTTTTCCGCCCACGCGGGAGATGTCGATCATCTTAGAGTCGTTTCGACGTAACCTGCCCCCCCACCACATACGACGATTCAGTAGACTTGAGACCATTCCCCCCCCCCTTCTTCTCTCTTGACTTCTCAGTAAATTTGTTATCATAGGCTCGTTTTGTGATGCTCTCCCCCTTCCCCATGAAGTCGTAAATGAATTTTCATTTCATATTTGAATCCGTAACTTTTTTGTACAGCAATACATCATGCGCTCTCCCTCTTTGCTGACTATCGTCCCTCCTGACCGCGAAACTTTTTCGTGCCTCTAGAAAGGGACCCACGCCCGCCCCTGTGCATCTATTATATTGATAGCCCTTCCTCTTTTTTTTTTCGCAGCCAAGAAACCGCGCCGAGATCTTTAAACATCCCGCCCTGGTAGTGATGTCTATTTACTTTTATTGACTGAGTCGCGCAAAGTCATTCATCTCCCACCAGAAGCGCACAACCCATTTCCCAACTTTCGAATAAAGTAAACTGTAGGTGTCCCAGCCGGATTTCCCAATCGGCAGTGTTTTCTCCCCCTAAATGGATAACCTGACAGGTAAGTTTGAGATGGCCCCTCCCCCAGACCCGTTCTTTTAACTCTCCACCATGCACCTTTTCAGGCGATTCCTATCACCACCCTTCCTTGATTCCTTCCGCCTAACCCTCAAGTCTTGGAAGTTGCCTGCGTTTCATTGATGACGTATGCGCCAATTGCCCCCATAAGACGCTGCTTCCGCCTGCTTCCCGTCAGGAATCCCAGCCAAACCCTCAGCCGCCATAACCTTCCATTTTCTGCAAGTGCGCCGCGCGGGTCTTCCAAGATTGAATCATTGGCGCCTATTTATTCTTGCCTGACTTCGGTAGGCCCGCTGCACAAATGTACCGTCGCAGCTCGCTGTTGCCCCTTTTTATTTCTCGAGTGATGCTCATTTTGACCAGACGTTTGGGCTTTTCGTCAGCCTTTTCGACCTCACAGAAAGCATGTATCCTTGTGTTGTGTAGCCCATTTCCCCCCTCCCTTAGGGATTGGGCGAGTGAGCGTTGTCGAATTTACTAGATCTAAAGATAATCTCCTTTCCCTTTTTTTTTTTCTCCTTTTCGCGCGCGGATGTCGTCCTCGTTTTTCAATTCAGCCTTCCCCCTGTCTTTGCCACTGTCATGCCTTTCCAACGCCTCAGGGGCGGAGCTCTTATCGCTTTTTTCCGACATGTCCTCGTAGTCGTATGACCGTGACCGTCTTGGATGCGGCTTGTAGCGCCCCCGTGATTTTGAAGATCCGGCTGCGCTTCCCGCTTTCTCCATACTTTGCCCACAATTTGTACACTCCCAGCAATGCGAGCTTGCCCATAAGCGCCATGCTTTCAACTGCCTTAGCCCCCCGTATGCGCGTTAGACTCCCCGTTTGACGCTTAACGTTTTCACCCCGGAATGTTGCGATTCTGGGAGGAAGGACGTCGCGATTTGAAGTCCTAGTCGACGTTTTCTCCTTATACTATATCCCCTTCGCCTGACGTCCTTGTTAAGATTTTTGGCTCTCGACATGGCAGTTACTTGTAACCCCTCTCAGATTTGGCGGTTCCGTTCTGACACTTTTTTTCTTCAGATACCGGCGCTTTCGGTCCCCCTCTAATTCCTTCTGGTTGATACGCTGCTTTTTTTTTTTTTTTTCCTCTCACATACTTTTTCGGGAACATGCTTTTGGAAGAGAATGATCCCCCTCCCCCAGGCCCGTCCCCCCCAATTCCCAAGAGCTTTCGGCCATGGGGGGTCTTATTTCGGGAGTGCCCTTCCGCCTTCGATTTGAAGCCCCTATTTGGAAAGTTTTTTTTGCTTCCGTTCAGGAAAGCGCACGACTTCTTTTTCCCCCTTCTTTTCTGTGACCATGCGGAAGTAGTTCCTGAAATCCTTAGTTAGTGCAGCGGACGGAATGATAACCTCCGTGTCTTGAAGTTTGTTTCCCTGTGCGCTGCACACGACCGGTCTAGACTTATCCAGCGGCAAGGAACATATCTTTTCCTCTCTTTGCGACCTGCCAGGTCGCGCCGTCGGATTGAAAGACCGAGGCCGAAATCGCCTGCATTCCTGGTCAAAAATTGTACTAAGCATTGCACGGAGTTCTCTTGAAGTCAGTTACCTTCTGTATTTATGACACTTATGAAATATTGTTTCATACCCCCCCCATTAGAAAGCATCAGCTCCCCCCTTTCCTACCGTGGATGAGCTTCTTCTTTTTTCGTGGCGGTTGGGCGGGGGTGTGGGTGGGCGGGCGGAGGATTTGGAGGGGGGGGGTTGAGGGTGGTGTGGTTGGTTTGGTTTGGGGGGTTGGGTTTGGGTATTTTTTTTTTACCTTAGTTTCTGGCCGCCGATGCGCTCCAAGGTCCACTCACATGTAGCATAAATGGTGAGTCTACGGGGACCCATCGGACATCGGTTTTTTGATGATTTTCCGTTACACCACAAGGTGATTTGTTCATCCTTTCCCTAACATTTTAATGGTAATTTTCGTTCCTTCTCTTTTCCTCTAATCAGTTTGTTTTTTTTCTCTCCCTTCAAGACCCACTGAACCCAAAACCACCCCCCCCCCCCCCCCCCACACACAACACCCCCCCCCCCCCCCCCCCCCCCCCCCCCCCCCCCCCCCCCCACACCCCCCCCCCCCCCCCCCCCCCCCCACCCCCCCCCCCCCCCCCCCCCCCCCCCCCCCCCCCCCCCCCCCCCCCCACATTCCCCTACACGATAAACTGTGTGTGACTTCACCCATCCCAACCCGAATGTCGATGGAATACGACTCCAGCCCCCCCCCCAACCCCACACCCCTCCCAAGTCTTTCCCTTTTCATAGGTCCGGTTGTAGACGACTGCGCTTTGCAACAGGAAAAATGAACGACAAAGTTCCCTGCAAACAGGTAAGTACTTCCCCCTTTACCACACCCCATTTCTGGGTTTCTTTCCATGTCACAACCCTTATTGTCCCCCAGATGACTTCCCTGCGCTCCTGCTTTGCCATAAGTACGGGTAATACCCATTTACCGCCATCCTCCAAGGCAGACAAGACGTATCCAAGAAAAACACTACCCTGGTCTATACTTGCGAATTTAACTCCCACCGGGCCCGCCGACCGCAGTGAACGATATCTATTTCATTCCGTATCAGCAATCCGCGCACTTCTCGCTTTTTTCGCTCTTTTTAACACGCACCACGCCTCCTTCTACGACCCGTAGAAATATAGCAGATAATTCCCCCAGTTCCTCGCACTACTCTGCTTGTCGTTTTTCCCCCCTTTTCTCGTGGCACCCGCTGGAAAGATGCTTTGACGCTCCTGGATGAGACCTGCCCCCCCCCTGCCATCTTTTACTACTCCCCCGCCAATCCTGATAAAACTCCCTTTGCACGTCCGTGTGTGGTCGCCATTTTAATCTATTACTCTTCCCACCAACATAGCCAGGATAAGACAGGATGGCACGAGGAGAACCAGACCCCTCCCCCTTTACAACCAAAGTACCCTTTTCGATTTTTCCCCCCTGCTTTGGAGCCGGGTACCACACGCTTCTCGAGGAGTCCAAGACTCCAGGCGATAAACTCTTCACACTTTGCACCACGGGCGAATGCGGATGGCTATAGTGTGGTTGTTCGACGTACGTCTCACTCCGCGTCGCGAGCTACCACGTCTTACAGTAGTTTTTGGCAGGCCCGGGCGGTATAATCAGCCCTTTCGGGCCAATGAGCAGTTTTTGTCACCGAGAAATGCGTTCCGCCTCCAACCAAGAGTACCCGAGTTCCTCCCTGCGGCGCCCCCTCTCACACCAACTTCGATACCTCCGTTTCCAATTGATAAATCCCCTACGATTTCAGGCTGCCCGTCTTCGTCCCCGCCTGAATTGTCCATCGAGAATTTAAATGGAGCCCAATCCGTTCCCTTCTTCCTTTGTCCCGCCTCACGAGTTCAAGGGAATATCCTGCATCCTATGCCGTCCCTCGAAAACTTTGACTGCCTCAGTACAGTCCTTGAAGTCTTCTATCCACCCACGAAGGCCTCAACAAGTTCCTTTTACATTGACCCCCCCCACCAACATGGAAGATTGCTCTTTTCGCATTCCGTCCTCTCTGTTTTGAGGTTGGTTGACACCTCCTATATGTTGCAAACATGATGCCAACACAAGTTTTTTTCTTTGTACAGATTCACTTTAATCGCCTTCCATCCCTGGAATTCGCGTCACCGGAGACAGGAAGGCATGTCAAATATCCCCATTCTTTTTTCAATATTCATAGGTGTTCCCGCCGCGCCTGGCCTACCTCTCGATCAACCAATGATGAAGGAAGTAGGAAAAAGACGTTACGTTGTTCTGCTCCCCCCCCCAAGTCAGCGCGCAGAACCCCTTTATGTCCAAAGAATAAAAGCTCTTTTAACATCCAAATACTATGATGAGTTGTTCCTCGAAATTTCTCTTGGAATTTTACTATCGCACTTTCTCGGCGTCAAAGGGTGCAGCCAGGAACGCTTGATTCCCCATTTTTTATCCGGCCAACCCCCACATTCCCCAGCGCATGTCTGACCAGCGCAGCAACCTTGTTAACTACTTCTGGTACTTCCTTCACTTTATACGCGAGGATTCCTCGGCGAGATCTTTTCCAAGCAAGGACCGTCAAAACCAATGCTCCCTTTCCACTACAATCAAGACAGAATCTTAGTGATTTAGGCGAGGCCGATGCCCGGCCCTTGAGTCCCTTCCCCCAAAGAGATAAATTTGCTGATTCTTAAGCTAATGTTGATGCGGGAAGATGTCCCCCCCGGTTATTTTTTTACGACATACACTTTTTCGTGTGGCCGGAGTGGAGCCCACAGAGGGCAGCAAAGCGTACGGGAGGCTTAAAAGAGCCAAGACCCCCCCTACGACGGTGCAGGCAGAAAGGAGACTCAATCGGTCATCGGCCGCCGCGGGGGGGGGGTGGGGCGATGATTTTTTCGGGGCGAAGGCTTCACATACCCTCTTCTCTTCTTTTACACACCCCCACCCCCGACAACCACCCCACCACCCCCCCGCACCCCCCCCACCAACCCCCCCCCCCCCCCCCCCCCCCCCCCCCCCCCCCCACCACCCCCCCCCCCACCCCCCCACCCCCCCACTATTGTGGTTTATTTCTTCTGACTCCTTTTCGAACACGACGACGCACAGTCTTTTGCAGCGACCATACATCGTGCTTTCTGAATCCCTTAGGACATTTCGTTTTTTCTCTGCCGTTTTAGTTCCACCCCTTAACCTTCAATTCCTTTTCAAGCGAAAGATTTCCCCGAGACCAGGAGGACCGATGAAGTAATTTTAAGCCCCTAGTCCTCAGGGTGTCATGGCCCTTATAGGTGACATCTTCCTTCCTCATTGGGTCTGATCGCTGTACTGGCACTCGCTGCACGGCGCGCGACGCAGACACAGACCCACTTTTAAGTCCGGAGGTATTCTCCAGAAGTCGGTCAATCGGGTCCTTTGTTCTGAGCTATTACCGACCTTGAAGCGTTTTTGCGTGTGAGCGCTACACCATTGCTTTTTTTTTCCATGCGCCACCACTTAGCCACAATTTGACTCCCCCTCGATCTCTACCCCACCGCTTTCTTTTCCCCCTTTACAAGTCCTTCCCTTGATTCGGTCTAGCCGCGTTCCATGACATCACATGGATGACGTTATCCCTCCTACCTTAGTGGTCTTCCCGCAAAGCGTTTCTCTTACCCCGCTACCCTCGCGATTCCATTGCTTTTTACATTGCAATTTTCGACGTAGCCTTTGACCCACTTCTTTTGATAGACAAGGCCATATTTAATTTCTTTTTTTCATCTTACCGAGCCGACCCAGTTTGCAGAAGTTTTTCCCCGTGTTCGAGGATGTATGATACCAGATCCTTCCACAGGCTCCCCCCCCCCCTCCTGAGTTTCCCCCCCTTTTTTTCATCGTCGTTGAATTTTTTTCAAAAATCCATGCACCACTTTCCCAAGCCAATCCATGTCCGACATTTTGTTTTTTCCTCACTTTCAAGCCAACCCCCGACCACTTTAGCTCCCCTGGCGTAGGATTTAGGACTCCTCATTCTGAACCCATACTTCGTGTACGTCCATCCCTTTCGCCTTGCTGAGTGGCATTCCCTTCACCTCCGGCGCTGATTTTTTTTTCACGCCTGTATTTGCACTTCCACCCTAGTTTTGACCACACATCAATTGCCTTTTTCAGTCTGCGATCCGCCGAAATGTAGAATTTTTTTTGCTTTTTGAGTGAGCGCCGGGTATTTTTTTTTATATGCCAGAGGTAAGTGTTCTGGATTTCTGATTTTTCCTCCAATCTTTGCAATGGTCGACTTCTACCCCCCTTTTTTCCGTAGCCCTACCGCGCCCCCTTTTCCCCTCCCTTTCCCATGGAAGCGTGACATTTTACTCAGAAGACCCCCCCCCACGGTTAATTAACGCATTTACCCATGGTCGATTACGTCTGTCCCGTCCGCTCGTGCGGACTTTTCCTTTCAATTTTTGTAGATAGCTTTTGACGTCCTGACGACCCCCCCTAATACTAACTCATCCCTGAGTTTACAATTTGTTTTTCCATCATCGCCTTTTTCTTTAGGAACTCGCCCGCCGCTATTGCTGCTCAATCCCCCGGGCCGCTCTTACGCCCGATAGCCTGCACTTTGTATGATTAAATCTCGTTTTTTTTTCGCCACCCTTCTTTCTTTTTTCCCCCCTGAACAAAATGTTCATTGACGAATGCCCGCTGCCCCTTCCCCACTTGCACCCCCCTCCCCCAAATAACTACAAGAGAATCGCAAGGTTTTGTCCTCCGGAGTGCTTCGTCCCTCAGTTCCCCCTTTTGTACGAGACATCCCAAGATTTGGTCCTTTTTTTTCTGTCGAGAACGCAAGCGCCAGGTCTGCAGCATCACTTGTTACCCCTTTGCTAGAGTTGTAAGCTCCGTTTTTTCTCTT
>Ga0179593_1539370_pt1 | contig 13130 bp, 15 predicted proteins | sample CZODoug2_1_08_16_FD_185931 | JGI IMG/M metagenome (GOLD analysis project Ga0179593, IMG submission 185931) | Vadose zone soil fungal communities from Angelo Coast Range Reserve, California, USA - CZODoug2_1_08_16fungal (PacBio error correction) | ecosystem: Environmental > Terrestrial > Soil >... | reverse complement strand
CCCCTTGGTTTGGTGGAAAAGGGGACTTTCCTAACTTTCCTTCTTTCCCCATTGCCCCCCCCTTTCACTGATGGGAGATTTTTCTTCTCCCCTGGACCCCCCACGGCCAATACCTCATTTTCCCTCGACAAAAGGACTTTCCATTCCTTCGCTCCCGGGGACCCTTTTTCCTAAGTTTTTTCGTGCCCCTTACTTCAAAAAATTTGGCCCCCCTGCACAAGTCTTTCCCGATTCGAATTCTTTCCATTAAATAATTTCCCCTTTTAGTTTTCCCCATCATCGTCAATCCAACGTCCACGATGGGCCCCTTTGCACCCCCCTTGGGCTTTTCTTCTTTATTTTTTTCCAAGAGCCTCTTTTTTCCCAAGGCCCCTCGTTTTTGGATCCCTTTTGAGGATATAGCCCTTCTTCTGAAAGCCCCCTTTTCCCCCCTGCATTCGGGTGCACCTAGATTTTCCCCCCGCGGTCAATTTCTGAATCCGTGGTGGCTGATTTTCCCGTTTTCGCCTTCCTTTTCCTCCCCCGCCTCTTTTTTTTCACGATTCTGCCCCTCCAACGAAAATAGCAGATTCCCCCCTAGTTTTTTTCGATTTTTCGCTTTTCCCTAAAGGTTTTGGCCGACGGCGCCCCCATTCTTTTGACTGCTCGGGAGCCAGCCCTCTAATTTTTTTTTTTTTTTTTCCTTCTTGTTTTTGGTTTTGGGAGACTTTAGTACCGTTTTTTCCGGTCTCCCTTTTCTTCAAAATAAAATTTGTTGGCCCGTTTTTTTTTCGGGTTTTTCTCGGATAGGACACTCCTTCAAGACTCTGTTTGGGACCAAAACCTGGTTCGCATCCTTTTTCCCCTCCCGGTTACGAATTTTCTTCGTCCCTTTTTTTTACTTTTTTTTCCCCTTTTTTTGGACATCTCTCCGTTTTTTTTTTTCTTTGATGGTACAAATGTCCCCGTACTTTTGGGATTCCGTTCCAAATTTCCCCCTTCCCCCCCCCTGCCCTTTTTAAATTTCTCGAGGTTTTTTCCCCAGGCGGCTGTTTTTCGATTTTTTTTTGCTTTTTCTTTCACGGCGGATTGGTGTTCCGGCCCCACCAACGATTTTAAGCCCCCCCCACACCACCTTTTTTTTCTTCTTTTACTTCACCTTCCCGGGCCCCCCTCAGTGGATCTCTAGTGGCGGACAATACCCCCCCCGTTTCTGTGGCTGCATTTTTTTTTCTTGACTTTTCTTTCATGCTAAAATTTGCATCAAATATCTCGGATCTGGGAAAAAGAATCGAAAATCACTTCCTAAACCTTTTCCTCCCCAGGTGGGAAAGGGTCGCCCTCTCGGGAAGCCGACACGGTCGGTTCTGTATGGGATTTGCCGTCCCTCAGTACAGGGGGGGGGGGGTTTTTCAATCTCTTCTTGTCCTAGTTTTTTGGAAAGGGAGGCGCGTGCTTCAGGTTTCTCTTTATCACATCCGAGTTTCCTCAACCCCCCTCTAACAATGTTCGGTTCATTCCTGGAAGCCAACCCCGTAGACTTTTGGCCCCGGGGGGTTTTTTGCAGGGTGCCCCCACTTTTGGGAAGGGCCCCTTACGTCTGTTTTTACCCCCCTCCGTTAACAGGCTTTCAGTTCCTTATGGGAAGGTTTCGAGGTGTTTTCCGCTGTAGGGGGGCCCCCGCGTTTACCTATTTTGCAAACACCGTTGCGCACCTTTGGGAGTTACTCCTCTGTCCTTATGAAAGGGTTCAGGTTTTTATCCTTTCGGCTTTGCTGGCTCATTCTTTCTGGAGGGAGTCGGGCTCCCCCCCACCCCCACAAACACCGGGGCCTTTCAGCTTTTCTTTTTTCCACCGTTTTAATTTAGACATTTGGTTTGCCCAAAACAACCCCGTGGGGATTGGGTTTTTTTTTAAATCCTTTTACTTTCGACTTTTTCTTGCAGCCCTTTGTGGGGTTCCTTTTCTGGTGGTTGGAGTGGGATGCCCTCTCCCTCGACCCACCTTTTTTCCTTCTGAACCGATTCTTTCTGTTGTTAGGTGAACCCTAAAGGTTTCCTTTCCGGGTATTGACCCACTTTCTTTTTTTTTGGGAAGGGGGGGGCCGGTTCAAGGGTCTGGGCCTAGTTCCCCCGGACCCTTTGTGTGTGGTGCGGCCCCGGCCCAGTTTTTAACTGTTTTTTCCTTAGATTTGAGGAGTACTCGCAGTTTTTTTTATTTCCCGCTTCTTGACATTTCCGCCTCTTATGAAGTTTATTTCTCGGTCCCAATTGGGAAAAAAAATTTCTTTTTTTTTACCCACACTTCCGGGGCCCCGCTGGGAGGCGTCGGGAAAATGGTCCTTTCAGAAGTTCAAAACAGGGCTCTCCCTACAGTGTAGCAAATGAAGACCCCCTGACCTTCACCCCCCCCACGAAAAAAATTACCAAAACGGATGTTGGGGATTGGGGGGTGAGAGAGGTGGGGCCTCTGGTGTGCCCGGGAGACTTTTTACCTATTTTACACCTCCGTGAAAAGGTTCTTTCCCCCCTCCCGGAATTCCTTGTGTGGCGGGCTTCCCCCCCCCCCAAAAGGAAGAATTTTTTCCCTAGGTGGGATCCTTGGAGACACCAATGGTCTTGTCTTGGGAACTTTCCTTTTTAGCGCGGAATCCCGTTTTTTTGTGATGGTCCATTCCCCAACGCTGTTTTTTTTCTTTTTGGGGGGCAAACGGCTTCTCCTTCGAACGGGTTGGCCTCACCCTTTCCCGTGCCCTTGTTTTGGATCAACCCCGATAATTCAACTCTGGGGTTCCGGTGCCATGGGGGAACGTGCCTGGTCCCCCAATTTTATATTACTCCCCTTTTGGGTGCCCTTCAAGATATGTCTCTTGTGCCCAAATGAGCCTTTCCATCTGACGCCTTACTGGCCCCCCTTCTTTGGGGGGAGGATTTACCCATTTGGGGGGTGGGTCCTCGATATGCTCCCCCCTTAATTACCTTTTTTTTTTTGCCTTTGCTGCGGGCTTTTTTTACGGGGTTTTCCTGGGGGCTAACCCTTTTTTTCCCTGTTCAAAACCTTTTTCCGTCTTTTACCCCCTTTTCCCCCATCCCCAATTTTTGTTTGGGCTTTCTTTCTTCGGTGTGTCGGGGAGACCCCAGTCTTTCAGCCAGACAAATAGGGCTTGCGCCACTTCTCAAGATATTCCCAAGTTTTGTTTCCCCCTTCTTTCAAGGCGGAACCGCCCTTTTCCTTGTGATTTGACACCTCCCCCAGACCTTTTTTTTAAAATTCCCATTTCCCCCACTCTGGCGGGACGGTGGGGTGGTATTCTTTTGGTGTAGACTTTCTTGGTGGGGGATTTTTTCTTTTTTCCGGTGCCCTGATGCTCTTTTTTTTCCCTCAAATTAAAATCCTGCCTTGTTTTTTTCGTTGGGAGGCCTGTTGTTCAGGCACCCCCTTTTTTTTTTTTTTGGTGCTCATTATCCACCAAAAATTTATTCACCGCTTGGCAAAAGGTTTGGTTCCCAGGTCTCCGCCCATTTTTGTGGGACCCGACACCTTCAAGATTTCTATTGTTCGTGGTTCTTTCCAAATTCAGGAAACTCCCCCTTTCTTACTTTATGTTTTTAAAACGTGGTTTTTCTTTCTCCCCTTCTCCGATGGTTTCCCCTATGGGAAATGACTTTTTTTTTTTCTCCCGTCCCCACCCCCAAAAGCCTTTCCCCCCTTTTATTGGTCCCCTTTTGTTTTTGGTCTCCCTCTTTGGGGGGGTTTTCCAGGCTCACAAGCATTCCCCATCTTTCTGTTCCTTCGGGGTGGCGAACCCACCCACGGCGGGTTCCCCCCCTTACAATAAGTTTCCCTCGTTTCCTGGGCGGTCTGAAATTTGTTTTTTTTTTTTTTCTTTTTTCCAAACAACCCCCATCTTTCTTTTCTTTTTCATTGTCTTTTCCCCTGGTTTTTTTCTCCCCTCGGTTCTCCCCTGCGCCCTTTTAAACAACGCTTGGGCCGCGTTTGTCCAAATAAAAAGTTTTCCCCCCCATGGGTCCCCCCGAACCCTTGGCCCGTTTTCCCAGTGTGTTGGCCCCCTTTTTTTCCTCCTTAACCCCAGGATTTCCTTTTCCCTTTTCTACCTTTCCTTCGTGGATTTTCGTCACCAGTTCACCCACCCCATTTTTCTCCCTCTCCCACTTTTTTGCCCCACGGGTCCCCTTTCGGTTAACTCTTCCTCCATCCACCTCCACTACCCGCACTATGAAAGGGAACCCCATTAGCAACCACTTCTCCCCTTTCTTGTTCATTCTTTTTTGCTTTTCGGGGACTTTTTCTTTTTTCCTCGTTGTTCTTTTTGTTGTCAAGGTGTTCCGTGCCCTTTGGATCTCCTTTCCCCAGGCTTTTTTCTGTCCCGCTTCTTCTCCCAAAGTTTTCTAAACAAGGGCGGCTTGGTCCCCTTGGCATCCCCCAGGAATTAATTCTTATAGCCGCGGATTTCTGTGTTTTCCATGGGAAAAACATCCTTTCTTTTCCCTTTTTCAATTTAAATCGTACTTCCCCAGTCACAAACCTTTATTTTCTTTAGCGAGCCTCAATCGATTTCCAAAAACCCTCTCCGGCCCTTCCTCCACGATCCCCCCTTTTGGGGGCGGCGTGGAGCTTCGTAGGGGATTCATTTTTTTTTTTTACCCCCAAAAATTCCCCCCCCCCCCACTATCGGCTTCCCCTACAAAAATTCTTTTTCGATTTTTATTACCCCGATTTTTTACTAAAGCTTTTCCCAGGCGGTTCGGTTTCCGGGGAGGTTCTTTCTAGGGGGTTTGGACACTTTCGGTGGTCCCCCCCTGATCAGGGGCGTTTCGAGGTTTGCCCCCCTTCCTTTCCAACCAAAGGGGCTATTGTGACCCCCAGCCCTTTCTTCCCCCAACGAGGGGCCCCCCGGCCGTTCTCGAAATTTATCCAGCCCCCCTTTTTTTTCGTTGTGCCCCAAGATTCTTCTAGGTGTTTCGGCGTATTCTTCCTTTTTCTCGGTGTTTCGGGTTCACACCCTTTTTTTTTTTTTTATTCCCGGGCCCCGACGTGGTGGCGAAGTTGCTCCACACTTTTTGTATTTGGGCCCCCCCGTGCGGTTTCCCCCCCCACCCCCCCCTTTCCCCCAACAATTTACCCTGGTCTATTATCTTGGGGTTTTTTCCACCCTCCGATTCCCCCCTTCTAATTCGGGATGTCCCGAACTCTTGGATAAGCCGGCTTGGCTGGCGTCGTTCGGGATTTTTTTGTTTACCACGCCCTTGGGGAGTACATAGGGCTCTCGATGCCTGCCGGGACCCCACCCCCTTTCGGTCCCTGGACCGCCACCTGGAAAAATCTACAAACGTTTTTTTCTTTTTTTGTGAAATTATTCTCAAAAACCCCCCCCCCTGGGGGGACCTTTTCCCACTCGGGGGCGCCACACCCGTCGCAACACCTTATTATTGCCCACCTCCCCTCACCCCCTTCAGGTTTTCCCTCAACCTCACACAAAATATTTAGAAATTCTCCAATCTTCCCCGGGCCACACCCCCACGTGCCATCCTTACTTTTTCTTTCTTTCTGTTTCGGCGTTTGCGGAAAACACCCCCCCAACACCGGCAGTGAATTTGTTTAAATGAAGCGCTTTCTCCGAACACCTTAACTTTTTGGTTTGGAAACAGAAACCCCAACATGCGAGGACCCAAATTTTTCCCCATTTTGTCAACGGGATTAGTTTTTTTTGGCGGAAAACACCCGTTGACCTCTCCCGGATGTCGGTTCACCACCAGGGGTTTCCCAAAGATCTATTCACATAAAAAGAAAAGAACTTTCAAGACTCTTTTTCCAACCCACTCCCTGAAGAACTGTGGAAGAGGTGGCCCTCTACTTGAGGCAAGTCCCCCTTCCCCTAGATCTTTGACCCCCCCAGGGACTCCAAAGGCCGACCCCCCTTGTTCTGGGCCATTCCATTAACCCCCAAAAACCAGGCAAGGCCGTTTTCTTCAGGGATTAATGCTTTTCCCCCCTTTTACTGGCAGGACTTTTTTCCACGTATATGTTTTTCTTCCGACACTCTTTTCCCGCTTTTGCCCGTTTCTGCTGGTCTCTTCCTTTAATCCTCTTGGCGAATGCAAAGAACCTCGTTTTCCCCCCCCCTCCCCCTCCATCTTTTTACCGCTCCCCCAAAGGGTCTCCCTTTCGGCTCCCAGTCCCCCTGCCCAACCTCCCCCCCGGCCTTTTCTTCGTCCCCCCCCTAACCGGCCACCCTGGCCACCCGTTTATCCCGATCGCTTCTTCCCTCCATCTCCCCTCCTTCCCCCTGCGGATTCAGGCACCGTCAATCGCTTCGACCCCCATCTTACGGTTTCCACTAAGCCCCCGACCTTCTCCTTCCCGTAAGGGGGGGACTTGTTCTTTTTTGCGGGTTCATTCTTGATTTTTTCTCTATTCCCCCCCCCTATTTTCCCCTGAATTTTTCCCCCCTTGCTTTTTTTTGAACCCTCCCTTTCTGAATCTTGGGGCCCCCCTGGGTCCGGCGCGTTTTGGACTTGTCTTTCCGTCTCGACCCCAAACCCAAACTTCACCTCCCCCCCGCCGGATTCAAGTAACTCCCTGAACCGTAAAAAAAATCCCTCGTCATATTGAGATGACCCCGCCGGTGCGTTGGGTTTGTTCGGTTAAATGATTTGGGAATGGATTTCCTTTTTTTTTCTTATCTTTCATTTTTTTCGATTTTTCAACCTCAAACTGCTTTTCTATTTTAATCATCCTTTTTCCTTTTGTGGTTGTGCCTCTCAGCCAGTTTTCCTTTTTCCTTTCCCTGGTCCTTTTCTTTCCCTTAATGTTGGTGGCTTCCGTCCTTTTCCCTCCACCCACCTTTAAAAGGCGTCCCTGTGGAACACCACCTACAACCGGTCCCCTGCTCCATTGGACAACAGGGCTTCCTGCGACCTTTAGTGAATTAGTTTGACCTGACATGGTCTTTTCTTTTTTCACACGGCGGGCTTATTAGCTTCGATTTCGATCTTCCCCTCTTTTCCCGGTTTACATTTTGAAACCTGAAGTTGCCAATTCCCCGTTTTGGCAGACTTCTTTCCTCCCCCTTGGCCAAACAAAAACCCCCCCTTGCGGGCGCCTGCTAATTCACCTTTCGCGGTAACGGTTTTTACAAATGGGTTCTTCCCTGTCCCTTTGGCGCGAGCTGCGTCTTTGCAATTAGTGTCCTCTCTCCTTTTCTTTTCTGCCCCACGTTTTTTGTTTTTAGCCGGCCCGGGGGGGACGTTGATGTCTTCTCCCCCTTCCATTTCAAACTTTTGGGGACCCTCTAGGTCCTAGTTCTCTTCCTTGAAAGGGTGACGTGCCTTTTTCTCAGGGTTCGTACGGCCCCTTTTTTTTTACTCCCCATCCTTCGCCCCCGGCGCCCCGTGATTTTAACCTTCCCATTCCTGAGTTTGTGGACTTTCCCTGTTGAGAGACCCCCAGATACCTTTGTCTAATGGTTCTTCGGGAATGTATTTATACGGGGTCCGGAACCTCTTTTTTTAGCCCCAATCAAGGGGGGGGGTTTCCTGTTAGTATTTTGTCCTTGGGGTTGCAAATTTTGTGGTTGGGGTGTTTATCTCCTACCCTTCCCCCCCCCCCTTCGTCGGGGCCCTCGGGGAACCCCTTTTTTCCACCGTCATCAGAACTCTTTGCCCAGGTTTTTCCCCGAAAATAGTTCCCGGACCGGCTTGCACGGCCCCTAAAACTGTTCTCTTGTTAAGGGGGATGGGATAGTTGGGGTTTTGGTTTCGAAGAGCAGGAGGGGTCTATTCTTTTAATTTATCCCCCCCTTTTGCGCATTCTGTCAAACCACAAAACCAAATTTCCCTTGCACTTTTCAGTCCGGGGGCAAAGAAGGAAAGGACTCGACCCCTACCTCTTGCCTTTCTCTTTCTCTTAGTTGGAGGGGGTGATAGTTTCTACTTTTCCAAAACTTTCTATGACTCGCCTGTTTTTTTTTCTGTTTCCCCGTCCATGAGAATTTTTTTGGAAAAAAACCCTTTTGGGGCTGAAGCCCCCCACCTTTTGTTCTTTTCCCCTATCTTTTAAGATTAGTGGTATCCTTTTTGGCTTAACAACCTTTATGGACTCCTTTGTTTTTGTTGGATTTACTCCCTTGTGCTTTCTGGTTCCCCGCACCCCATTCCCGGGTTTGTTTTTTTTTCCATTCCTCCCAACCCCCTCTGATTGGTCGGTCAATTTTTCCCCCCCTGTTGGTTTGGGACCCATTCCCCGGGCCCTGAGCACTCAGGGATTTTCTTCGGGAAAAGGGGTGGGGGATCTTCTGGGGTTTCTTCTTGCAAGTTCGAGGCCAACCTCCGAGGGGCGGTGGCTCTCCCGGGTCTGCTTGAGGAGTCGAGCTCCCGTGCAGGTGATGGGTTTCGGGTTTTCGTGATTCTTTGGTCCTTTAGAGTTTATTGGTCCGTAAACTGGTCAGGACAGTATCTGTTAATTCTTTCATTTTTTTTTATTTTTTTTTTTTTTTTTTTGGGTTCCTCTGCCCCCTTTTTTTTCCGATTTTAGGAGGGAACGGCCTACCCTTCGGAGCGCAAGGACCGTCCTGCCTGGGCCTATCTTCTCCCGCTCCGGAGGCCTCCCCGCACCCCTTGGGAAGCTTAATAACGCGCCGATGCCCCCTTTTTCCAAAAAACCGGTGGCCCAATCTCTCCCTCAAAACTATTCCCTCTCTTCTCCTTGCTGGACCCCCAAACTACCTCGGGGGCCAACAACTTTCTAACCTCCCAAACCCTCCTTGATTCCCTCCCACGGCGCACCGCATTTACGAGGGCCGTCTTTTTCACTTAATGGATCGTGTCGCTTTTTTTGACTACACCCTCTGCCCCGTACCCCCCAGGGTTCCCCCCCCCCCTCTCGCCAACCAATCCCCTACCTCCCCCAGGGGGTTGCGGGCTTCCGCGCGTACCTCAGGACATCTACGTCCTTTTTCCTCCCACCTTCTCTCTACTCCCGCTGCCTACCCCCTTCCGCGAGACCATGTGCCCTCACTCCCCGCCAACCCCCCGGACCTAATCTGCCCCCCCTCGGCACCATGCCCCCCCTTTTTCTCCCCCACTCCCTCACTTCGGCCCCGCCTCCACTCACTTCGCTCTCCGTGAGGCTGTTCCTCACTTTCCCCACACCTTTTGGGAGGGTTTTTCGTGGTGGACTCCGGCGCTGGGCTCGCCGGTCTCCTCGTGCGGTTCTCGGGGTGGTTCACAGCATTCGGGGGGGGGTGGGTTTTTGGACTTCTTTTTCGCTTGAAAGGGCATACTTGCGAGGTTAATCCTTTTTTTCATCGCGCACCATGGGCTTGGGTGTTTCGACCCTTTTCCGATGGCGGTTTTGCTCCCGAAATTTTGGTGCTTCCCCCCCCCCGCTGGGTCTTTTTCACGTTGAAAAAACCGCTTCCGCCGGGGGGCCAACCGGGTGTCCTCGGCGGAACCAAAGGCGGTCTTTATCGCGGGGGACCTCCCGGGGTTTTTTGTGGTTTGAAAAAAAGACTTCCCACCAATTTGTCCGGCAACCTTGGGAACCCTGGGTGAGTTTTTAGCGTCCCACACATCCCTCGCTTTCTATTTATATTTTTGCCTTCCGGGCCTTTGCCCCAGACCGGTCACGCTTTCCTCTTGTGGGCTGACTTCGTGATTGGTTTGGGGAACCGGCAAGCCTTCCGACACTTTTTTTTCCCTTTCTTGTTTTTTTTACTCCCCGAGCCTTGACTCCTCTTTTTTGCCTTGGTCTTTTTTTCCCTCGATTTCTTGGCGTTCGATTTTTTCTTTTTGGACCAATTTCGGAAAGGCAAGGGGGGGCTTCTTCAAGGGCTCCTGAATCGTTTCTTTGCGTGTCCTTTTTTTCTTCCTTGAAAACAAAAGATCATGGGAAAAAAAAACAAAGCTTTTTTTTTCGCGCTTTATCCTACCCTTTTCCTGTGTTTGGCCCCCCCACCGCTGAGAAACTTGTGACCCGGTGCTCCCTTGCGTCCCACGAACCCCCCTTGAAATTTTCCTATTCTCACCACAAAGGCGTGTGGGTGAGTTGAAAAAACTCTCTTGGGTACCCGTTTTCGCGCGTTCCTTGGTCCCAAACCTCCCCATTCCCCGATAAGGCCGGGCCTCTTAACTCCCCTCCTTTTCTGGGGGGGGGTTACTTCCTGATTGGGTTTATCCTGACGACAGAAGGACCCCCCCCCCAGAAAAAAGCCCCAACTTTAGACTTTGTGACCAGTTTTAGGTGTTTGGTTTCCCGTTTTTGATTTCTACGCCTTTTCTTGAGGAGGAAATAATTCCTACCCCTTCCCTCTTTCTTCTTTCGGTTTTTCCACTTGGTGGTTTTTTTTAAAGGGTTAAAAACAACCCCCTTTCGGTGCGTTCTCATCTTATCACCCCCATTTCACCGGGCAAAAACCGCGTGTTGCGTGTCCCACCTTTTGTATATGGTCGGCGCCTCCACTTTAACACTTGCCTCCCAACCCAAAGTTCCCCCCTCTCGAATTTTGGCTTTTTTTTTTTGTGCTTATGTTTAGTGGTTTCAACCCCTTTCCTCCCCGGGTTTTTTGTAACGTTTGGTTTCCCTACAGGGCGTGTGTTTTTGGGTTTCCTTTGGTGGTTTTTTGTTTTTGAGCCATTCTTTCAGATTATCGCTGTGGATGGGGACTTTCGCTCCTACAAGTTTCCCCCCCCCCACCCTTTTTTTCCCTCCCATCAGTTTGTTTGTTTTTTTTTTTGAGAGATCTCTTGGTAGTGTCTGACTGTAAGGGGAGACCTTTTCCATTTCCCATCTTCTTTTTGAAAAAAAACCCCCCCCTTTTTTTTTGCCCCGTACCCTAAAAAGTTTCGCTTTTCCTTCCTTCCTTTGTTGACAAAACCCTTTTTCCCCAATTTTTTCTGGGTCCCTTTTTTTTATGGTCTCCCCTTGGGCGGCGACAAAAAACCCTGTGCGCGGTTCCACGCCCTTTTGGGCCCTTTTCAATCTCACCTTTGCACCCGGCATCGGGCCGGCCCTTTGTTGCCATGCTTTCCGACCACCATTTTCCGGGCTTTGGCTTTTAGTCCCCCTCCCTGCTTGGTGGTTCACATCAAACTTAAAAAAACGTTTTTCCCGGCCTCGTCCCCAAGACATCTGCCCCCCCCCCCCCCCTTTGCCACCTTTTCGCCTGGTACCCTGTGAAAATTCCTGACATTAGGTTATTTCGCTGTTCTTTTTTGTCCTTGACCACAATACCTTTTCGGACGGGGCCCTCTTGTTCACTTTCCGTCTTTTTATACTGATTGTCCACCATGGTCGCTTGGGCTGCAGTCTCTTCGGCGGGCCCCCTTCAATGCTATAAATTTCCAGAATAACTTCTGTGATGAGCTCAGGGGACCCCCCTATTCCCCCCATCACTCCATCAGCCCCCCCAACGTTTTTGCTTTTTTTTACATCGATCCCCCCGAAAACGTATTTCCCTTGGTCTAAAATCGCCCCCTTAGTCGGGGTTTCTTCAACGCCCCCCCGGGCACTCTTTGGGGAAAAAATGTCTGTAGTTTTCGGTCTTTTGGGCACATCTATAACTTTTTTTTCCCCGGTCCCCACTGAGTGGAAAGAGTGGGGAGATAATTGTTTTTGCTTTAACCCCCTGCCCTGGTGATTTAAGCCCAACTTCGCCTAAACCCCCACCCCGTCATCCCCTTTTTATTTGGTAGTTCTCCCCCCAGATTTACGGGCCCCCGGCGGGGGGGGACGGCTGTACTCGACCAACCTTTCACAAACCCTTTTTTCGCTTTTTCTCCTTTTACTTTTGTTCGCACTTTAACAACATTTTTGCTAAAGCCGGATTTCCTTATTGAAGATGGATCCCCGTGACCCCGACAGTCCATTTTGTGCCCCATCTTTTTAGATGGTTCTATTCTCAATTACATCTGTTCTTTTTCCTCTCCCGTACTTTTTGGCCCAAGGGTTTTTAATTTACAGTGAGGGACAGGCTTCTTCCGGTGGTTTTTGACCCCCTGGTTTTTATTTATTCTTAAGAAAAAAAAACCAGCTTCAATGAAAAACATTTGCCCCTTCCCCCTGGTGGGGTCCCCAACCTTTCCAATGCTTTTTCCCTTTTTCTGCCCCACCCCCTTTAGGGAACTGCCCGAAACCTTTAATAATTGGAATCCTCCCCCGTTCCTTGCTTTTCTTGGGTTTTTTTCTTCTTTTACAACCCGGTCACTTTGTACTTAAGGGGCGTCGTGCATCCACCTAAAGTTTTCCCTCCCCCCGGGTCTCCTGTTGGGAAATTTTCCGTTTTTTATTTTTTTTGACCTCTTTGCAACAATCTTCAGCCATTGTAATCGGCTCCCCACTAGTTTTTTTGAGAAGTGCGTCCCTTTCCCCTAAACCCCCCCATCCCGACCTTCCACCGTCTTTCTTTCCCTTTCCCACCCACCACCGGGGGTCCCCCGAAGAATTTGAGGCCCGTCGCTTTTCCCTTCTTCCAACCGCGCTTCCCCTACCCCGGCGCCCTTTTCCCATTAACCCCTTTTAGGCGTGCATTCCCCCACCCTCTTCCAGGACTTTGCCCTCACTTATGTCGCATTTTTTCGAATGATCTGGTCCGATTGTTCCGTTGGGCCCCCCCGCTGGTTCTTTCCACCGGCGAGACTTTTTTCGAACACTTCTGCCTGCTAAGCGGCCCCCCTTTTGCCGCTGCGTCTTTTCGGCCCTCCCCATTTCCGGTTTTTTTTCGATCATCCCCCTTTTCTTTGCTTCCTGAGCAGGGCAAGGCAACGGTCAATTTTTTCCGCCACCTTTCTGACGCCCAATCCTATCTCTCCCCCATACGTATCGTAGAAGCTCTTCGTGATTCCCCCTTTTTGCGTCTATTTGTCTCGCCTCCTTTGACTGCTCTTTTATGGCACCTCCTGCCAACTCCTTCTTGTCAGGCTGGTTCCGGCGTTTTATTGTTTTTTTCCTGTTCTTCGCCTCTTCCCACCCCCGCCTCCCATGTCACTTTTCTTCACTACAACCCCCCTTGCATTTTTCGGCCGCTTTTCGGGGATGTAAAAGTGGGACGCCTTTTTTCTGGGGTTCACATTCCTTTTACGTTCTCCCCCTTCACCCTTAATTATTTGGGACTATTGAATCTTCTCACTTCCCT
>Ga0179593_1507093_pt1 | contig 13130 bp, 23 predicted proteins | sample CZODoug2_1_08_16_FD_185931 | JGI IMG/M metagenome (GOLD analysis project Ga0179593, IMG submission 185931) | Vadose zone soil fungal communities from Angelo Coast Range Reserve, California, USA - CZODoug2_1_08_16fungal (PacBio error correction) | ecosystem: Environmental > Terrestrial > Soil >... | reverse complement strand
CTATTCCCCCGATTTCGTTTCCCATACACACCCCCCTCATACTATACCTTGTCATTGAGGTCTCCCCCCGACAAGTCTTTTTTTCTTCCCTCCTTTCATACACTCCTCCCTGATGCCTGGGCCGGATGGATAAATGATCGTTCTTTGGTTATGTCCCCTTTTCTTTCTCCCTGAAGGGCCGGATTGTTTTTTCTGAGCAAGTTATTTTCCCCCCATTTTCTTTTTTCCCCCCTTCCCTTTTCCCCCTCCCCTCATTCACATTAAATTCCTTGAGCCCGTTTATCCCCCCCCCTCTCCTTTTCCGCTCCCACCCCTCTTTTGAAGGAACCGATGTAAGCCCCCCTTTTCAAACACCCTTTCCCTTCCTTCCCACTCATTTTCCCCCCGTACGAGATTCTTCATTTTTTTTTTTATCTTAATTAGACTCTTTTTTCAAGAGCCTTTCTTGCTCCCATATTTGATGAGAGTATTTTGGCTTGCATTTTCCTCCTTTTTCCCCTTTTTTCCTTTCCCCCCTTCTGCCGGAACGTTGCACCTTTTTTGCCTTCCAAGGGAGCTGTGCGTGTGAGTATCACATTTGTGTTTTCCGCCCTTCCTTTTTCCCCCCTTTTTGTTCTTCTTTCTGCAGTGATAGTGGTGCTTCCCGTTCACGGATTGTTCCCAGTCCGTTCCCTGTCCTCTTCCTTGACCCCCAAGGTTCACATTCCCAGTGGCCTTTATTTTTCCCACCCTTTTCTACTCCTTCCTTCCTTTCCAAGATCTTCACTTTACATCCTCTAGTTGTGAATTGGATGTTTTTGTGTCCTCCAAAGCCATTGTATTTTCACACCAATACAGCATCCCTTCTTTTTTTTCCTTTCTCCCCTTTTGATTTCCTTTCCTTTTTTTTCATTTTTTTTTCCAAAACGCACTCTTTACAACATTGATCCTTGATGCATGACCCCACTACCATTTTCTTGTCCCTTCCCCCCTTTCTTGTTTGTTTGTGGTGTTTTTTAGGTCTTGGGTTCTTTACTTTTTCTTTCCCCCTTTTCCTCCGAGTTGCCAAGACGAATGAATTGATCAATGCATTGGTCCCCCAAAGCGCTGCGCATCATCCCACAGTTTCTTGTTTTAACAATATGAAACGCTAGGAGTCCCACACTTTTCCCCCCCCCGCTCTGGTGTCACCCCGCGGCCCCCAGTTTTTTCCTTCTCTGGACAATTCAGTAAAGAGTTTTGTCTTTTCGGTACTTCTGCTTTTTTTTTTTTGTTTGGTTGTTGTTTTTTTGTTTTGTGTGGAATCTCGTTTCTTTTCTTGACTTGATGATACCTTTCGTCTTTCTTGCCACCCCTTTTCTTTTCCCGGCTTTTTTTCCTTACGGTTTGGTTCACCAACAAGTTTGCCCGACACTCCCCCCTCCTGTTTTCTTTCTTGGTTTATCTTGTCCTTTTCGTAGGAGCGGTTTTATACCCGTGTGTTCTTTTAGGGGTGGCTTTTTTTCCCTTCCCCTCCCCCCCCCTGATTGTGTTTCCGAGGTTCTGCAGCGGTCAACTGTTTGCGTGCTGTGTTCTTTTCTTTGTTTCCACCCTGGGAGGTGCTGAAGGTTGCCTTTTGACACCTCTCTCTTCCTCCTTTTTTCTTCCCAGCCAGGCTAAGCGTTATTCCTTAAACCATCTTTTTTGGTGATTTTTGGAGTTAGCCCAACTCATTCGGTTTCCGTTTTTCTTTCCCCCTCAATCTATTTTCTTTTTTTTTATTGGGGACACCATACTTTTTTTGTGTTCGTGATGACCTTGGATGTTCCCCCTTTTTTCTCTTTTTTCTCTCCCGTCAGGTGTCCAAGGTTTTTCTGAACTTTTGGACCCTTACCCTTCCCTCCCTTTTCCTTCTGCACGTTGTGATGGTCACCACTTTTTTGCCTCTTCAACTGCTCCAGTCTTTATTGGTTTATTTGGGAACCGTTTTCTTCACTGACGGCGTTCTCCCTTTGGTCCCCCCCGTCTTTTTCAAGGGGGTGTGTCCTCAATCCAAGTTTTTTTCATATTAGGATTCCAGAGTGTCACGCCCCTGTTTTTCCCTTTAGTTGTTATTCTGCTGTACCTTGGTGGACCCTTGATTTACATTGAGTTTGACTGAAAGGGTCGGGGTGAGTGTTCCTTTTCTTTTTTTTTCCTTTTCCCTTTATTACAGAGGGATCCCAGGATTTTGCTTGAGGAGTTCCCTCTGCTCGCTCTGTTTTCCGGTTTCTTTTTTTCTTTTCTGTCGAACGAAGTTGGTGCACGTTACCGTTCTTTTTGTTGCCCTATTCCTTTTTTGCTCCCTCTTTCAAAGTTAGTGTGGTCTGGTTTTCTGTGATGTCGCCCTTCCTGGTGTCTTTCGTTCTCGTCCACCCTCCAACCTCCATGAGTACCTGGGATAAAGATAAACGTTACCATTCTTCCCCCTCTTTTTTGTTCTTTCTCCCTCTGTTCTCCATTTTGCAATTTTTTTCTTTGTTTTCTTTCTTCTTTCTGAGTTTCCGTTCAAGTTTGGACCCCTGCTTAACTTGCAGATAATGAGGCATTTGTCCATTTTACACTGTTCTTTTATCTCCCCCCTTTTCTCTTTCCTCCCCCCCTAGTTGGTGCGTTTGTCCGGCCTAAATACCTTCCTTTTCACCATCTCTGAGAGGGTACGCTTCCCCCTTTTCAACTTGCTTACTTTTCCCTCTTCCCCTTTTCCCTGAACAAGGAGATAACCAGTTCAAACAGTTTTTTGACCGTCGCAAGACCTTTTGTCAGTCCCCCCCCCCCCCATCTCCTTTTCTCTCGGATTATGTGTTCCCTGTGCCTCTCTTCCGTCAGAATTGATGTTTCCTTGTGACTTCCCTTGACCGGAAGGTCCTTTCCTTCTTTCAGTTCTTGGGCCCCACCCCCCCACCAACTTGACATTCATTGCTAGACCCCTACCCTCGTTCCCAGAACGTGAAACGTGAACAGCTGCCCTCCTTTTCCCCCCCGTTCCAGTTCCCCTGTTTTGGCACGAGTCCTTTGGGTCCTCACTCCTCGCCCCTCACGATAGCAAACGTGTCACCCCCTTTCCATTTTTTCCCCTTCCTCCTGGAAGCCCCCCCCGTTTCCTGTCCCCCCCACAAAGAACAAACAATTTTAAAATTCTTCCCACCCCTTCTTCTGTTTTTTACACCCGTTTTCACGAAGACGTACCTCCGTAACCCCCAATGAAACATGTAAAAAATTTTAATTTTTGTCCACTCTATCATTCCATCTTCCCACCCTTTTTTACTTTGTAACCCCGACCCACCCACGCCCAGACATATTTGTTCCAAGACCCATTCACGGTAATGACCCCCCCAACCCCCTTTTTTTACCCCAAAAACTAAACGATGTCACATATAGTCCCTCCATGTTTTTTGGCCCTTACCCCCCATTTTCGGACCTTTTGTGTCACCGATTCTGCCACTTGGACCTTTTTCCGCCCTTTTTCGCGTGGAAACTCCCATGTTTCCCCCCCTTTTTTTTTTTCCCCCCCCCTCTTCCGTCGTTCTTTTCCAGGCCCCCGTTGTTTCCCTAACCACAACCCCCTTTTTCCCAAACGTAAAGTTTCCCAAAAAAACTTCCACCACACCCCCCAACCCAGAAGCAAATCCTCTTTCCTAAAAGGATCTTCGTGGTGCTAATCTTTCCCCCCCACCCCCCCCCCCCCCTTTTTTCAATAACCTTATCTTTGGCCCTCCCATGGACTGCCAGATAAACAGTCTTTCAAAGGAAAAACAACCGCACAGTCCCCCAAGTTCCCCCCCTCCCCCCTCCCCCCCTCCACCTTCGGGTTTGTAGATTACTCTTTTAAGCCCTTCTTGGCACTCTGCAGTGGTCGTTCCCCCTTCCCCCCCCTGAACAAGCTTAACCCCCCCCGCTTGAAGCTCCGCAGTTAACTTTCGATCCCCCATTCGCCCTCCTCCCTTTCTTTCCCCCCTCGGCTGCCAAACAATCAGTATGGTCAAGTTTCCCGTCTTTCCCCCCCCCCTAGAAGTCCTACCATTTGGTCTAATGAACATTGGGCTGTGTTAAATCACTCCACCACCCCTGCCGCCTTTTTTCCTTTCCTAACTCTTTGCTTTTGGACGATTTTTATACTGTGTCCCCCCCCCCTTGTTTCAAGTTTCTTTTTCGGGGTTTTCCTCTTTTAGGGCTTTACCAGTTCTCTTTTTCCCTCTTTTTTATACATTCATGTTACCCCGGCTCACTCGGCGCGCCCACTTTCACCTATTATACATAACCCTTTCATATCCGACAAAACCCACCAGTTTCCCCTGGACCAAGTTGCATTATGTATTCTTCCTGCATCCGTTATTCCTTTTTTTTCCGCCTCCTTGCGTTTTAAAAGGAAACATGCCAAACCCCACCCGCCCAACATGGCCCCCCGGTTACCACATTCATTCTGCGCACCCTTCCAACCCCAACGAGTGATTTTTTTTTCTGGTTCCTTTCTTTTTTGTTTCTTTCCCCCCTTTTTTAGACAAAAGGCAGTAAAACTCCCAAACCTTCTTCTCATATCCGTGTTTCTTAAGCTTTTTGGACGGACAATGAAGCCACCCCCTTTTTTTCCCCCTTCACTTTCCTCTCTGTTTCTTTCTGTTCCCCTGTGTTCCCAATTTTTCTTCTTGTTCCTTTTCCCCAGACCGCATTCCCTATCCCTCTTGACCTAACGAAGAACCCATGGAAATGTGCGTCCCCACCCCCCCCCCCTCCTTTTTTTACTCTTTCCCCCCCACCCTCTTTTTTCCCCCCCCTCACTTCTTTAAGGTTCCCTTTTGGCATAATGCACGAGTTCCCCTTCTCCCCCCCCATGAGGACTTCCATGTGAATCCCACGTTACAGCACCCCTCCCCTGTTCTTTCCCTAATTCTAAGATTCATGAATCATGTTGACCTCTTTTAACCGGTGATAATGTCTGCCCCGCTGGACCCCTTTGTTGCGTTTTTAATCTTTCCCTGACTCGTTCCTGTCTATCCTGTTTTTGTGTTGGGAGCATGCGGATTTTTTTTTGACCTGTGCTTCTAACGGGCCCCTACTTTGTTGAGGGTGATTTTTTTTTTAAACATCCCCTCCCTTGTTTCAACCGTTTTTTTTTTTTAATCAATGACGGCCCTCCGTTTTGGCCAGAACAGAAGGAACTACCTGAAATTTCTGAAAACGTCACCATTCCTTTTCCCCCCTCCTTTCTCCTCTTTTCCGCTGTATCCCATTCTCCGAATAGGCCTCCTTTCCTTGGGGGTACACTTGCCCTCGTTTTCACGAGTCTTTATCTTCCTTCTGAGTTGTTTTGTTTCAATGCGTCTGTAATCTCTCTCCTCTTTTTTTTTTTTGAAGATTCCTTTCCCTTTGAGGTTTCCCCTTCCACCTTTTTCATCCCCTTCTCTTTCCCAGCCCCACTGAGAAAGTGCCTTTCCGTCACCAGTTGGCAGTTTTTTCTTTTTCCACCGCGAACTTGCGACCGTGTTCTTCCAATGTCTATCTGCTTGCTTCTTTTTTCTCAATTAGGTCTTCTCCCATTATGCTTTATTTCCCCCAAAGTTTAGATAAACTCCCCACTTTTTCAGTCGACCCCCCGTTCCGCGGGTTTGCCTCCTGAAGTGTAAATGCAGTTTTTCCCCCGCACATGAATCCGTTCAGGTGATTTTAATCGGGTTCTGCAATACAACAGGTATCCTTCTTCCCTTATTTCCCCCCGTCCTCTTTTTCCCCCCCTGCTTCCTGTATTTTAAGTAGACTCCTCGTGACTCTGTCTTTTGTGTTGAAACTAAATTATTTCGAGTTTGTCCCCTTTTCCGTCTGCCTTTAGCAGTGGACTTATCTTAACCCCGTGCCCCCCCTTCTTCCTCCCCCTCTTTGCGCTTCTTTTAGTGTGTAAAACCTCGCGTGTTTGGGTTAGCAATCCCAGTTCCCCCTTTTTTGTAGTCTCTAGGCCACGTTATATTGTCCTTTTCCTTCCTTTCCTTGGGATCCCCCCTGTCCTCTAGAGGGGGGAACGAAGCATCCCGTATCGTAGGATCCTTTTATCCTTTCGTTAACTGCTCTTTCCTACCTTCTCTTCTAAGATAGTGGCTCTGACTGCCTGTGCTCCACTCCCTTTATTTCCTCCCCCCCCCCCATCCCTTTTTTGCCCATCAAATACTTTCGTGGTACGTCCGTCTCTTAGTTGTGGTGCCTTCCTTCCTTTAAACGCCCCCCCTATTAACAAAAAGTTGATGTATGATCAAAACTCCCCCTTCTTCTTGTCCCCCCTTTTTTTTCCCTTTTGTACATATTTGGGTTGACTATTCTTGTAGGTTAGTTTATGATCGTTTTGTTTTTCGCTCGTGGTGAATGATCTAAAGCAAGCCTTTCCCCCTGCGTCTTTGCCTCTCCCCTCCCCAGGTTATGAAATTTGAACGAACATACTTCCCCCCTTGTTCCCCCCCTCTATGGTCTCCCCAACAAAGGGGTGTCCGGTCCCTTAGCCCCCCCTTTTTCGTTCCCTTGTCCCACTCGTTCGTTTGGGATATCGTCCCTTCCTTGGTGCGTGTGCTTTATTTTCCTGGAAATGTCTAGTCCAAAAATGGGGTAGTTCTTTCCTCTTTTTTTTTCCTTCCCCGGCTTTTTTCCCCTTCCCCCGTAGTTTTTTTTTTTGGCCCCTAAATGCTTTCAATTCCCCCCATGCTAGCTTGTGTTTTTTATTCTTATTTAGGGTAGGTTAGGGTTTACTACCCCCCTTTTTTTTTCTTTGTTTTTCTTTTTTTGGGGCCCGATTCTTCCTGCAGAGTTTCCTTTCCTCTACCCCCCACCCGGGGCTTTGTTTTGGTTCAGTTTCCCTTTTTTCCCCCTTTAGGGGTGATTGGGAGAGGGTTGACGCTCTCGCCCTTTTGTCTTTCCCCCGCCCTTCGACATGATTTTCTTTTTCCCAAAATCTGGGGACTTGGTGTTTTGGGAGTTCCCAAACGAAAGTGACCGTGCGGGCAGCCTTAAAGAGCTTTTTTTTTTTTTTTCCTTTTTCCCCTGACCTTTTCCTTTTTTTTATTGTGTGTGAATGTGACTGCGTGCTATCCTTTTCCGCTTTGGTTACGCATTTCTTCCTTTCGAATTGCCGTACAGGCGCCCCCTCCCTTTCCTCTTTCCCCCCCCCTCTTCTTTTTTGTTGTCTTCACCGTGGGCGTCAATTGTGTCACCTTGCTTGCGCTTCTTTTTTCTGGTGAGGGGGTTTTTGTTTCAGGTGGTAGGAATTTGGGCCCCCTCTTGTATTTTTTTCTTTTTTCCCCCCTTGGTTTGGACGGGTTGGGTCGTCGACCACATGGTTTTTTTGACGATTATGCTAGTCACAACCCATGTCTCCTTTTTTTTTTCCCTGGGCGGGTTTCTCGCTGGGTTCCGTTTTGAATACTCCTGAGTCCCCCACACCAGCTCGGTTTGGATGTTTTTTGTCTGTGGTTTCCTCTGGAGTAAGTCTTAGTGTGTGCATTTTCCCTCTTTCCCTTCTCTTCTTTCCCCCTTTAAGGGCTTGTATTTTTCTGGGACCCCCCCCACCCAGCTTGTTCACTTTTTTCCCGGGAGCCCGATTGGGACGATCCCTTTTCTTGTATTCCCCTAGTCAGGGGGTCTATTTGCCTTTCCCCCCCTCGTTTCTTTTTGTGGTTTTTTTCCTTTTCCTGAGATGGATAATCTGTTCTTTATGCCTTTTTTTTTTTTCCCCTCCTTCACCCTTTCACCCCCTCCTAGCCTTTTGCCCTCAGAATCCCACCGCCCCCCTCTCCACCGTAGCTGTTGTACTCTTTTCTCCAAAGTGAACTCTAATTTCTCCCTTTTTTTCCCCCCTCTTTTCTTGACTCTTCCCTCTTCTTCCCCTTTCTTGCTCCTGAGGGACAACCATCTAATCTCCCCTCCTTTTCTTTCCAGTTGTTGTTGTTTCTCTCTTCATAGGTCATTGTCATTTCCGAGGGCTTCCCTGGACGCTTTTCCCCCCCCCTTTTTTTTTCCCCTCTTATGTTTTTTCTTCTCCTCCCAACTACTTGGAAACACTTAAGACCAATACTCATAGACCCCCTCAGGCCCAAGTTCGCCCCATTGGGGTTGCTTCCCCCCCCCTGCCTACCCCCACGCTACCGCGTTTGCAGTCTTGGGAAGCTGTCTCTCGGCGTCCCAGGGATGTTTTTGCCCTTTGTGCCGTCTTGCGAACCCCCCCCAGTTAGTCAGCCCCCCTGAAGTTTTTAAGAGCTGTTTGTTTTGAACCCCCCCTCCACCTCCTCTTGTCCTTCTTCCCATTTCCTCAGGCCTACCGGCCGGTTCTACCCCTTTTCACCTTGTCGGTCCACGACGAGAACGTACCAACTTTTCCCCCGTTTGTCCAGAGTCATGCCTCTTGAAAACAACTTGTCATCGAAGCATTCAGTTTTTTCCCTCCCCCCCCTTCTGACCGGTTTTGCCTCGTGGCGATTCCACCACTAACACACTTGGACAACCCCTTCCACGGAGTTTTAAATTGACGTTTGTCTTTTCCCCCTAATTTTCTCCCCCCTTCCGCGTCTCTTCTACCCCTCCCCTTTTCCACAATTCTCCTTTCATCACCTTTCTCCCCCTTTTTTGACTGACCCACAACCCCTTTTTCCCCCTATTCCCCCCTTCCTTATTACCCTTCCCAACTCCCCCCAGGAAAGCCTTTTTTTGTCCCGGTGTTGCTCCGCACGTGTTTTTCTTTTCTCTTTGCTTCCCTACCTCACTGCTCGCCTTTTCCCTTCCGAAAGCTCTAACTCCCTCTACCACGCGGCCACCCCCAGCCGAGAGACACACACCTTTTTTTTTTTTTCCCTACCCTCGTTCACAAAACCACGCCGCACACAACACCGTTAACCCCCACCAACACCCCCCCCCAACAAGGAACTCTCTTCCTGCCCTCCCACGTTAATTTTGCTAACCTCCCCCCCACCCCTCCCCCCCCCAAATTTTCTTTTTGTCAATTAACAGCCAATCTAGCAGTGCCCGCCGGACTTGCTCCTCCTTAAAACTTCCCCGACCCTCCTCCCAGCCCCCCTTCCATTTTCCACCCCTTCCCTCCCCAAGGTTTGTTATTGGGGATCCCCGCAGCCTCGTCGGGCCTTCCCGAAAAATAAGAGAAAGGACGCGTTTTTTGCCTCCCTAACTCTTCCCCCCCCCCTTCTCTCTCACCCCCAATGGCTGGCGTGCTCCCGCCTTCTGCGCCCCACATCCTCAGGTTTACTTTTTAACCGACCGTACGAACACTTCCATGTGTCCTCCCCCTCTTTTCTCCTCCTTCTCCCCTGGATTCCCACCGCCCTTCTATTTTCCTCCCCCTATGCTCTTAACTTTTTTTTTAGCATGTCTTGGCCTTCGTGGAGACCCCCCTGGCCCCACAAGTTATCCTGTGGCCCTTTTCATTCTTTTCTTTTCTTCCACCTCTCTCTTTTTTCCATCTTTTTTCCTTTTTATACCTTTCGGCACTCGTGTCCGTTGAGTTTGCCAATGCCCCTGATACCAATTATCTAATAAAATCTCATTTTTTCCCCTCCCCCCCATCCATTTCCCCCCCCCTTGTCAGCATCTTCGTTTCTTTCCAGCATCTTTTCTCCCTTTTTTTGTATGAATAGGGTGCTTAAAGAAATGAAACCTGGCAGTGAACCCTCCCTTTTCCTCCCCCCCTTTTCACCCCCACGGGTATTATGATTTCTTTTTGGTGGGGGATGTGTCCGACTACCCCCACAATGGCTTTTTTTTTCTTGAAACAAAAAGGCAGGTAAACCTTCTCCCCCCCCCCTAGATGAGCACCCTCTTTTTCCTTAGTCTTTTGACCTTCCTGTATACGAACAATAACATCCCTCCTTTTTACGGATTGTTTGGTGGTGCGTTTTCCACCGCATCAATAGTCGCCGGTACTGTTGTCTTGGCCTCTCATCTTCCATAATCCATATCGTTGCTATCCACTTCCCGTACCCTTTTTCCTGTTTTTCTTTTGTTCCCCCCACGCTTTTAATTCAACCACTCGCATCCCCCACTCTGAGGCCGGGGTGGGCCACCCTTTTTTCCTTTCACTGTCACTGGACGGCCACGGGCACCTGTCCCTTTTTTCCTCCCTACCTTTTCCCCCGTAAACTGAAATTTCTTGTCAATCCGGCTCTTTTTTACTAGAGTTTCCTCCTACTAACTCCCTTGTCCACCGTTTACGGGTTCTTATTGGTCCCTTTTTTTGTTTTTTATGTACTGTGACGCTATTTGGTCCCCTTAAGGTTCTTGGTTCTTGTGCAGTATTGGTTTCAAACCTCGGCGGTGCGGGCCTTCCCATCACCTGAAGTGTTCCTCTGCCTTGACAAATATCCCTTTTTTCCCCCCACCCCTCACTCCCTTTTTTTTTTTTTTCCCCCACTTCATCAATGGATCCCCTAGGGCTTCTGTGTCCATGACCTTTTCCCCCTTAGTGCCACAATTAACGAATAACTAACACGTATCGTGGCTTGCCATCCTTTCCTCCATCTTTTTCCGCTTTACAGTCTGCTGAAATCCTTCCTTGACCCTCCTATTCGGGTGTCCCTACTACTTTCTCTTGTTTTTATTTCGCTTCCCCCGTAGTTTAAATCTCTTAATCATCCGGTGGGTTTTTTTTTTAATCTATATCTACTCCTCCCTTGTCTTTCCCACCCCCTTCTCCATATCTCTGTCGGCCCCCCTCAAGCTTCTTGTTCTTTGATTTTAAAAATGCTCCTCGGCGGGAACCGCTAACCATATTCCTTCTTTGTCTTGCTACTTTTTTTTTCCCTTCCCCATCCGTCCGATTTTCGATACATGATGAAATTCACTTATTTGATGTTGTTAAAATCCCTTGTCATGTCCTGAGACAGTTAGGAGGGAGCTTTTCTACTTTTTTACCCCCCCCTTCCCTTTTTGTGGGTTTTCCTCACCCAAGTTGCTACATTGAAGATCATGGCTCCTCTGCCCTCCCCCCCCCACCAGGTCCTCCTTCCCTACCCTTAACCCTTCCTTTACCAAATGATACTCCTCCCTCCTTTGTTACTTTCGTGTCCCCCCTCGCTCTTTTTTGCTTTTATTAATTTCACTGAGTGCACCTGTGGTCCGCATTTCAGTCCTTTGGCCTCCGTCCTCGGAACTTTTTTTTTGTCCTGAATTGCGTAGGGCTTTGAGGGGTTGCTTTCTCCAACCACCGCTTGTGTTTTTTTTTTTCTTGAATTTTGCCCCTTGTTGTCGCTTAATGGCGCTGGTGCTCTTTTACTCTTGTACGGAAGGAATGTCCCCATGTCTCCTCTTTACGGGACCCACACGGGACAGACGCATTTTTTAAGCGCCTTGTCTTCCCTCTTTTCGTGTTACCTTTCTTTCCCCCCGTCTTTTAACCCTATCTTTTATCTGGTGCTTTCCTTTTTGTCCTAAACCACCTCCCCCTTTTTTTTTCCCTCCCCCACCATCAACCAGAATCCCCCTCGTTTGTACGTGGTTTTGTCCCTTTTTTCATTTCCCCCGTCCAACCGATGCTTCCCCCCACTGTGGCCTAACGTATGGTTCTTCCCTGATGTCTTTCCTCCTTTTGCCTCCCCCTTGTGTGCGGGCCCTGATTAAGGTCGGTTATGTATTCCTTTTTCCTTTTTTTTCGCCGTCTGTTGCGCGAAATTCCTTTTGAAATGTGGATAAATGACGAAATCCCCGTTTTCCCCTTTTCTCCCATCCCGTCTGATTTTATGCCCAAGACAAAGTAGATCCCTTCCACAGATTTGAGCCCTTACCCCACCGTATTTGGCGCCTCCCCCCATTGAAAGAGGCCAGTTTGGGTTCATGGTCTTACCTTTTTTTCGTGTTCTCGGATGAAGGACATGTTAGTGACCAACTTTCTTCTTCCGTGGTGGTTTTCCGTAATGTCCCCTTTTTCCCTTTTTAACCTTTTGGTTCCGTTCCCCCCATCGGCAGGCCCTGCTCTTTGTTTATGAGGGCATGTGGCTTTTGCCTCCCTTTTTTTCCCTTTGGTGGCTTTTGTTACCGTGACGTGGTCTTTTGCTTACACAAACCCGGGTCTTTAGGTTTGGGAGTTTGGTTGATTTTTCTCCATTTGATTTTCTTTTTGGTTTTGAATGTAGGCTTTTCTTGAAGTTTTTCTTTGCCTTCAACTTCGCCCAATGCTTTTCATTAGTTTTTCCCCCACTTTTTGGGGGGAGTTTTAATTTTCAAGCTCCCCCCCCCTCCTTGCTAAGGTGGAGTGCTATTTTAACTCGATCTTTTTTTTTTTTTTTAATTGGTAACAAAAGACTTTCCGTTTTCGTGTGTGTGTCATGTTCCTTGTATTTTTTCTGAGAGAGTCCCTTTCTTTGTCCTTCTTTTCTCCTTTTTCCCCCTTTTCCCTGCGCTTTATTCCGGGTCGACTTTTTTTCTGCCCCCACGTGCCGAAATTTCTTACCTGCTCCGCGGATTTTTTAGGTTTGTTGGACCTTTTCTGGGAGACTGACTTTTTTGGACCCGTATGTTTTTTTTTTTTTTTTCTTGTTTGGTCATTCCTGATTTTGGAAGATGCTTTCTTTTCTAGTTTAACACACTGTCTCCTTGGTGTGGAACTTTTTCTGGGGCCCTGCGGTCGGTTTTTTGATACTCGGATTTACCCCCCCTTCTTTCAAAGAGAAGGGGTGTAATGTTTTTTTTCTTTGTCTTCCTTCTTCCACGTCTTCTTTTTTTCTCTTGGTTTGCTTTTACAGATGTGAATTCATTTTTAAGGAGTTCTCACTCTTTTTTTCTTTTTGACCACAGTCGTGGCCCTGTCCTTTTTCCTTCCGTTCCTCCTGCTTGGGGGACAGTATAAGTATTTTTTTTAATGGTTTTCTTTTCCCCTTTCTTCACTCTCTTTTTTATTTTGTTTTTCTTGAGATGAGGGCCTTCTTCTCAGTTCTCGTCCCCTGTTCACGCCTTTTTTACTTTTTCCCCAAGACCCTTAATTTTCTTCCCCCCCTTCCTTTTCTTCTGGCCTCGCTGGGTCTCCCTGAGGGGTTTAAACAATTTTATTTTTTTTTTTTCTATTTCCCTGCTGGTTCGGACCTGGAGGTCCATTCTCCTTAACCGTTGTGGATTTCCTAGCAGACCAATTTTCACCCGGAGGTATGTTCCCCCCTTTT
>Ga0179593_1295289_pt1 | contig 13130 bp, 11 predicted proteins | sample CZODoug2_1_08_16_FD_185931 | JGI IMG/M metagenome (GOLD analysis project Ga0179593, IMG submission 185931) | Vadose zone soil fungal communities from Angelo Coast Range Reserve, California, USA - CZODoug2_1_08_16fungal (PacBio error correction) | ecosystem: Environmental > Terrestrial > Soil >... | reverse complement strand
CTACCATTTTCTTCGATTGATCGGCCGCACTTTGTAATGTAAATTTCCTTACCATTAATGGGATGTTGAACTGTGCTCTCAACAACCCTATGGTGAGCGCATGGCACGGTCCCCCGCTATAACCTTGCCCGAGTACATGATAGTCATCCCCCCGACACTCTCTGTTGAGCATGGTCAGGGTGGTAAAGACCACCCATACAAGGTCGGTCTCGAAGTCGCTGTACTATTCGTCAAATCTCAGATCGCGATGTTCAGGAGCCACCCATTAGCCTTCTCCTGGCTGACCTTATCCGAACTTTCTGACCCGCCGAGAAAGTGGTCAGAAAGTCCCTTCCGCGATTTCAGGATGCCATAGTATACCACCCGTCTTTCTTACAACCTTGGGCTTCCTCTCAATTTCTAATCAGCCCCGACTTCTGTAAGTGCAGAAGTTTTAAAGACGTGTTCATGGCTGGGTCCTGCAAACGTACCCTGTAGTCCCTGACCGCACCCTACTCAAGTAAGAATGAAGGATACAAGAAAGCACCCTTCCTGTTCCTACTTCAATTCCGCTCGTTATTCCCCACACCAATAACCCCAAGGGTTTTCCGGTAGGTTGCAATCCTTCCAAGGTAAAGAATACCTTTCGCCCCCCCTGTCTTTTTTTCCGGACCAAAGGGTCAAAAAAATTCCCTACATTCTCCCCCTAAACCTTGCCGTAGACCAGCCCACCCCGGACTCTTGCTTCACGTTAGGGTGGCAAAAAACTTGAGCCCCAGCAGTAATATTCAACCCCCCCCTGTTTCCTTCCCCCTCCAGGATTGCCCGATTTCTTAATAGATGTGAGCGTTTTTGCGACTTCGGTCCCAACCAAGTTGAAAAAGAAAAACACCTTTGTCGACTGCCTCTGTTCCCCTCTATTGTATGGAAAGTTTTCCCTTGCAAAGGGTTTTCTGGTTCACCCCTACGTACAAGATAGTAGTTCTTGAGCCAACCAGGGCCACCCCCAAATTCCCGCGCAATATTTTTCCCGACACTGCCCTTAATTACCCCTACTTGGCTCAGTCGGTGTACCACTTTTTTTGCTTGCTTTACTGTTCTAATGTATCTTCCGGGACCGGCTTTTTTTTTTTTTTTTTACGCATCATCTCTTCTCCTCCTTTGAAGACCCTTCTCATGTGCATCCTCCTGCTTAAGATAAGCCCAGAAGAATTCGTTCGTTGTGTCCTCTCCCTGTTCCCGCCCCTGCGGCGGAAGGGAAAAGTTTAACGTCCCGGCGTCCTTCAGGATCTGGTACAAGACCGCCCTCCCAATTTTGTCCCTGCCATCTTAGTAGTGATCGTATCACAGCACCCCCTCGTTCCTTCCGTAGTTTCCTTCCTACATCTCTTATACAACTCTTCTTTCCTGAGGTATGACCCCCCGCCGTTTGGCTCGAGAGTCGGCCAAAACCATTCTCCTTTCCCCCGCCTGGTGGGTCAGACAACCCAAGCTTTCGGTGTGGGATGTCCCAAAAACATCAAAGGTGTGACATTCCAGTTAAAATTAGTACCACACTTTCGAGGCCCTTCTAGTTCATAGATGTTTAATCGTATGTGCAAAGTAAGGTTCTATGAAACGGAGCTTCCCACTGTAGTTCTGAAAATCTCAGGTTTTTGGCGGATCTGACGACCAACTAAGCTAGATGACCCAAACGGAACCTACCTTTTTTTATTTATGTGGTCCCCCTTTATCGAGTTATGAGCCGATGCCACCACGATGGTTTGTGAATTATTTTTTTAGCACACTTCACCCCAGAATCTAAAAGGTTCCTTATTTCTCTTCAGGATGGGCGAATTTTCGTCGTTTTCCTCATTCGTTGCTAAATTAAACCCGGACCTAAGACTGGCAGGGGTGAGGTCTTCCAGCCCGCTTCCGCTTTTTTTTTCTGTTAACCGGCAGAGCGCCCCCCCCTTCCTTGTTGCCTTTGGTTACTAAGCTCGGCTCTATTTGGACGACTAATTCCTGTTTCTTCTTTATAGGCCGCCTTCTGCACATGGACCGCAACGCCCTCCCCCCATGTTTCAGCTTCATTGAAGGGCGGAGGTTCTCTTTTCACCCATACCGGGAGGTAGTTTTTTTTCCCCCACGCCACGGTTTTCCTCTCACCAATTTATTAACAAACTATCCTATTTTCCTCTACCCCCGGTGGTGAGTGTGGGCCTTATGTTTGGCTCCCAGACTTTTGAGAAGCGTTAACTACGGAGTCCGTCCTTCTGTGCAAACCCCCTCCGCCGACTTCAAGGATTCCATTTACTTTTGTGTCGGTCCCTTTGCCAGACCTGCCTCTTTAAACCAGCAGACTCCGACTCTGATGTTTTCTTAGCCCCCAACTACTCTCATCTCTGATGAAATGTATGCACCTGGCCACTGTGGGTGATAGTGCACCCCCCCCCCACCCTGCATGGTAGCACGAGAAGGTCCTTGCTACCTCCGCCCCTATCTTTTCCTTTCCTTAGTACACTGGACCTCCTCCCATTCGCCCGCCACGACCGACCCCGCTATGCCGTCCCTTTAAATGAAAGGCCCCCCCACGCCAGGGTTCTGAAAAACGATGTTTATTTTCCCTTCTTTCAACCCAAGACAACATCAGTTTTTGGTTCCCCCCCCCGGTGTTTTTTTATAAATACGAGAAAGTGGGAATTTCCCTGCCGCCAATCAGTTGCAATTTTCCTCGTAGGCCGGGAGTGTTGTCGTCAGTGACAAGAAACAAGTGTGGCCAAAGAACAACCTTGCGATTTATTTCGCCTCTGCCGGACCTGTGTAACCACCTCAAGGGCCACTTCTCGACTTTTTTCGAGAGAAACAGCGTGGTCCCGTGTCTCCCTTCACTTTTTGCACGGTTTGGCACGACCGCTACTTCAGGTCGGGTCGGTAAAACACGGGGCTTGGTGCCCTTCTATATTATGCTAGTGGGATTTTGGCCCCGATTCCTCGTAAAGGTGAGTTGTCCTCCCCACAGGAGGCTTTTTCTTTCCTCCAGATGTGCGGCCTGAGTTAAGACCGGTTTTGTTGTCAACTACGATCCCTTCCCTCATGGACACGGGACAGGCCAGTTCCGTTCTTCGTTCGATACTCTTGGGCTGTTCACTCCTCCTGGCTCCCAATTTTAAAGCCAACTCGACCTTCTATTTAGGAGGACAGCCGATGGAATGCCCCGAATCCTTCAGTTGACCCGCCCCTCTATCGATGTCGTACTTCCCAGTGTCCGCGAATTCGTGGATCATTAATTCCCCTAAAGAAAAAAGGTGTTGCACACTGATCCACCTCTTGGCTGAATCTGTCGTTTCTTCTAGAGACAAGTCCGCGATGTTTTGTCGTTATTTCTGTGGAAATACCCTCTCATTTTGCCCACCTCGGTCCGGCCACTTGCCACCCCTCTCGGAGCGATACCCCAGCCTTGCTTCGCAACCTTTAGATGTCGCAAACGCTCTGATAGGCAAGAAATTTTCGCTTTTTCGTCGAGTTGACCCCAACGATTTTTTCATTGGCCTGTTTCCACTTTTTTTCCCCCCCTAGGTTAAGTTCCCCTCGGTCTGTGTTGTAATTCAGTTTTTTTGCGTTCAAGGAGTGTCTGTATACAAGTTTTGAAGTCTTCTCCCTTTCTCGCTTAAAAGATCCAACATGGACTGGAACAGTCTCCTTCTGCATACTACTTAGTGACACCCAGTCGACTAGGGTAAGCCATTTTGCTAGTTTGTTGTCTTTCCTACACTTGTACTTTCTCCCCGTCAGACATGACATTCCCAAACCGATACCATAGGACTGCAAGGCCCCTTTCCCCTTTCGCCGGGGGGAGGAGGACCTGACCTGCGTACTTTCTACATAAGTCCCTTTCATGGGCTTAGACCTAGGGCCGACGTAGACCCTCACCCCCATAGAGGAGGGAGTTGCCAAAGGTTCTCGGGGGATAAGAGTCTTCGAAGACAGAATTTTACATTGGCGCATGCGTCAGTCCCCCATAGATTTAGGGTAGTTTTGCATCCCCTTTCAGTATATAAGGAAGTAAGACTCCTTTATGGGTTGGATGTACACTCCTTCCCATCCAGACCCACGATGTCTTTTATAAGCAAGTAAACTGTGTTAGTCTTTTTGGAAGTGAAAGGTTACTACTTCCTTTTTGATCTTTCCCATTCCCCCCCCTTCCTGACGCATGGGAAAAGAAATTACCTTGGCTCATCCCCCCCGCTCACAAAGGAATACACCTTCATCCTAATAATTTGTTGTGATGAGGACCTCCCAAGTCTGTTTTGATAGCTCATTTCAGGGAAATTGCCCCCTCGTAATTTTTTAAGGGGTTCCCTTCCACCCCTTAGAGGCTGATGAAACGTGAACAGCTCAAATGGAGTACTTGCTAATCAACCCCCCGACCCTCCGCTTATGAGACTTGGGTGGAAATGAAATCCCATCGAAAACAACCGCCGCCCAAAGGTTTCTTAAGTAGTAGTCATCGTAACCACCCGGCTCGTGCCCCACACGCCGTCGCTTTTGCTGCTACTCACTTCTCGCCGTTAGACGGTTGGCCTTTAGCCGGTCTTCAGAAGAGCCCAATCTTAAAGACACCTCCTCTTGAGGGCGCAGCTTATGCCTCGAAACCTTCTACCTGATGAAATGTTGAATTACTAGTCCAGGTCAATAAGAACCGCGTCTTATGTTCCAGAGTGAACGATTTTTGGTTTGTGAATGGCCTTGTCTTCTTGCTAAAGGCCACCTTGTACCCCTCCCAAGAATGAAAGTTTCTTAGTGACTACCACCTAGAAGCGGTCTCCCTACCTTTACGCCTTTTCATAACCGGCAGCGCCCTGCACCACTCACGCCTGGTTGGCTTTTGGAAGGTCATCCCCTGCTAATGTCGCAGACCGGAACTTCCCCCGATCCGCCAACTCCCGGTCAAAAATCATCCCCCCCCCTTCCCCCCCCCCAGTCATGAAGTTGGCACTCACACCTGCCCCAATACCTTTTCCCTTAGGGTCGCCCAACTTGCCCCTATACGAATCCCCTTGGACAAATCTTGGTTAACGCCAGAATTTAGGACCTTTAGTTAGGCGGCCCCTTCGTGTTTTTGAGAATATTCTCTTAAGTCTTCCCCTCCAGCCCGGAAAAACTAGTTTCGATCTCGCGTTGTCTGAATTTGGGAAAAACTTTTACCGACCGATATTCTAGTATTATCCACAAACTCCTCCCCCGGACGGATAGCCCTCTCCCCGACCTCTCCTTCTATGTGGAGAAGTCTGTTGTCCCACATGTTCTTTGACGATTAGCCCGATGATTGCCCATGACATTGAGGGTAGCCTTGACTTACCGCAGTCGCTTTAATCCTTTTCCCATGTCGATCAGGTATTACTCGCAGCAGGCTTAAAAGAAGCCCCCCGGGTTTGCTCGTCTTGCAAATGTGCGGTCTTTTTGGCGGTGTGGTCCCCCCCGGTCTTCCCGGTCGTCCTCAGGATCTTGGAGAACACAGCATTAAACTTGTTGTGGTGCGTATGGATAGCTCCCTTGCCCCACACCACCTCCTTTCGGAGTTTCTTTCCGGCCAGCTATGCGTTCATACCCCCTTTCTTCGTCCAGGTGGGTAGTGATGCCCGCACCAGGGGCACGATGCGCATCTCCATTGTGCGGCCCCCCATCAAAGGTACTACCTCACCTAGAGAAGTCTTCCCCAATCCCTTTTTGGGGGGCCCCCCGACCTCTACCTGGTTGTCCTTGTTTGGCCCGGCCAGAACTTTCCCAAGTTTCCGTTTTTTTAAGTCGACCACAGTCGAACCCCCCCAACCCCGACACCACACAGTGGGATAGGAGGCATTTCCACGGAGCTCTCTTTATGTCCGGATGTTTGCAAAACTTAACGCAGATGATTCTGACCTTTGAATGATGGGCTCGTGAACCCTGTTATGACGGTATTTGACAAAAGAAGGTTTGTTTTCGAGATTTACTACCCAACTCAGTTGACCCTCGATACAAGTTGCGGAACCCTCCCCCCGGCTGTCTGTTGGAGTATCAACAACTCTCGATGACGAAACGTAGTCATTTTTTCGGGGGTTTTGTAATAGTTAGCACCTTTTACCCCCTCCTTTTGTTCCTCGGGGGTTTTCCCTTCTCGTCCCCCCCCCGGCGTTTTCCCCCTTCCCTTGGAGCTAATGAGTTTCCCCCAGGCTTCCCGCAGGAAGACGATTTGGGCGGAGGTAGTCATGACCTGCTCCGGTTTTACCCGTCACAGCTCACTCCCAGCAAGTCCTTGACTTCCTGAACCTAGCTAGACTTCCCAGGGGGAGATCCTTCCCTCATTGCTCGTATTTGTCGGCTGTGTCAATCTGACGAATTCTGGCCTCCCGGACACGCCAAGTCCACTTTCTCCCTGTAATTCCATGTAGGAGGAGATTTTTTCCCAATACCCCTTTGGCGTATTTCTCCCTCCGGTTCTCGCACCAGGCGGGACCACCCCATCTCCCTTCTATTCCCCTTTGTTTTTTTCTGAGAGGTTTCTCCTGGTGAGAGCCGCGTTTTCTTCCTTTCCGGCCCTATATTTTGAAAAACCCCTCTACCTCACTTCCCCTTTCGTCAATTGTACCGGAGGTCCCGTTCCCTCATTGGAAGATTGTCCACCCTTTTTTTATCCGAGGCGTCTCTTGATTCATCCTCGCCTGAGCTCTAGACATTCTGCCCTCCCCCCCCCTGGAACTTGCTTCTTGTCATCTTCTTTCCCTGTACCACAAACTAGCAGAGGCAGGGATAAATCCGCACCGAACCCCCACATATGTTCCTGAAAGTGTTTCGTGCGGGCCCGCCCATTCGACTTCAGCCTCGACCAGAGCACGCTTCCTCTCCCTTGCCCCAAGGGTAGAACCCCGATTGGTTCGGTCTTCACACCCGCCCCTTCCTCCGTTTATCGGCTGTCATAGCGAGAAGTGGGCCTCCCCCGACCTTCCCCAAAACTGGGCTTCACGGAACGAAACTTGGGCATCCTTCTGGACGTCAAAGCTCCCCCCACTGACACCACCTCGTGTGCCACGGACCTAATACAGGACTCTTGTCCCTTAATTAGGACCGGAACGACCCATATAAAGGGGTGTCTCGCGGATCCTCCCCCCCCCAGCGCCCCCTTCCTTGTCGAAGTGGGCGATTTTTATCTCCCATTCATCTGTTATGGAATCCCACGTAATTGTCATTTCCCGTCGTCCCCACCAACTCTGGTGCCATTCTACTTTAGTTATGTTGGCCTCGCTCCATCGGAACCTTGCAGGGCATCCTACAATCAGACCTCTCTGGGGATAAGAAGTATGAGGGAGAGGTAAATGAGAGCACCGACTGAAGCTCTGCCTCGGGTCTTGCCGCGCTACACCTCCCCACATGACCTGTCAACTTTCGCCCACGTTCGTTGCTTTCTTGGGGATAAGATATCGGGAATTAAGTGGGCTTCGCCGGTTAAAATGCTAACGGCGCCCCATGAAAAGACAAATAGACCCGAGTGACCGCGAGGAGACACTACTCTTGTAGTCCTTATCCCCCCTCTACGCGATGCTGCTTAATGACATACCGGTTTTGCTCCTTATAATATGTGAAAGGCACCCCAGGTGTTGCAAGCCCCCCCCTCTCCCAAGGGGCGAGGCGTCGCAGTCGGCTGAGGACCAGAGAGAAATGACGCGATCGGTTTTTTTTCAGTTGGCTCTACTACAGATCGTTTTTTAGCGCCCTGTTGCCCCCCCAAGAGGCCATGCCTACTCGCCCCACTTCTCATTTACGAGGACTGTTATGTCGTGCAAAAATGGCCGCATTTACCCCCCTGTCCCCCGGGATACTTCCTACTCGGTCGTCTGGTGCGAGGAACGCTTTGTAGGGAGCTTTTTCTCGTTACAAGTTTTTGCCCCGTGAAGTGATTCGTGTTTTCTTCGTACGTCAGTTGCGGGTAAGTAGTGTTTCTTTTCGTGTCCCTGTCCAAAGGTTTGGCCGTCGGGGTTCCGTCCCTTTTACTCGGGGCCTTCCACGAGGCACCCGGTTTTTTTTACAGCGCAGGGCCCCGGTCTTCTCATTCCCCTTTCGCCACCGGGCTGGTAGACGCCGTCGGAAATTGAATTTTCGGTTGTACTTGTGCGTCCCTTGCAGTTGCACCGGCATGAACACAACCGGCAAAGATGGACAGGAGTACCCTCGGAGCCTTGTTTTTATGCCCTTCCGAGGAAGGAAAACCATTTAAGAAGTTGCCCGTATCGATGTCTCCCCGGCAGAACCCGGTCTCCCTTACTAGAGGACCGGTGCTTTTCCAATTGCCTTTCTTTCATTAGGCAGCAGGGCCCGCTCCTGTCTAGCGGTTGAATGAGTTCCTTTAAGCAATCACCCTCCTCCTTTGTGGCCTCCACTGTCGTTACGACCCCGACCGGAATGCAAGCCCTTTTGGGTGGCTCCTACCATTTTCCTCCGTTTTAGGTTCTTGGTTGTTTCCTATATCATTTCTCCTGGTGAGTCTTTCGCGGTGATTGCCCCCCTTTAACCTACCGTAATTCTGTTTCTTTTACATTGCCTCATTTCTCCATTTGCCCATGAATGAATCGAAAGTGACATTGCCTTTGCCGATCAAATGGCCTTCCTTCCCCCTGTTCCTCCTCAGGTGTTCTGCCGAGATAGACCATTCTGAGCTGCCTACTTTAAGTTTCCCACTTTCCTAGGTCACTTAAGGTGAGATGGTTTCTTCATCTAACCCAAAATCAGCTCCATGGTCCCCCCCTCCTTCTACACACCTTAAGGCGTACTTATATATCAACTCTACGCTGGCGGAGAATGTTAGGCTGTCCCCCCCCCCAAATACAGGATTACTAGAAGTTAGTCCGCGCGTGCGAAACACCCCTTGAGGACGGACGAATCAATCTCCCAGAGTTCTCCTTACTCCTGACCGACAGAGAAATTTAGCAATCCATACGACCGAGGAATGTACTGACAGAGACATCCACCTCCCGAGGGATTTTCCCCCCTGTTGGGCCTCGGCCCTTTCCCTAAGAAAGACGGCTAATCGTAAGACGGGCCAGGTTGTGGCCTTTTTGGTTGGTCACGGCCCGCGACGGTTCAAATCGCCACCTTACCCGAAGGAAAGGCCCGCGGCTTCCCCCCTCCTACACGTTTTCCGCCCCTGAAGCGGCATAACATGCGTTGTTACCGCCCCAGGCCGCAGGGTTTTTTGCAGGGTCCTCTCGTCACTGTCGCCGCCCCCCCTCCTCCCTTCAAATCTAGGTCCCAGAGTCTCCCCCCGACCGGGTCAAACCAGCACCCGCAAGGAACGCCAAATGATTGTTTTGGCGAGTCCAGACCCCCGAAGATTTTTTTTCGGAATTTTGTTACCACCCCCCATTGAACGAGACCTCCTCCTTAACCCAATCGGCTCCTAGCCCTCCATGAGGACCAGATTTCGCCTATCGCTTCTTTGTTGCGCATTTTTCAGTTTACACGAAAGTAGAAACGCGTAAGTTGATAGACTTGAGCAGCGGTAGGAAAGTGGAACGGCAACCGCTTTGGGGGCAACGTTCCGTACCTTAAGTATAGTAGTATTCCAAACAGGCCCCCCCCAAAAGCTCTTCAATCCGAGTAGAACACCTCAGCAGTTCTAAGAGTGTAAGCTTTCCAACCTGTGGTTGATGTTAGCGGATTTATGTCTCCTCAATAGTTTTCAAGACTTACTCGCCCCCGCTCTCTATAAGACCTTAGATCGTGTGGGCACACCCCTTTTACTCTCAGAAAGCAAGAGTAGATTTTATCCGTTCAAATTTTGGCTTCCAATCCTTTCCGAGTGTCCCAGGTAAACTTCCCTTGTCACCCGGTCTTTCTCCCCGCCGCCACTAACCTTTTGCATGGTCCCCCCTGATGAGGTTTCCGAGCTCACACAATGCCCCAAATCGCAGGATGAGATAAGGTTCCCCAGAACATTTCCTTCCCACCTAGAGTGCGGTATTGGTTTCATGCCATCCACTTGGCCAAGCCGTCGTGAGGAACAAATACGCCAGCACGACACTCAAGAGTAGTCTTCCCCAGCCTTGTTTTCCCGGTCCCCTTGCCTTTCGTTAAGCCCTTTTTTGGCTTCCTTTCCCTGGCCCATGTTGCGGCGAATAGAAACGTTCCCCCGTGTTCCTGTTGGTGTCGCCCCGTACACTCTTTGCAGTGGCCCCTTCGCTTTCTGTCCGGCCCCTCGAGTCCGTAAGATTGCGAGGCCTGGATGTTCTTTCTTTTTTGAAAAACCGCAAGGGTTTGATTGGGGTATTTCCGCCCCCCCTCCCGGAACTCCCCCTTGAAAATTTGGCTTGCCGGCAAGACCTTCTTGCCTTTGTAGTAATACACCTTTCTTCTTTTCTCGACGTCACAGGAGGTTTCTTTTTGCTGTAGGCCACCGTCAAAAAGTCACGTTGTTTTTTTACACGTTGTTCTTCCGGCCCCTTGAGCGTTTATTCCTTTTGGCCTAAATCTTGAGTATTAAACGATGCCCTCCCTGAGTATGTGTCGGATGTCCTTCACTGCTATCACCCCTTTTGGGGTAACCCTCCTGACGATTGAAACCCCCCCTTTGCAAGGGGCCTAATTCCCATACCCTAGATATGCTTAGGATTGGGCCTTAAGAACATTGAATGGCTGTTCTTTGTGGTACCCATCGTCCGCCATCCGCAAATGGACAATCCAGCAATTTTACCAATTCCCGGACATTTCCTTTCCGGCCTTTGAGTTTTTCCCTTTCGGCCGTCTTTTTCGCCCGCTTTTTGGTCAACTGAGGGTGACCCCCCCCCTTTTTCATCATTTTTGTTGTTTGTCTCGAGGTTTGTCCTTTGTTTTTGGAGCCCCGTATGCCACAGTTTCTCGGCAGCCGTATGTTTTTTACCAACCTCCGTTTCCAAATGAAAGGAATTCCATACGCGTTGTGTTCTCCATTCCTTGGACCCTTTCCACCGCCACACGAGGCGGATGTGATTCTTCCTAAAAATAATAGCCTAATAGTATGACCCTTCGTCCTCCCCCCCCCTTCTGGCCCTCGTCTTTCCTTCACCCACGCGTTATCCATGCCTTTTCCTGACCCTCCCTCCCCCTCCAACCGAGGTCAAGCCTGGGACTCCCCCGCCTTCCTCCCTCACCGACTCCCATCTTCATTCCCGACTGGTCGGAAAGAGAACAGCCCGGGTCGCCAAATTCTGGGTCCTTTGTCTCCCCTCCCCCCCCCTCCCTCCTCAGTTCCCCGGGATCTCATAGCGATGCAGTTTTACTCACTCCTCCCACTGCCTGTTGAAGTACTCCACTTCTTCCCGTCGTGAGTGGTATTCACATTTAGCCATACCCAGCTGAAAACCCCTTCGTTTTTTTCCCCTTACCACCTTTAACTCCCCATATTGTTCCCTCCTATTAGGACCCCTGACTTGCAATACCTCACCATTTAAAACTTCCTGAGAACTTCCGAAGAAACGCAAATCCCCTTGTACCGACTGGGACGTTCCCCCTTTTGTCCCCATTTTTTTTTCTCTGTTTCTTGAAGACCCAAACGACTGTAGATTACACCCCCCGCGTTTCATTGATATGATGTTAGCTTGGCCGTCCGCCTCTAAATTGCGCTTCCCCCCCCTACCCCCCTACGTACGTCTAGTTTGTCTCCGAAGATGAGAGGCAACCCGCGCGAAGCGCCTATTTCGTGGTTGCAACCTCGATTAAAGACTAGGAACGGGAATGCAGTTTCCCCCGTGCGCAGCCCGTTCGCGATCTTCCCGGAAGTTTTGAGGTATTTCTCTCCCCCCCCTGCCCCCTGCAACGACGTTTCCCCCCTTTTACTCTAAAACCCATAGACCCCGCTTTTCTCCCGTTCTACTTTTTACTCACCGTTCGTCTGTATCTCGGTAGAAGCCTTCTGATGCTTCCTTATGTTCCCGTTGAATTCGTGGAGCATTATTTTCCTACTAGCGACCCAGAACCCCACCCCCCCCATTGGTCCCACACCGCTCCCTTCCATGGGATCCCCCCCCGACACTTCTAGCTTCCAGACCCCGTCCCCCCCGGTCCCCCCTGGCCCCCCCCCCCCCCACACCCACCCTCCCCCCCCCCACCCCCCCCCCCCCCCCCCCCCCCCCCCCCCCCCCCCCCCCCCCCCCCCCCCCCCCCCCCCCCCCCCCCCCCCCCCCCCCCCCCCCCCCCCCCCCCCCCCCCCCCCCCCCCCCCCCCCCCCCCCCTCCTCCCTTCCGCGCATACCACCAGCCCCCGACCCAAGCACCCCCCGGTCCGGTGGCCTTTTTTGCCCTTTTTCGTAGGACTTTTCCCCCAGCCAGGTGTCCGGCAAACCTCGTGAAGACCCCGTCTCCCTCTCCGATAATAAGGGACTTGGTCTGCTTTCTTGCCCACTTGGATCTGAACTTTCCTCCGACATTAAGTTTTACATCGGAATAATGGAGGGCTGGACCCCCCCAAGTTTGTCATTACTTCGAGTTACCCTTCCTTTTCCCATAGGGAATCCGTCTTTCTTGTGTTCTCCTTCGGTTAAGTACGTCTGTAGGGCTTTTTCGGTCTCCCCAACTGGGTGAATTCTTCGACCCAATTCCCCGGGGCGAATCTTCCACCCTTTTTGCTTTTTTTTAGTTCACTATCCGTTCCGGTATGAATAGCACTTTTCGGATTGCTTTTCGTTATGACCCCCGACGGAGGGCTTGCATTTAGGGGTCGCGTGGCTTTCAAGGTTTTTCGAACCCTAAGACCCCTTTTCCTTTCCCCCACCACGCGGGTCTCCCCTTTTGGAGCTCTGGTTTATGAGTTTACCGTAAAACCCTTTGAGCATCTTTTAGTATCCGACTCTCCTTTTTACCGCCCTCTCGTCTTTTTTTCAACTTCCGGCTGAAGGACCGTGCTAATTCCAAGCGTTTGTACAATGATCAGAATCCCCTTGCTGAACCTTTTTTGTTCCGCCTCCCAGTTCGCCTACGAGTCGCCCCTTGTTGGGTTTCCTTACTTTACAATTATAAGAAAGACTGTTGTCTTGGGTTCTCTCCGCATTCCTTTTCAGTAGCTTTTTCGGGAACTTAGTTTCCTAAGTCTGGGTTTTGCCTCTTCCGTCGCCCACATGATGTTTTACAGTTTACAGGCCCGAGGCCGGCTCCCCATCGCAGTCTTGA
>Ga0179593_1539528_pt1 | contig 13131 bp, 15 predicted proteins | sample CZODoug2_1_08_16_FD_185931 | JGI IMG/M metagenome (GOLD analysis project Ga0179593, IMG submission 185931) | Vadose zone soil fungal communities from Angelo Coast Range Reserve, California, USA - CZODoug2_1_08_16fungal (PacBio error correction) | ecosystem: Environmental > Terrestrial > Soil >... | reverse complement strand
AGAGCAGTTCTGGCTAGGACATTTCTTTCCCGCAAGGTCGAACTACCGCACCTTCTTCTTGTTCTCGTGAAGATTCGTCTAGGTCCCTCTTACTTTCCCCCTGTTCGGGCCTGATACTTAATGTAAAGCTCTCCCCACGCTCCTGCCCTTTTCGTGTGCCTTTAGATGACGATAGAGCTTGACCGCATGTACGGATTTCCTCACGTGTTCCAATCTGAGGGCAGGCTTTCTGCCCCGAGGACCGAAGACCGGCGCTTGCGCTACTGGAAGCAAACGCTTATTCTTTTTATTTCTCCCCTCCCTCTACGAGAGAGAGACCGAGATCCGCGGACGTTATGCCCTTTGATCCCTCAGGTCATTTTGGATGTCTCCCGCATTCCAGAAGCAGCACCACGCCCGGTCTTCTCCATGGCATCGATAAAGTTTAGGTTTGTCCTGTACGTTGAAGGTTTCCCCCAGACTCCCCTTCCTGGCTTCTCAAACTCCCCAGCGCCCCACACTCATCGGCGTCTTAATTTCTCTGTTTTTCGCCCCTCCGATAACCCATATAAAGACACTCTTCGAAGCCGTCCAGCTTGAACCAAGATTTTCCCCCCGGATCTCTGCTTCGGGACCAGGCCCAGATCACGCGGGCCCATCTTGATCCCCCCCCCTCTGCGTTCCGTCGTTCAGCTTTCGAGTCGGAAGATGGCCTCGCATCCCTTTTTTCCCTCGCTCTTATTTTGCGGCGCCTTCGAGGTCCCTTTTTTTCGGTCTCAATTCTCGCGTAGACCTCTCTCGCCTGATCCCTGCGGAACCCTGGTACCATCCTCCAGTCCCAACCAACTTGCACCCTTCCTCCACTCTTTTGTCGGGCGGTCCTGCCTGTGGTGTGCTTTGTCCTGGTGTAGCCGGTTTCACTTCTTTATGACGCGTAGGAAAAAGCGACGGGCATGCAGATTCCCCGCTTGAGGGCGCGCCGATGTCGCGCTAAAATCAACTTTTCCTAAATCGATGGCCCCTTTCCCTCGTTGCTGGAAGAAGACCAAGTGACAATGCTCGGTGCCTTAATTTGGCTCCTAAGAGGAACCGTGGAGGTGATTTTTTTTACCCCTGCCCTTTTTGGAGTCCCTTCTCGAGCCTAGTACCACAATATTCAGCATGCTCTTCCGGTCGTCAGGAGCAAGTCCCTTTGATAGGGGTCTCCTCCCTTCCAGTACGTTTATTCTCCCCTCTTTTTATCACTGCGCGAATAGACCTCCCCCCGTGACCGGTACCCCCTTAAACCCATGTAACCCGAGAACGCCGTTTTTATCTAAATTAAATATCACGCGATCCTTCCAAGGCGCAGGCCTCCCCCTCGAGACGGAGTTGAACGTGTTGACCCGTGATCTTTCCGCGTCCGATGAAGAGACTTTTTTTCTTTTCTGTTACCTGGGCGCTTTGGCGCGTATGGCCTTTTTTTTCCACCAGATCTGTATACCGAGGAGACCCCCGCCGATCCCTCCCCGGTTTCTTACAGACCCTCCTCTTTATTCCCCTCATCAAGACGAAGGTCGACAAGAGAACATCAAACTGTCCTTCGGGTGGGGGGTTTTTTTACAAACTTTCGTGGACCTTCTTAATACCTTCCTTGAAACTCATCCAGACATCCTTAAAAGTCACGACCGCCCGAGACCACAACGGGTACGCAATCCCAAGATCGACCTCCTCGACAACCCCTAGTCTTGGACCTTTTCCCTCCTCTCCCTGGGTCGACTTCCCCCTTGAATAGACTGATTTCTCGAGAAGGTGTTCCCCTTCCTTAGATCTAAAATAAGGTTCCCTTGAAGTGACACGTCTCAATTCTCTTTGATGCGTCGTTTAACTTGAAATTTGGCCCCCCCCTTCCCTTTATTTCCCACTAGGATGCCAAGGATCAAACGGCAAGGCGGCCTCCCTTACCCCATCCGGCTTGCCTTAATTTACGATAACCTGTTTCTCTTTCGCTTGTCCATCGTTTTTCTCTGCGCTCTAATGGAGAGCGTTATTGTAGAAAACCCGCGCTCCCCTGCCCTGAGTCAGGTGGCCGCCGGATCTGAAGGACTGATCCTGTCGCGATGCTCTGATCATGTTTCTCCCTCCCCTCTGGCTTTCTTCCCTTTTCCCCCCCCATAATAATCCTTTTGTTGTTGTAGAGATGAAAAGCCCCCTTTATTCGTTCTGTCTGGTAAGATCAGCACGCATTTGCCGCGGATCGGCCTCCTTTATTTGCACCGAACAGATTCCGTTTTTCTCCTCCCGCGCTCGCCCCTCGCGCGAGAGCTTGACGACGGTCCCGTTCCGAGCCAAAACCCTTTTGATAGTAAGTTCCTTCAGGCCGCGTTGAGCCCGTTGTGCTACGATTGCATGTTATACTTTTCCCCCCTCCGTGGAATCTCTGGCCGGGAGGCGTGTTCGTAGATGGTGGTTTTTTCCAGCCCCGCGACTTGCCTTACTTTACTTCGGATTCCAGGAGGGTAAACGGGATTTGAGTTGTCTCTTTTTTCTCTACTTCTCCCCCCACCCTCCTTTAGAGTGTAATATAGTGTTGTAAGCCCTTTCTCACATTCTCTCGCGCTTAGGGTTTAGAAGTTTCGCGATTGGAGAATCCTAAGTTTTTTTTTCTCTTGACGCTTGCGGTTGTGTGGAAGTAGAAGTTCGTTCCGTGGCCGAGAAGTATTATCATTGGAGAAGAAGCTTAGGGGATGTTTCTTCTCCTCGATGAACTTTCTTCTCTACTTATTTGCTTCCCCCGACAGTCCTTGCGATCATAGAATTAGATAGGCAGCTATAACTTCCTCCTGTGCTTGTCAAATTCCACCCCGGACCCAGAAGAGCCACCTGCTCCTTTGGATGTCCCTTCCCCTCTTGACCCCCTTTTTCACTTTTCCCCCCTTTTAAAGAAGAAATGGGTTCAACAAGGTCGCTTTTCGCTCCTGTTTTCGTGAGCATTTTTGCCTTCCGAAGTCTTATTGTTATCTCTTTGACGAGAGCGGCTCTAGACTGGTCATTTGTTCTTTTTAATCTAATTTGGATGATGGACTCATTTCGACCGTTGCACTTTTTTGACTGCCCGAATTCCTTCTCGCGCCCCCCAGATTGCTTGTTCCCGGACAGACTTCGAGTTTTCCAATATTGAGGGAGAGTCCTTTTTTGACGGACGCCACCCCATTCCTTCGCATCCTCCCGTAGATTTTCTCGTAGGAGACCCTGACCAAGGAAGTCGTCCACCCGAGTCATGGTTTTCAAGTCGTTCTTTCCCGCCGCAACGTCGCTTACAAGCGTCCTATTGCCCCTTTTTGTCGAGAGCCGCGCCCACCTCCAGTGATAGCAGGGATGCTCGCGGTTTACGACCTATATCAACCCCCCTCTTCCCCTTTCCCCCCCCCGTCAACGCAACCCGGACCTGCACAGTACAAAGCCACCACCCCCCCGTTCCGCTCCCCTGTTTTTCCTAGCCCCTTTGTTGTGGCCTGTACGTGGCCCTTTTTTCTTTTTTTCGCGCTGTTCCTGGGGATTACGCAGCAGATTGCGACTCAACTTCCGTCCTCTTCCCGGCGATGACTTCCAAAAATCTAGATTGCAACCTGCCGCGCTCCAATTCTTCAGACTGAATCCTTCTGTTCCGTACATCTTTTAGGACTTTTTGACAGACCCTTAGGGTTCTTCTGGGAATTTCCTTGAGCTAGATCGCGCGACGGTCGTCTTGGTATGCCCAGTTTTCAATTTTTTTTCCAAAGGCTCCCGCGCGGTCTTGAGAGTACTCCTTTCTTATTTTCTTTCCTTCCGATCTCCTTTATCACCCTATGAGGTTATCGAAGATGGCCTTCTTTAGTAGGCCCTTGCAGGTCTGAATTAGATCCATTCCAAAGATTAATGAACTTTCCTTCCTGCTTCGGTCCCATGGAGAAGGCGGTGATGTCTTGAATACTGCTAAACTACTCGCTGTTTCTCACCTTCTGACAGTATTGTGCGAGTATCAGGATTTTCAGATCGGAGGAGGTCGGGATGCCCCCTCCTGCCTTTTTCCCCGTCTTACTGGAACGTAGATCTTTCACCTTCTCCTACCGGATTCTTTTTTTCCAGATTTTTTCTACTCCCCTCTCAGCCTGTGTAGCACCTCTTTTAGGTTCACCTCTGCAGAATAGTTTCTCGGGACCGTTAAAACCACGTTTTTCTTTCTCCCCCTGTCGCCTTGACGAGTCAGTATAAGATGCTGTAGAACTTCCGAGTATCCCCGCGCACCCCTCAAAACCCTGCCAGCCGGGAATGGTTTGTTCCTGCCTCCTACGCTCCAGTCGTTTTAATGTCCTCGAAAGGAGTTTACCCTTATTTCAATACCGTTTGATTCTTCGGAAGCCAGTTTGAGGACGAGCCCAGAATGTCCGCAGCGTATTTTCCATCCATCTGCCTTTTAATAGTGATCTTCATTTAGGAGCGGTCTATTTTTTGACACTGTAATTTTGTCTTTTTCTGCTTACTAGTATCTCCTCTACTTCCGTAAGGGATAAGGTTCTTTTTCTCTTCTGCTTTCAGTTCACCGTGGATACTGTTTTCTTCGATCGGGCCGAGTCATAGGCGTGGTTCACCGTAGACTAGAGTGCGCTTTTCTCGCCCTTCCATTTTTCCTGATGCCTTTCATTTTTTTTATGTTGCGCACGCAGCTCTAGCCGCGGAGAACGCGCGAGCCCCTTTTGATCGAAGGTCCCGCGTGATTGCTTCCTTTCCAGAGACGCGCCCGCCTCCTGTTTTGCCCTTCCCCGAGCTCAGAAATGCTCATTTACGTTGCCCTGGGGCGAAATTCCACTCTTCTTCCCCCTTCCCCAGCGCCCTCCCCCTTGCTACCATAATAGGCGCTGGATTGCAGCTTTTTTCGGACGTAGACTGCCGAGAGCCAACGTCTCTAAAGATTCAGATTCGAAGCCCCTTTAACAAGAGTTCAACCTTCGGCCGTAAAACGTGTGACTACTTACCGTTACTGCTGTCCTTTTTTTTCAAAGTACACATGATTAATCGCCTTTCGGTCACCGGTCATTTTTGACAATATTTCCCGCTCTCCCCCTTGTTCATTTTTTTTCCCCGATCTCGATTTTCCCTGCTCGGAAGATGTAATCTTGCGCTGACGGCACCCCGGAAACTTTAAACTCCCCGATTACTAGAGAATTACTTAAACCTTGTAAAATAGCGCCATTCACCCCCCCCCCCCGAGCACCTTGAGATGAATCTGGTCTTTTGGTGTGTAGTTTTTTACTTTTTTTTAGGTGGTCTTCTTGCCAAGCTTCCGGAAACCGCGAAGGCCAAGAGATCAAGGATTTTTTTAGGGCGAGACTGTCTCCCAGACAACATGTTTGCATCGGTGCTCTTGTCGCTGGTGATCCCGCTTTGAGGTTTTACGACTCTCTCGGTTCATATCTTCTTTCTTCCGGGTCGCCTTCATTTAAGTGTTTGGTCATTGCCTGGTTTTTGACCCTGTCCTGGGTGGCGTCCGTTTGTCTCTCCGGCTCGTCCCTTTCTTGCAATCCCGCGATAGGGGCGCTTTCCAGTCGGCCGCGCCGTTCTTGATGCGGTCTGCATGCTCCCACTTTTCACTCCTTTCCAATGTCCACTCTAATTTCCTCCTTCCCTCTTTAAAGACCCCCCTCGATACATGGCGCAGGAGAAACTCTTAACTCCCGACTCCTTTGTTGACCCCCAGTGGCTCTTTCCTAATGTTTAAGATGATTACTCATCGTTCTGATCCCCGCCCATTTCCTCACGGGTGCGCGTGGTGTTCAGTGACCAATCACGATGATACACGAGACCTTCGCTGATCCTCTGGGCTTCCCTTCCCTTCACCCTCATCCCTCCCGAAATCCCAGGAAGAGGAGTCCAATGCCCCGTGGTTTTGTCCCCCTGGATCTTACAAGGGATGCAAGACTTGCAAAGACTTTCTTCCCTCTTCCTCCTCTAGTACGACAGCCGCAACAACGGCTTTTCTACAAATGCGATCACCTAGACCCGAGAGGCGACTATGTCCTTGCTCTCAGGATGGCGATTTTTTTTCCCCTGCCTTGATAATGATCTAGAAGGGTGTTACTGAGAAATCTCTCCGCCCCCTCCTGTTTAAGACGTGGACCCTGCAAGCGCGGGATGCGGTGACAATTCCAATTCCCCGTTTTTCCTATTCTTTAAAAGTGAGATTGCTAGATAGACACGCCAATTTTGACCTCGTCACAACTCCCATCCCCCCTCTGTTAAAGACCTTTTTTAGAATTCTCGAGCAAAGTATTCTTGGGACGCGATCTCGACTTTCGAGGCTTTTCCTTGTACCCCCATTCCCCCCTCCTTGCCCCGTGAGGAGGAACGAGGATATGAGGCAGATTTTCCAGTTGCCCCTGGATTTGAATGAAGATCACCTTTGAAGCGAAACTCTTTATTTGTCATATATCTCTTGTATAATTAAATTTTTTTTTCGCTCTCTACTTCCCCCTTTCGTATGAATAATGATGAGTAGAGTAATTGTTGATCGGCCTCTACGCAGAACGGACTTTTTCACCCGGCCCCACCCCTTCATTATGCCTTATGCCGTTTTCGACAATTTCCTCGCATTCTAGCTTGGCGCACGTCCGTTCCTTTTTCGCTCACAAGGTGACCGTTGAAGGACTTGGGGCTTTTACGTGATTAGTCCCGTGTGATAGACGTTCAATTTTCTCCGGTTTTCCAAAGCTAGTGGAAATAATCTTATTGTTTGTAGAGACTGAGATGGTAGAAAGCACCGAGAATTGTTTTGGTCACGATTGTTCTTTTAGATTTAGGAAGGTCCAAACTTATCTATTTCCCCGGAGTAATCCTTCGACGTGTAGCTCTATTGATCTCCTGGAAAATTCATCTGATAGGGTTTTGGAGAGGTGTGGTTAGTCTTGGCGAGCGCCTTTGTGGTTTCTTATGTATTAAGCGGTTTTTGTTTTTTACGTCTTCTCAGCGTGGCTTCGAAGGTATTGCAGCTGGTTCCCTTAGAGGGAACTCTTAAGTTCTTTCATTCCTTCCGTATACCTTCTGCTGGATTTTTTGAATTCCCTTTTCATTTTCTTTTCCTCTCAATAGACATTTCTGGCGAAGGTTCTTCGGTTCCACTTTTGGTCGGCCTTCCTTGCAAACCCCCGAGAAATCGTGGAGGTCGACTGTCGCCTCCTTTTTTTTCCTAGGAAACCCTCCGTCCAAGCCTCACTGTTTTTTCCCCCGTTAGTTCGTCCTTCTTGAGATGATCTTTTTTTTAGAGGAGAGTTTCTTTTAGATGCTTGAAGAAGGGCCTTGTTTCCTGTACAGGTACCTTTTTTCCGGGGGACATTGCCAGAACCTGCTCACTCTTCCCTCGTGGCGTTCTTTCGAAAGCGCGACCGAAGTTGGCCTCTGAGCGCTCGCTGAGCTACATAATAGTTAAAGTTGCTCCTAAGCGAGGACGAGTCCGACGACGATCCCCACATCCCCCCCCCCTTGAAATTTTCCTGAAACCGTAGAGCTGTAGGCGAAAACGGGAACCCCAGGTACCTACTTTCCCCCCTGTTTTATTTATTTCTTTTCCGAAACGGCGACCACCCCGACCCATCTCACCTTTTTGGTTTTTTGAGGTTGAGCGCTTCAGGACAACCCTACACCTCCTTGAATCTCGTGAATTCTCGGTTTCCCCCAAGAGCTATCCCCCAATTAGCCCACCTCCCCCCAGGAAACTGAAACCCGTAACCAGCCACCATCTACCACCATTATTTCCTCATCCTTTCCCCCCAAGATCCTTTTGAAGATATGTCCCTTGCCGGTTTAAGACTCATATAGAGTCTCTGTTCTGACGTCCCTCTTTTTTCCCCGAACAGAAGTACTAGAAGTCCGCTGTTTCCGAAACCTAGAGATATTTTTCCAGACCTGCTGCCTTGAGAAACGTCCCCCTTGAACCCCCTTTACCTCCTCCTCGATTGTACCGGTGACCCCGAAGGTATTAGCGTGATCTGCCTTTAAAGGTCCTTCTATTTCTCCCCTCGTAGTTTCTGGACAGTACAGTTTTCAAGCGGTTCTTACCTTTTTAGCGCGAGGGTCTGTTTCTCTACCTCCTCTTCGTCGACTTTTTCGACTATTATTCCAATCAGTAGCAGCCGATTCCGGTATCCGAGTTGGAGATGGGGAGTGAGAAGGACAGTTACTTTTTTCCTTGCCCCCAATTCCCCTTCGCAAAGCTTAATTGATCGCCAGGTTAGGGAACCAGCGGTTTCGCTGGAGCTTCTCGTTCGCTTTTTTCCTGATCTAGAAGGTCCAAAGGCTATGCGCGCGTTTCAGAGGCAGATGGTATTTGTCTGGTCCCCCCCCCCATCTCCTGCCATAAGTAGGAATGGGCCTCTCGAGGCAAAAGTTCGCCTCGTCTTCGTTTCTATGCAAATCCTGCAACTTTCCCCTTTTCTCCGTGCCTTGAAGAACATAGATGTCCCTGTGAACATTGGTTTCTCTATCAGTCAACTCGAGTATCTTTGTTCGATTCTCCCATTTTCACCTTCTTTACTCAAAAGTCCCCGGGGCCCCCCCCTGAGCGAAATTCAGCCAAGATACTTCGTCGTTAGGCCTCTCATCCCCCCGGCGACGGCGTTTATAGTCCCTCTTCTCTCTTTTCTTTTTTGAGAGTCATCGCACTGACCGGTCTGACGAGAACACCTTTGTTCGCCTGTGAGCACCAGAAAAAATCGTCTTTTCCTTTCGGCCCCTCGACTCCCAGAATATGGGTATGAGGAAGGACAGCGTTCCGATCTTAGACCAGCAGGGTTGACTTTGCGCCTCGCGCGGCGCATCAAAGGGACCTGGGGTAGGCTTTCTTTCCGTAGCGTGGAGTGCATCTCTCGAGCTCTTTTCGTCGATTGTCAGATCGAAGCACCCCCTTTAAGACCTGAAGGCAGGGCCTCATTTTATGGACAGAATCCCCTCCCATTCCCCGATGAATAAGGTAGACTCACTGACATTAGTTAGAGCCAGCTTCCCCTTTATCCCCTCCCCGAGAGACATCACGATCCCTCACGGGGCACACTCCACAGGTAACAGAACTAGATCAGAAAGCAACGTGGGGAACAGAACGTCCAGCCGAATCGGGGAAGCGTAAGTGGGTTCTGACAGACCTTCAAACGACTCCATGCCTTCGCAACCAGAATAACTTCCCCCTCGTAATACAGAGTCCTTCCTACCAGTCCTTTTTGAGTGCGTGTCGACTTTTCTGCATTCGAGGAATTACCAATCGATCGTAGAGTAACCCTTCTTACCCTACATCCAGCGTTTTTCCGTCCTCGCTTCCCACGAGGAACCTATCCGCCCCAAGGAATAAGGAGAGCCAAGAGGGTCCAGTGCTTATTACACTGATAAGCGGACCCAGACCTTCTTAAACAGGCGGAACCCCAGTCTAGTAGTGAAAATGGCGTCGCTTTAGAGGCCTCCCGTTTTCTAGAAGTGTGATGGGAACATATAGATTTTTTTCTATCCTGGAGAGGACTAGCGTTCCCAGTCTCCGCAATCGGATAGAAGTAGGACCGAACGACCCTGAAAGGCGTTGAAGAGTTACAGTACCCCCCGTCAGTCACCCCCACAGAGGGGCTTTTTTTTTTCAATTGGTATGGGCCCCCCTGGTTGCGTTCTTTTTCAGGTCCTGTGGCGTTGAAGGGGGTTCCCCCCCTTTTGATTCTCCTTCTCGTCCACCGAAGTTTTACGATTCTCAGGGCTGGGGATGTGTCCCTTGCCGAGAGAGATTTTTACCCCCCCCTGGTTCCTCCTGCTGTTTTTTGGTGTTAGTAGCCGTTGCGGTGTAAGACGAACCGGTTTTTTCTTGTGCCTTCTTCCTTTTGGGTTCTCCTACGCGGCCATCCTTTTTTTGGTTTTTCCGGTTCTTGTTGGAGTAACATGATTTGTTTAGCCCCCTTCTTGTGGACTGTCCCGCCCCCCCCATAGTCTTTTCGAGAGCCCTCAGATTAGGGCGCGCGTTGTCGGCCGCGCCCTCCTTTCCCCCCCCTTCCCTTTAGACCTTTTCTCATCGCCAATTCGCTTCCGAACATCTTGTACAGAGCTTCATCCCTTCGTCACTTCCCCCCCCTAAAATTCAGATCCTCGACAAGGGACTTTTCCAAGAAGAGGCGTACCCCCTTCGAAACTTTGTTTGACCCTTCAACTCCCTTTTTCCCATCTCCGAACTTTCTTTCTCATGCCCCCAAGGTGCGGGTGGCGCGTCTGGCCGTTTTGGGAAGTGCACCCCAATGCTTTGGTCCCTAGTTTTTCCCCCTTTCGACGACGCTCACCTTAGGATCTCACCTCCCCTCGATTAATTCACTCAAGCCCGCGCAGACGGTCGACTTTTCTTGAGCCCCATCCCTTCAAGATCTTCCAGAAGAAGTGGATTCCCTCTTAACCCCTCTCGGCCAAGCGAAAGCAACTCTCCCCCCCCGCCGTAAGACCTAATTGACGCCATCTTCTCGTCCCCCCCTCGTCCTTAACTTCCCTCCCCCACCCCCTTTTTCTCTCCCTCTTGTAATCTTTTTCCGATTTTCCCTAGAAGAGGATAAAAGGCGACCTCGTCCTTTCTCCCGATTCTACTGGGTTTCGGCAGAAAGAGAGATCTTTTTCAGTTAATAGTCAAGGGCGATTTTTACTTTCGCCAAACCTCCCCCTATCGAATACCAAAGACTGACCTGACCCCCTTTAGTTCCCCCCCCTTGCCCTCGAAATTTCCTCCCCTTTATTCAGCCCCCCCATAAATTCCATTTTTAATTACCCTCATCACCTTCTCTCTTAGCGCACAGTATGAGGCCAACGTCTTTAACTTTGTTTTCCCCCCCCCCGATCTTCCTTTCATCTGAAAGTGAGGGCAGGTGCTCAGGATTCTGAAGCCATTCTAGAGGTTTTGCATGCCCTGCGGTTTTTGATCATTCTCCCTCTTCGCCCGCCATCGGTTTTTTTTCATCTCTCTCTTGTAAGAAGTCCGTGTTTTTTTCTCCTTTTCTTTAAAAAGCCAAGAGTTCAGTTCATGATGATATTGTTCCCTCTCGAGGCACTTCCGAGCTGCAACATCTTTGAGGAACTCCCCCCGTTTTTCCCCCTAGTCTTCCTTAATCAAGAGGTTTTTCGAAAAATTCCTCGCTATCGCCGCTTCCAAGGACGACTTCTCTCTTTTTTCCCCAATGTTCTCTTCCAGGAAGGCCAAGGCGTGATCTTTTACTTAAGGAAGACTTGACCGTTCAGAATCCGTCAAGATCGTGGAAAGAATAGGGCCGTTACTTCTCTCTTTTCTCTGGAGCTTTTTCATTCTCAACGATTTTGCGAAGGTCACGTCGGAGGCCCCTGCCACTATTGGAGATGCTTTTCGGACTTTCCACATCTATTTCACGGATGAAAAGATTACGAAGGTAGCCTAGGCTGTCTTCCTGGCCGATTAATATGCCTCTGATAGGGGTTGGAGATTCCGTTTTCGTTTATCTCTCCGCAGTTGTTTCTCCCTTATGTCGTACGGGTCGGTCTTACTCACCCCCTTTCCTAGCGTTTATTCCGCGTTCCTAGCAGGTATTCCCCCTTTAATTTTTTTCTGCTTTTGATTTTTCTTCTCCTCGCTTAGAACTGCGGTTTCTTCGCTTTTTGATGAAAAGCGGTTCGCTCTTTTTAAGGACCTTACCCCTATATCCTTTCGTGCTTGCCCTTACCACCGGCCCTCCCCCTTCAATCGTTTTCGCAGGTCGATTCCCCCTCACTCAGGCAAACCTTTCGAAACTCCTACTGGGTCAACACGTCTCCTCTTTACCTCGGTGCTTTTTTTCTGTAGCGCATAGCGGATGAGTTCTTTCTCGAGTTGACTCCGCCCCCTCCGGCGTCCCCTTGATTTCTAATGTGGACTTCCGATTGATGCATTCTTTCTTTCGTGTCCAGAGGCGCTTCGTTCCGGCGACACTACTCAGCTTTCTTCTCCTGACAGGACTCAAGAGATGCCCCTCCCCCTTTTTCCCTGGACGCTTCTCCACCCATGACCCGGTCAGCAACCAGGTCCTCAAGCCACGTATCTTCGACTGACACTCCAAAATGGTCCATCGGCACCGGAGCAGTTTTACTTAGCTTCTCCCCCCCCCAATGCTCTCCCCAGAAGCTCCCCTCCCAGGTCTGAAACTGTTGAGGTGTAGAGACCGGCCGAGAAATCAACCGACCGTGATGCACTCTTCGGTCCTACGCTGATTTCCCCCATAAACCATTCTTTTTAAGCCCCTCGGACCCTTAAACCCCCCATGACAAAAGCCACAAACGAGCTTTTTTACCCAGACAGTTAGCCTTGGACGAGGCGAACAGATATTTTTTGAACCGTTTAGCCCCCCCCTTTCTGGGTAGTACTTATCATATTGCTGACGCCAACGAGACACTCCCCGCCGTTCTTTTCTTTCCCGAACCACACTCTAGATCGATGAACAGCACTGATATAGGCCCCTCCCCCGAACCCGAAATCAAGTTTGTCAGAATTTACCTTTTTTTTCCCCCCGACTTTAGGGTTTCTGACGGAGGTCTCGATCGTAGAGACCTACTTTCTCTGTCGTTGACAGCGGTTTGGTGGACCGGCTTCCCTGTACGCTTGCGAGTTTGAGCTACTCTTTTTGCTTATTTCAGTAGAAATTAGATCTACTCCTTCAATCAGTACCGCCGATTGGTAGCATGTTTGTCCCAGGCTTTTTTTTAAGCTTCCCGCACCTTTGCCGGATTGGAATTAGTCCAGGCACCCGTGCACCGAATTCTTTTGAGCCCTTCCTTCTGGACCCCCTGGTTGCTGGCGATCCTGTGATTGTTACATCCGAGCTTGCCGACTTCCCTCGGGCGAAATCGAATAGTTTATGCTTTCTCCTATGATCGAGGCGGCAAAAAACCGTGTCTTCATTGGCGTCGAAGACCCCAGCCCTTGCCCTCCCCCCTTTTTTTGTATACACGTCTTACGCCTTCCCCTTGTCCTATTTCCCATCCCGAGTGATCCCTGGGAACATGAGCAGCTTTCCCGTTCCCTTCGCCCATTCGCGTTTCAGATTGTACGGTAGCCCCCCCCTGATGGGTCCCGTCGTCCTGCAATTTTTCAAAGAGTCGGAAGACTAGTTGATGGTCTTTTCGACCGCTCGA
>Ga0179593_1434763_pt1 | contig 13131 bp, 15 predicted proteins | sample CZODoug2_1_08_16_FD_185931 | JGI IMG/M metagenome (GOLD analysis project Ga0179593, IMG submission 185931) | Vadose zone soil fungal communities from Angelo Coast Range Reserve, California, USA - CZODoug2_1_08_16fungal (PacBio error correction) | ecosystem: Environmental > Terrestrial > Soil >... | reverse complement strand
ATTTGCAAGGATCGGCCCCTCCCGTTTTTTTTTGCCTCATTATTTGTTCGGGCTTGTAGTTCGGGCCCCCATTGTTCTGCCCCTTCATGGCCCGTTGCGTCCCCCCACTTACTATTCAATGCATGGTGTGCGCCCCCCCGCCTACGCACTCTTATTTTGGCGGTGTCAAAACCCCGCCTTGGCCGTTATGAGGCCCATCAAAAGGGCGGGAGTGAGGCCAAAGCGGGTCAAAAGGTCCACAACTTTTTGCCCCTCAGGCCTTTTGTCCTGTGCCCTCCCCACACCCGTTCCACCATGCCGCTTTTACCCGGTTCCTTTTTATTTGGGGCACATGGTCCTTGGTCTCCCCGATAAGGACCCAAGTGTTCTCAGTTGTGATTTTGGGTTTGGAAGATCCGTCCCAGTTCTGTGCCCAAGTCGAATTTTGCCGCGTTTGAAAAATTTTCGGTCGCCCCACAGCTGCGGCTGCTTTTTCCAGGTGCGCTTGTGACTGATTCTGCCTGGAAAGGACCCCCTTCCTTAGCCGGTGGGGTCGTTTCTATTTGGCCCACCGCGATTGTTGGCCCACGGTTTTTCTGTGTAGATATGTTCTTGCGCTGCGATAGTCCCTCAGACCTTGCTCAAGTGGGTGTTGGGCCGTTAGTGTTCGAACGTTTGAAGCTTGACATTCATAGTGGTCTCTGCCCCGCGCAAACCCTTCCACAATAGTGCCGAATCAAGAAGTCCGCGTCTTCGGTTTCGGTTCCGAACACAGTTCCAAACTTTGCTCGCACCCGATTCCCCAAGTTGGCTTCGAGACCTGTCGAAACTTTGAAGTACTGCTAAAAGCATGTTCTCACGCTGACCAAGCTTCGTCGATCTTTCCCTGGGCCTGGGTGCCCTTTCCCTAGTCAGCTTTCCGTTTGGAAACATCGCTTGCATCGTTCATTTCTTTGGGGAAGTGCTTTCACCCCAAACCCCACCCACAACCCAAACCAAGGATTTGATTGTCTGCGCCTCCTAGACATTCCTTTTTAGCCTTGTATAACTGTACCCCGTCTGGTAAGTTGCTGGGACCGGGGCGCAGCCGTAGGGCGTGCGTAGCCCTCGTTTTGTGACCTCTGGGGGATGCGGGTCGGACAAAAATGGTTTTTTTTTCGTTTGTGCGGCCTTCTTCTCCCTTCGTTGGGTTTGGCTCCGTCGGGCCCCTGGTCAAAGTCGACTTGCCCGGCTTTTTTCGTTGGTAGATTTCTTGAGCTTTTCCGGCGTGCGGTCGCAAGGACTGCCCCCCCTCATCTGGTATCTGCCGCGTCTCGCTTTGGCCGGCGGTCTTGCAATCTTTACACTGGACGCGCTCCATCCGCCTCATCGTCTTGAAAGTGCCGTTTTTGTTTCCGAGTGACCTGTTCCCGTTGCAATCAAACTGAACCTTCCTGCGTTGCCTATCCCTTTTGCGCTTTCTTGCAGAGGGGGCTTTCGATGTCCTTGATTCAGCGCCTGTGCGTTGTTCGACCAGGCTCACGGCGTGGCTGTCCCTCCCTTGTTTTCTTCGTTTGCGTTGGCACTTTTCGGATCTCAATGTCGATCAGGTGTCTCAAAACCCTTGCATGTCTGATTCCTGCGTTCCCTGTTTGTCTCGTGTTGAGAAGGTTCCCCGTCCCCCACTGCGCCCTGCTTTTTTTTTTTAAGGTGCGTCAGCGTCTGCGTTGTTTTTATCGTCTTGGTGGCTTCTCCTTCTTGGAGACATATTGTCTGAAGTTTGAGCTCACTTCCGTCTGCGGTCCTCTGTTCGCAGGCCCCTTTTTTGTGGAACCAGGCAATCTTTTTCTTTTTCCGTAGGACAGCCCGTGCAGGCCGCTGTCGGGCCTTTTTAGTGCCCCTGCACGTCCTGTACGGGCTACCCTCGCCACCCTCCCTTTTTTTCTCCTAAACTTTTTTTTTCCTTCTATCTCCTGTTCCCCGCGCTGAGTCGGCGCAACGCAGCTTGTTTGCGGCCCTTTGCGTCCCCCTGCGGCTGGTCTCAGCTCTCCCCCCATGTTCCGCCCGGTCGACGGCGCGTAGGCTCGGTCCCCTTGCTTGATAAAGAACACTTTGTGCCCTGTGGCACCGTGGGCTTTTTGCAAGCCTTTTTCCCCCCGTTCGGTACATTATCTCGGACCGGGCACAGGGTCCCCCAGTTTTCTTTTCATTGCTTCCCCCATTGGAAAGCAGTTTTTCTACCCAACCCCACGATCAGTCTGGCTTGCTTTGTCTCTGGTCCCTCATGACCCCCTTGACGGCTTGTACTTTCCTTCGCTTTTTTCGAGTTGTTATCGGCACATTCCCCTTGATTCGTGTACTGAGGTTTCCCCTTGGCGCGTACTTGATACCCTCGATTTCCGGAAAATGCCAAGCTGTGCAGCTTTTTTGACGCCTTTCTCCCCACTGCGAAAGGACATTCAATCACTGCTCCGTTTCCCTGCAGTCTTGCATTCCCTTTTATCTTTTTTCGGCATGGCCAAAATGATTTGGCGTGAGAATAGGCATATGCTCTTGCCTTGCATCTTGTTATTGGGGCGTTTCTAACGGATATGGGGAAAGTATCAATGCTTGCTGCTTTCCCGTTGAAAGTGGCTGGCTTGGTCCTTTTCCTAGGCCGGATGTACCGTATAATGGTTGCTGTGCCTGACGTACTCTTCCTTCTAAGTACTATTCTGGTTTAGTATTCGAACGTTCGCAGATTACTTTTTACCTGGCCCTAGTCACCTGCGAAAATTTTTCTTCTATCTGGGCCTTTGACCGGCCTCCCTTTGTTGGGTTGTCAGTCAAACCCCCAAGCGAGGTCCTCTTGTGCTTTGTCGTCGAATTCTCATCCAAACTTGATGCAAGTTTCGCATTTTGTTTTTTCGCAGTCGTCGTTTTTGTCTGTGTTGAAGTTGAAAAACCCCACCGTTGCTTTCCGACCCCAATTCGGGGCTCTCGCTTTTCATTTTTTTTTTATGCTGGTCCGTGTAGTCGTTTCGTGAGGCTATTTAGTGAAAATTGGCACTCACCTTTCCCCCACCCTTTGTGAGCCACACTTTTGGATCAGTTCCGTGCCCTCTCGGCACCCTTCTGTTCCTCCCTCACGTTGTATGATCTTTTCCCTGCTTTTTTTTTTTTTACTGGTGCTGAAGAACCCAGTTACTCTGGAGGTCTTTGTCATCCCCTGTAACCCCCCCACAATGCTTTGTGGTTTTCCTGGAGGCCAAAATCGCTTATCTGAAGAGCGCGGACTGCGAGTTTCCAATGTCTCTATTTGGTCCGTGGACCCTCCTCCCGTTCAATTGGGAGGGATGACCCCCCTGTGAGCGGAAGTTGCTTTGGGCAGACATCTTTTGCAGCGCCCCGTCATCCTGAAGGATCCCTCTTTCTTTTAGAAGGTGGTATGTACACCTCCTGCACCTTTGACACTCATCTATAAGCTGTTTTTTTCCCCATTCCATGGGTGAGTGCCCTTTCTTTTCGACGACTGCCTTTTACCTTTTACAGCCCATTGGGGCCCACACGCTGCCAGTCGTTGAAGGGAGAGTTGCAGGAGCTCCTCCCGTTAGGTCTCTGTGGTTGCTGGTTGTTTGGCTCTTGAGTTTTGCCAACTACACTTGGCCCTTCCTCTCTGTCTCCTTCTTTCGGTTTTTTTATAAACGCTTCCCCCCTTTGGGTTCCATTCTCTTGGATCGTTTTATTACCTTCTTTTTGGAACGGAGTTTTTGTCCTCCCTTTTTTGTCACTCCCTCCCTCTTGCGTCGACCAGTTTCTTCCCTTGCGGGCCCGAGGGGTTCCCTGTCGGCGCACCCCGGTCCCCCCTTAGGGCTCTTTTTTTTTTTTGTTAAGTTCTGTTTTGCCCCCGGCCTTCCGGGTCGGGCTTTTTTGGGTTGCTTCTTGCTTTTGGGTTCAGGTCGTCGATCTCTTTTTTTTCATTCGACGAGGCGTTTATGTTCCCTTTCTTTTTGTATTTACTCCCATTATGTTTCTGCATCTTAATCGCTTTCCTTTTCCTTGGTGACACCTCTTTCTCTTTACAAATGCCTTGTCCACCCCCAGTCCCATCCCCTCATCTGAGATCCTCCCTAAATTGTCGTTTGCCGTTCATGAGATTTAACCATTTAGGGGTCTCATCTTGATTTTCGATGTAGATTCAGCGCAACCCTTTTCATTTTTGTCCTTCCCCCTTCCCTCTTTTTCTTTCGTCTCCTGCACTGCAAGAAACGTTGCTAATTCTCCTTCTCATTTTTTAGCCGCTAGTGGGCTTTTCTGCCTTGTTGTGACCTGCGCTGCTTCTGGTTTGTTCCGGCACTTTCGTTTCTTTTAGGAGTTGTTTTCCAACCCGTCCGTCTGAAGGGAAATCCTCTAGAGCTCTTTTTGCTTTTAGATTCACGAAGTGAATGTTCTGCTCCGCCCCCACTTCTCCACGGAACGTCGTTGTTCCCTCATAGCGGCTCTCGTCACTCTAGCTTATCCCCCGGCGGCATGTTTCCCCTCTCTTTTTTTCGTTGTTCTCTCCACATCTCTTTTACGCAGCGTGTCTTTTCTCCTTTCCCCTCGCCCCCTTCACTTCCCTATTTTTCATCTCTCCCTTTTCCTTCATGTTCCCTGTGAGTTGGGGTTTTGGGTGGATGAGCTTTTTGCCAGTTGGTTCCGAGATTTTTCGGTTTTTGCGGTTCTTTTCTATGAGGCGCCACCACTAACTTATTCCCTCCTTGCGTTTGCCTTTTTTTTACTCAGCTTGAGCATGAACCCTTGACTGATCGTATTCGGAGACCCTTGGCTGACCCCTTCGCTTCCCCCCACGAAGCCCAACCACCCTGTTTTCTTGCATGAATTTTCCGTAGTGGCGGCTGCCGTTCCGCTCCTTCAGTGTTTCTGTTCCAGTGACACCAGGAGATCGGCAATTCCGTTCTTTTCGTAACCTCCTTATGCTGTTTCGTGGTCCACTTTTCTTGTTGCCGGCCCATCGGGCCCTCCGCGGCTTTTCCTTATACACGGCGAATGTCCAATGATTTGTATCTTTTTGCACCTCCTTTTTTTTTTCATTTTTTCCTTTCCCTGTCCCCATTTTAAATTAAGAGCACCAAACCTCTCCCAACGGGCAGGTTCTCCTTTCCCTGTAAGGATGCTTTCCTACCTTTTTAATTGTTAAAGTTTTTCCCAACCCAGTGCACCCCTGATTATTTTGCTTATCCTTATCCGTTTTTCATTTGTCTATTTGTGTTGACACATCTTCGAATCCTTGTATTTTCTGTGACAACCTTTCCATTCACCACGGAGGCCAGCTATTCAAGTTATCCCTCCGGAGTTGGCCTTGTTTCTTCCTTCCGACATATGGGTCGTTAGGACTGTTGTTTCCCCTTCCGTTTCCTCGTTACGGTCTGCTGATTCTTCAGCTTATCCAGTATTCTTTCCCACGTGGGGCTACCCCACTAGTATGTGTGTTTAGAGCCCCTTTAAGGATGATTACTCCCGTTTTGTAAACCTCTTCGACACCCATATTCCTTTTTCCGTATTTCCTCCCGAAGGGTCGGCCGCTTCTCATTGTCAGCCTGTCCACCTGCCTATTCTTGCTTCCCATGGGCCAAAGGGTTGCCTTCCTGCTACGGGCCGCTGAAGGTCCATTTTCACACGGAACTTCCGCTTTTGGCCGAGACAGCTTCTCCCATTTCTTTTCGCTCTGCTCTTTTTCCTTCTGCCTGTTGCTGGCCGACGAACCAGATTGCTTCTTGGACCCCTTTCCCACTTCCCTGGTTGGCGGTGTTGCGATCGCAGGTTCGGTTTGCAATCATTTTGATCTTCCCTCAAACCCCCCTATCTTTTTTCGGCCTTTTTCGGGGGGGTATTAGCGGTCCCTGCTGATTTTACTTGCTTCGTTTGAATTAGTCCTTTTCCCCTCTTCCTTTCTTTGTCGTGTTTTCGTGCCCCTAACCTCGGCTTCTCTTTCCTAAAAACGTGCAACGTTTTTTTTTTGGCATACGGGAGGCGTCCACGGCCCTTCTATCCCGTTATAGCCCTTCTTTGTTCCTCCTTCTACGTCTTTCCGCCTTCCTCGCCTTGCTCCGCTCCTCCCGGGCCTTTGACTTGTCCCCTTGCGATTTTTGACCACGGAAATCCTGTATTCCCCCAGGCGTCCAAAGTTGCATCTTCCCCCCTTAGCGTTTTTTGGTTTTTTTTTTTTTTTTTTTTTTCTCAAATCTATACTCCTTCCGTTCTCCCCCCATTTTTGACTGTGCCCCCTTCCTTTCCCCGTATGACCAACGGTTCGTTTGCTCCCAAGATCGGAGTTTCTTTCGCGTTTTACTTCGTGGCAGTATGCCTCCTACCCCCCTCGGTCCCGTCGCTCTCTTGTTCTCAATCCGTTTCAACCACGGCTTTTTTTTTTTGAAATCATGTTCTTCCGCCCTCCTTTTTTCCGGTTTGTTCCTTTTTGGTCTGAAGCATCGGAACGTGCAACCCACAAGCTTGGTTGCTGGCGCCCCCCCCCCCGTTTTCGGGCCCCCCCTTTTCTGGCTCCTGTATTCTTTTCCTCCTCCCTCGCAATTTCGTTTCTCGGTTATGCTGGAAGAAGTACCGTTTTCCCAATTTTGCTCTCTTGCGCTGGATCCAGTTTTTTTTTTTGTGGTTTTGTTGTGTGTGTGTGTTGTTTTTTTCCTCAGCATACCTCCTATCGTTGCAAGGTGTTCAAGAGGAGGTTGGTTTGTACCTCTTGCTAGGCCTTCTTTCCTTTCTTGAGTCCGAACTGTCTTTGCAGGCTGACTTGTGGCGCCTTGGGACTCAACGGTTTCTGTTTTTGCCCCTTCAACAAAACGTGTTTTTTTTTTCGTGGTCCTCCCTCGTCGGCACCTGATTGCTCCCCCCCAGACCATCCTTTTTAGCCTTCCGGGCCCCTTCCTGAGAGCCGTTTTTTTTTTTTGACAAAAACGTGATTTTTTTTTCTTAACCTTCCTCCTCTCCTGCGATTTTTTATGTGTTACTTCATGACCAAGGATCTCCTCCAAGGGCCTTTTTTTTTGTTTTTTGTCCGTCAAGACAGAAGGTTAATCGAGCTTTTTATTCCAGTGCCGTCGTTTTTCACCTCCCCCCACCTTTTTTTTCCCCTTTTCCACTTTTGGACATCGTTTTAACTTAGGACATCCCCCCACGTCCCTCTCCCTTTCCTTATTCGCCCGGTTTTCCCTCGCATGTGTGATCCTTTTCCCCCCGTGAAAGTTAGGGGTATTTTATTTTTCCTGGAAAGGATTTCCTTCCTCCCCCCTGTTTCGTTCCGGATTTTTTTTTTTGTTTGTTTTTGGGAGCTTTTCCCTCCATTATTTTTCCCTAGAAGCCTTGGTCGCCGGCTCCACTGACTCTTACATCGGAGTTGATTTTGCGTACTTGGCCCAGTGGCTTTCTCCTCCCCGACAAACGCGGCCTTTCGTTTCCTTTTCCGGTCTCAACGAGTCACCAACGTGGTTCCGCTTTTTCTCACGGCTTCTCTTGGACGAGATTTTTTTCCCCTGACTCCAAAGAACTGGGGTTTTTTTCCATTGTTTTTCGGTTTGTTTCGTCCTCCCTTAGCCTCCCCCTTTTACTACAAGTTGCTTCCTGCACTGTTCCCCTGTTTTTCCGGCAGAATGGGTCTTTCCTTCCCTTTTCCCGCTGGCACATTTTTTGTTTTGATGTAGGTTCGCTTTTCTTTTGACTGTCGGTATCTTCAGCCCTTCAGTTCCGCCCCCATTCCAAGTTTTTTTTTTTTAGTCTCGAACTTCCCCGATCCCTCCCCCCGTTTGGGTGTTGTTTTTGGAGGTCGCGTGCTCCGGTCAGTTATTCTTTTTCCCCAGTTGGTCAGGGCGGACCCTTCGTTTTCCCCGCTTTTTTTAGATAGGTGTTCCTCTGCTTGTGGCACCCTGTTTCTACAGTAGACCCGTTTCTTCGGGTTGTCGGGGCGGCCCTTCCCGTTTCAGTGTTTCCCCCTGTTTCTAGGTGCCATGTCCAGGGTCCGGTCTCGCCTTAGCGGCCCCCCACCTCCTCTCCAACGCTCCTTCACTTCGCACAAAGGTCTTCTTTTTTCGTTCTTCGTGCTCCGCGCCCAAGATCTCCAGCCGTGTCCTTTGGCCATCTCCTTGTTGGGGTGGAAATAGGCGGTTCCCCCCCCTTCCAGGAGTTTCTTTTGGCGTCCCCGTCCTTCCCTCCTCCTCTTTTTTCACTCTGTGACCTTCTTGGTTATTTTAACCCCCTCTAGGGCAGCTTTCCCTTTGAGCGGGTGGACCCGGTTTTTTGGACTTGCTAACGTGACTTTACCTCGCTGCTGCCCCCCACGTCTTTTGGGTTCCCCGTACCTGTTGACCTTGTAATCCTCCCCCCTTTAAGTTGCTTGTGTACTGCACTTTTGACTGCCAGTCACAACACAGTTTGGTTTTTGGGTCCGTATTGTGCCCTGGATTCCCTCCGCTTTGTCACCTTCGGAGGAGATCTACGGGTTTTCAACTTAAAGTTGTTACCTTGCCAAGTTTTTAGTTAGTTGGTTTGCCGTTTCATGTATGGACCCCTCCCCCCCCCCCCCCCCCCCCCCCCCCCCCCCCCCCCCCCCCCCCCCCCCCCCCCCCCCCCCCCCCCCCCCCCCCCCCCCCCCCCCCCCCCCCCCCCCCCCAATGTTGCTTTAGTGTGGCCTTTTTTCCCTCCCCCTTTTTCCTTGGTGAAGTACCTCAAAAGTTTTGGCCAGTAAGAAGTCCCTCCCCCTTGACAACCCCCTGTTGTTCGGCTTTTTTTTTTTTTTGTTCCCTTTTTTTAAACTTTCCCCCTTCTATCAGTTGTGTTTTATTCCCGATGTTTTTTTTTTCCCCTGAGAGATTTCCTCTCGGAACAAAGATGCGTTTTTTAAGTTCCCCTTTTTTGTTTTCCTTGTTCTGATTGTTCGGCACACCGTTTCTTTAGAACTGTTTCCCCCATTCGTCCCTTTTCCAAAATTCTGTTTGATTTGTCCGTCTTATTTACCCCATGATTGCCCCTCCCCCCCCTTCCCCGATGACCTCGGGTAGGGTCTTTTCCGCCCTTCTTCGATGCATTGAGTTTCCTTTTTGCGGACAACACCCCCGTTGTTTGTCCACCACAACTTTAAGCAAAGCAAATTTGGAATTTTCCCATTTTGCCACCAACCTTTCCTACGCCGTTGTTTACTGGCCTTTTTTCCCTTTTCCGTGTAACCTCCTCTTTTTGCCCTTTTTTTTCTTCTGACCGTGTACATTGTCGTCGAAAATGATTTCTTACTTTTCCAAGTCTTTTTTCTTATTCATCTTATCGTATTCTTCCGTGCCTTTTCCCGCCTCCCTTATTAAAATTTTAAGTTCCCTCTCCTGGGTTTCCCCCCCCGCTGCCCCAATTCCCTGTGATTCTTTCTTAGTCAGGCCTCGGGGCCTTTTCTCCATCCTTTGTTTCCTCGTTTCTGAGACAACGGTTCTTTTTGTATGACTTGTCCCCTCCGGTTTTGGTGACTTACGGATTTTTTTGTTTTTATTTTTGTTTCTCTTTTTCTTCTCTTTCGGGATCTCCCGCTGCAAATTTTGGAGGGGACTTTTTTCGACTTTGTTGTTGGACGCGGCATTCCTTCTCGTAGAGTTTCTTGGGACTTGTCCCCGCACAACAGTCCACCCATTTCTTCCCACTTGCCTTGCCCGTCTTCCCGTGTGCATTGACCTTTTAGAACATTTCCAAAACTTTTGCCTCAGATTCTTCCACTTGGCTTTTTCGTTCCTTCCCCGCCGTGATTTGCCCATTGTCCTCCTTTGAAATATTGTTCCTCTGCAAAGTCACCCCAGTCTTCCTTTGGCAGTTCGTTTCTTGGAGCTCGATATGAACAACCTCTTCACACTCCGTTCATGTTACACCTTCATCGTTTCCTATTGTGCCTTTCTTTCAAAAAACCTTTTTTGTTCCCTCCATGCCATTGCATCTCCTGATTCAGTTGAACCCGTTTTTTTGCCCTTATTTCGTTTGCGTCTTTTTTTCCGTTGAGGAAAATCCGCGCTTGGGGGGTCTCCTTCTAGTCACCTTCTTACCAAGTCAGCTGGTCGTTCGCTTCGACAAGCGGCTGCAGGTTTTTTGGGGTTTTTTTCCGGCCGGGTTAGTCCTCCACTCCTAAGGTGAGTGGGTATTTTTTTTCCTTCGGGAATTGGTTCCTTTTATTGCCCGCCGGTTATCGTTGTATCCTTCTTTTAGTTTGGAGTCTTTTTCGGTGGATTTTATGGTGCCCTAAGACAAGAATGGACTCATGTTCTTCTTTTCAGTTCGTTGTTTTTGGAACCTTCGTCTCGTTCCCCTCGTTCTAATCACGCGTCTGCCGCCCAACTCGCTTTTGGACCCCGTGGTTTGAGGGGGTGACGGAAGGACTCATTCTGTGGACATCATTCAAATTCCTTGCGCCAATGTCTTTGCCCTTTAATTTCCCCTTCTGCCGAAAGAAGGTGTTTCGGCCTGTGTAGTTTGTCGGTTAGTCCACCTTGTTGGGGATGTCTGCCCTTTCCCGAATTGTTTTTCCGTTATTTTCCTTCGAGGTCGTCCCGCAAAATTCCTTGATGCGGGGCAAGGTCCCCTTTCCCGTTTTCTCCGGTTTGTCTCCCCAATTCGGACGGCGCCCCCCTCGCCAGCGCGTGCAGTGGGGCTTTGATTATACAATTTCCCCTTCATTATCCATGATTCTCCTTACCTTCTCCACCCCCCCTTTTTGGAAGCGAGAATTTTTCTCTTTTTTTTTCCTCCGTTGTCGTAAGCTTGCCCTTTTTCTTCCCTGCGTTTCTTTAACTGGGTTTCATACTTGTCTGCTTTTCGGGTCTTCGTCTTTTTTTAGCTCGTCTGTCAACGTTTTTTGACGGGCCTTGTGGTGTGATCAGTTTCCCAGTTTTTCGTGCCCCCTGCTGGCCGCACTGCTGCTTAGGTTCGGTCGGCCTTTCACCCGTAAAGGCACTTTGTCAAACTGGCGCTTACTTCTCCACCCCCTTATTTTTCGTCAATTTCCCTCCCGATTGTTCGGGAACCTTTATGGGCCCGGGGGGATCGAGGACCCGACTTGTTAAAGGTTGCTGACTGACCCGTGGTAATTTCCTTCCCGAAATTTTCCCCTGACCAGGGGGCGGAGCCGGGTGGCCCGATCTTCGGCATTCTGTTTCTTGTCCCCCAGGAGCCAATTGCTCAAGGTGGGGAGGCTCAAACCCTTTTTTCGCACAGCTTGTTTTTCCCCCACTTGTTCGGCAAACTGACCTCGACCAAGCGGACCTTGGTACACTAGGCCGTTGTCTTCGGGTTCCCTCTTCCCAAATGGACTCTTTCTTCCGGTTAGACCATTGATTTTTTTTCCCCATGCGTCTCCGGTTATGGCTGGTTTTTCCGTGGTCAACACTTTCAGCTTCCGCTGCCCCCTCTTCGACTGTGAGGCTTAGTCCTCGACCTGCGTTGCCTCCTGTTTCAATTCTTTTCCCGTGTTCGACCGAATTGGTCTGCCGATTTTTTCCCCTTAACAAGAGATGTACTGGTTGTTTCCCCTCTTCCGTTCTGATAAAGGCGACCTTTGTGTTGTGGTCCTTTGTAAAATTTAAACAATTTTCTCCGCCTTTTCCCAGAAGTTTGAAATGCATCTTCTCAGGATCTTATCGTCCCTAGCACTTGCTTATGCAGTTCCTTTTTCTGTACAGAGTCTTCTCCATTTTAGGGTGGGGTTTTTTTCAACACGAATTAATAGAGGTCATTTTTTTTCTCGGCTGTATTGTCATTCAATGGTAGGCGAAGCCTTCCGAATCCTTTTTCCCCCGCTCTTGCGCTCAGCCCCACGCTTTACTTCTTTTTCTTTAGAGATTTGTCTGTCCCCTCCTGAATTTTTTCCTTCGACCTTTCTGCATTTCTTTGCGTTCCAACCGCCTATATTGTTGGATGCTTCCTCTGATCACCCCCCCCCCCTTGTCATGAGTTTCCTTGCTGTTGTTCATGAAGGCTTCCCCTGCACAGTGGATCTGCCACCTGGGTTTTCCTCTCTGTGCGGCCGTCGTTTCTTTGATTAGTCTTCCCCCCCAGCAAACCCTTCTGGACGTCACTTCCACAGATGCGTTAGTTCTCGGCCACGATAAGGATCGCTTGTCCCCCCCTTGGGGACGTTCCTGTATTCTCTTTTTCTGACGGTATTTAGGGTGCCGCCAGTCTTTCGTAAGAGGGCCCCTGTACCCCTTGACCCTCTTAAATTCGACGTCGCTCCCCCCTCGACTTTTTAGTTGGGCCCTTGGCGTAGCCGTAATTTTGACATGTTCATGACTTTTCTCCCTGCTCATTTTGTTTTTTACTTTTTTCTTTTGTTTTTTTTTTTTTTTTTGTTTCACATTCTTAGTTCTGCTGTCTTCTGCTTTCATGAACAACTTTTCCGTTTTCTTTTTTACAATTCTCCCTTTTCTTCCCCCTGCTTCGCCGAGAGCAGAAATTACATATTCGCGTTTTTCACCTTTCTCTCCTTATCCCCCACTCCTTTCAGATTTTTCCGAGACTTCTGTGATCATCGCAGAATTTTTCTGGACTTCCTTTTTTTTCCCCCGATCCGGATAGATCTTCCACTCCGAACAGGCCCTTTTCCTCTAAATTGTTTGATACGCCAATCCAACTTCGTTTCACATATGTCGTTGTGTCCCGTGGAATGACGACTTTTGACCTGAAAGGTAATACCCCGTCGACCCCTTTGCCTTGACGGAGGTGCCGGCCCTCTCCAATCGCAAGTTTGCATTGTTCCGCCGGGTTGGACTTTTGACGAGTTTGCCTTTGGACATGGGCCTGCCCCCGCTATTTGGAGTTTTCCGGCTCCTTTTCCAACCAACCGCCGGCTTGTTATTCTCGCCGGCGGCCGGGCTCTTCGGGGTTCAGTACATTGTGCAACGCCGCCAAATGATTCTTTCCCTCCAACGGTTCACTTTCAATGCGTTCCGATATCGGTTTCTACCTGTTTTTCTGAACCACGTTCTTCTTCGCCAACAGGGCCTTTTTTCTGTGGAGTCAAAAACGTCAGTTTTAGGTTTTTTTTTTTTTTTTTGGGGTTATTTTTTCATTACTGTCATCAGGGGTACTAAGCTTATGCCACTTTTTTTTCTGCATCCGCGCTTAGTCCCTCACCCTCCATTGAGTATAACAGGTATTTAG
>Ga0179593_1397112_pt1 | contig 13131 bp, 20 predicted proteins | sample CZODoug2_1_08_16_FD_185931 | JGI IMG/M metagenome (GOLD analysis project Ga0179593, IMG submission 185931) | Vadose zone soil fungal communities from Angelo Coast Range Reserve, California, USA - CZODoug2_1_08_16fungal (PacBio error correction) | ecosystem: Environmental > Terrestrial > Soil >... | reverse complement strand
TTAATCTGTTTTTCCTTTGGAACAATCCGGTTGAGTGAGAGCATCTTTTAGGAATCATTGGGACTGACGTTTTTTCTTTGGTGGTTTTTTTGGCTTCCAACTGACTTTTTCTTACCGTCCCCCCCCTGTACTTCGATGCCTCTTGGGAGACGAGATCCCCCAACCCACCCTTTTTCCTTCGGGTGTCTTCTCCTCCCCCCCTCCCCCTTTTCCCGTTTTTTGTTTTTTTTGTTGAAATGACTCGATCAGCCACCACAACCGTGCCACTTTTGTGTTTTCATGTCCCTTCCTCCTTTTTTCCAAACGTCCCAGGGGTATACGTTTCCGGGTTAACCTGGACCGTTTTGGGCTTTTTTTTTTCCCTCCCTCCTCCAGAAGGACCCCCCACACTTTCTTTTCGCAACTTTCATATGAGAAGAACAATCAGGTGTCTTTTGGCCGGGTTAGTCACCACCTATTCCTGACTTTTGTTTTTTTTTCGGTGTAATTCTCTTTTCCAAGGGGTCCTCCCTCTGTTGAACGTTTTTTCCGGCTTTTTTCCAAGCCTCCTCTTTTTAATGCCCTCCAGGTCCATTGCCCCCCAATTGGCCATGTCTACGGCTTGTCCTTCTCCAAAATGCAATTTTTAATCTCAATCCGGTTTGTTCTTCCTCACAACCCCCCCACCCCACGGGACGTCCTTAAGCACTTTTTTCCCCTTCCCCCCAACTGTCACCTGCTGTCCGATAAGGTTTCAAACTGCAGAGTATAAAGAATTTTTTTCCCCCTTCCGTTGTGGGTTTGATTTGCCCCGCTTTGGCGCCTTTTGGATTTTTTTTTTTTTGTGAACCCTCTGATTTCCCAGTGTTTTTAGTTTCCCTAAACCCTGTTCCTTTCATTTTTTTTTTCCCAGGAGTCCGCGCTCGTTTTTTTTGTTTTTTCCCCGCCCCCTTTTTCCCCCTCGAACCCCCCCATGGTTTTCCATTCTACCCAGTAGTTGATTCCTCCTTGGGTAGCCCACCCCCCTCCCCTTTTTTCCCCAGCATCAAGTGCCGGAAGGTGAAGGTCTGCCTTTTCGCTGCCACCGTTTTTTTTTTTTTTCCTTCTTTTTCCTTTCCAATGTTTAGTTTTTATTTCTTACCCTTTTACCCCCCACCAAACGTTTTTTTTTACGTCCCCCCCCTCCTCGTTCAGTTTACTTTTTTCGTTTCTTCCCTAGGGGCCATTTTTTTTTTTTTTTTTTTTTTGTTTTTGCCCCCCGGAGGGGCGTCTTTTTTTCCTACCGACCTCTTTTTTTCTGTCACTTCTTTTCCCCCTGCCCTTCTTCCAGTTTTTTTTTTCCCTATTTTTTCCTTTCTTTTATTTCCCCCCGTTTACCCTTTTCCACTTCCAGATAGTTGTATCTGTTTCGTTGATTTTTTTGTGCCGGTTTTTTTTTTTTTCCCGTTCCTTTGCCCCACGCACTCTGACATCCTGCTTTTTTTTTTTTTTTTTACCTGTATCCGTGCTCCTGCTCCCCCCACAACTTGGAAATCGGCCCCTTGCCCCGCTCCAAATTTTTTGGTTACTCCTCCCTTTTGTTATTTTCGTTGGACTCGTACTGTGTCTTCAATATTCTGTTTCGTCCCCCCCCCCCCCCCCCCAGACCCCCCTCCGTTGTACCCACCCTTCAGGAATGCGGCAATGAATGCATACCTTTCAAAATACTATCTGGATTTTTTCCTTCCCCCCCCCACGTTCTCTCTTTCCCCGAGCCCCCTACATGCAACTTAACAAAGACCCCTCCCATGTCTTTTTAGACATCGGGCGCGTTGTTTTTCTCCCACTTTGCTCTTCTCCCCGCTGGAATGTGTCCTTTTATACTCCCACACCCTTGCGGTCTCCCAACTCCCCCCTTGCTTTCCCTTTCCTTGTACACCAGTCCCCGGTGGAGCAGTCCCCGCTTTTGGTAAGCTTGGAGTTTCGCATTTGTTTTTTTGCCCCACCTCCCCTTTCTTTCTACCCCCCCTGTTGGTACCTTCCGAGTCCGATTTTTGTTTCCTTTTGCCTTTTGGCCCCTTTCCTTTGCCCTCCCCCCTCTGTCCTCCGAGACGGCCCCCCCCCAATTCCTAATAAACTTTTCCCTTCGTACGCCCCTCCTTTTTTTTTTTTTGTTTTTCCCCTGTGCTTGGCTGTGGGAACGGGTTTCTTTCTTGTACTCCCTTCCCCCTGGTTTTCGTTTTCCCCCGCAATTTACCTGATCTACCTGACGTCCCCTCCCTTTGCACCCTACCATGTTTAACTTCTTGGGAGGGGGCTTTTTCTTTCGACCCTTTTCCGCCCAGTCCTTGGACCTTTATGTGTAGGCCCCTCGGTGTGTCGTTTTCGCTTAACCGAACCCCCTTCCCTCTTTTTGTTCCTTTTCTTCGCAGTGCTTTTTGATTTTCCCTTTCCCCGAGCTATTCCTTGTCGTTCCTCTGTCGTTTTTTCACGGGTCTTTCTCGAGCGTTTTTCGTTCCACCGCATAGACGCGAGGAATTTTTCTTTTCTGTTTCCTCCCGGTCTTTTTTTTTTTTCCCCACCTATCTTGGTTGTCGCATTCCTGTGGCCTTGCTAGCGGCAGTATGGTTTCTGTTTTTATTTTCCCCTGGTTTTTTTGTCAGCCGGGTTTTTTTCCTGATCTTCTTTCCCTTCTTTGTTTTTAAGATAAATTCCCCTTTTGAAAAGTTTTACTATTTCGCGTCTCCTGCCTTTGGACTCGTCGTCTTTTTCTGAAAGTCCCCTATGTCGGCACTTTTCCCACTTTCGTAATTCGTCCCCCTCATGGCTTGCCCCCCCCCCCTCGTCGTCGATGCCCCGAAGGGCGACCTCAGTGAGATGATCCCCCTGTTCAGGACCCCAGCTTCTCCGGCCTTGTTTTTTTTTTCCTTTTCCCCCCCCCTCTTTCATTCGCTCCTCTTTTCCCTTTCCCCATTTCTGGTTTGGGTTGGCCTAGTCTTATGACACCTGGTCCGCCATCGCTCTTTCCCTATCTTGTTCTTTTTCTTTCCCCAGTCCCTTTTTTTTCCACCCGCCCCCTCCCTGACCCGACTAGGTTTCCATGTCCTTTTGAAAAGGGTTTTTTCCCCGTTTTCATCGCTTGGGCTCGGTTTTTTCTCGTTTGGACCCCCCCTCACCCTTTCCCGTCTTAACCGGGCCGTTCACATTTCTGAGCTGATAGTTACCACAAGACCCCCCATTTCTGGTTGTCGCTGACTGGGCCGCAGCTTTAGCTACTTAGTCGTCTTCTTTTCATCCCAAAGTTTTGTGGAGTGTTTTGTCTGATGAAGTGACATCCACTTTTTTTTTTTCCCTTACATTCCTGCCCGTCACCCCTTCCTGTCCTTTTCTTCCCTTCCTTTTTCTGAGGCTTATTGATGCCACCACTTATTCTTCACTTATTGGTATTGGCCTCCGCCAGGAGAATCTTTTTTTGTTTTTTTCCCCTTTTTTTTTGTTTGGCTTCCCTTTGGACATCCCCTCATCTTTCTATAAGCAATGTGACGCGCACACCCGCACTGATTGCTTCTTGTCGCTTTTAGTTTTTTTTGTCTTGTGGGCTCTCCTCGTTGTCACTTTCTTTCCCTAATCCGACTTTTTCTGAGAGTTTTTTTTCTTCCGGTTCGGTTTTCTTGCCGGGACATTGTTGTTCCGCTGTCCTTTTTTTGCCCCCATGGTTTGCTCTCCAAAGGACATCGACCAGTTTCCCCTTTCCCCGACGCGCAATAAGTTTCCCTGCCTTTTTCTGTTAGCTAGAGGTCGTTCCCCACCCCGGTTCTTATTGATGGTTCCTTCCCCCATAGCCAAGGACACCCGTCTGCCTCCCTTTTCCCCCCAAATTCCTTCCCCCGAGGGCACTTGATCTGGAACTTTTTTGACATTTTCCTTTACTTCATTTTCCTCGGTCCCCCCCGTCCCCCTTTTCCTTTCAGCGCGAGTTTTAAGTTGTTCCCCCTGACGCTCCGCGCTTTCTGAATGCCCCCTTTTTGCCCCCCCCCCACCTCTCAGGCCAGCCAAACGCGGGTCTTCTTTTAAGCTTTTGTGTTTTTTCCTTATTTTCGTCCCCTTGCCTCTGCCCCCGTTTTTTAGAAAGTTACAACCCCTCTTTGTTTCCCAGCGGTTTTTTCCATTTTGTTCGTCAGTCTGGGGAAGTTTTTAGGGACCCCCATGTTGGGTGGTGTCATGCCTCTTTTCTGTCCTTTTTTTTTTTTCGGCTGTCCCCGTTTTTCTTTTGATGAGTTTTTCACTTTGAGTTTTTTCGCCACCCACTGAAGCAGCATTGAAACCCTTTTGCACTTCCGTTTGTTTTTGACCCCCCCCCCCAGTACACTTAAGGGGTCAGTTCCCCCCCGCGCCCCCCTAGTCTTTTTTCCCGCGTGGTTCGGCCCCTTTTTGGAATAATTAGGGAAAGTGCCGAAGGCGTTTTTTGCATCTTTTTCCAGTAGTCTTTTTCGCTGGTCAAGTTGTTTTTCCCCCTCCTGATCGGGTCGTTGGTTTTTGGTTTTACCCCTCGCCCTGTTGTCGATGATTTTCCTCTTCGTTGACCCTGCCGAGTTGTGGTCCCCCCCCCTGTGCTATGGGAACTTTTTCGTGCCTGGAAGGTCATGCGTTTTTATGTTCCCCCCCGAAAGTGATCCATTGTTTCCATCCGTCTAGGACCCCCCGCATTTTCGTTGTTGCATCCTGGGATGCACAAAACCCCCAGGTAGTAGGAGGTTTTGGAGGTCTCGTTTGCGCTTTGATTTTTTTTTACGTTAAAGTTTTTGACTGGACGGGCCCACTGTGTTCTTTTCCTTTTTACCACATCGTTTTTTCTTCGATCCCCGTGCTTACTTGGGAGTACGTGAATTTTCACCCCCCCCCCAACTTTTCTTTTTTCTTGGTCCTTCCTCTCTCTCTTTTTTTTTTTTGGTTTTCTCTCCTCCAGCACCCTCCCCCCCGAGAAAGTGTAGGTATTAGACCCCCCCCCCCCTGACAGGTGCTTTTCCGTGCATTGAACTTTTAACCCTCCGCCCCCAGCCCCTCAGTTCCCTTTGATGACCCTTTTTCCCTTTACAGCTGGACCGCTTTATGCCGCCCCCCCTTAACCCCTCTTTGATTTCAAGAAGGGTTTTGGGGTTGTTTTGCTTGGGCATGTACCCCGACTCACATTCCGTGTGTTTCCCCTTTTTTTGAACTTTGACCACCAATAGGCCTTCCCGGCCGGCTGTTTCTACACTCTCCCCACCTAAGGAGAGCTTGTAACCCTCCCCAATTGTTCCCCCCTCCCCCCCCCTTTCCCTGAAAACCCTCACATTATTCACCGCCCTTTATAGGTTATCCAAGGCCCCCAACCCCACCAACTGGCCTCCCCAGCCTGAATAACACCATGTCTTTTTCACTGTTAGGTTTTCCGCTTATTCCTTTGACTTCCCGGTCTTCCCCTTAGTTTAGAAGTGGGGAGTGGACCCCACGGGGGTCACTTCTTCGGTGGTGTATGCCTGACAGACAGGCTCCTTTGGAGTTGGTTATGGGTTTTCGAAACACCTTTCTACGGCCTTTCTTTTTCCCCCGGAGGCTGTTCTATTCTGGTTCACTAGGGATAATCTGGCCCCTTTTTTGTTGGCCCCTTCTCCCGTTGAAGAATGATGAAATGGGCATGGTTTTATTCGACCCACCCCGTTTAGTCTCCTCCCCACGTTCCGGCCGGAGACCCAGCTGTGTGGCAACTTTTTTTTCCTGGGTCTTTTTTTTCTTTGATTTTTATTTGTAATTTTTATTAGAAAAAAACAACCCCGGCCTCCCAATTTTTTTAACACACTTTCCCCCCAAACGCTTTTTTCTCCGGAATCACTTGATGGTTGTTGGGATAGGACTTTCACATAGCAGTTTTTGAGTTTGGGCCTGCGTGTTTTACGAAATTTTTTTTGTTTCCCTTGGTCTTTTCTGTCTTGACGGGTCACTGGGGTTTTTTTTTTTCCGTTTTTCCTTTTTCTGTAACCTTGAAAGTAATGATCGTTACTGGCACAATGTTTGTTCCTTTTTCCCGTTTTGGTTTCCCGGCCCCCCTATTTTTCCCTTTCCACCGTGTGCCCCTCATTGGCTTTTAGAGGTTCCTGCGTTCGGATTTTCCCGCTAATTTTCTTGCACGTGGTCGTCTTCAACCGCGTTCCTTAGCTTTTTGTTGGTTTTTTTCCCCACCCAACTCGTCGTTTACCCCCCCCCCTTTTGACGCCCCTCTCCCACATTTTACCCCCAAATTCTCATCACCCTTTTTTTTCTTCCCCTATCTTTTTTTCTTTTTCCCCAAACCTGTTTGAGCCCAACCCCCCTCCATCTTGGCATACGTGGCAGCTACCCTTTCCGTTGTGGCCCGCCACCGTTGTTTTTTCTGCTTCCCTTTATTGCTCCCCTTTTGCCATATGTTTTTAGGAATAGCTTCAAACGTGTATCGTTTTTTTGAATTTTTTTTTTTTTTTTTTTCCTTTGTTTCATTCCATTTCTGCATAGTGGCGACTCCCTCGACTGGTTTTGGTTCCCCCCCAGAAATACACGTTGTCTCACAATTCCACTAGGGCTTTTTTTCAGTCTTAGGTTTTGTAATTTTCCAGGAAATGGATGCTTTCCAGCATTGTCGTTATTTCCCCAATCCCCCCCAAACGACCCCACCACCCCTACTGAAGAATTCGGGACTCGTAAACGTTTCGACTTTTTTCTTCTCCCTCCTTTTGGTTGCCATTAGATGACGGGTTTCCCGTCTAAGTTTTTTATGGTATGTACTTTGCACTTTTCCCCCTTTATCACTTTTTGTTATCCCACCCAACGCGGTTTACCCTATATAAAGGGGCACCGGCACCCAATCCAAAACCTTTTATCTTTTCCCCTGGCCACTGAGAACTGGAAGTATTCTTCGGGGCGTTTCCTCCCCCCCCCCCCTGTCACCCCTCCTCATTAAACTTATGCTGTTCTTGATTTTCTGCCAAGGTTTGGGCGCGTTTTTTGCCAAGTCCACGTCCTTTAAAGTCTAGCTCTCCCGATAGCCTTGTCGTCATCGCTCTGCGGTATTGTTTTTCTAATTGGTTTTGCTGTGCGCCTTGGCCTTAAGTTTCCCTTTGTTTCTATTCACAACTTATTCAAAAGATTTTTTTTTAAAGGCGGTTTGATCAGCCTTCTTCCTTAATTCTCTTGGTTTTTTGTTAGCCCTTGGTTCAGGTTATTTTTCTTTTTTTTTCCCCTGAATTTCCTTCATTGTTCCCCTTTTCTTACGTTTGGCTCCATTTTCTTTTTGTTGGTTTTGGATATACTTTCACCCTTAGTTTTTTGTTTTTTGTTTGTAGACTCATTCATTTTGAACACAAGTTTGCGGCCTCTGCGTGACTTCCCTTAGTGGACTTCTACTCCTGTCCCCCACCTTTATTGTCTTCCCACTTCCCCCCCGTTAGTTTTTTTTTTGTCATCTGACTTTTTTTTCTTCCTCGTTCACTCCCAGTTCTCGTAGGAGCTGTAACATCGACTTCGGACAGTTTCCCTTCCCCCCGCGTCCTTCCGTGGCGTTCCCTCCTCGAATTTCCTTTTGATTCTACTCCAGTAGAAATGGAGGTGGTCCTTTTGTCGGGGCGGCTATCTCGGTCTTCCCCTCCCCCCTTTGGTTTTCTGGTTCCCTCTCTATGAGTTCGTTTTTTTTTTATGGACCCCCTTTTTTTTTTGTCTCCGTTATCTTAATAAGGTTTTCCCTTGTTTTGGTTGGTTGACAAGACTGGATTTGCTTCTTTTCCAGTGGGTTTGTGTCCCTTTGCACACCTTGTTACATACCTTTTTTCCCTCCCCCCCTTTCCCTTCCTCTTGGATCCGACGAGACCCCCCTTAGGGTACTGTGTTCCCCCCCAAGTTTCCTCCCTTTGTTTTTAAGTTTTGTCTGCGTCTTGTTGGATTGTGCTGTGTGGTGTGTCACGTGATTTTTCCTCCCCTTTTGCTGTTTGACCATCCGCTGTTCCTTTTTTTTTTTTTCTTTTCCCCAAATGCCCTTCCTTCGTTGTACCTGGTTTTACTTCCACCAGCCCTTTTGTCTGGACCACCTTTTCTTTCTTTTTTTTCCCCATTCGGAACTTTCTTTTCTTCGAAGCTCCCTCCCTTGGGTTTTCTTCCGCACGGTCAACCCACGATGTGGACCACCTCTCATCAGTCTGTGCTATTTTTTTTTACTTGTGTTTTTTTAGTTTCCACTTCCCGATGAGGTACTTTGTACCGATGGTTTTTGTGATACCTCTTTTTTTTTTTGTTGGCCTCAAGTTGCCTGAGGGTTGTCCTGCATTTCCCACCCCTGATCGAGTAAGAGACTCCCCCTTGTGGTTGTTCCACGTTTGCCTTGTGTTTTGTTTTTTTTTTGTTTCCCCCCCCCCCCTATCCTGTTTTTTTTGGAAACAGTTTCCGTCCAGTCACTACCGCGGGTTTTTTCCTACTTTTGACGGATCTCTGTGTGTTTTTGGTTTGTCCCTTTTGACGTTGTTTCGGTTGCGCGGCCATATTTTTTTGTGTTCCCCCCTCTCCCCCTTTGTTGGACCCCAAGTTCTTCCCCCCCGTTCATTGTTCCTCCCCAAAATGGCCCCAGCACGATCTTGTCCTTTTTCCCCTTCACTTTTGGTTCCCCCCGTTTTTTCTCATCGGTCCCCACCCCCGGTTGAATTTTTTCTGCCCATGTAGTCTTGTCCTTTCAACGGTCCGCTTCGCCCGTTTTTGTGCCCCCCCGTGTGCTCTGTACTTTCATTTCTGCGATTCTACCCTTCCTCATTACTCGAGTTTTGCGTTTTTCCCTCAGCGCCCTTTTCCCTCCTATGAAACCTTTTTGATCCCCCAGCCACTACCCCCCCATGGGCCCCTCCCTTTCCTTCCCCTCCCCGTCCTGTTCCTTTCCGCGGGTGTGCTGGCCTCCCTTTTTTTTTTTTGACCGTGCACAGTTCTTTTAGTCGTGGTCAACTTGAGAGGCCCAGAGCTGATCCACCCTTTGCTTTACCCCCACCCCCATCCCGTTTCGCGAGAGCCTGAATTGGAGAATCCAGGCCCCACTATGTTCTGATGTCCCACACTCCCTCCTTTCCTATCCTTTCTTTTTCCAATTACTTTTTACGGCTGAATCCCTTACCTGGACCGAGCATCCCCCCACGAGTACATTTTATTTCTTAATTTGTTCTTTCCCACCTTTTTTGCTTTTTTTACCGGTTGTTTTTTTTCAATCTAAACTTTTGTTTCCCGGTGTTGATCGAAGTGTTTTCCGTTTTGGACTACCTTCTCTTTCCTTCGGGAAGTCTTGGGCGACTTATTTTTCCAGGATTGGTAGGCCATGTCCTAACGTTAAGAGGTCCCCTGTTTTCCTTAGAAAGTCTTCCCCCCTTTCGTCCCTGTTCTGTGTTTGGCCCCTTTTTTTTTCTGTTTTTTCCCCCCCCATCACCTGAACTGTGCTTCGGACTTTTTATCTTTCACCCATTTGGGACCCATGGTTATGTCTTTACCAGAACGGGCCCCGTTATTTTTCCTCTCTTACCGTGCTCCCTTTTTTTACTTGTTGGTTTTTTACACCCGCACCCCCGGTCTGTTCTGTTGATCTTTTCCTCCTCTTCTTTTTGTGTTGGTCCTTTCTTTTTTTTTTCCCCTTTTTTTTTGCACCCTCGGAATTTTCCCGTGGCGTATCTCTTTTGTCGGCCCCCCCCGGAGTATTTTAGATCCAAAGTTTTTTGGTTCCCTGTCCTTCTCTGATTTCCACGTTCCTTTCCCTTTGGTGAAGGGTTTCCCCCCTAACTTTTCTTCCCCGCATCACCTTCAGCCTTTTTTTCTTTTTTTCTTTAAGATGCAACCACGATTCCCCCGATTAATCCCAGTTCTCCTGGTCATTTTTGTACCAAGGGGTCGTGGCACCCGGCGGGACTAAGGCCTTTTCAACGTTTCTTAAGTTCCTTTCGCCAACGGCCTTTTTCCAGTTCATTTCTTCATAGAAGAGTAATCCCTGCCCTCAAGTTTGGCTCTTTTTATTCCCCCAGCCCCCCCCACACGGCTTTCGAATTTGGCTTTCCAAACCTTTACAATTGCCTCTCGGTTTTGCCTGTCCCTTGTACATGTGTTCTTCCGGGTGGTCATTTTGGTTTTGATTTTTTGGCTGGGAGTCTTTATTTTCGCTGGGTACCCCCCAATCCCTGAGTTTTCCTGGATTTTTGGTTTTTCTTCCCCCGGTTCCCTTGTTGCTCAGTTCGTGGGGTAGTGTTTTTTCTTTTTTTTTCCCAGCCCCCCTTGTCTCATTTCCCTGTCGGGCCTTCTTTTCGTTGAACATGAAGAATCCTTTCTTGTCTGACACCCCCTGGTCGTCCCTTTCCCACAGTGCTCCTTGGGCGCCGGCTCCTCTCTTTCCCATTACCGTAGTAGGTGATAAACAGTTCATGTTCCCCCTCTTTTTTGACGTCTGCTTTTGGACTCCCCCAACAACTGTAGGGGCGTTGGTGCTCCGTTGACGTGTATCGTGTGTGCTCTTGCGCTTTTCCCGAGGTGGACTTATCTGACCGTTTCCACTTCTGGGGGTCCCTTTCCTTCTTGACGTTTTTTGTTGCGTGGAGGGATTTTTGCTTGCACCTTTACACCCAACTTTGAAACCTTTCCCCTCTCCTTCATCCTTTCGCTTTTTCTTAATTAGGAACGTTTTTACCGTTTTGTCCTTTCCCCCAAACTCCAACTTTTCGGGTCTCGTTTTTTGGCACCCGTCCCTTTTTTTTTGCCCGTGGATAGTTAACTTCCGTTCACTCGTTTTTCGTCCTTTCTTTTTTTTGTTTGACCGTTTACGAGACATAGGTTTCCCACAAACGCCTTGCCATCCCAGGATCTTTCTCCCCGCGCTGATCCTGGCCCATCAGTCCCCCCCCCCCGATTTTCTTTTTGCCCCCCAAACGTTCCCGTCTACCCCTTCAACACCCTATTAGTGCACTCCCCATCCGTCATTTTCCTTTGCCTTGCACTTGTGTTCCTGACCCCCCCCCCCTTTTCTCTTTTAGGAACCGTGGTTTTCCAGAGTTTTGTTACTTTTTTCCCCACGCGTCCTCCACCCGACTTCTCTAGCCAGGAAAAGTCCTCATGCCCTCCCCTCCGCTTTTCAGGCCGGTGTGCACCTCCTTTTTTTTTGGGGTATTTCCAAACTGAGTTTAGTGTATTTTGGTAAGTTACGTCCTGCATTTTTTGGTTGCTTCCAGCCGTCGTTTCGCCAGAAACAGGTCCGCCTCCCAACCCCCGCCCAACTCTTTTTTGCACGACCCCTTTTTTTTTCAACCGGCTACGAGTTTTTTCCTTAGTAACCTCCCCCAGGTCTGTGTGGTCGTATTCGTGCCAAATTGGCACGTATTGTCTTTACTCAATTGCCACGGTGGTTAGCTTTTTCCCCCCAAGCCCCCAAGTCTTCTCCCCGTTCCGCTGACCCCTTTTTGTTCACAACTTTTCCCACCCTTTCACTATGGCCTGGACGTTTTCGAAGTATTGTTTCTCCATGTTCCCCTTTCTCTTTTGTGACCCGAGATTTTTTGTTCGTACCCATGGTTTTTCGACCACCCCAGCCTGGTATTTCCTGCCTTTCCCCCCGGATGTGTTTTCGAGAAAGCCCCTCTTGCTTTTCGTTCGCGCGCGACTTTTTCTGCCATTGAGTAGTTCAACGCCGGTTCTCGGATCTTTGCCCCTCTGTGCCTGTTCCGCCGTTTGGCGGACGGGTTTTCGACAGTTTTTGTCTAGACACGGCACGTCTTACGAGCTCTGCCCTTTTTCCCCCTTTGCTCCCTTTTTCCCCCTAGACTGTTTGTGGCGGTGATTTCCCCTCGTTTCTAGTTTGGTTGTTTTCGGATTACCCCCGTTTCCCCCCTTCCTCCTTTTCCGGCCCGGCCTTTATTTTTCTTGCCCCCTCGTCGCGCTGCAACATGACCTTTTTTCCCTTTTTGCAACCCTTTTTGTTGGAAGCATTCACTAAGTTGCCCTTCTGTCTTTTTTTCCCCTTACCCTTACCTCACGCCCGGGCAGTCCCTCGGTAAAATTTCCGCCCCACCATCTTCATCTTTTTTCTGTTCCCCAAAGCCGGGGACATCGAAGCGTCTCCCAAGTAGGAAGTGTTGTCTTCCGAGAAACGTTTTCTCTCTTCAGGTCCCTGTTACGTCTTGAGCCGTTTTTTGGACATTTTCTTTGTCTCGCACCACCTTTAATTTCTCTTCTTGGGTTAGTATTTTTTGTGGCCCACCGCGGTTTGGTTGGATTGTGCACGTGTTGTTGGACACCCCGGGTTACCCTTTTCCCGTTGCTGGACCCGGCCTTACTTTCCTTTCCTTCCTTTCAGCCCTGGGACACCCCTTTCGTGTCGGGTGCCCTCCGGGGCGCTTTTCTTTCATTTTTTTTTCCCCATCCAGTACTTTTTTGGTTTCGTTTTGGGTTTCGTTGTTTGCCCACCCACGTTTGCTGGACAAGAGTTTCACGTCCTGACCGTACGGTCTTCCCCTCTCCTTTTTTTCCCCCCTCCCTTCGTGTGTGCTGAACCTCCTTTTCCCCAATTTTTGCGTCCGTTCCGTCAGTTGTACTTTTTCCTTTTGCCTTTCCGGGAGGTCACCCTTGTTTTTCTCCTTTGGCGTTTTTTGCCATATGGACCTCTTCCCCAGCCTCTTCCAAGGCATCCTCCTCCACACTTCCTCTTCTTGTGCGTTTCGTTAGTTTTTCCCTTTTTTTTTCTGTTGCTCGCAAAATTTTTTTTTTTTTTTTTTTTAGGTTTTGACAGCCTAGTTTGTTTTGAGATGTGTTTTTTCACCCCCCCAATGTCTTTCCTTCCTTCTCAGTTCCACGCCTTTTTTTTTTTTACCAAGGACCCTTTTGGTGTCACCACCCCCCCTCTGGTTCGGTTTCTTTCCCCACGGTCCCCGCCAGAACTTTTCTCGTCCCGGAGTTTGCGCCTTTTTTGTGGTGGAGTTCCCCTTTCCTTTCCTTTTTTTGCTGCTGCTCAGCTGTCCAGGTTTACCCTTGAAAAGAAGGCACTAGTTCGCCGGCACGCTCTGGGGTGCTTTTTTTACCTTTTTATACCCCCATTTTTTCTTTCCCGATCCTTCATATGCAGACGGTTTTTTTTTGAGGGCGGTGGGTCCTCGCGAAGCTAACCTC
>Ga0179593_1326082_pt1 | contig 13131 bp, 16 predicted proteins | sample CZODoug2_1_08_16_FD_185931 | JGI IMG/M metagenome (GOLD analysis project Ga0179593, IMG submission 185931) | Vadose zone soil fungal communities from Angelo Coast Range Reserve, California, USA - CZODoug2_1_08_16fungal (PacBio error correction) | ecosystem: Environmental > Terrestrial > Soil >... | reverse complement strand
TTTGTAAGTCCATAGTTCCAGCTCCTTTTTTTGTATTCACCCAAGACCCCTTGTGGGTGTTTGTTGGCTGCTTCCTTTTCCCTTTTCCTTTCTTGGTGTGCGGAAAAACCTTCTTCCCTTTTCGGATTTCCCTTTGATTCGGAGTTGCTGTGGTGAGGAGTTCGAGTTTTTTTTATTTTTTTCTGCGGGATCCCCTTGTGTAGGTGGTCTTACACTTTCCCCCGTCGCGTTCGAGCTTCCTTTACCAAGGTCGCCCGGTTACGGCCTTCCCGTTTGCAGGTCGTCGGGCGTTCTTCCCTCAGGTTTTTGGCATTAGTTTCCCAGCTTCTCGAACGTCTTTCTTCCGTCGTCCACTCTTCAAGAATGGCCTTGACATTTCGGGGCCTTTTTGGTTTTCTGGTTTTGCCCCCGACCTTGGCTTTTGGCGGCCCCCCCCAATCCTCTTGGTTGGTCATTTTTTGATTTGATTTCGTCTTGTGCGGACGTTTCCCCCCCTCTCCCTTCCCCTGGTCCATTACGGTTTTGACCCAGTCTTTTCAAGGTGATACAAGGCCCTCTCCCCAACCCCATGTATTTTTCGCGCCGCGCCGTCCCATTGTCCACTTTTTTTTTTTTTTGATCCAGTCGGCCTTGATGGCGGCGGACATCATGCCTTGACTTTTTTCCCTCTCCCCCTGGTTTTTTGAGCGAGTTTTCCCGATGCCGACTGCCTTCCCCCTATACCCCATGCCCCTATGGAAGGATGTCTTCCCTTAGTCTTTGCAGGCGCGAGGCCGTGAAGTGTATTGGCTGGATGTTCCTTGTCTGTTTTCTCCCAACGGTCGGTGCGTCGCCTCCCCTTAGGTCGGGCCTTTGGCAGTGTCTTTTCCTTGCCCTTCTTCGGTTTTTCCTGTTGTTTTTCGCGTCCATTTGATGCAGCTGCCGCCCTGTGCCAGTTTTTTCCCCCTTGACATGGCGTTTGTTAGCTTTTTTTCCCTTCACCCAGGCTCCACCAAGCTTGTAGTCAGGTTTGGCCCCACATCACCTTTTTTTTTAGTTCGCTGGTTTCCCCTAGAGCTTCCCGTTTCTTTTCCCCCAGCCGCCCTGTGTGCGCACAAAGCCTTTTGCCCCCCTTGTTGAATTTGTGCACTTTCCTCCTGGTTTTCGATTCCGGCCGGGCTTTAGTTTTTCCGCACAACTTTTTCCCTTGTTGACCACCCTATGTTTTTTTTTTTCTTTTTTTTCCCCAGCTAAAGTCATCTTCTTTGGGTTGTTCGTTGTGCAACTCTTGTTTTCCCGCTGACAGATGTTTGTTAGCCATGTTGGGGCCAATGCGCGCGTCTCGAGCGTTTGTCCGGCCATGTTTGCCCCCGCGTTCTCGTGGCTGTTGTGTATGTGCCGGGGTCCCGTCCTCTACCTCCCCCCCCTTTACCTCCCCGTGCGCTCCCACGCACACACCCGTTTTGGGACCTGGCTGAGAGGAACACCCAGTGCTCACCCTCCCCAGATGAATGACGTTTATACCCTCCCCAGCCACCTCTTTTCGTCCCGTGCAAATTTTCTGGCGTTTAGTCGCCTTTGTGCAGCACGATGTGCAATTTCTTTTCCTTTGATTCAAGGGCGTGCTGCGGAAGGTTTTCCCAAGTCTCTCCCCCCCCCCCCCGTTTGCACCCAGTTAAGATGACTCACTGACTTTCGCTTTCGGCACTTGTCAACCTCAAGAGGATTGGTTCCCCTGCTTGGTTTTTGGTTGGTTGACTTCCTTTTTCCGAGGATTTTGCTCGGGATTACTGTCTTTCTTTTTCCCCACCCGAGTCTGAGAGAGCTTCTCCCCCGTCAGTGTTTTGTTTGGCTTGTGATCTCAGATGTTTTCACCCTTGTTTTCCCACCGAATGCCCACTCCCGTTCTCCTGGCAAAGAGACCTTTTTTTTGTCCCTCTTCATTTAACTGAGGGGAAGTTTGAGGTCAATATTGCTTTGCCCTCCTTTCTTTGTAGGCTTGTTTCTGGAGCGTAGGGGAAGCAACGACCACTACTTTCCCTGTGTTTTGTCAGGTTTGGCTTTGTTGGTTGGCCTCATTTTTTTTGACATGGGTGTCGTCAAGGCTAAGGGCCCCCATAACTGTGCGCGCAACTTGTAGTGTATTTCAGTTCTCCCCCCCTTTCTTTCCTTTTTCGTGGGGGCTGGTTTCCCCATGCTTCCGTCCTGGTTTGCCGCCCCTCTTTTTTTTACCACCTTTATGCGGGACTAGGCCCCCCTCCTGCTTGTTCTTTCAGGAGCACACCCGTTTTGTGTTAGACCCTTTTTTTTTTTTCGTGTACATACTTTTGACGCTAGGTTGATCGAGTCGTCGTCTCCCTTTCCCCATTTTTTTCCGTTCGACGCACGAGCACCCCCTCTCCATCGAGAGCGTCGGCAACTTTGTCGATCACCGCGTCCTTACAAGGGTTGTGTGTTTGACGAGACCCCAGCACCCCCTGCGCCGCGGGGGGGCCTCTTCCCGTGTTTGATTTTTTTCCCTTTTCCCTGGGGCCGCTTGGACCTACAGGGCAGCCCCCCTTGGTCATTTCCCGTCTACCCCCTTCTTTTAGCCAGCACGATTTTTTGCATGTCAACCTTCCCTTTTTTTTGGCGGTTCATCACGTTTTTCTGCCTACTGTTCCCTCGACCAATTCTAGACCTGTTAACTTCCTACTGGCTGACGCGTGAACTACCGTTTTCTGGTGGTCCTTTTTACACCGTCCCCTGAAATAGACCGCTATGGGGCTTCGTGACACAGACGACGACCACAGCCCACCGATAGTGGATCGCTTGTGTACCATGCGACGCCCTCACAATGCATCCTTCCTAGACGCCGTTTTGCTGCCTTTCTTCCCGGGATCTTTTGTCCCTGCCCTTGAACTTGGCCTGCCTCAGGACCCCCCCCAGCCTTTAGGACAAGAGCACCCATTCTTCACGTCACGCGACCTTTGTTTATTGTCAAGAATTTTTTTCCACACGCCATGGTTCTCCCCCAACGTCCTTTTGAACGGTTGCTCCCCAGTTTTTGCAGCCTCCCATTTGGGACGCGCTAAACGTACCCCACTGTTTGACGGGCCTTTTTACGCCGGTTCTTAGTCCATCACCCACATTTTGCGTGCCCCCCATGCATTCAGAAATTGTTAGCAACTGGGAGCCCTTCCCCCCCCACCCACTACCCTGCCGGTTTGGTCTGGTAATCCTCCCCTCAGTGGGTTTTGCTGGCCATTTTTTTTTTTTTGCACAACTTGTGCCGTTTTTTTAACTTGAACCCCAGCCTGAAGTGCGCGGGGCCCAGCTTTTGACGGCTTTGGCCTCCTTTTCCCCCCCCCTTCCACGATTCACCCCTTTCCGCCTCTTTCCCGTTTTGTTCTTTTTTCCGTCGCGTTGTGGCCCCCCTCCCATTGTTTCTTTTTCCTCATTTTGCGTAACTTGAGATGTCGCTTTTCCCCCCTTCTTACTTAAGTTGTTTTTTTTCGCGCACGTACTGTCCCCCCCCAAGATGTGATTTGATTCCCCACCTCTGACCCTGACCTTTCTGTTGCCAACACCCCTCCCCCTCCCCCCCCCTGGTAATCCGGATCCCCACCACGACCGAACCTTCCCCGTTTGAATCTACTCGAACTGCTGGAAAGCTCAGCCGGCGGTGAGGCCCGTTTTTGGGTAAGCTTGTGGTATGCCGAAGTTTGAATGACTTTTTTTTTACAATTCGTCTGTTTCCTGTGGACCGGGGTTTGGGTGTCATTTTCTTTTTGTTGAAACATTTTTGGCGGTCCGGTTCCATTTCCTTAGTTTTGACTCTTTCTTGCGCAGCCTTTCCCTCGGTGTTTTCCTTCCGCTTCGAATACTTTTCTTCAAAGTCCCCTTTTTCTCGTCCTTTAGAACCCCCTTTGACCCCCCGATCGTCAGGGTCTGCAGTTGCTGCACCTTTTCTTCCTCCACCCCCCCCTCTTTTCCAGGAAATTTTCACCCTGCCGTCTTACTGATTGTTTTTGATTTTCCCCAGCTCTTGGTGTGTAGCGGCGCGAGTGTCCGTTGTTGTGGCACGTTGTCAAGACCATTTTCCCGCCCCGTTAGCCTTTCAACCCTCACTTTGGCCAGACCAGTGTCCGCCTGATTTTCCCACAGTTTGGCTTTTTGTTTACCACATTTTGAATTTCTGAGTGATCTCACGCGGCCGTTATTTTTCCTTGTTGGGGAAACCCCTTGTCCCCCCTCCTCTTGTTTTCACCACGCTCTGTGTTTTCACGTATTTTCGTCCGTGTTTCGGGGCCGCATATCTCGTTCTCTTTTTTCCCCTCCTTCCTACTATTTTTTTGTTTTTTTTTTGAGAACCTCTGTATCCTGGGCTGTTCGCGGACTTTGTCGCTGTTTGACGATCTTGGCTGGTTTGGCTTCCCGTTGTTCCTCCTCCTACACTGGCGCCCTTTTTCCCGCTGGGCTACTTTCATACCGCGGCCTCCCCCTCTTTTGAATGCTGTTTTTCGTTTTTGTTCACCCCCGCGTTTTTATGCGATAAGTATGGGTATCTTTCTGTTCGGACACCCCCACGCTCCCCGTCCGGTTCCAAACCAACATCCTCCCCTTTGGACCCCTTCCACGTCCGTGTTCAGCGGCATTAATCGTTCAGACCCCCCCTGCGTTCCTTCCTTTTTTTGTTTTTTCCGGGCCTGGCCCAGCGCCGTTTTTCCTCTCCTTTTGACCCGACCGTTCTTTCCGGTTCGTTGCTCGCCCTTCCGACTGTCGCCACTTTTCGTTTTTGGCCGGTGCTTTTTCGGTCAAGAAGGAGACCCTTTTGTTGGCTTTCCCCTTGCGTCCTGATGATATTGCTTTCACGCGCAAACGTCCCACCCCCCACGGCCGACAGTCCCCCCCCTTTCCCACCGTCTTCCTTTTGTTGCCGCCCCCGGAACTTGTGTCGGATCAAGCTTTTCCCCCTCGGTCCAACATTTTTTCTTGAGAATTTTTTTAGCACATGTGCGTGACTCCATATGGCATCGACTTCTTTTTTTTTTTGTTTTTCTCATGGGTTTTTTTGTTCGTCCTTTTCTTTATCTGCCCCACATCCGGGTCTCGCGTTTTGGGGAGATTCGGCCCTCCTTTTTTGGAAAGGGTGTCCCTTTGCCCACCTGCCGATCCATCCCTTTTCCCTCCTCAGACTCGTGTTTGCCTGGCTAATGGAATGGTTTCCCACGCAGTTTTCCGCGTGCTTTGTATCGCTGAGGATCTTTCCCCCCCGATCTCGCCTGAGCGCAAATGTCCTGTTCGGCTTTTTCTCCAGCGTATCAAACATCACGGCTTGCATGCGCCCGGTGTTTTACCCGCACGAAGGCTCTCCCATCTCCTGGCGGCCTTCTATATGTTTCCTCCAGACCTGTTCTGGATTTTGCCCTGTTCCTGCCCGCGACTAGCCCAATCCATTTACTTAAGTACTGGCTCCTGTTCGTAACCTGAATTGGTTTCCGTCCCCAGCCTTGTTGAATATGCCGAGTACAAATCTGACCCATTATTTTCCCCCTCATAGAAGATTCTCACGTAAGGTCAAGGTTCTGACCCACCGGCCCCACCGTTCTGATCCGGACGTCATTGCCCCCATTTTTTTCGTCTACACATGGAAGTAAGGTTGTTCCCCACGACACATACAAACAGCCTATCTCAGGACTCGCTCTTTTTCGTTACCTCCCCAGGTCATCACTTTTGCTCGCACCTTTCTTGTCGTTCACCGTTCGGCACACGACCCCGGTGTCGCGGCATGTTTCCCTAGAGGTGACCCAGGTGGCTTTTGAACCGTTGGCCACTCTATGTTTGAACTTTTCCGCTATCTACGGTGGACAAATCAGCCACAACTGTCCTCCTCATTTCTGATTTCACTCTTTTTCTCTGAAGCATGGTTGATTTCCTTCTTCCGATCCAAGAGTGCTCTTTCCTGCTAACGCCCCCCCCCCCCCGTCGAATAGCCAACAAATTGGGTATGTCTTTGTTTTGTTCTTCCAGTACACCCCCCCCACGTTTTTGCTCCCGGTTGATTACAACCCCAGTTTCCTGCTCTTAGTTGACTACTGTTGCCCCGTCTTTTTTGCAGGTGCTTGTTGTCAGGCAAGCCAAGATGAATGGAGACCCCTCTTACGCTCGACTTTAAGTCCATTACTTTCCCACCGTTGAACGCAAAAGCGACGGCGGCCCGTCCCCCCCGTTCCTGGGGATCGGTCAGTCCGTCCCTCGTTTTTTAACTTTGCCACCCTGTAGCCTTCCTGATAGGTTTGGTTTACTATGACCTCCGGCACCTTTCTTCGTTTTACCTAGGGGCCGGGGTTTCTTCACGACCCAGCCGGCCCAACCTGTGCACTCACGCAAACACACGTCTTGTCCCTTCCCTTCCCCCCTGACGCGATAGCTTCTGTTGTTGGGAGATGTTTGACTCCCCCATACCAACGGGTTTTACGTGAAAGGTTTTTTAAAACCAGGCCCTTTACCCCTGTTCGCACCTGCACGCCGTCCCCACCCCCCTAAGGATTTTTTGCCCACCGCGCTATTTTACCGGCCCCCCCCTCGGCTCCCCCCCCCCAGGAGGAATTTCCCCTATTTCTGCTTTGTCCGCGCGTCAGTTGCCAGGGCCGTTAGTTTCACTTTGTCGTCCTGGTGTCGCGTTCGGTAGGATCTTGGTGTTTTACAACCCCCAGCTGAAGCGACTCATGGACACATTTGAGAGCCCCATTAGGCCTTTTTCCCCCGCTCTTCGCAGTGCATCGGCCCTTTCCGACCTCCTGTATAGTCAGCACCCCGTGTCCTTTGACGCAATTTTTTCTGTCCATTTTGTTACACATTTTCCGACCTTCCCCCTTCTTTTTTTTCCAACATCCCCCACCCGTCCTCAATTTTTTTCCCCCTTGGGACCGGATCTTTTCCCTCCCCAATTCACGTAAGGACCCGCACAGCCCCGTGCTCTCGTTCGACGCTTGAAGTTGCTGCCTCCGGGACTTTAACCCTCTTGTTGCCACCACGGGGTTTGGCCCAATTCTACAGAAATTTTTCAAAGGCTATCCGTTCGTGATCGTTGTTTGTAGTGATTTGCGGTTCCCGTCAGCCCCCTTATTTTTGCCTTTATTTCCCCCGCCAGTTCGTGTGAGACGTTTACTTGCCAACTCCCACATTCGCAGGCTGCTGCTTCCCCCCCCCCCCCCCTGCAAACACCTATCACGGACCCAGTCTGGTGGCTTTTTTGTTCCGCCTTGCCTTCCCTTGGACCTCCATCCTCTGGACAACCCACGGTGCCTCTCCTCTTTTAGGGAAGTTTTTTTTTTTTGAAATCCCCCCCTACTCGGGTTGGTTCCATGCCATGTCTTACTTTAAATGAGTTTATTTTGCCCTTCCTTACTTTGTTGATATGGAACTTCCCCCTAGTCCTACCTGTTGTCGACGTAAGTGCCCCTTACCCCAATTATCCCTTCCCCCCCCCCTTCCTGGCCTTTTTTCCGAAATTCGACAACTTATTGAACCCTCTTCCCCCCCCCCCCCCGAGTTCCCCCCCTTGTCTTCTCCCCAGATGGCGTATGCAAGACTGTGCCTCCCGCTCCCCGGCCTTTTCCTACCGCCCGACAGGTCCGTTTTAGCTTCCTTAATGATGTTTTCTTTCCTCTACGGCCTTGCTCCAACATTTGGGCCGCAGTGTGATAAACCCCCCGACCCTCCCGTGTTCGGCGACTTTCCCGGAAGCGGGGTGTTTTGCATGCTTGGCTAATTGCCCTTCGCATGGCCTCCCTTTTCTTTACTTTTTTTGGGTTTTGCGGACCCGGCCCCACCAAGACCATGTGTGTTGCAAATCCCCCCCCCCCCTCAGTTATGCATTTTCCACCCCCACCCCCCCATCCACTTTCCTTCTGTTGAACCCCGCACAACCGCGGACAGCAGTTCAGTTGCTGACCCCCCTGTCTTTTTTTATAGGCAAGAGAAATTTCCGTCTTTTCTCTCTGACCGCTTTTAAGACCCCCTGGTTGTGTACGGGACGATTTGAACAAGGGTTGTTGTTAAACTTTTTTCCTCTTCTTCTTGACGTTTTTCTTTTTTTTTCGACGCATTTGAAGACCTTCCCTCCACTTTCTCTAAGAGATGTTTAGTTTTTTACCCCCCCAATGGCTCTTGGTTTTTTCTTTTTACAAGCCTTTGCCCCCTGCCTTGACCTCCTGGTTTTTAGTTCTTTTCTTGTACGAAGCCGTAAGCCAAATTGAAAGTAATGGAATCCCCTTCTAACGGTACATACACTCCCTTCCTCATTTTCTTTCCCGTCACTTTTTCTGATTCTCCTCGCTACGGGTACGTCTTGACCGATGTCCTCCTCCTTTTTTATATGACCTTCCCTGGCGCCGCCACCTCGTGTCCCTTCTCCCCTCACGTTTGGACCGCCGATGTTTACCATCAAAAGAAGTGAGACTTCGACTACCACCTTGATGACTCCTTTGGCCCCAACACAGGTTAGCCATCAGCCCCCCCCCTCCAACCCCACCCTGGAACCCCCCCGGTTCCATGATTTTTCGCCCGCAGTTGTTTCGTTTTTTTTCTGCGATTACAACACCTCAAGCTCGTTTGTTCCGCCCCCAGACAATCGCTCGGTTTCGTGCACCTGTTCGACCCAACCTCCCGCCCTTCCCCCCCCTTTTACCGACCTTTTATTGCGCCCCAGTCCCTCACGGTCCTCTGGCTGTTTTCTCACAGACCCCCCCCATTTATGATTTTTTTATGGCTATCTTTTTTTTTGTTCGCCCTCCCTTTTTGGGGAAACCTGGTGGGGCTCTTTTTGTCATTTTTTAGTTCACCGTTGCATCTTTTTCTTTGTTTTCCCTAGTTGGGGGTTGCTTCGTTTTTCTGGGTGTAATGCCCCGTCCGTATTTTTACTGGATCAGTCTTGGTTCCCTTTTTTATATTATCTCGTTCCTTTTTGGATCCCTATGTTGTGGGACACCCTCTTGATGTTTTCCCCCCCTCTTGCACTAATTCATGGCGTGGTGATTTTCTATTTTTTTACTTTTTTTTGCCGGTTGTGAACCACCCAATTTCTCCTCGTTGGGAAAGCCTGACTGATGAACCCGTCTTCTTCCATTTTCCCACCCCCCTGTCTTTTCCCCCAAACGCGCGGTTTGGGGCGTCGGTGTGTGGTGTCCTCTTACTGTTTGGGTCTCTCCCCCCTTTGTTCATCTTTTTTTTTTTTTCACGGCAGGCTACGATTTTTTTTTTCACCATTTTGCCCTGCGTCTCCGTATTTAACACCCTTTTAAAACCGTTCTTACACCCCGTCGTTCATTTTTGTTATCCCCGGAATCTGGGCACTATGACGGGAACCCCCTTTTTTCCATGAGCTGGTTTTGCATTTTTCGACTGTCTCCCCCTCCGGTACCCCCGGTCCCTTTGCGTTTCTTGCCGTTTGACACTGCCGCGTCCCGCAGGTGTTTGGGGGGGTGTTGTGTGGTATTTTTTTTTGGTTGGAGGGGGTTGGGTTGGTCATATTTGAAATTTATGGGGTTTTTTGGGATTTGTTTTTTTGGGGGTTTTTGAGTTTTTGTTGGTTTATTGGTGTGGAGGTTAGGGTGGTCTGGGTTGTGGTTTGTTTTTGTTTATTTTGTGGCGCTGGGAGTCTGCGTACAATGTGCGTCTCTCCTGGTTTTTGTTTTTCACCCTTTTTCTTTTTTGACCTATTTTAGCCCCCCCTTCCCTCCCCCCTCCCGCAATTGTTTTTTTCGTATGACCCCCCCCATCCTACTCACCCAGACTGAGGGAAACCGGTTTTTTTCCTCTCTACCCCTCCTCCTCTTTTGTTTTTGATTGGCCTCTCTACTTACTCGTGACGCCGTGGTTCAGGTATTCTTGTGGGTTAGAGTTATTGGAAATTGTGGACTGTGATTTTTAATGGTCTTAGTGCTTTGGTGTTTCTAGGTTTCACTGTTTCTCTTTGAACTCGTTTCGTTGTTTCTGTTTGTCCTTTTTTTTTTCCGCTTTTTGCCTCTTTCCCTATTTGTTTCCAATTTACATTTTTTCGCAAAACGATTTGCTTTTTCCCCCCCCCCATTTCCGTTTCCCTTCCTCCCTCTCCGTCTCAGTTAGCATTCAGACCCCCCCTTTTTCCCGTGTTAAATTCGGTTTCTTTTTATTTTTTTTCTCTCTTTTTTTTCGACCTTGCTTTCCCGATTTTGTTATTGCTTCAGTACCACCACCGCCGTGCTGTGTTATTTTTTCCCTGTGTTTTTTTTACGATGTACTGTTGATCTGCTTGTTTAGGGGGCCCCTTGCTGTGCGCTGGATCTTTTTCACCATACTTCGACCGCAGCCCCTGGAAATTTTTATTTTAGCCTTTCTGTCCTTGTTAGAACATTTTACCCCTTTTTTGCTACCCCCTTTTGGAGTCTCTTGCTTCATTCTGTGACAACTTCTCCTTCAGGGCCCCTTGACACGTCCCCACTGGCCAGATTAAGCTTGCCCACCTGATTGTGCCTCGCCGACTTGAAGTCTCTTTTCTACGACAGGTCAAGCGTTTCATACGTCCCCCCTCCCTTTGCTTTATAGTTTGTGGGCCCGTTTTTTTTGTTGGCTGTCCTTGTTTGTTTTTTTTTTTTGTTTGTCCCACCCAGTTAGGACCATTTCATTCTTTTTTTCTTATTTAGTTTCTTCCCCCACTGTCCTTTTCTTTGGGATTGATGTCTTTTCCTCGGTTTTCTTCATCCTCTTTTTTCCCCCTTTGTCGGGGGTTCGGGATTCAGTTTTTTTCTGTAGACCCTGTTTTCATTCATTACCTTTGGAATTTCTTCGGACTTCACTTTTTTAATCATCGGCGGTAGTTTTTTGCAGGGTATCCCCACCCGGCCATTTGTCCGGTCAATCATTTTCTTTTACGGCCCCAAGAGTTGACTTGGTTCGCCTCGTCACCATTCGTACCCGTGCCGTCTGAATTCGTTTGTATTGTAATCTTCCCATGGGTAGACAGTGTCCATTTATGGTGCTGTTTCCGGGGTCACCCCTTGTTTTCTTAATTTGGCGGACCCGGGCTTGTTTTCTTTTGCTCTTGCTTGCTTAGACCGTCCCGACTCAATTCTTTCCCCAGAGGGTTGCAAAGATTGAAGTTTTTTTTCAAGAAACCAGTGCCCCCCGGAACCCCTTCTTTGTAAGCCCATATATTTTTTAGTACATTGTCTCTGTTCTCAATGCTTGGTTTTTAACTTCACGCGGCGCGGCCCTTTACCTGACCCCGGAGAGGACCACTGGATTCGTGAGCGCCCGTTTGGTTTGTTCTTCCCCCCTAAATTCTTTCCGGATTTAGGACCCTTTGTCTGGTCCCCTTTGATTGTTACCTGACTGAGAGTTTTATTGGACCCGCGTACCTTCTTCGTGGGTTTTTTTTTTCTCCTGTAGTGGATTCTTTTTTTTTTAAAACCCCCTTTCAACGGGCTTTTTTTTTTGAGGACGTGTTTTGCACGTCTCCCTTTGCCGTTTCCCCGTTGAAGTTACGGTTTTTTTATATTGTTTGTTTCCCTGTTAAAATATAACCACCAGTTTGAGCCATCCATGCTGCCGGCTCAAGCCGCCTTTGTTGACTCTGTGACAATCCTTATTTGTCTTCTACCATGTCGTCGTAGTTTTCTTGTTAATTTTCTGCAACCAGGCATAAAAACCCTCTTTGCTTTCGGAGGAGCCCCGCACTACTTTAGTATTTTAGCTCCTGGTACTTTCGCTTGTAAAACCAAGAAGGAATTCGAGGACCACCCCCATATTGTCGGGTTCCCTGTTTGTCTCACAAGGCCCCATATTTTGTTTTACGTGAGCACCCCCTTCTGTCGGGTCGTCCTGATTTTTTTTTTTCCGTTAATTTTTTTTCCCTGATCTTTTCTCGCTACAACGCGACCCATGGGTCAAACCTCTTGGTCCGTTTCTGGCCTGTTTGACTCTTTGACTCCCCACCATCGTCTCTGCTGTGGATTACTGTTTGTCCCCCTAGGGGTCACCTTTTCCTTTGATGTTTGTTTAGTTTGGTTTTAGCTGTGATGATTCGTTTTTTCGCATTTATAGGGTTGGTCAGTTGAGCCCGTTCTGCCCTGTGATTTTCTCTTTTGCGTTTTTCAGTAATCGTTTTTTTTCTGTTCACCTCCCAACTTTTGTAGTGGATCCTTTGCTAGGCCAGAACCCCATGAGATCGACACCACCTTTTTTGTTTGATGGACGTTCTTCCCTTCGTCCAGCCAGGTAACCTTTTTCCAATGTCCTACCAATTCTCGTAGAACCCAACGTAGCCCTTTGCCCACTGTAAATTTTTTTTAATATCCCCCGGAGGTGTTCCGGTTTTGCTTCCTCTTCGATGGTGCAGTTTTTCCCGGTCAGACTTCTCGCCCACCAGCTTGATAGTACGTTCTGTTCTGCCCTCATGGTAAAGACGCCGCTAACAAATTTACGCCCATGTTACCCTTCCTTAGGAGTTGTGCTCCCATGGTTTCCTGTTCCGGTGTTTTTGTTGTTATCTCATCTTGAGGAGTTTTGACTTTTTCCTTAGGTGATTTGCCCGATCCTACCAATGTCCCGCTTTTTTATCTTTATGGATTTTCCAATTTCGTCTGTCTATGGACTTTCCCTTTTCTGTCTTTCCAACGGAGGTTGATTGCAACCACAACCTTCCCACCTCTCTGACCCGGCTCCGATTTTTTAGTTCTCTCCCCTAGGACATTTTTATTTTGGAAGTGGTGAACCTTGTTGCTGCCTTAGAAAAGACCGGTTTTGTCTGGATTTACTTCATTGTTCCATGCGGTGGGCTTAGCACCCTGTTTTCTCTGTGGCGGTTGCAAGTTTCTTTTTGTTGCCAGGGGTTCTCAGTTCCCCCTTGTGGGGTCACCTTGGTTTTACTGAAACCCGGGACATTTTTTCCATCTTGGTGTGCCCCCCCCTTGAAGTGGTGAAGTGATTGGGTTTTCATTTGGTCGGGAAACTTTTCTGCATGCCCGGACAAGGATACAACCCCCTTTACATACACTGCCTGTTTATGTCTCCCTGTGTACACTTTTCAAGAAAGTTGAATCTTACCCGGTGATTTCTTTTTACCTGTATTTTTCGTTCTATCCACGTGTTGTACATGTTTATGCTCCCTTGTTTGCAGTTCATATGTAA
>Ga0179593_1297682_pt1 | contig 13131 bp, 9 predicted proteins | sample CZODoug2_1_08_16_FD_185931 | JGI IMG/M metagenome (GOLD analysis project Ga0179593, IMG submission 185931) | Vadose zone soil fungal communities from Angelo Coast Range Reserve, California, USA - CZODoug2_1_08_16fungal (PacBio error correction) | ecosystem: Environmental > Terrestrial > Soil >... | reverse complement strand
AATCCTCTCACAGCTCGGTCGTTTTTACGTCCCTCTCCCGAGGACCTTGAAGTCAGCCTGACGGCTTAGGCTTTGGGTCCTTGCGCCATTTTTCCTTCGTGTTTTGCCTTGTAGCCAGCCAGGCCGGCCCGGTTTTTTCAACAGATGGCATTTTGGTTGTTGGACGGGCGGAGGGCTGGCAACGCACGGACCGGGTCTCGTTGGTTTTTTTTGTACAGGCCGGGCTTTGACCCGCACGCCGCGTGTTACCATTTTGTTTCGCTCTTTTTCCCCCTCGGTACCCTACCCGCTATGGATCTTCACCCACGTAGGTCATCCTGTTGGTACGTTTTCATTGATTTCCGACTTAGGACCATTTCAGTATTTCCCCCGTTTGCGCCTTGTCCAACGCCAGCGGGTCTGCGTACTTCCTTCATTGTGAATGTTCTCACCCCCTTCTCCCCCTACGGGCTTGACGAGGCGGTTCTTGCACTCCAATATCTTCTTCCAGGACGGCGTTCCCAACTTTCATGAAGTCCTACTTCCTTCCCGAAGATCAAGTTTCTCCTTTTCGCTATGACGGTTTCCTTTCTCCCCTTATTGGGTCGATGGGAGTTGGTTTAACTTTGGGAAGTTTCTTTTTAGTTTATTTCCATCTTTTTCTTTATTTTTTTTTTATGGTTCGATTTGCTCCTGGGCTACATTCCTGATTCCCCCTTGCTTTTTTTTCGGGGTCGCCAATTGCATCCTAATGGGTGTGATTCCGGAGTTTTTTTCTTTGTGGCAAGGCGTCTGCCCACCTTTTGGGGTCGCTTTCCTCTCCTCAGGCGTGCCCAGTTTAGGAGGGTCCCCGTGATGCCCCACAAGATTTTTCTACCCAGTAGTGAGAACGAATTTTTTTCCCTTGTTTTCTTTTGGCTGTCCGATTCGCTGGGCCTCTTTTCATCCGCCTCCGCCTGCTCATCAATCGGGCCTCAGTCCATGAATTGACCAACTTTATTTTTCCCTTAGTGGTGGCCCAGCGTAATCTTTGGCCCTGTGCCCCTTCGCCTTTTCCCGCCAACCGGTGCTTCACCACCAAGCTTTGGGCGCTTTTACGCAACTGCAGTAGGTTTGACAAACAACTGTTGTTTGTCCTCTCCCGCCACTATTCTCTGATGGGCCTCCCTTTGCTTGGCCTTAGCATCGTTTGGGGATATACCAGGGCTATTACCGACTGCTGTCCTCCTTTCGTTTTCTTCGTCTCGAACAGACGTTAACCTGTTCCCGTCGCCGGGAACAGGTAGGGAGTCGCTATGAGCGGTTTGGGTTTCCGAACTCTATTTACCGTTACTTCGTCAGGATCTTCCTCCGAACGTCTTCCTCTTCCCTTTATTGATGGCCATTTTCTACTTCAGAGAATCTTTCCCCTGTCCCCTTCCTTGCGTTCAGTCTTCCCTTTTTCCGCCTTTTTATTCTGCTGCTGCAGTCTTACTATCCTTCCGCCCGGACGGTCATCTTCTTGTTCTTTTCCTTTTATTGTTTCTGATGTTCGGAAAGGTTACGAAGTGGTCTTCCCGGTCCTTTCCGTGGGCTTGTCCGGTTCCACCTTCTTGCCCTCGCTGAGATCTGTGATTTTCAGTGAACCTGTTGGATCTTTCCCGTTTTGGAAGGCATTGGACTCCGCTGCTTCCCCTTTGCGTTTCATATCTGATGTTGGTACCGCTCTTGCCTTCTTGACTCCGCCGTATGCCGTTAGTTTTTTTTATTTAAGGTGCCCCTTCGAGATGAAGAGTGCCCCCCTTTATATTCCGCTGAAGCTGCTTCGGCCAGGTCTTCCCGTCGCCGCCCGCGGGCCTTTAGCACGTCCGGGATGGTGTCATGAAAACGGTTTTCGTTTTTTTCGTTTTTGCTTTTCTCCGAACCCGCTCAGTTTTTTTTTTGCTGCCCTTTGCATGGATCCGGGGTGGTGGGTTTGTTTGCCCTTTTTTTGGTGTGCACGCACCTGCAAGTGCCACCGCACCCGGTGACTGAAGATTTTATCGATGGATCGACGCTCCCGAAACGGGCCCGCTCGATCCGGCCGGGGGTCACACTGCCCTCCGTTACCCTCCTTTCGCCCTAGCCACGCCTTGTCTGACTTTGCGAAAGCAGGTCCGTGTTGAGTTTTCTGCCGTTGCGAACGACCCTCAGGCCGTGTTTGTTTCCCAGGTTCCCGGCATTTCCGTGCGCGCGGGCCCACATTTTTGTCTTTTTGCTCAAGATATTCCCGGTATGTTTTACCCTTGTCGACCGGCCGGTTCGTATTTGGCCATTCGATTAAAATATTTACCTAGACTTTTTTGGGGAAGGTGCCATTTCTCGTGATGCTTGAGGGGAGAGAATTACTTGTGGGATCCACGCCAACTTGTTTTGGAAAGTTCCTCGGCTTCTCCCAGGGAGTATAGTGAGCTTCTTTCGGTCTCGGTCCTGTCTTGCTATGCGTTTAGACGGATGTAAGGTTTAGTCGCCGGAGACTCACGCAGACAGTTGTCCACCTGCTGGTGACCCGGCACGGATCCGGTGCATCGCACGTTTGTTTGATGTTTAACCGTTCCCCCTTCCTCTCCCGTGGCTCCGTTTCATTTTCATATTGCCCGGTGATCGCTTCCGCCGTGCGACCTCCTTTTTTCTTTTCTTCCCCTCCTCTTTTTTTTGGTTTTGAGCTCTTCTCTTATCGTTTTACGGATATCAGCCCCTTTTAGAAGGTTCCGGTTTCAGCGCCGATCCTCTGTCGGCCGTTGGTTTTTTTAGCATCTTTAACGCGGCTTGTGCCCCTTTTTTAGCGGGTCTTCATTTTTTTAGCCGCGGCGGCCATTTGTAGGTGAATCAGAGAAGAAGTTCAGGCTATTCTAACTCTAGCCCGTCGGAAACACCTTTCGTCATCGGCGCTCCCCAGGTCCCCCCCCCCCCACACGGCCCTGTCGTGGATCCACCAGACTGACTCCCGAAATCCTTCTCTTTATGAGAAGTGCCCTTTAGTTTTTTAATTTTGGTAGACCTCTCTGTTCCCCCGTCTCTAGCCGGCCGGAGACAAGGTGTTTCTTCGGGTCTTTTTTTTTTTCAGACGATATATCCGACGCCCCCTGTGTTTTCGCTTAAACGTGCCTGTGCCCCTGGCCCCGAACCGCCGGTAGTCCCCCTATACCGTTGAGAATGTACCTCTTGTCCTTCTATTCCCGATGCGTTTCTTTCGGAATTCCTCTACTTAGTTGTGCAGTTCCGTCTACGTGCTTTCTTGCGGCTATTTTTAACATGTGGGTTTCCCAGGCTATACTGGCCTTTTTTTTCAGGCGTCCGGGAGTTTGGCCGGGCAGGTCGCCAAGACTTATCCCCCTAATTTTGAACGAGTTCGCCTCCGTCAATTAGGCCTCGTTTTGCCCTACTTCCAGCCCTATTCCTTTTTCCGTTTTTTTGATACCTCTCAGGACCCCTGGGGATTGGATTCCGGGTTCGCAGACGGGCGGTCATCCTTACGGTTTTCTACCGGTTGAGTTATCCCAAGATGGTGCAGTTTTTTTTACCCCTGGACCTACGTCTCTCTGGCCGGGCAGGCTTTTGTAGTTTACGACTCACTTTGAGACGCCTTTTGAGTGCTGAGGTTGGGAGCCCCGGCAAACGTGATTTGTCCTTTCCGAACAGCGATCTCGCTTCGGCTTGGGACCCGGTGGTTTTTATCCTTGGAACCGGTGCCTTTCCCTTCGAAGGTACGGAAGTGCCCTTGAAACCCTTCTCCCATGAGGAAGTCCCTTCTAAGCCTGCGCTCGTGTGCTTTGAAGGGTCCGGCCTGTGAAGGAGGCCGGACCTGCTCGCATTCAGACGTCGGCTCGTTCCCCCCGTGTGGTCTCCCCGTACTCCACTGCGTTTTCTGCCTCGGCGAGTTGCTCAGCAGTGAGTATCTTGCCACGTTTTTTTTTCATTTACGGCGACTCCTGTTTCATGCTTGGATCGGTTCTGACCCACCGTCTGCATCGATCGCCGGTCCCTCAGGTCCCCTTGAGTTTCATTAATTCTTTAGTTTTTTTGAACCTATGATTGCGGGCCCTTTTTGTCAGTCGGACCCGGTGTTGTCTGACCCTATCTTTCATTTCATGATCAAATTACGTTTGCGTGGTGGCGGGAGGCTGGCACGGTCCCGTTTTTTTTCTTCAAAACATGTCCCCCCTTTGCCGTATCCGGAAACCTCCCTGCTTGTTGGTTTCTTGGGGCGGGATGTTCTTTGGGTGCGTTGTTTTTTACGTTTATTTTCGATGGCAACGAAGCACTGTTTTTATGATCTTTCGGGTTTCGCGGACCCGGCGTTGCTGGTGTTCCGCTCTTGAGGCGTGATGCAGCAGTCTGGCCATTTTATTCTCAGAGCAACTTTCGCCCCTTCTTTGGTACTTTTGCCTTATGCTAAGTTGGTTCTTTTCTGCCCCGTGTCAGCCTGATCCCTGCCCTTCAGCGCGGCCCGCGGTTTGCCTTGTTGCGTTACCCCCACCTTGTGCATTTCTCGCCGGCCCACCACACCCAGTGACCATCACTTACCCGGTGGCCCCGATCCGCCTCCACAGGTTCCCTGCTTTTCATTCTGATGCATCTCCCGGATCGCCCCTCGACGCCCTCTCAAGCGAAGAGACCACTCCCTAGAGCTGATTTTTTTGTTCCAGAACGCTTGCCCTTTTTAACGCCCAGTCTGCCGATCTGAAGGTACCCGTTAGCGCCCTGTGCAGCCACTTTTCATCTTGCGATGGTAGCGTAATTAAGATTCTCGTTGATCGTTCCAGTTGCATGCATCTATTGTTATGGCATGTTTTTGTCCCCTTGTTTTCAAAGTTCTGATTGCTCCTTGCTCCATGCGCCCCTTCACGATTTCCCTCCCGCCGGCTGAACCTTGTTGCCGGCCCCTCTGAACAAAATTGAATATTCCGACTGGCCCCTCACAATTAGTGCATACGTTGTATTTCCAAAATATTTGTTGACTGCTTGGGAGTTCCCGAGTCCGCGGCTCAAACCTTTTCCCCGTTTCTTTTGCCCCTTCGTGCTTCGCTTTTCTGAGAACTGATAAACCTTTTTCCTGTTGCCCCTTTCCGGTTTTTCCTGCACCACTCATCGGTGCCCGATCCTGGCCGTACGCTGGTCTACGTGTCTTTTCCTGTTCCGGGCAGGCCCTGCCCCTTCCCGGGACCTGCCCTCCCTCTCCGTAGCTGACTTTCCTGGTCTTCTTGGCGGCGTTTTTTGACCGAGGTTGCGTTTTTTGTCTGTTGTTACCTCGCTGTCCTTTTTTTTTTCGATTTGAGACACAGCAAGCTCATGCTTTTTTTAACTCTACCGACGAGACCATGAAGTATCCGCCCTTTCGTAGGCGGGCAGGTCCGCTGTAATTCGGTGTAGGCCTGCTGTTTTAGGTAAGTTCTTGTTCAGGACCGGTTCTTCTTCGCCTTTTCAGGTGTTTTCTTTATTCGGGGCAATTCGGTTTTTTTTTTTTTTTTGCCGGGCTGCCTGCTTCCCTCTTAACATTCCGGGTGTGCACGCCACGCCGGTTTCCCCTTTTTCTGCCTCTTCCCCCCTCTTCCTGTAATTTGTACTTGTCCAAGACATTTCCTTCTGTTCATTCGTGGGTTCTTTTAAGTTGGACTAAGTCCTTTTGTTTTTTCAGATGTGCCGGTGCGTTTTCTCCGTGCCCCCCGCAAGCGGGTTGTTTACCCTCCGGTAAGGTTCCCTTGGAGCAAAATGTCTCCAATACTTGCAAGTGCACGAGGCGTCTGTTTGCACTTCCCGATTATGCGGCACGGTATCAACCTTGATCTTAGTCGCTAACCCTTCTTCGGAACGTAAGCTCCCGTTTTCCCTTTTCCGCTATGACGGTACTTCGCAGTATCGGCGGCTTGGCGTGGGTTTGGCCACTTCTTCTCCTTTCCAGATAGATAGAATGTTGTTTTGTATTCGGGTGTCTTTCCCTATTGCCCTCTCTTGGTACATGCATCGGTGACCTTAGAAGTTCTTTTTTTAGCTGCCCAATCGTCATCACTCCTTGGCGGCTCCCTTTTTTGGTGTGACTTTCGTTGGATTGTTGGTTTTCATTTTTGCTCCCACGCCAGGCGTGTTGCCTCTTCTGCCTCTTGCAGGGCCCCCTTTTTTCCCGTGTCTCCCAAAGGTAGGGAGAGAATTCATCCCCTGAATTCCAGTTGGAGATTTATGATTTGAGCTTACTTTTATTCTGGCCCCCTTTTCCGCCTAGCAGCGAACGCAATCCGCCTTTTCCTTTTAACCTGAAGCTCCCTCCCTTCTGTCCATTTCGTTTCAGATCCCTAGGCGTAACACTGCCCGCCCGCGTCGCCCCTTGTGCGTCCCACAAGTCTTCGTGTTCTTTACATTTTTTTAGGGCACCATTTGCCCAAAGGTTTTTGTTTAGTTTCTACTCCCAGTACTTCCTCGGTGCTCCCCCTTTCTTTCTGCCCCTGTCCGTCCTTTTTTTTTCCCTTTCCGATTAACTTTTCTTTTTTACGATGTTTTAGAAGGTCCGTGTTTTCCTTGATTTCTTCTGCTTTGGACAAAATTCTTTTCCGGGTTTTTTTTTCTTTTGGTAATCCTTTTTTTCTCCGGCATTCCGGTCATTTTCTCAGGATCTCCGGGCCGTTACAAGGTTCCGCTGCCAATGTGATCGCTTTCCCGGCCGGCGGCGACCCCTTTTAGATTGCTCCCTTTTTGCCGCGCCCGTCTTCTTGACTTCTTCTCCTCCTGTGTGCCGATCCGTGCGGGACCCTGTCTTTGAAGATTGCTGTCTAGAGGTGTTTTCTTTTGGGATGCAGGTTCGGGTTCATTTTTTTTGCCTGACCCTTTTTCACCGGGGGGGTTTCCTTTGGCGGCCCGGGTCCCCTCTACGGCCTTGAGCAGTGATCTTACTTGTTGTGCAAAAGGCAACGTTTTTTGGTGTCGGGCTTTCGCGTAATAGCCTTCGCACCGTGAGGACTAGCTGGATAGTGGACCTCCCCAAACCCCCACACACCCCCCCCCCCCACTGAGAGTACTTTGTTTCGCGAGCCAGTACCTGTCTGGGGACCCCCCTCCTCGTTCTATTTTTGACTTTATTGCCGAGAGCCCGACACTTACGAGGATGCAACACTGTCCCGGTCGTCTTTAACGATTTGTACGAATTCCCGTGAATTTCGGTTTTGATGCAAGGGATTTTTTTTTTTGTGATTTTTTTAAGGTGGGCGGGCGAAAGAGTCCTGATGGCGGCCTGTTGAGTGGATGTTCCCTGTAAGATGGAACTTTCAACCGGAATTTATTTTCCCTTGCCCTCAGCGTCCAGCGTCCTTTTCCGCTTGCTTCTACCGACCTGGTCCAACGACTATCTGAGAGTTTTTTCAAAGGATAGCCTTTTATGACTCTTCCCTGCTCCCGCCCAGCGGTTTTCGGATTACGTTGAAGTTCCCCTCCTGTTCACCTACGGTCCGGCTGTTGGTGAAAGGAAAGAATGCGGTTGGGGTCCAGGCCCGGCCTTTCGCGCTCGGGACAACGGTTGCGTAGTTTTCTTTCTTCGACACGCTATTACCGGTTTAAACCGGTTTCACCTTCCTTCAGGGCTGTTCCTTATCTTGTTCCGTTGTACTCTCGATTACTTCCTGGCCTGCCGGCCCGGGTGTTGACCTTTGATGCCTTTTCTTATGCAGTCCTTTTCTAGCCAACGGGTTCCTGGTGGTGGCCGGTTTTCGGCCGATTTCCGGCGAGTTGCCTTCTTGGTCGGCTTCGCCGGTTCTTCCTCTCTTCCCGTTCTGTAAGAGTTGTCGTCTTTGATCTATACACAGGACTGGCTGCTACCTTTTTCCCGCTGCACGTGTCTGTCTCTGTGACTTTTACTTTGTTCTCCCAGTCCGCCGCCGCTTTTACGCGGAGACAGGAGAATGTTCCGTCGATCGAGTATTTAGTCTAGCGATCTCTATACGTTTTGGGTTGTTTGTGTTGATGGAGATCGTTTCTTCTCTTCGTACCGGCTCCGTCCGGAGCAGGTGAGTATTTTTCCGTGTTCACGCGTCGGAGTTGTCTCCCTTTCAGGCCCCTTTTGCTATTCACCCGTCGTTTTCAAAGAGGTGTGTCCCGATCCGTGCCTTACTTGTATTTTCATCCTGTCGCCGGACATTTTTCGCCCCTCGCGTCCAGTTACTCGCTTGCGAAGATAGACTACATAGCCCCTCCGGCCTGCTTTCTTTTTTTCCTTTTCAACTTTTCGTGGATCCCCCTACTGCTTCTCCGTCGCCAGGCCATAGATCTTGTCCTTGATGACCCCTGCACATTTGACTTTGTAATCGTTGGTTGACAGTATTTTTTTGCACCCGAAGTATTCAGCAGGTCCGACAGTTTCCCCCAGTTCATCGGGTCTATCGTGCTAATGCTCTACTTCCCCCCGCCTAGCCGTTTTTTCACGTGCGGTCACGGCCCACCAACCGCTTTTTTGTCTCCACGCCGCAACTCGGCCTCCTCGGTCCCTGTTTTTTCTTTTTCCGGTAATGCATTGCTGTGGTTTTAGTCCTTGCCTAGCAGTCGTTTCGGAGGGCCGTGGCGTTGTGATTGAGTGCACGGTTCGCGTCCCGGCATCTCCGGCCCTTGACTCTTTTCCTAGTGGAGGGCATTTGGAAGGTTCCGTGTGTTGCCTCGGAGACTGCCTCGGTTTCAGAAATGAAGCCAGGTCGTTCCTTTCTCCTTTACCACTGCCCCGCCGAGCCCGCTCCTCCCGTTTGTCATCATCCTGTAGGTTTTGGCTCTGGAGGTGGGCTGCTAGAAAAAGGGTGTTCTTCCTTTGTGCTACAAGTAACTGTCGTCAGGCTACGCCTCTGGGTGATCATGGCATCGAACCCGGTATAATATAGGCTCTGAGGAGTTGACTTTTTTTTCGTCACCGGTTAGGCCGAAGGTTAGAAGTAGGGAGCGCGCTCTTAAGCTCCACGTGCCCGTTGCCTTTCTTCACTCCGCCCCCCCTCGATCCTCTCTCTCGGGCGGTGCTTTGACAAGTACAGTTGCCCCTTTTTATTTAGTTCCAGCCGGTCTCCCCGTGCCGGTCCTTCCGCCCCTAGACTCCTCTTTTTGCAGACGAGGGCCTGGAGCGTTCCTTTTGTCTCTGCCGTGAGAGTCTGCCGTCGCATTTTTTTCTGCGATTTGTCCCTCTCTCAATGACGTTACTGTTACCTGCCTGTCGAGATCAGCAGCGGTTTGCCTTTTTGATCCTTCATTTCGGCTTCACGTCCTGCTCCTGACCTTCATTGCCGGTCGTATAGTTTCGTAACCCCAAACCGCCCTCATCGACTGAAGTTTCCCCCGTCTTTTTCCCGGCTAGGGCCAGTTCCCTTCCTGTTGAATGTCACCTTGCTTCAAGGAAAGGAGTTTCCGTGTTCGATACACGATTATTCGTTTTCACCCCCACTGACTGAAACCTCCGAGGGCTGAGTAGGTGTTTCGGCGGGTCCCGCCAGCATTGTAAATTATGCCTTGAGGGATAGGGGAAACTCCTTCCTTTGTGTCCTCACCTGGTTTTCACGTTGATTGAGTTTTTTTTTTTTATTTCCGTCAATTCTTGCGCTGGCCCCTCAACGTGCCCGGGCCCCCTTGATTGCAGCTTTCATGTTTCTCGGATGCCCGTGTTTGGATTTTTATTAGAGGATTTTTTATGGCGATTTGACGAATTCTTCCTCCGAATCGAAGATCAAGCTTCCCTGCAATTTTTTTTACGGGCTTACCTACGGGGGTAGGGCTCTCCCCCTTGTCAGTCATTGACCTGCTCATAGAGTCACGTCGCTTGTGGCGCGCTCAGAGACACCGTTTCGTTTTTCCCCTCGCTGGCACCACCATACTGCATCCATTAGTCTTCTCTTTTCAGGCCCCCGTGGCCTTTAAGTCTCTATTGATGTAGAAAAGGATCGCATCTAAATCCCCTCTTCCCTCAGACCAAACGAAGAGCTTTCGAGCGCTTTGCAGCAATTTCTCCTGCCAAGCCTGTTTCCCAACAAGCCCATTATCCCATGGCTAGCGTAAAGTCTAGAGTAACTAGCAAACTTGAGCTTTTCGTGGTTTGTTAGACGAAGATAGTTTTCGGTGGGCCAGGGAGGCATCTCTTTTTTTCTGTTCATCCGCTCCTCTTTGCTTTTTCATCCCCGTTATTATTGCTCTGGGCGCCCTCGTCGGTCTGCTTCCTGAATGGTTCCGGACGCAACCTGTTTACCCCACCTTGATTTTCCGGCCCTTTCGTACACCACAGTAGTATTGCATCCGTTCTTTTCCCCTTTGCCGCATTTCCGATGGCAGGTCTTTTCTGACTTTAGAGGCGTGTCCTTCAGGTGTCTTCTTGCGTCAGTTTCCCAGAGGGCCGCTGTGCAACGTGTGCAACCCTTCCTCTGTGCAGCCCTCTCGTTTCGTCTGGCTGGCTCCCCTGCATTCGGTTACTTTTCTCTTTCCTCAATGACGAAGTAAGTTATGCCTCTGTTCTTTCTGGGAGGAGGAGGTGACGATTTTTCAGCTGTTAGTGATTCTCCCGGTTTTGTGGTTGAGAGAGATCACCCTCATCTCACCAGTCGTTCTACCCTCGTTCCCCCCCTCCTCCCTAAATCATTTTTTTGACGTTCTTCAGGCAGTAGGCGGACTGTTCTTCTATTTCGGGGTTCCACTGCCTTTTATTATTTCTCAGACCAGCCGTACTTTCGGATCGGTTATGGCGTGGTTTTTTCAGGGGGGTTTCCTTTCTCACTGCCTTGCCGCTGGTGATCCTTGGTTTCCCGTCTCTTAGGCCATCCGGTCCCGGGATTTGCTTGGCGGTCCCGGTTGGAGGAACCTAGTTGCCCGTAGCATTGTCCTCCTTTGAAAGTTACAAATGAAATATGTGGTGTACGCAACTGCGTCTTTCCCTTCCAATAAGTCCCTTTTTTTTGAGCTTTTTTTGACGTTTTTTGCGCCGTCCACCCTTCATCTGGTTTTCACCTGTAAGTCGATGTTCTCCCAAAATGAGCACTTCCCCTTTTTTTACTTTTCTTCACAGGCACGAGGGAGGATCTCCACACCTGATTCTTTTTCCCTTTCATACGTCCACGCTCCCTGGCGTCCGATCCCCATCTGCATTACGTAATTCGTTTTCCTGCGACTTCCAGGTTAGGAGACAGTATCGTTTTTTTTAGTGTTAAACCTTCTTGGCCGTTTGACTTTTGCACCCTTCCTCTCAAGCTCTTTTTTTCGTGTCGTCTTCGTTTTTATCCTGGCTTCGATTTCTCTCCCTTGGGCTACATGATCGTGACTTTGGGGTTCTACTTCAATAGAATCATGTTTCTTGTTAGGAGCTGGGTGTGTGTTTATGTGGAGCCTGGACACGCGGGGTCGGGTGCTCCTTAGGCTTTTTACGCTGCTGGCTGGGCCCTTGGACCTTTGACCCTTTTCGTGTTAACCAGACTTTTCTCCCCCTCTTGACTTTTTCTATGGATGTCGCCTTGGCCAGACGGGGAAGCCTCTCTTTCCGACCGCCCGCACCTCCGGTTCCGCCCCTCCCCTTCATCTCTAAACCGGGTCGTTTCTGTTCTTTTTTCTAACTAGGAGACGCACGGCCTTACCCTCGCCAGTCAGCCCTTTTTTCCCCAAGCCTTTCGGTTGTCCCGAGCGGTGCCCAGGGCCTTTCCACTTTTTGTCGCTTTCATCTTTCCCGCCCCTGTTACGCCTCGGATGGTCCTATGGCTGGCCTGCCAGTAGCACGGTTATTTATCCGGACTGGCCCCCGCTGGCCCTTCCTCCGTTTTTTCTGGCTTCGTCACCCAGGAACCTTTTACCTTGCCCGTTTTCCACGAGGGGGGTTTTTGCGGAGTCGATGTAGGTTGGGGTTTCCCGCCCCTTGTCTCTTTGCTTTCGGTAGAATGCTACGGTACTTTTTCATGATTTATCACCGTGTTCATTTCGCTGATCCGTTCGGGTTTTCCCCGCATGTTTTACTCGGGCTGACCCAGGTGGAGGCCGACGTTTTTTTTCATGTTTGCATGTTGGACTATTTACTTGCTGGAACTCAGTTTCCGGCTCCCGCCCTATACTCTCGTGATGTTCTTTTTTCGGTTTCCTTTTCCGGTCCCCCGTTTCTATTCTTTGAGTTCTCCGTTCAATGGAGTGGTGGACATTTGAAATTTGCTTTCGAGTTAGATCGCATGTCAAGCCGTTCCCACGGCCTTTCGTGGGGTCGGTCCTGCCTGTCCCCAATCCCGCGGACGCGTCTTAGTTTCGTGTCCCCTTCGCCCTAATACTTCCTCCCCGCCGCGATGTTCGTTCGCCCCTGTTCTCCCCCTCCTGTAGAGATTACTACATCTTTTTTTTCTTTTTATCTTCGCCCGCCTTTAGCGGTTTTGATGACCCTACCCCTTTTCCTCTCCGCCTGGGCAGAATCCCCCGTCCCGGTGACTTTCGTCTTTATCCGGCTGTATTTGGGGGATCGTTTTTCGTTGTAGGCTTTTTTCCTTCTGAGTTGGTTGTCTCTGTTTCCTTGTTCCTTTTTCACCCCAGCCCGGCCCCGCCCTGGCCGTTTGGGCAGATTCCTTTCCGTTCTCATTACCGAACCGGTTTCGTCTCCACTTAGCCGGTGCCCAATCCCCCCTCGCCTGACTTTTTCTTGCTCTTCGCGGCCCCGTATGCCTTGTCGGACCAGTTTTCTCTTTTTCGCCTCTTTCCCCCGGTGCCACCTACACGAACCTTGTTGGGGAAAGGTTCCTTCCCGTTTCAGCCTTTTTCCTGGGGTTTATTTGACAAGATAGAAGGTTGAAACTTTGACCCCTGAGAACGTCTTTTGTCTGTATCGGGTGACCCCGTTTTTACTAACTAGCCCTTTCCGGCGGCCTCAGGACTTTGAGTTTTCTTCCTCTCTTTGATCCCCTTTATTTTTTACTACAACATTGTCCCGGTTGGTTCCTGCTCTTCCCGCTGACTTGTCGCGGGGAGCGTTGATTTTGGGTCCGTTTATTTGGTTCTATGGCGAGAGGTTTGTCATGATGGAGCTTATTTGATACCCTACCACGGAGCTTGGCTCCCCCCTTTGGTTGATTGACAGTTCATTGCACGCGGTGCTCCCGATGTTATACCGTCTTTCTTACCTCTTTTAGAGGATTAAGGACTCCTTCTCGGGTTTGAGCGGTACGACTTGCG
>Ga0179593_1676333_pt1 | contig 13132 bp, 28 predicted proteins | sample CZODoug2_1_08_16_FD_185931 | JGI IMG/M metagenome (GOLD analysis project Ga0179593, IMG submission 185931) | Vadose zone soil fungal communities from Angelo Coast Range Reserve, California, USA - CZODoug2_1_08_16fungal (PacBio error correction) | ecosystem: Environmental > Terrestrial > Soil >... | reverse complement strand
ACGCAAGGACGCTAGACGCAGGCTGGCGGCGGAGCGGGCGTTGGTGTGATGATCAGGGGCGGACCGGCGTCGGGCGAAGGGTAGGGTCGAGTGCGCGCGGGTCGTGGGCCGGTCGTGCGAGTGATGGCGCCGGAGGGGCTATGGGAGCAGTCACAGCGGGCGGAAGGTGGGCGCGGATGGACGTTGATGGTACGGGACGCGGTTTGGCGGCATGGATCGCGCTGTCGTTGGCGTGGCAGGTGTCGGAGAACAGGGGTGGGGGGGGCGAGTGCGGGCGCGAGCGCAGTGGCGAGTCGCCAGCTACGGAGGGCCAGCCAGCGTGGACGCGGTCGCAATCCTTCGTCGGGCTGTGCTTCGGCGGAGGGTGCGTAGTTTCGGTAGCGGAGGCAGTCCTGCATTGCTCCGGAGGCAAGGGCCGGGAAGTTGATCGCGACGCGAGGTGCAGGGGGATTGAGGGACGTGAGAGAGGGCTGCTTGGCGTAGTCAGGTGGGAGGTGGGGCGGGCGGACGGAGTAAGTGCCGTTGCACGCAGGGGGATGCGGGCGAGATGAGCTGGGCGCGCGCGGGAGGGGGGGTCGTAGCGGGGTAAGGGGGGAGTAGAGTTCGAGGGTGCAGCTGCCGGGGCGTTCGGTGTTGTTGTGCGGGGGGGAACGGGGGGAGGGGCGAGGCCGGGAGGGGGGGCGAGGGGGGATGGGGGAGGGGGGGGGGGGTGCAGGGTTGGGCGGAGCGGAGTGGGAGGTGTGGGTCCGAGGCGGGGGGGGCGCGGGGAGTTAGAGAAGTGGTCATGGGGGGGGGGACCGGAGGGAGTGAAGGTTTCAGGGCACTCCGAGGAGGGGTGCCGGGCTGGGGGGGGGGGGGGGGGTGGGGAGTTGTTGTGCTTGGGAGGCCCGCGCTTGCCGAGGGCGGCGCGCGCGAATTCCTCGATTTCCGGATCAGAGCTTGCTGCGGTCAGAACAATCTTGAGGGTCACTATTCGTCGCCAGACCCTTGTCGTGCATGCGGGCTGCGGGAGCCGGGGGGTGCCTTTTGAGGGCGGCTGAGCGGACCGTGTACCGCGGTGCTTGTGGGCGGTAGGGGGGGGACGAGCCGGTGTGTGGGGGGGGGTGGGAGGGACGGTCGGATGGGCGCAGAAGGGGGCGGCGGGGTGGGGAGCGGCGAGGCGGGGCGGTTGGGGGGGGACGGTAGATGGGCGAGTTAGCGCCCGGGGAGACACCGTTCGGGCAGGGGGGCGTGAAGTGTGCTGGCAGGGATGAAGGTGTCGGGGAGTGGATGGTCGTCTGCGGCCTGTGCGGGGGGGGGGAGGAGTTGAGGAGGGGGGAGAGCGTGGGTGGGCGGTGCTGTGCGGGAGCGGGTCGGGAGGGGTGTCGTAGGGGAAGGATGGCGGAGGGAGAGGGTGGCGGGCGGGGGGGGAGGACCTCGGGGGGGGTCAGAATGGGGGGGTCGCCACGGGTGGGGGGCCCGGCGGTGGGGGCAGGGATGTTCCGCGCGGCTAGGGCCGGGCAGGAAGGGGTGAGGACGTGCTGGTCGCGCGGGTGGACTGGCGACGGCCGGGGAGGATGTGATCGACGGTCGAGGGGGTGGCCGCCGGGGGTGCGGGGGGGCGAGAAGGTGAGTCCGCGCTTGGGTGGGCGCGCGGTGAGTGGGATGTGGTGCGTTCCAGGTGGAGATTACGACCGGCAGGCGGCGGTAGAGGGGCGTCGCGTGGGGCGCGGGCGCAGGGCTGGAAGTGAGCGGGGCCTTGGCGCCGACTCGCCGCGCGCGGGGCGGGAAGCATTTCCTTGGGAGGCGGGATAGTCCGCGGTGCCATGAGAATGGCGGGGCGAAGGCCGGGGCCGGTGCTGGTAGTAGACATGGCGGGCTCGAGCGCGGGCAGGCGAGGTGGGGAGTGGAGGAGATGTCGCGGGGTGAAGTAGCTGGCGTTCGGCGGCGGGGGGCGGGAGGTTCTTTCCGGGCGGGGGGCATGCGGGATTTCGCACGGTGGGAAGGGCGGCGGGCCCGTTTGGTCGGGGAGCAGGGTCGCCCGACGAGTGGTTAATTTGTGGTGGTTAGGGCAGACGGAGAGGGGTCTGCTGTGAGGGAACTTGTTTACCTCCCGCTGGAGGGAGGGGCGCACGGGGAGGTGGGTAGGAGGGGGTCGCGGTGTGGCGAGCTTTTCGGGCCAGACCCGAGTAGGGCCTTGGCGGAGGGTGTCTTCAGTCACGCTGGCGGCGGCCGTGCGGCGCGGGGCTTGACGGGTGGCCCCAGGCATGCGAGGCGTGAGGGGGAGGAGGGGGGGGTCCTCGTTGGCGGCTCAGCGGTTGGCGGGCTCGGCTCGGATTGTGAGCTGAGCTTGACGGACGTTAAGTGGAGGGAGCGCGTGGAGGGAAGACGGGGGGGGAGGGGGGGAAGTCCAGCGCGAAGCGGCCGGAGGGGCTGGTTGAGCAAAGGGGAGGAGCGAATTGGTGCTGCGGGTGGTGGGGGCTAGCACAGGGGCGGCTCGGGAGGGAGGCGGTCGACTTTGCGTGGTCGCCCGAAGGGGTATCCGATGTTTCGGAGTGGGGCGGCGGTAGGTGACATCGGAGGGTATTCGTGCTATAGAGAATGCTGGTACGGCGGTGCTCTGAAGGGGAATCTGCAGGTACTATTTGCGAAGGGTAGTCGGGTTGGGGGGTCTTTGGTGCGCTGTCGGGAGCAGGTGCGCGTAGGCCTGGAGCCCGGTGAAAGGCTCATCCAGGTCGGTCTGGTTGCGAGATGTATTGAGAAGGGTCCGTGGGGGGAACTTGGGTGAGCCGGACATCGCCGGAGGTGCCATTGAGGTACCCGGCTACGGTCGGAGCGGGAGGATCGTGGCCGACGCCGGAGGCTGGATGGTATGTATTGACGCGGCAGGGCGAGTGTATTCGACGTGTAAGTGTGTGTCAAGTGAGCCGCTCGGCGGCCGGATGCGGCAGGGAGCAGGGCTTCAGAACGGCACAAGTAGTCTTCCCTGGTAGTTTGCATCTGGCGGACGACCCGCAGACGAGAGCCCGGCCGACTTTTTCGCTCCGCGGTGGCGTCGGGTCGGTCATCGCCATCGCCTACGGAGACGGTGACGTCATCCCCAGGGGCATCGGATGGCCGCTGTTGACGCCGGGATGTCGGATGGGGTCCGGCGGGCGGCGTATGTGGTTCGCAGGCGACATGTAGGTACCGCGCGGGTGTCTCTGGAGAATGGTATATAACTAGGGCGGCGCGCGGGGGGTGGTTGTTGTTTATGTCGGGTTGCACTGTGTTGGTTTTGGTTTTCTCCGCGGGGTGTTTGTTACGGTTGTCACTTTGCCTGGGAGTTGGGTTGCGTTGGGTAGTCTTTTTTCTTGTTTTTGTGTTTGTTGTTTGGGTTGTTTCGATGTTGTTAGTTGGTCTTTGGGTTGCACATTGAGTTTGTTGCGCGTTGGCAGTTCGCACCAGTTTTCTATAGGTTTTGCTTGGTGGGTTTTTTTGGCGCTGTTTTATTATATTGATGTTGATCTAGTTTGTTGTGTTTATTTATTTTTGTGTTTGTTTCTTTGTCTTGTTTTTTATTTTTTTTTCGCAGCGGGTTGGTTATTCTTCTTGTTTTTGGGGTTGCTGTGGTGGTACGCAAGTTTGCGATGTGTTATTTTTTTTTTGTTTTGTGTGTTTGTGGTGTTGTTGGTTCTGCTGGTCTTCGGGTGTTTTATTTTGTGTGCTGTTTGTGGTTTATTACAGACTTCTATTGTTTATTTTTTTTGCTTTTGGCGGTTGGGGTTGCTTTCTGTGTCTGGCTCGTTGGGTGGTTGTGTGGTGTGTTGTGTTTGCTGTATAGGTTGGTTGGCGCTTTTCTGTGGTTGGTTTGGTGTGGTTTTTGGTTTGGTTTGTGGTTTTAGCGCGCGTTTGTTATTTGCTCACTGAGTGAGCATTTGGATGTTTGTTTCTCAGGTTTATTTGTTTCGTAGATTGTGTTATTGCCTACTGTGCCGCCGTGCGTTGATGTTTGGTGTGTGTATTCGTGAGTCGCGTCTTGTGCTGGATAGTCGCAGAGGTGTGGGCTTGGGTGACTTTTGGTGTATTGGGGGGGGGGTGTCGTGGTTGGCGTGAGGTTGGATTCGGCGCTCACTGAAATATATGATGAGCCCGTCGACCATGCCGTGTCTTAGAGGTCGGAGGAGGGGGCGGCTGCCGGTCATGAGTGGACGATCGCATTGTTATTTGTCATAGGGGGAGGTGAGCCTCCGGAGGGATCGTGCTAGTATGTGGGCCGATTTCGATATGTGCTAGGTCTCGGAGGCCGGATTGGCTTTACTAGTTTCGTGCCACGGACGTAGTGCACTTTGTTGCGGCACCAATATGACGCGGGCGCGTGGTCGCCGCATCGTCGGAATTGTTGCGGGGGCGTATGCGAATCAGGCGTGTACGGTGCCCTTCGTGCTGGCGCTCGCCGACCATAAGGGCTACCTGCCTGGCTGCTGCTTCGGGCGAAGATTGCGCATTTGTCGGCCATTGCTGGGTGTTGCACCGGTGCAAGGCGGTGTGGTGTGAGGTTTGGTGATTTTTGATTTTATGGGGGTGGTGTCTATGTGAGTTCGGGTATGTTTGTGAGGCGCTTTTATTTTGCGCAGTGTTGCTGTTTTGTTTGTTCACTTGCGTTGTTGTTTTGTATTGGTGTTGTTCGGAGCTTTTTTAGTTTGAAGTCTCAGTGGTTTGAAGGGTCGTCGAGAGGTTTTGGTTAGATTGGCTTGTTTGGCGTCGCGTTTCCGAAGGCAGGCCTTGTGCGGCTGTGAGGCGGGGAAGGAACCGATCGCGCGCGCTCGACGTCCGGGACGGCTGTGGTTCAGGTCGGTATGCTGGCTGGCAGCGTCCTGGAAAGACTGCCGTCCGAAGAGAAGGGGTGTCGATAAGTGTCGCGGACACGAGAGTGAGTCCGTGGCAGTCAGGCGTGCATGAATGGTAACGGCGGGCCGGCGGGTCGATGAGTCGATTGATGATTCGCCGGCGCGGATCTGTCTGGTCGCGGCGTGTTACGATTAGTACAGCTGTGGTCGGCGGACGCAGAGGGGGCGTCGGCAGTATCGATGGACTCTTGACTGAGGGGATGATAGTAGTCTTCGTTGTTGTCCCCCGTTCCTGTTGGGTGGTTGTGTTGAGTAGGGTCATGGTGTTGGGATTCAGTCCTCGGGTCGATGCGGCGGGTCTGGACGCGCTGGTTGTGTGGTGCGCGACCTGGCTGGGTCGTATCGTAGCCTGGGTCGACGAGGATATGCGCGCCGGCGTTTCATGAGTCGATGGTTGGACGCTGGCCGCGTTACCTCATGACCTGCTGCGGTTTGGTCGCGGCAGGAATGTTATTCGCAGAGACGTAATGTGTCATTCGGCGTGTGGGACGGTGTTGTTCTTTGCGGTGGTCAGTGTGTCTTTGTTTTTGTGTCGACATGTTTTTTGTTGTTTTGCTTTCTTTTGTTGGTTCTTTTTCTTGGTTTGTTAGCTTGTTTTTTGTAGTTCGCTGGTTTTTTGCAGACTGTGTTTTGAGGCTCGTGTGTGTCGCACGGGGGGGGTTGGATGTTATGGGGAGTGGTGCGTCAGGTGGGAGGGAGTGGCGCGGGTGTTGAAGGTGGGTTTACGTTGTTTTGTTGTGCGCTTCCGTGTACGTTAGTGGTGTCAGGCAGTGATGTTTGGTGCTGTTGGGGCGTTCAGGGTGGGGTGGTTGGGTGGGGGGTTGGTTTGTGGTTGGGGGTGGGGGGTGGTGGGGGTGGGTGTTTGTGGGGTGGGGGGGGGTGGGTGGTGGGGGGGGGGTGGGGAGGGGGGGGGGTTGGTGGGGGGGGGGGGGGGGGGGGGGGGGGGGGGGGGGGGGGGGGGGGGGTTGGGGTTGTGGGGTGGGTGGGTGTGGGTGTGGGGGGTGGGGGGGGGGTGGGGTGGGGGGTGGGGTGGGGGGGTGGGTGGGGGTGGGTTTGGTTTGGTTTTGTGGGGTCGGTGTGTGGGGTTGGTTGTGTTTGGTTTTGGGTGGGGTTGGTTTGGGTTGTTCGCACGGTGGGGGTGGGGGGTGGGGGTGTGGGAGATTGGGGTTGGTGAGGGTCAGGGTGTGTTGGTTTGTGGGGGATTGGGGCGGTCTGTTGTTGTGTAGTTGGTGCGGTAGTGGTTCGTGCGCGCCTGTTTGGGGCGGGGGTTTGTGTGGGGTGGGGTTGTATTGTTTTTGGTGGTGGTTGTTTGTTGGGGTGTGGGGGGGGGGGCGTTGGGAATGGTTGTGTTGCGAGGGTTTTGTTTTGGTGCCGTTTGGTAGATGGGTGGTAGGCTTTGGAGGGGGTGGAGGGGGGACGGGTGGCTGCACGTGGAGTGGGGGGGATGGAGTAGGGGAGTGATTGGATCTGGAGGGGGGGGTGCTGCGACAGTTGTTTTGTTGTGTTGGCGTGTGGTGGGTGGTTGTGTGGTATTTTTTTTTTGGTTGTTTTGTTGGGTTTTTTTTGTGTGGTTTGGTTTTGTGTGTGGGGGGTGGAGTGTGTTTATGGGGGTGGTTTGTGTTGTGTGGTGTGGTTGGGTGTTTTGGTAGTGATTGTTGTTCTGGGTACGTGTGAGGGCGGTTGCGCTGTGACGACTAGGTGTGTTGGTTTTGTCGAGTTGTGAGTGTTTTTAATTGGCGGTCACGTTGTTTGAGGGAGAAATACGCGTGTCGTTATGCTGTGGGTTGGCGGGTTGGGGTTGGTGGTTGGGTGCTGATTTGCTTTGTTTGATTTGTTTGGTTGGGGTCACTAGTGTGTTTGGCCCTGCCCCGTGGGCAAGTATTGGTACGCAAGTGAGTGCACGATGGGTGGGTCGGTACTGTGGACACGAGTAAGTCGGGCCGAGTGTAGGGTGGCGTTTCATGTGGTTCTTTTTCGGGGGTGGACTGTTCTTTGGGGTAGTGTGGGCGTGTGAGTAGGGGGCGTATGGGCTTGTGAGCGGTGATTCTGATGGCGCGATTTGTTTTTGGGTCTTGTAACGGGATGAGGGCGGAGGTAGTCAGCAGTTCACGGCATTGACGGGGGGTGGTGGTTGGGGGGGGTTGGTTGGTGTGGGTTGAGGGGGTTGGGTGGGGTTTGGTGTGGTCTGGGGCTTGTTGGGAGTTCGCTTAGTTTTTTGGGTTGTCTTTTGGGTTGGTTTTTTTTTGGGGGGTTTTGCTGCAGCTGTGGTGGGCTTGCGGTGCGCCGGGTGTTGTGGGGGGGGTGATTGGTAATTTTAATTGTCACTCGGAGTTGTGCGCGAGTTTTGCATGAGTTGATGAGTTAGGGTTGAGGGTTTTGTTTGTGCAGACGGCAGTAGTTTTTCTGTTTGTTTGGGGGTCGTGTGTCGGAAGGTTATGGTGCATGTTCTTGTGTCACGGTGTGTTTGGCTTTTAGGGGGGATGTGTTTTGTGTTGTTGTTTTTGTGTTGTTTGGGGGGTGTGGTGAGTATTGTAATTTTTTGTTACGATGACCGTGTTGTTGTTGCGTTATGACTAGGTGGGGTGGTTTTGTCATGCGTGGGGGGCGTCTCTGTACGTGTGTTTGATGGGTTGTGACTGAGGCGGATGTGATCTGTGGGATGCGTTAGTTGTTCATGTCAGGGGGGTTTGTTTCCTGTTGGCTTTAGAGGAGTGGTGTATTTGTGGTCGTTTTGGTCGACATGGAATGTGTGTATTCGTTGTCATTTCGGGTCTAGTGTCGCGGCCTTTTATGTGTCCCGGCGCTGTTCGTGGCATGGGCGCTTGGTGAGGCGTTTGTGAGTTCTTGTTCGCGGCGCTGAAAGAGCTCGACAGGTGGTCCGAGGTTTGAGGTTGCAACAGGGGGGACGTGGTGCGCGCCGGGCGTGGATCGAGTGCTGTGGGGGGAAACGCTGGCCAGAGCAGTGAGCAACCCGGCGGGGTTCCGGGCGCTGTTGTTTTCGAGTGTTTGGTGGTGGTGGTCGTCCAGGGCTAAAGGGGGTCGCGTGTCGTGTTGCGGTGGGTACGGGACATGGCGGTTGGGGCTTGCTCTGTTAGGGTTGTTTGGCGGATGTTCGGGGAGTGTGGGGCGAGGGGACGCTTCGATCGGGAGGTGTGGGGTTGTCGGGCCTGTGTTGGGTATGTTTGGGGTGGTTCTTTTTTCGGTGGTTGGGGTCGAAACGCATTGCACAGTTTTGGCGAGGTTGCGTTGCCGCGTGGTTTGTGGTGTTGAGTGGTGGGGTGTGTGACTGTGTGTGAGGTGCGGTTGGCTACAGTGAGTGGTATTTTTGGTTGTGTGGGGGTTTGTTCTTTGTGTTTTTGTTTTTTGTTGTATTTGGTCGTGTGGATTGGGGGAGCATGACGCCGATCGTACAGCTTGGATGTATGCGGCGGGGGTGGGGGTGCTGGTGTGTCGGGTGGTTCGGCCGATGAGAGTTTGGCTATTTGATTCGGGTGTGAGTGGAGGGATGATGGGTGATTGCTTTGTGGGGGTCGTTGGGGCGCGTTGTGGTTGTGTTTGTATGTTTTGTTATCGTGGTGTGTCTGGGATTTGTCTGCTTTGCACGCTTCTCTGGGGCGTTTGCGATAGAGGGGCTTACTGTCGTTGATTGTTTGGGGAAGGGTTGGACAGACGGAGTCTAGCTGTGTTCGGTGCTGGCTGGCTGTGTGTTGGGATTGGATGTAGGTGCTTATGATTCGGGTTTGGGTTGGGTCGTTGCTTGGGGGTGCGACAGAGTCTGCGTGGTGTCTTTGTGTCCGACGTGGTCGCAGTATTTTGGTGCGGGTATGATGGGGAGTTCGGGGCGTGGGAGTTTGGGTGTTTACGTGTGATTCCGTGTGTCTCGTTCTTCGTGGCGCTCTTCGTGCGGAGGGGCACGAGGTTTGACGTTGGTGGGGTAGTTGGCGATCGATTCCGGGGTGATGGCTTCTGAGCATCAGCGCGTCGAGGGTGTCTGTTTTTGACTATCCGTAGTGACGAGAGCCGTGGCGACGCCGATTACTGCGGGATGTCCTTTGACTGTTCATGGGGCGGTGTGTAGATGGCTGTCACGCGCGGAGCGGCAAGCGAGTTGTTTTGCGAGGTGGTGGTGTTTTTGGTTTTTTTTTTTGTTTGTTGGTTTGATTGCTGTTTGGTGTTGTTGTCATTCTCTTAGCGTCGGGGTCTTTTGGGGTGTTGCGCCCCTGTCTCGGATATTTTGTTGGTTAATCTTTGTGTTTTTGTGTATGTGTTTTTGGTCGTTTGGTTTGGTGTGGTCGCGTCAATTATTGTAGTAAGTATTGCCGAAGCTTGGAGCAGGTTGGTAGGTGATTCGGTTTGGGTGGTTTACTAAGCGTTATGCAGTTGCGTCTGCGTTTGTCAGCGCGCGGAGGTCGGTGATTCGCTCGTGATGTTTGTTGCTACCCGTGGTAGGGGTGTGTTCGGGAGGGTGGTGTCGTGTTTTATGTGTGGTAGATTGTGTCTCGGGTGGTTGGCGGGGGGGTGTACAGGTTCAAGGCTTAGAGGGTGGGTTGGCGTCTTACAGTGCTGTGGTTTTTGTGTTGTGTGTGATTGGTGGTTGGGACGGGTGTATTTGCGAGTTTGGTTCTGTCCTTGGTAGCGCTGTGTTTTTTTTTGTGGGGGCTGGTGTGAAGGCCTGGGGGAGGTTGCGATTGTTCGCAGGTGTGAGATGTCCGACTAGGCCTGATTTCGTGTGTGGCGTGGTGAGGAATGGATAGTAAAGCGTGCACTCCTTGGTTGTTTGGGTTATGGTTTTTTTTGTGTGTTTTTGTCTAATTTTCCCACGGTGGCTGTGTGACTTTCGGTTCGATATTTAGGCTTGTTGTGTAGGTTGAGTAACATGTGGCGACAAAGTATATTTGTGAGTTGTTTGTTTGGTTATCAGTGGGGTTGTCTGTTTTTTTTGGGTTGTGTTGGGGAACTCTTGAGTGACATTTGTCGTGTGGCTGGGTGGTTCACTTTGTTGATGTCCGTATGAGATAGCGGGATGCGGCTTTCGCGTTAGTCCGCGTGGGCTGGGGGGGGGGGGTGGGTGGTAAATGGTGTTGGGTGTCGATTTGCGCCGTGGTGGAAAGCTGGTGTGTAACTTGGGGTGTGGCTGTGCTTCTGTGTTCTGGATGGTGTGTTTTTTTATCCTTGCTGGATTGTTTCTTTCGATTTCTTGTGGTTTTCTTTTTGTTGGGGGTTTTGCGGGCGGGTCCGTGTTTGTGCGGTGGCGGTCGGGTTTGTACTATTTAGTGGATGGTCGGAGCTAAGCGTGCACGGCTTTCGTTGTTGCGACAGTTGTATTTTGTTTTCTATTTTGGGTAGTTTGTTGTTTGTGTTTTTTTGGGGGGGGGCGGAGTTTGATGTTTTAGTGCGCTCTAGGGTATTGGTAAATGGATGGGTCTTGGTGGTGCTGCCGTTGGGGGGGGCGTGGGTGTTGGTGGTGGGGGGGTGGGTTTTGTTGGTGTGTGGGGGGGGGGGTGTTGTGTGGGTGCGTTTTATATTGTTGGCTCGTTGGTTGTGGAGTTTGATGGGTCTTGGGGTTTTAGTGGTTGTGGGTTTTGCGCTTGGGTGGTTCTCTGTGGATGGCGGGCTTAGGAGACTGGGGCCCCTTGGCTGTATTCGACGGCTTGGGGTCCTCTTTTGGGTGCGAGTGGTTATTGGGGGAAGACTTTAATGCTTTTGTTGGGTGCTGGCCGATGCCGAAGTTTCTGGATTCGCGACGGGTTGGTCACTACTTCTGTTGTAACGGTGCGGGGGCAGCGGGGACCGTGGGGACGGAGTGGGGGGGGTTTTAGCTGGTGGTGTTTTTGCATTTGGTTCTCGTTGTTGATGTGGTCTGGTGGTTACGTCAGTGGGGAACAATATTTGCTTTGATTGTTTGTGGGTTGTTGTCTTGGCGTGTTTGTTTTGGGTGTGTCTGTTATGTCGGATTGGTTGGGTTGGTTATTGGTGTTGTGGCGGTTTTGGGTGTTCCGTTTCTTGTTTTTACGGTTTGGGATTGGGGTGTGGTCTAGTGGTGTGGCGACTGGGATGGTGGGCCGGCGTCATTGGTGTTTTTTCGAGCAGGCTGTTTTGGTGTTGCTGTTTGTGTTGTATGGTGATTGTCCTGTATGTGGGGGTGTTTGGGTGTTTGTTGGGTTGTTAGGTACGGGTGTAGTTCGGCGGTGTTTTTCTGCCTCATGCGGTTGTTTTGGTCTTTCAGTCTCGTTCTGAGATAGGGGGTGTGGCACGAGAGTTTCACGGGTTTGTCGTTACTATCAGCTTTTTTGTACGGAGGCGTCGTGATTTATTTATTGGTCAGCGGTGTTGTTGTTGGGGGTAGTTGTGGGGTTCTAGGTGTGGGCGCTCTGTTCACACGGGGTTTTAGGATGGTGACGGGGTTTGCTTCATGGTGGGGGTGGTGTCTTGCAGATTTTTGGCGTTGAGGGGAGTTTCACGATTTTGTTGCATTGTGTCTGGACCTAGTAGGGGGGGTTGACTACGTGAGTCGGAGCGTCACTTGTGGTGGTTGTGGCGTGTTTTTGGCGGGGTACTTGGACGGGGTCGCCTACGAGAGGTCGCGGCTGTTTTCTATAAGTCTTTGGGGTTTGGGAGAGTGAAAGGTGGCTCTAGTGGGCGTTTCACGATCTGATTGATTGGTGTCTGGTTTTGGTGATATTTTGTTGTGGTGCGTGCGTCCGGTTCGTTATGGTAGGGGGTGCTGTAGTGCCTGGAAGGGGTCTTGGCGTTGACATGAATGATTCGGTGTGGACTCTCTTTGCACACATTATTGTAGGTTGTTTTCTTGCAGTGTGGTATATGTTGTTGGGTGCATAGGTCGTTTGTTGTCACGATGCCGGAGAATCGGTGAGGGATATTCACGTGCGCGGGACCTGTGGCGAGTTAGAGTGTGGCGGTGTTTGGGGGCGAATAGGACATGCAATGATGAGAGTGCCGCGCTTTCTGGCACACAGGGCTAGTTGGTGGATGTGGTGTGTGCTGAATGGTTGATTGCGTTGGGGGTGTTTGCAGTGGGTGGCGCTGTTGCGTGTTGGAGGTGTCCGGCGCGGACCCGGCGACCTGGAGCTGTCAGCGTGGCGCGCGTCTGGGTCGTGTGGGATGTTAGTGTTTGAAGTAGTGGGGGTGTTGGAGGGGTGGTGGGGGGGTTGGGGGTCTTGTCGTTTACGGGGTAGCTTTGGGGAGGGTGGGGGATATGTGTGTGGGTGGCGGCCCGGCAGACACTTAGAGACCTGTGAGCAAGGGGGTAGGCTTTGGAAGGGGGTGGGCGTTCCGATCGTCGAACGGGGGCGGCGCGTCGCGCGGCGTGGCCCAGTGGCTCATTCGGCGGGGAGGTATGGGGTGGGGGGAGGACTGCACGGGTACCGTGGGGGGGGGGAGGGGGGGGCGTGGGGGGGGGGGCGGGGTGGGGGGGGGGGGGGTGCGGTGGGGGTGGGTGGGGTTGTTGGGGGGGTGCGGGGCGGGGGGGGGGGGCTGGTGGGTGGGGGGGGGGGGGCTTGGTGGGCGGGGGTCACGGGATGCAGGCGTCTCTGGGGTGCAGTACGCTGTGCGGGGTCGTGCCGTCGGATGGGCAAGTGTTTGATGCACGGGGGGCGGGTGCAGCGGGGGAGGTGGGGTGGGAGGGGGGCGGATGCGAGGGGGAGAGGGGGGGGGTTGGGGGGGGGGCGGGGTGGGGTGGGGGGTGCTGCGGTCGGGAGGGGTGGGCGGCGGGGAGTGATAGTATGCTCGAGGTAGACGGAGCTGGGGGGGGCCGCGCACGTGTGGGGGAGAGGGGGGAGCAGGAGCGTCGGTGGGGGGTGAGTCGGAAGGGGGGTGGGATGTGGGGGGTTTCGGTAGGGGTCGGCGGTGGGTGGGGATTGGATGCGCACGTTGGGCATCGCGGTGGCGGTGACGTGGGGGCGCGAGACTACGGGTTGAGTTCGGAATGAGCAAGCCCGAGGGAGGGATCGGAGTGTCGAACCGTGGGGGCGTTACGCAGGTCAATACGTTCGATCGCCTCGCGCGGGGGCGGGGTGTGGTGGGGGGCGGTGATGGCTGTCGGGGGCGTGCTCGGGGGGGGGGGTGGGATGGCCGGTTGGGAGTCGAGAGCAGGGCGAGACTAGTCCGTGTCTGGGGGCGGAGTCCGGTTCGCGTGGCGGATGTGATCTGCAGTCCACGCCGGGTGGGCCTGGGGCGATGGCACGGAGGGTGGTGGCGTTGGGGTCGGGATGGTGTTCAGTCTGTGTTTGGGTGGTGGGGGGGTA
>Ga0179593_1636785_pt1 | contig 13132 bp, 16 predicted proteins | sample CZODoug2_1_08_16_FD_185931 | JGI IMG/M metagenome (GOLD analysis project Ga0179593, IMG submission 185931) | Vadose zone soil fungal communities from Angelo Coast Range Reserve, California, USA - CZODoug2_1_08_16fungal (PacBio error correction) | ecosystem: Environmental > Terrestrial > Soil >... | reverse complement strand
TACGGCGGTTTTCTCTCTCCTCCCCTGTAGATGGTGCGTTTAACGCACCCCACTTTTTCCTCACCAAGTGAAATCACTTCTCACCCCCCCCCACCGAACTTCCCCCTCCTCCTTCCCCAGCGGTTTGAGCCCCTTATCTCCCTCAGACAGAGCAAAGGTCTATTCTTTCGCGAGACATCCCCCTCCCCCCTAGTCCCCTTATCCGCTCTCCCCCCCTCGAGCACCGGACGAAACGGCGTTTCACTCCCTCACTTCGAATGCGCAGCGAAATCTCTAGGTACGACACTTCTCGATCCTTTTGATTTCCCCCTCGTCAGACCTTCAAGCGGGCGCTTTCATTCCGCGAATGTGCAAGAGATTCGAAGCTTAAACCAATGTTTTTTTCTCCCCTCCCGTTCCGACAGCATCTTCTCTCTCTCCTCCTCTTGCGAACGTTCATGAAGCACAATCCATCTTCGATCCCCCCCTTTTCCTCCCTCTTCACCGAGGGCTCTCCCCTACAAAGGAAATTTCCAGAAGGAGACAAGTACGTCTTTTCCCCCCAAGCACATCTACTTCACCCTCTTACTCTTCTCGCCTCCTCTCGGCCAATGCGGTTCTACCCTGTCTCTCCGGCAGAAGAAGGTTGCACGATCCCCCTCCCCCCTTAAACATCACATTTATGTCATCTCGTGAATAGATGACTTTCCCCCGCAGAAGATAAAGCTCCCTTAGGATTGGACGCCGCTCTCCCCTTCCCCCTACTTTCCCATGCGCTAGTTCCTTCTCCGCGCCTAACGGCGGGAAATTTCTGTTCACCCAAATAATCTACCATTACCAGTCTCCTTCCCTCGAGAAGCCTAAGGCTTTGATTTCCGTCTTCTTTTCCCGAAAACTGCACGATTCTCATCCCCCCCTCGCATGTCAAAGAAGAGAAGACTTTGGGCGAGCGCACGTCCCTTTACTCCCGACTTCTTTTTTCGTCCTCGGATGAGTTTAGGATGCACCCTCTCGTGACCCGAAACAGACTCGTTGCTCTTCCCCCCCTTCTGGTGACGGGAAACTCTTCTCCTTTGTCGCTTCTGCCCCCCTCGCAATTCCCTTGGGAAAAAGGCAACTCCTTTCTCTTTCCTTCGAATGCTGATCCACCCCATAAGTAGAAGACCGTCCCCCTTGAGAGGGGGAGAAGTTAACGATTCCCCTTTAAAAGTAATGGCGTTTCCCTCCTCTCGAACTCCCCTTCCTACGGGAATGAGGCTCCACACTTTCCTTGTCACCCCGAAAAAGAGCCGGGCTATCCCTTTTATTCACCACTAATCCCCCTTTTCCTTCTCCCGACGCATATGGTCGAACAGGACGGTTTCTAGCTACCATCCTTTCTTCCTCCTTTGCTTCCTTTTCCCACCCTATTCGCAAAAGGAGGGCTCCGTTTTTCTTCATGGCGGCCAGCACAAGCTTTTTTTTCCCGACCTATTCCGCCCCCCCCTTTTCCCCTTCGCGGCAGGTGTAGACATCTTTTTTTCTTTTTTCATTTTTTCCCCCCCCTCGACTCAAAACGAAGTGATCGCTTTTCCCCCCTTTCACTTTTCCGAATTTCCTTTGTCTTTTTTCCAGGTGTTCTTTTCGCATGATTATCGAACAGCGCTTATCCCCCTGGAGTTTTAGCCAAATCATATCTTTTCCCTTTTCCTCTCTCGTTCGGGTCTTCCCCCTTGCCTCTCCTTCCGCTCCCGGCTAAGACATTTACCTTTCCCCTTCCGTTCTCGCGATAAGAAGACTTTTCGTTTAAGCGCAACCCAATTTTTTCCCCAGTGGCAACTCTTTTCCTCTTTTTCGTCGGAGGTGTACGCGACCCCGACGGTTTTAATATTAATAGATAGTGTGCCCCCCCCCTTCTGTACGCGACGCGCGAGGTTTCCTTTTCTCTCCCCTCCTTCTTTTTTCGTCTCTGGTGAAGATCCTCCCCAAGGTTGAGTTTTATTGAGCGAGAGCCTTTCCTTTCTTCCCCCAGTTTCTTGAGGACCGGATCATCCTCTCTTCGACAAAGACCTTTCGCGCGAGTCGTCCCTTCCCTCGGCGGCAAGTACCCCCCCCCTCTCGAGTCAAGATCGGAGACAGGCACTTCACTTTCGAGAGCGAAAATAGTAGGAAAAATTTTTCCCCCCTCTCCTTTCTCCCTCCTCCTTTTTTTTTCTCTCCTTCCTCGGGAGTCTCTCCCCCTTTTTTTTTCGCTCTAGAACTGTTGCCTTGACTTTTTCTTTTCATGCCATGAGCCAGAAGATGGCTTTTTCCTTTTTCTTGCCTTAAGAAGCGATCGCTCGACCCCTCTTTTTTTCCTTCTACAGCTCCCTTTTTTTCCCCTCGGATGATCCGTCTGCCTCCCATGCATTGCGCTAGCTCAATACATTTCCTCTCTTCACCACGAGAAGAAATGCCCTTTTTTTCTTTCTTCCTCTCTCTGTCGCGAAGCGTATGTCTTTTGGGAACAAGAGCGAGGAATTTCCCCCTTTCGTCCCTCTTACCCGAGCGTATAGGCCCTTTTTACCACATATTGGTTGCTCCCTCTTCCCCTCCCACAAACTTTTCTTCCCTTTTCCTTCCAAGAACGGTCGAGGAGATGTCCCCCCCCCCGCCAGCAGTGTCTGAGAAGGTCCAGTTCTCCCTCCTGTAAAGCAGAAAGATTCCCCCAGTGACCCCAAGCTCTTTTTTTTCCTTCCCCCCTCCGGGCCCCTCCCTTGGTTGATAGCGTTTTCCTTTTTTCCACCACTATAAAAACATTCCCCCCCCACCGAATTAACATTACTTTTCCTTTTATTTTTATGCGATAGCACTTTCCCCCCCCTTTTTCCCTTGATGGTCTGGAAAATGATGCCTCCCCACCCCCTGATTCCTTAGGAGATGGTGGAGAATCTTTTTCCCCCCTCTGATTTTGGCTGGCAGCACTTCTCACTTTTCACCCCCTCTTCTTTCCCTCATACCTCTGACCCCCTCCCTCTCAGTCGAGAACCGAGCTTTTTATCTTCTTTAAATACGAGCATTCATGGTAGAAATAGTGACCTTTACCTTTCTGGTGGTGATAGATCTCCTTTCGGTGTCGGGGAAATCCTTCTTTTCGGAGTGGATTCTCCTCCCGTTGAGCGGGAATTCCCGTCCCAGAAAGGTCCTCTTAAGCTTGTCTGCTTCCTCCTCCAAGTCTTCTTTCCATCTCCAGAGAAATGAGTTTCGACGTCGGGTGAGCGTTGTCTAGCACGAGCATCGGGCCTTGGCGCTACGTCGCCGGTGATGATCTTTTCCTTCCCCGAACACTTTTTCGCCCCCCTTTTTCACTGGTATTAGTAGAAATGGAACCTTCTTTTGGTTCAGTGTCCCCTCTTTCGCTTTTCGTTTCTGGAGTCCTCCCTCCTATCGGTAGACAGAACCGTCCCCCAGTTCCTGCACAATCGAGAAAGGTCGTCCTTCCGGATGCGGGCTGCTTTTCCTTTTCCCCTTCATCGACCTTTTCCCCTTCCAACAACGAAGCAGGCCTATCGTCCTCTATGAGAGTGGCGATTCTGATTCCCTGAAGATGTCTTCTCTTTTTCCATCTTATTCTGGTTCCATCCTTCTGAGAGCAGTAGAAGCGACCCCTTCCCTTTCATTTCTGCCCCCGTAAAGACAGACTTGTCCTCTCGGAAGTCCCTTCTTGTAAGCGGGCGATGTCCCTCTCTCCCTTTTCAGACAGATTGAGGTTAAGCCTCCTGGTTTGGTTTTTCTTTTTGTTTTTCTTTGATGAAAGGGGATCTTCCTCTCCCCTCATTTGTCCCCCTCTATCTCGTAGGAGAGCTTCTCCTTTCTGTTTTACCGAAGGGAAGGCACGGGGAGAGCAATAATTGTCTTTTCTCCCCCCCCCCCCCCCCCCCCCCCCCCCCCCCCCCCCCCCCCCCCCCCCCCCCCCCCCCCTTCTCTCCCTGTGCCAGTTTGAGATGGAGAGAGGGCTCTTGATGAAGAGGAGGCTTCATGACTTCCCCTCCCCTCTCCTCTGCGATGCTCCCCTCCTGTCTTTCGGCGGACAGTGAGGTAGATGGCCTTCACTTCTTTCTTTTCTATGCTCAGTAGAAGAAGCGTTGAAACTCTTTCCAGGTCAGGTTCGTGGTTGCTCTTCCCCCTCGACAGTCTTTATTCATCTTTTCCCAATAGGAGAGATGGAGCGTTTTTTCTACACTTTCGTACGGTTTTTTAGACGGGGAATACGACTCCTTTCCCTTTTTTTCTTTTTCTCCCTTTCAGAAATACCCTCCGTTACGCTTTTCCGTCTTTTCGGTCACCCGTGGGATGGTGGAGCCCCCTTCTTTTCGGTCCTTTGTGGTTTAGTCAGAAGGTATTGACCCCCCGTTACTAGAAGAAGTGTGTGTTCCCCCCTTTCCCCCACAAATGCCCTTCTTTTTTCAAGAAACAGAGAAAAGAAGGCCCGTTTGAGATGAGATTAAGGAGGTTTCTCTGTCTTTTTCTCACCTCTTTTCACTTTGTTCTTCTGATTCTAGTAAACGGTGCGTTCCTCCCCTATTCCCCCACCCGACAGAGACTCCAGTCAACAGCGGTTTGCGACACTCTCACCCCCCCGTTGGTTTCCGAACTACCTTCCCTTCTCCCTCGCAAAGGGCTAGGTTTTTTTTCCCCCGCGCAAGAAAATGAATGCCGCTTCTCTCTCCAAGTTCATTCACTCTTTTCCCCCCCCTGACGCCTTTTTTCGTTAAGGTTGGTCGAGATACCCCTTCCCCTCCCCTCCAGGATTTTTTTTACCTATGAATCGAGACTTTTTCTTCCGAGTAAGACCCCCTCCCCCTTCTCCGGGCGGAGATACCGATTTCCCTCCACGTCGTTTTGGGTAAATCTCTCCTTTTTAATCACATATACCTCACTTTCCCTCTTTTCTACTAGATATTCTCTCTTTCTCCTAAAGCTGTCGGGTGAGACCCGCCCTTTCTTCCTTCCCATCTCGATCCGAAGCCCGCTCTCCTTTGCGGCCATCACTCCCCCTTCTATCACCCAAGAAGGTTTCCCTGAGCATCACGAACAACTCCCCCCTCCCCTTTTTCTCTCCCGACGCTGCGGCCCAATGCTATCCCATGCAGTCCTCCCCCTCTAGGGAATCTTTCCCTCTATGTGTCATTGTATCTCTTTTTTTTTCCTTCAAAAGACTTCCCCTCCCCCCGTCGGAATGTCCTCTTTGCCCTCCCCCCCATGCCGAGGAATTCTCTTTATTCTTGACATGAAGAAAGGAGGGCTCCTAATGAAAATCCCTCCCTTTTTGAGCTTCCCTCCCCGCAAGAATTCCCCCACTTGAGAAGGGAGAGGAGTAGTTGTTTTCCCTCCAACGATTCTATTGGCCTCCCCCCTCCATCAAAGAGGATCCCCCTTCTAGATGGGCTCTTCATCTCCCTCCCATGTCTTACCGGACTGGAAGGTTTTTTCCTCCCTTATTAGTCGGCTTGCCAGCCACCTTCCCCTCTCCCCCTTCTCCCCCCCTTGACCAAACCGAATGTCTCTCTCCCCTTTTCGGGTGACGGCGCATTTCTTTTCCCCCCTCTTATCCTTTTTCTTTCCCCCCAGAACCCCTCCGCGCGCCCAAGGCAAACGACCTCTTCTTTGCGCGCGTGCCTTTTCCTCTCCTCCTCAACACTTTCGCCCCAATCCCGACCTCTACGTTTTTCCCGTTTCACGACCTCTTTTTTCTCCGCACCCTCTTTTGCTCACGGAGGCTCGAAACGCCCCCCCTTCCCTCTCCACGGGCCCTGTTTCCATCCGAAATCTCCTACCTCCTCTGGTCGAGATCCCACTCCCCATACAGGCACCCCCTTTTTCCTCACTTCCTTCTCTTCTCCTCAAGATGGTAGACCACCCTGTCCTCTCGCCTCCCCCGAGGGATAGACGTTCCTCTTTCAAACCCGATTCCTTTTCTTCTTTTTTTTACTGAGCGGGCCAGCCAAAAGCTAGTTTTTTTCGTCTCCGGAGAGGCAGGTTGTCTCTTCTGTCGCATCATTTCGCCCCCTCTCCCTTTCCCCCCCTCTCGCTCACCCCTGAACACTCCCTCTTTTTATTTCTCTCCCGGTTTTTGTGGGAGTGGGGAAGTAGACTCTCCCAAAGGCTTTGAGTCCCCCTTTTTTTTTCCCTCCTAGATTGGTCACTTCTTCCCCGTTTTCGGTGGCTTCTCCCCCCCCCTGTCCCCCGCTCTTCAACCGAAAATGCTGTTTTTAGCCCTTTGAGAAGTTTATTTCGCCTCCCCTCCTTGAGACCGTCGTTGGGTCGACAGTGGAAGCTCCCCCCCCCTTACCTCACTCTGCGAGGACAGTCTTTTTTTACGACGAAGAGTCTCCCTATTCCCCTCTCCTCCCCAAACCGTAAACCTCTTTTTTTCTTCTTACCTTCGTGGTGAAGATCCTTTGGTGGAGTTTTATGATCGAAGCTCCCTCCCTGGCCGTATGATCTTTTTTTTCCTTTCACGTCTTTCGTTAAACGAACTTTCGAGCGCTCTTTTTTCTGCGGGCACGGAACCCATTTTTCTCTTCCCTCTCTGCTCCCCTCCACTGCCGCCATGCAAACCCCTCTTCGCCTCCCCATGGATATCCAGAGGAAGATCTCTCTCTTTTCCTTTTCGAGGACTTCTTCTCTCCCTTGTTCCGAATCGTGGCCTTTCCTGGCTACTTTGCGGCAGTGACGTTTTTTTTTGATTCTATGGTTTTCCGTGCAGACGCGTGAGCGCCCCGAATTCGCTCGCAAAGGCTTTTCCTTCCACTCCGTTTTGTCCACTCTCCGGTCCGCGAAACCCCCATCCCCCTCTTGCTCTCTCTAAAAAATCACCTTTGCTCTCCTCGACGAAAAGCCGCGTTTTCCTTCTTTTCCTTTTGACCCTCCTCCCCCCCCCCCCCCCCCCACCCCCCCCCCCCCCCCCCCCCCACCACCATGGGGTTTACTTTCTCTAGGAGTCCTTTTCGCCCACCTTCGTCGCTTCCCCCCCTCTTCCCTTGCCCTTCCCCTTTGGTTCGTGGCGCTTCCAAGTTTTCGTCTTATGATCGCGACAGCTTCCTTCGGGATTTTCACTCTTGCGAACCCTCTCTGTTCTTTGAGCGTCTAGGATACGATTTTTTCTCCGAGAGATTCACCCCTTTACCCCCTCTTTGATTGAGCCCCCCCCTTTACTCCTCAAAGCCTTTTTGATTCTTTTCTTCCACACTCCCTTTATGAACACAGAACCCCCCCTTTTCCTTTTTCTGCGCTAGCATGCCTGTTTTTCTATCTGGGTGAAGGTCCCTTTTCCCCTTCCCCCACATTTTCGCCACTGCCGCGTCTCATAGGTCGGGGATGGCCCCCAACTAGCTGGATGGAAGAAAGGAGCTCCTCGTCATAGGGTGTGACCTCTGACCACTTCTTTTTCCTTTCTCTCCTCTCTTGTAGATATCGGGAAGCCTCCTTTTCCTGGTCGAACCAGAGTGAAGGAGGTCCCTTTTTCATCTTGGTGAATCTATCTTTTTTCTCGGTGTAGGCGGAAACCCCCTTCTCTTTTGTATGCAGGCCAGTTGAGCGGGCCTTCCCTCTTCTTGTTGAACGGTTCAGCGGGTGGCGTATTTCAAAGGAGAACAAGGCGCCTTCTTTTCCGTGCTTTGATTGGTTTTCCGTAGGTTGAGAGTAGAATCGTCCTTCCTCTGTTTCCGCCGTGGGTAGTTACGGAGCAGTTCTGATGTTTTGCCGTGAGAGAGTTAGCGTCACCCCCCCCTTCTTCTTCGGAAATGGACGTCTCCCGATTCGTTGAGTGCCATTGTGGATGGAGTGCCCTAAGAAGCGGTTAGTCCCTTCCATGTGTCTTCCGTCCGATTTCTCAGGACTGTGTAAAGCGTTTCCCTTGTGTCTTGTCTTTCCATTAAGCGAAAGTTTCTCTTTTTTTCAAAACGAATTAAAATGAGCTTAGTTTCCCCCCTCCCCTCTTGAGAGTTTGTCGCTTTCCCCCTTTAGGAGCCCTCTATGTCTGATGAGGCTTGCAAGACTTTATTCCGGAGAATCTCTTGAAGGTCGGCATGCTATCTGCGGAAAATCCCCTTCCCCAACTGGGGTCAGTAGTGTACTTCTCCCTCTTCGATGCACGATCTTCATCAGCCACTGACTTGGCGCGTGCCCTCGGCTTTTTCAGGGGACTCCTTCCTTTTTCCGCTTGGATGCTTAGTGGAGAGTGAGGGGAATTAGGGCTTTTGTCTCCCACGGAAGAAGTAGTTTTTTCATGGAAGTTGTCGTGACTCCCCCCCCGCGCTTCCTCTTTCCCCTTTCTGGAGAGCGGCTAGGATAGAGCCTTGCGGGATTAATGACTTCCGATTAGAGGCGATTATCCTCTTCTAGTCCGGCCCCCCCTTTCTGGACAGGAGTTCTCCCTCCTCCGTTCTACTTATAGAGCTTAACGTGATTCCCCCTCGTTTCTCCCCTCTCGCCGGCTTGAAGTCTTGAACAGTGCAAATCGACCTTTCCCTCGGTGTAGTACCCACTTCTATGGAATTTGCCTCTCGAAGTCGAGTTCCCCTTTTACAGCAAAAGTTAGTCCGGTTCCATATTGGTCGTCTCTGGTAATAAGACCTCTCCTTCTTGTGCTAGCCCTCACCTAGAGTTGCATGGGAAGTCTTTCCCGTGAGCTTTTTCTCCGATAGGTGATTTTTTTCCCCCGGTAGGTGTTGTCGGTTCTGAATTGAGTGAGTCCCCCTTTCCCTAAGCAATTTTGGGCACTCACCAGAAGCCCCCCTTTTTTTGCCGCGTACGAAACAGCTAAGAACTTCTCCCTTTTTTCCTTCCCCCTCCGTTGGCTTTTTTTTTTTTCGTTTACGCAGGGTACCCTTTGAGTTTAAGAACCACCCCCTTTTTTTTTTTTCTCCCGGTGCGTTCCTTCCTCAAGTCAATAACGTCGACTTCCTTGACTGACCAGCCGCCGACCGTCACCAGCTCCGGTTACGAAAAGACGGTCCTCCCTTCCCTTCTAGGTATTGTTTCCCCTTGCGCGGAGCTTTCGGATGCAGAGGCGCCTCATAACCGCTCTCCCCACCCCTTACGAAGTTTTTTTTCCGTTTAAGAGAACTCCGCAAGCTCTCTCCTCTTCTCCTGAACCTATGCCCTTTCCCGTTTATCAAAAGAAAACTGACCTTCCAGATAGATTTGCTTCCCGTGTCTGTACTTAGGCATATGAAGGAATAGCACCCAATGCTCCCTCCCCCTTGAAGAATCTCCCCTTTCGAGTATAGCCTATTTCGCTTGACCCAGAAGAAGATTCTCCAGAAATATCTCATCCCTCCATAAATTCCCCTTTTAGGAGATCCCCTCCCCAGGTGAGGGAGCTGATGACAGTCTCTCCTCCTCCCCCCCTCCCCTTCCCCAGCTTTTAAGAAGAAGGAGCTCCCCCAAATGCTTTCTCTCGCAGATCCCCTTTTTCTGGAAGCCTCCCCGTTTCCGACCCCAATGGAAACTCAAGATGAGAATGCCTATATCCCTTTTCTCCAGGACTCCGCCCCCCCATCTGGAATGTCCCCCCGAGATAAGGACATTCCCTTGACCTTCTTTTCTCGGCTCCACTTTGCCGCCAGCCTCCGAATTGGAACCCTTTACAAGGAGGATTATCCCCTTCCTCTTAGAATCGCAAGTCTTTATTAAAATGTCTTTCGAGGAATTCCCTTTTTTTGAAACGACCCTGCCCACCTTTTCCCTCTCTTAATGGCACGAAGAGCTACCCCCCCAACTTTAGAAAAGGGCAGCCCTTTCAGGGCTCGCTTTTTCCCCCCCTTTCCGGAACCTGATTTCGAAGGCGAATGGACGGTTTCTTTAGAGGAATTTTGTTCCCCCACCGCAAGCACCATCTCACGCTTCGAACGATTTTCTTCTCCCCCTCACTTCCTGCTATTCCCAGGTTAAGAAGACCCCCTGGTGACGGAGAACTTTTTCTTTCCCTTAGCCGTTGTCGAGGTTCCACCGTGGCGCAGAGAAGAAAAAGGCACCTTTTCCCGCGGAGAAGGAGACGACCCTCTCCCCCCCCCCAGTAACTTACCCCCTCCCGGCAAAATCCTTTCCTTCTTAATTGTTATTCAGTACCTCCTGTGACCTGGAGGGGTCCTAAAACGCCAAGGCCCCGTTTTTTACTATTACCCTTCCGAACGCACCCAGACACACGCGCTTTCCTTCCTCGGCAACCCTTCCCTTCCCCTGCCCTCGCGTAGCATACTTCTCTCATTCTTTCTGCCCCCGTCTAGATACCAGCTAGGGAGCGATTTCAGAGGTCAAACCGATTTTTCCTTTTATGGGGATGTCCTCTCCTTAGTTTAAGCCAAAAGTCGTTCCTATTCGACAAGAGCTCCTAAGCCTCTTTTTTTTTCTCCTTGTGCTTAGGTCTCCTTCCCTCCCCGCTCTTCCTTCCCACACGGGCTCTCCCCTCCCCCCGATCCTGGAATTATGTGTCATGATGATTGACAGTTTCCCTCGATTTATCCACCCCTTTCTTTGAGGCTTGTGAAAGGCTTTTTTTTTTTTTTTTTTACCCAAGAGCTTGGGGCAACTTTCGTTCGGGATGCTCCCCCCTCCTCTCCTCCGATCCCGTCCCTTCCTCCCCTTTTTTTCAGAATCACTACCCTTCCTCCTCCCGCATCAGAAGACTTGCGAACGTGTTTTTCCAAACCAATATGTGTACCCCTTCCCCTTCTTTGCAGTCTCGCCTGTTTTTTGCGGTTTACGCGACGCTTTTTTCTTTCCACACCCTTCAAACATAAATAGTATGGTCCGCTCTGCTCCAGCTTTAGTCTGTGGTGGACCCTCTCCTTCTCCCCCTGTTTTCGTTTTCGTGTCGAGGCGATCATTTCCTCCCTCTTTGACTTTCTAAGCGGGGAAAAACTTTCGAGTCGAACGGAACATTGCGCTACACTCTTCCCATTCCCCCAGCCATCTTTGTTAAGATCGGCGAACGTTCTCTTTCCCACGCGACTAGTCGGAAAAGTGTCTCTTCTCCTTCGAACTCAGGTGGGTTGTTGCGATCTCTCTGATCGCCACTTGTTCCTACTTATTTTACTTTTGGCGATGGCGGCCCTTTCTTAGTCCCCTGATGGCTGTCCGTGGCCGCCGCGTGAGCTCTCTACTCGATCGAAAATTCTCCTTCCCTCTCCGTTGTTTCCCTCTTCTCGGTCCGCTAAAGACTCTCCCCTTCTCTGTCTCAATAAAAACTCAAACTTTTCGACGAAAGCCCGGTCTCTCTGCCTTCTTCCCTGCCCGATGGCTTTACTTTTCCCTCTCTAGGGGAAGTCTTCTTTCTCACAGGCTCGGAAAAGAGGACACATATTTGGTTGCGCCCTTTCCTCCAACACGGTCGGCCATTCCTTGCCTGACGGTCGAGGCGATGATATGAGGAACCCCCCCGTTTTCCGGTTCGATCGAGGATTCGCTTTCACGACGTTTCCCCCCCCCTTGATTTCTACCCCCCTTCCAGCTCAAATCCGCTTGCGGTAGACTTCCCCACACTTTAAAACAGGAAATTCCTTCTTTCCTTTCCTTTTTTTGAGCGCTTCTCCCCTTCCTTTTTTGAAAAGTCCTGAAATGATGCGCCCATCAAAATCTTTCTACCTCGGCCTTAGGAGATCTTTCTTCCCCCCCCCCTACATTGGATGGAAGACAGGCCTTTCCCCCTCATGATTGAGAATCTTTCCCCTCTTCCCATCACGAAGTACTTTCCCTCTCCCCCCCTTATCTATCGGGAAGCAGATTCCCTCTTTAACCATGAAGTAGGAGACGCTTCCTGTGAAGGTAGTGGTTTCTCATAGATCTTTCTCCCCGGCATCGGTGTGGTTTTCCCCCCCCCTTTCTTTTTTATTGCCCAGGAAAGTTACGCCCTCAGGAAAAAGCAAGGCCCCTTCCTCTTGCTAATCTTCAAGTCCCCGGAGCAAACACGGAGCCTTTGCTTATGGTTCCCCTAGGTTAGCCCTCCCCCCTTACGCGCTCTCACTCCTAGGGTATTTTTTCCTCCCTAACGCGATAGGGGGCCCCGGTAAGAGTGATCCCTTTTCCAGTCCCCCCACTCAGGAATGGAAGACGGTCGGTTTTTCCTTTGTTCCTTTTCGACGCGGATCCTTTTAGAAGAAAAAACAGAGGTTTCCTACCAGTCACTTGTCGTAAGTCTTGACGAAATCTTCGAGACTTCGTCGTTCTTTTGAGCAACGGGTGGCCCCTTGTGCTGTCTCCCTTGCCATTAAGCGCCCCCTACCCCCCCGACGGAAAAACCAAAGAATATCCATTCTCTTAGGCGTCCGCGAGCTCTGGCCGCTTCTAGTACCAGGGAGAAGTCCTCTGGGAGGATTTTTCCCCATTCGGAGCTGTGCCGAAGTGCTTTCTCGAAATAGAGAAGGGTCTAGGAACCCTTATCTCTCCATCCGATTTCTTTTTTCCGGTAGAGTGTACCTTTTCAGCTGGCCGCCGATCATAGAAAGAATCTGAAGTGTCTGAGCTATGGACACTCTGTAAGAGGCTCAGAGAGATAACTTTTCTTTTTTGCCGAAGAGGATGCCTTTTCCTTACGATCAGGCTCAGTAGATTTCCAGTGCTTTTTATAGTAATGGCACGGGACCCTCCTTCGGCCTTTTTGGTTTTTCCTGTTCTGATGGTTAAGTAGAGGTTGTTTCCTCTAGAGGGAAGTCTTCGGGGGGTGTTCCCCCGCCCTGCTTCTCCTTTTCTTCAGACCTCCTTCCCTGCCAGGCGATGCTAGAAGAGATCTCCTTGAGGTAGCTGGATATGTCCTCCTTTCTTTCTCTATGGAAGATTCGCACTTTTCTTTTCCCCTTCTCGCAATGAGCGCGACCGGCTTTTCCCTTCTTGCCAACTTGAACGTATAGAGGAAGATTTAGAGGGAGCGGCGCATCCTCTTCTCTTTTCGCTTAACCTTTTTTTTCCCGACAAAACCGTTTTTTTTTTATGTCCCCGGTTCGGGGAATCCTTCTCGCGCCGGTCATTTTCCCACCTAGCTCTTGTCGATGGGCGTCTTTCGGCTTCCCCGTGGGCGGCTTGTGGCCGGTCACGGTGTTTTGTGAAGTTATTGACTTTTTCCTCCCGTTTACAGTCATCCGTGCGTAAACGCCCCTTTTATGTTCACCAATGAGTAAGAAACCCGCAAAAGAAT